>Ga0172367_10002984_pt1 | contig 22525 bp, 15 predicted proteins | sample Lak10m_FD_114542 | JGI IMG/M metagenome (GOLD analysis project Ga0172367, IMG submission 114542) | Freshwater microbial communities from Kabuno Bay, South-Kivu, Congo - kab_022012_10m | ecosystem: Environmental > Aquatic > Freshwater > Lake | place: Democratic Republic of the Congo: South-Kivu... | reverse complement strand
AAATCGATTACAAAGAAGGCAATGATAGCAGGATCGAAAAAAAAGTTGACAGAATAGAAGAAATTTTAAATAAATCAGTAAAGAGATAAGGACATTTTTGTTTTTTTTATTATTTTCTATAAGCAACTGAAAATAATTTTACATCAATTTGAACCTTAGATGAAAATACTCTATTCATGTCTCTCACACAGCTGGGGAGGCATGGAGATTTACACAGTTATTTCGTGTACGGAATTAATAAGAAGTGGTCACGATGTGGTTTTACTGTGTCTGCATAATTCCTCTATGCACAGAAATGCTCTTGAAAAGGGTGTGACAGTGCGTTCAATAAAATCTGATAGATATTTCAGACCTCTCGAAATATTTCGTTTGGGAAGTTTTATTAATAAATCAGGATTTGATCTTTTACATACACAATATTCAAAAGATTTGTGGCTTCTTGTGCCGGCATTGTCCCTTTTTGGAATACCTCAGCCCCTTGTTTTAACAAAACAACTCGGTTCATTTATAATTAAAAAAGATAAATTACATCAATATCTCTATGGCAGAGTCTCAAAAGCATTAGCAATAAGCACAGTTATCAGGAACAATTTACTGGATACGTGCCCATTAACCTCAGATAAAATTGAGATTGTTTTTAACGGCGTGGATACTGACAGATTTTCTCCTGAAAAATTCGTCAGATCAAAATGCCGGGCAGAATTCGGGTATTCCTCTACTGATATTGTTGTCGGTCTTGTCGGAAGATTCAGCCCCGGTAAAGGACATAAAGATCTTATCGAAGCATTGCTGAAAATTATTGATAATTATCCCGCGATTAAAGTATTGCTCACCGGTGAAGCCAGCTATGGAGAAAGCAATTATGCAGATGAAGTTCTCGATCTGATAAAAAGTTCAAAAAAATTGGCAGATAAAGTAACTTTTACCGGGTTCAGATCAGATACAGAGAATATTCTTTCTGCAATCGATATTTTTGTCTTCCCCTCTCATGCCGAAGCATTTGGAATTGCCCTTGTTGAGGCTATGTCGATGGAAAAAGCATGTATCTGTTCGGATACAGATGGCATATTAGATATAGCAGATGATAGATCGGATGCACTGATGTTCCGTAATAAGGATGTAAATGATCTCTCGGAAAAGTTAAAAATTCTTGTTGAGGATATTGAGTTAAGAGAAAGACTTGGTAAAAATGCAAGGTTAAAAGCAAAGAAGAAGTTCGATCTTGCATTAATAACGGATCAGACACTGAATATTTATAAAGATTTGATTAAATAAGAAAAAATTAATAATTTATAATTAAATAAATGTGGTTAAAATGGATAAGAAAGAAAGACATCTGTTAAATGTTTTTGTTCCGACAGGAGCTAATTATCTCCGGTTAGTGAACATTACTTTCGATGAAAAAATCATTGAAATGACACCATTGCTCAGAGGTAAAGTGGCGTGGGAAGAGATTTCAGACGAGAAAAAACTTTCTGCATTTATAATGAATAATATGCAGGGTATCAAAAGAGCCAAGGGAGATGATATTGACGGAAATTTTGCATTTGCTATGCCCGGTGGTGTTGATCCGACAGTGTATTTCAGTCTCGCCGGTGCGGATAGATTCGCCGATCTTACAATTGAAGCTGCCGCCGGCGGAACAACTGCAATTGTTGATATGCCATACTGGAACGGGCAGAGAATAACGAACGATGAATTGCTTACTCAAAAGCGAGAATTTCTCCTTAAGAATTCTTTCGTCGATTTTGGATTGTGGCGTGGTCTGGAACTTGAGGATCTATCAAAGGGAATGGAGCTTCTTGACGAGATTGAAGCAAGCGTGAATCTTGGCGCTGCCGGTGTTTATCTATACCTTACCGAAGATGATTCGAAAATTAATGAATTCAGCCGCGATGATTATCATAAACTCGCAAAATTTCTCAAAGGTATTAACTACCCGATTGCGATGGTTCCGGAGGATCTTGAGATCACAAAATTCAGAGCATTCAGGGCTCACAGATTAAAATATCTCGAGAAAAAAGATTTTATGTACACACATGATCAGCATTCAGAATCAGAGGCAGTCTGGAATATGGCTGATGTATCGAGCCGGACTGCTGTTAAATTTTTTATCACTTCAATCACTACAGAATTAGGTGTAAATGCTCTTAAGTCGATGAGAAGGAATAAGAGAATCAGACTCTTCTCCTGCACTACAAATACACATCTTATGTACACACAGGAAGAATTACCCCCTGAAGATAAAAGACATTTTAAATGTATTCCTCCTCTAAGGCATAATGAAGACCGCGAGGCATTATGGAAAGGGCTTTCCAGAGGACTTATTGATGTAGTTGGATCAGACCATAAGGAATATCTCGATATAGTGACTCCTGAGAAGGCTGAAAATTATTGGCTGGTTACGGAGAATGTTCAGTCTGCAAGCAAACGCCTCCCGGTTTTGCTGAACGAAGGACTTGTTAAAGACAGACTGACTCTTGAGAATATTGTCGATGTATTCAGTAAAAATGCTGCTGATTATTTCAATATGAACAAGGGTGATCTGAGAACCGGAAAGGATGCTGACATTGTGCTCGTTGGTGCCAATCCGGATATTACCAAACCACTTTCAGACAGTTTTAGATTTGATGTTCTAAAAACACTTGTTCGCGGAAGCGTTGTTTATGATTGTGACAGGAATGGTGAAGTTCCGAAGGGTCATGGACAATATGCCTTCAAAAACCGTTGATCTTCTTCAATATTAAAAAAGAGGCTGTCTCAAAAGGACAGCCTCTTTTTTTTTGCCAATTATTCGGCATCCATGAATGGATATCGCCAGTCCTTCGGTGGATCGAAAGTCTCTTTTATTGAACGAGCTGTGAGCCATCTAAGTAAATTCATGGCGCTGCCGGCTTTATCATTTGTGCCAGAAGCTCTTCCGCCTCCAAAGGGCTGCTGATTTACGATTGCAGCCGTCGGCTTATCATTAATGTAAAAATTGCCTGCTGCATTCTGAAGTTTATTCATCATATAATTAAGAACAAATCTGTCCTGACTCCATATTGCACCTGTCAGTGCATAAGGGGATGTCTTATCGCAAAGGTCAAGAGTTTCTTCAAATTTCTCATCTTCATAAACATAAATAGTCAGAACAGGGCCGAAGATTTCTTCCTGCATTGTTTTAAACATCGGATCAGTTGTTACGATTGTTGTCGGATCAATAAAATAACCTTTTGAAGAATCGTATTTACCACCGGTGATAAATTCAGCATCAGGAGATTTTTTTGCGTATTCGATATATTCAACAATACTTTCGAAAGCACCCTTATCTATCACAGCACACATAAAGTTAGTAAAATCTTCAGGATCACCGACTTTAATTTTATTAACTTCGGCAACATATTTCTTTTTGAAATCGGGATAAATTGATTTTGGAATATACATTCTGGAAGCGGCTGAACATTTCTGTCCCTGATATTCAAAAGAACCTCTTATTGCGGCAACAACGAGTGCATCCACATCAGCCTTATTATGTGCGAAAATGAAATCCTTTCCTCCGGTTTCGCCAACAATTCTGGGATAATATTTTGCTTTATAACCATTATCGGCAATTTTTTTAAGCATGTCCTGAAATACTGCCGTTGAACCAGTAAAATGAATTCCGGCAAGATCGGGGCTTTCCAGAACCGGGTTACCGACCTGTCCTCCGGAACCGGGGATAAAATTAAGAACTCCAGCAGGCATTCCTGCTTCTTCAAGCAATTTCATCAGGAAGTAGGCAGAATATACAGCACTTGATGCCGGTTTCCAGAGAACAACATTACCGCAAAGTGCTGGCGCTGTCGGTAGATTTCCTGCAATTGCTGTAAAATTAAACGGAGTAACTGCGAAAACGAAACCTTCAAGAGCACGATATTCAACCCGATTCCACATTGATGTCGGTGAATAAGGCTGATCCGACATTAATCTTGTAAGATACAAGGGGTTGAATCTCCAGAAATCAGCGAGTTCACAAGCTGCTTCAATTTCCGCCTGATGTGCAGTTTTGGATTGTCCGAGCATAGTAGCAGCGTTTAAGGTATCACGCCATGGTCCGGTAAGAAGTTCTGCCGCTTTCCTTAAAATTGAAGCCCTCTGTTCCCATGGAAGATCAGCCCACTGCTGTCTTGCTTTAAGCGCCGCTTCAATTGCCATCTCAACTTCAGCTTTTCCGGCTTTGTGGTAAATTCCCAGTAGAACAGAATGATCATGCGGTGCTCTGATTTCGGCTGTTTTTCCGGTTTTCACTTCCTTGCCACCAATAATCAAGGGGATTTCAATTGTTTTCGATTTTAATTCTGTTAATTTTCTTTTTAAACTTTCTTTCTCACGCGACCCGGGTAAGTAGGATAAAGGGTTTTCATTTTTCGTCTCAGGGACATAAAAATAAGCGTTCGCCATTAAGCCTCCAATCAATATTATAGTACGATTTTATCTTATTAAAAATATTCTGAATATTAAAATTATCATTCACAACTCTAAATAACAAACCTGTTTACGGCTTGCCCCGATAAATTGATTATTTCAACTTTCTTGGTGCAATCATATTTTCAGGTGTGAGGATTTGATCAAGTTCTTCTTTCGAAAGAAGATTTTTTTCAAGTACCAGTTCATAAACGCCTCTGCCTGATGTAAGGGCTTCCTTGGCAAGCGCTGAACAAATCTCATAACCTAATACTGGGTTTAATGCAGTGACAAGTCCGATACTGTTCTGAACATAATCTCTGCACCTCTCTTCATTCGCAGTGATTCCGTCAATACATCTGAATCGCAGAGTTTCCATTCCATTTTTGAGCATCTCTATCGATTCAAAAAGACTTTGCACGATTACCGGCTCAAATACATTCAATTCAAGTTGACCGCCTTCAGCAGCCAGTGTAACGGCAAGATCATTCCCGATCACTTTAAATGCAATCTGATTTACAACCTCGGGTATAACAGGATTTACTTTCCCTGGCATTATTGAGGAACCCGGCTGCATCGGAGGAAGGTTGATCTCATTAAGTCCTGTTCTGGGACCTGATGAAAGAAGCCTTAGATCATTACTTATTTTGCTTAATTTGATCGCAAGCCTTTTGACTGCCGAACTATACATTACAAACGCCCCTGTATCCTGAGTGGCTTCAACGAGATTCTTTGCAAGTATGATCTCCAATCCTGTAATCTCCCGGAGATGCTTTACACAAAGTCCTGAGTATTCAGGTTCGGCATTTATTCCGGTGCCAATTGCTGTTGCTCCCATATTTACTTCAAGGAACAGCCTTACATTCTGATCAAGTCTTTCGATCTCCTCCTCAAGTGTTGCGGCATAAGCCTCGAATTCCTGACCTAATGTCATCGGAACCGCATCCTGCAGCTGTGTCCTTCCCATCTTGAGGACTGATGAAAATTCCAGACTTTTCGCTCTGAAGGAGCTGATCAGGCCTTCCAGAACCTGGGTGAGTTTTTTATTTGAAAAAATGAGAGCAATTTTAACTGATGTGGGATAGACATCATTTGTGCTCTGAGAAAGATTTACATGATTATTTGGATGACAATAATTATATTCACCTTTTTCATAACCAAGTATTTCGAGAGCCCGGTTTGCAATTACCTCATTGGCATTCATGTTGGTTGATGTTCCTGCACCTCCCTGAATCATATCGACAACAAAATGAGTGTGGTACCTCCCGTTAATTATTTCGCGGCAAGCTTCCACTATGGCATCATTTATCGGTTGTGAGAGCAATCCAAGCTCGTAGTTCGCTTTTGCTGATGCCATTTTTACTATTGCGAGCGCTTCAATTAGTGAAGGATAAAAGTTGAGAGGGACTCCGCTTATATTAAAGTTTTCAAGTGCCCTTAGAGTTTGGACGCCATAATAATATTCAAAAGGCACTTCTCTGTTACCCAGCAGATCATGCTCCAGTCGTGTCCTTCCGGATTGGTACTGAGACGCAACATTCATCAATCTGGTATTAGCCTGGCGCATTCTGCGGCTTATTACCCTGGCGGTTCTGGAAAGAATTTTACCTGCTGAACCCGGGTGAACCTCAATGAGTCCGGCAAATTTCTCCTTGCTAAGCGTGAATACTCTTGTATTCATTATTGCTCTCGAGGAAGTGGAATGGGGTGAGTCATCCATCAATGAACCTTCACCGAGAAAATCGTATTTCCTGAAAAAAGTAAGTCGTTTTTCTCCTCCGAACGGACTTTTTTTGAATAACTCAATCTCACCTTCGAAGATCAGAAATAAGTTCTTTCGGGGTGTGTTTTCAGTAAATATAGCTTCATCTTTTTCGTAGTTTTTTTCTTCAAGATTTTTAGAAATCTCAGCTAATTCGCTCTCATTTAAATCCTTAAATAATTCAATTTCTTTTAGGAATGAGATTATTGTATCGTTACTTTTCATACCTTATCCTGGTTTATATTCCTGATTGTATTATATGTTCAATTATATCTGTAAGAATAACTGGTTGGTTTTTGTTATCAATGTTAATAATTACAAAGTAGCCCTGTGAAATATTGTTTTTTTTGAGCAGTTGAATAAGCTTTTCCTGATCTGAATAGCAAAGATTACCATTATCATCCCATAATTCCAGAGTTGTGAGACAGCCAAGTGATGGTGTGAAAGGATAACAATCGAGATTTTGATAATATTGGGGGTCAATTGTTGTTCCATGAGCGAGAATCTCATTTCTCCCGGCTTTTCCGGCATAATAAACTTCCAATATTCCCGGATAGTTTTGCCAGGTTTCGGGGAATAATCCAAGATACATACTGATACTAAAATCGCTATCTGTTTGTTTATCATGAAAGAATATTTCCACCGGATACTCAAAAGGCAAGGATAATAACAGCAGCTCGGTCGGGCCAATAAATGGATTTGTAGTCCGTTCAATTTTTAAAAATGAAAACACACCCTGAGGAGTATTGCCATTCGTAATATATCCGGGCAGTGCTGAAACCGATCTTGCAAGTTGAGGAATGTTAAAAATTGAGCCATCCTCGGTTCGAAGAATCTTTCCATTAGCATTCCTGACAATTAATACTCCCGGGAAATTCCTGTTTTCCCTTTGTAAAGAAAAAATCACCGGCAATCCTGAAAAAGGATGTGAGAGAAGGTCTTTCAACGGAGGGATTTGACCAAGCCTTTTTGTTGAATCTGAAATTTCAAGAGCCTTAATAATCGGATCATCAACCGGGAATTGATTTTCATTACGGATGATATTATAGATAAGAGGAGAAAATTTTTGCTTATTTATTCTGAGCAGGTATTCGGCTGCCATGGCAAATAGTTTTGAATCACTCTGACCGATAACAAGTGCTGCTATCTCATTTTCATATTCGACCGGATAACATTGATAAACATATTCAAGGGCAGCACGCAGCATGTCATTTGAATACTCACGGGGATTGAGCAAAATCTCATTAACTCTTGCCGAGGCAGCAGTATTTTTTTCGTTTAGAAGTCCCAGCGCCCAAAAGGCTTGCCCGTACTGAGTCACAATTTTATGTGAGAAAGTTTTGTGAACGATAGTATCGTTCAGCCGGTAACGCAGATTTTCTCTTGAGGGTTTGGATGCAAAATAAAAATTTCGCGATGAGTTTATATTCGTAGAATTTCCTGAACCGGAACAATCTGAAAAGCCAATTAATAGAGGCAGAACAGCTAAAAATTTCAGGCAGATGAAATATTTTTTTGCTCTAAAAATAAATGTCTTGAATCGCAAGCTATACATTCTCCCGGTGGGCAGAGTAATCTTATAAAATTGCTTTGAATGAATTTTTTACCTTCATAAATTAAGGTTTTTGCATCAATTAAATAATATGAATCATCCTTAATCCGGAGGGGTGATATTATTTTTTCTGATAAACAGTGAGTTTCAAAGTTGACAAATGCTTTACTGCAGCCAGGTACTTCGGAGAATTTATATTTTCGCTCTTTGTATATTGCTGAGGGTATCTTGCCCATAAAACTCCAGCAGAAAAAATCTTTATAAGGTGCAGGGGTGATATTTTCAATAAAATGAAGGATGGAAAGAGAATTAAAATTACATCCAAGCATCAGGACTTTTGCATTCGGCCGCATCGAAAACCAACTGAGAGGCGAATCCAGACCAAGCGGAGATATTGGCACATATTCATCATCGATTTCTGCGGCAGCTTTTCCCCAGACTGCAAAGGAATGTGTTGGCGAGGCAGTCCTTTTTACATCGGGCATACATAGCATCACATTACCAAGAGCCCCTGTTGCTGAAGCGGATGCGGATTTATCAAACTGAGGTTGTTCGCCAAAAATTGACTCGAAATTATATGTGAACACTGGAATAATTATAGAACCTTCCTCCGTCACTATTTTTTGTATCAATTCAATGAATAGATCGGGTGCCATTCCCTCAAAAATCCTTCTGATAAAACGGTAAGAGGAATGAATTATCAGGTGATCTCCAGTGGTTAAACCAGATGTTTTCAATAGCTCTTCAAAAACCATAACCGTTAATTTTTTTTTTGATTAATTATTTTAAAATAATTCTAACTATGTTAATAAAAAGAGAGTTGTTTAAGTTTATTGTGATTTCTGACGAAAAATTGGAACAGGGATTATTAAATTTGAGTCCTGAATGAATTTTTGCATACAGAACAACTCTTTTAATTAATATGCTTTTAACATACTAAATGAAATAAATGCAGCGAATTTTTACTAAAAAAATATGAATACAATTATCAGTCCCTGGGCAGAACCCTATCTGAATCTTGCCCTTGAAGAATATATTATAAGATCGGGAAAGTTACAAATACCTCTCTTATTACTATATCGGAATTCTGAATCTGTAATTATTGGAAAAAATCAGAACCCATTCAAAGAAACTGATCTATATTTTCTGAAATCAGAAGGCATCCCTTACTTCAGGAGGCTTTCTGGCGGCGGAACAGTTTATCATGATACGGGAAACGTGAATTTTGCAATATTCGAGCCAAGAAAAAATGAGCTTGTGAATAATTACAAAATAGCACTTAAGCCTATAATAAATGCCCTTATCCAGATTGGCGCCGGAGTTTATTTTGATGACAGAAATAGTCTCAGAATTGAGGGGAAGAAAATTTCCGGTAATGCACAGTTCCAATCAAAGGATATTCTTTTAACACACGGCACTCTTCTCGTTAAAACAGATCTATTGCGGCTTGAAAAAGCGATCTCGCCTAATTTCTTCTCGATCGTTTCGAAATCAACAGAATCCGTAAGAAGCGAGACAGGGAATCTTAGTGACCTTATTGACCAGCCTATTACGGCTGATGAATGTATATTTACACTTGCTGAGATTATTAACGAAAAAAAGAAAAACATTTTACTTAAGCCTGAAGATATGAATGAAATTTATGACCTTTCCGAGAGGAAATACAAATCATTTGAATGGAATTTTGGAAGGACGCCAGAATTTGAACTCAGGTTTGGGGAAAAAAATGCGTGTTCTGTGCTGATGAAAATCAGGGAAGGAATGGTTGTTGATGTCTATATCGATCAAAATGGAACTCTGCAAAATTATCACGAGATTAACTTGCCGCTTAATATTTACAGCGTTGAACAAAAACTCTTTACAGAAAAGATTGGACAACAAGGAACATATATAGAGTCAGTATTGTCACCAGCAATACTTTATTAATACTTTTAATTCCTGAGTACGTTAATTAAAACTTGACTGGAGTTTGTGCGAAATACTGGAAAATATCAAAGATTACAACGATATCCGGAAATGGTTTTTAACTTTGTAAGGCTCCTCTAAATTGCCTAATTTTAATGTTTTAAAAAGTAAAGAAAGATCATAGATTAATGCGATTCCGTTCCGTTTTGCTCATAGCTTTTTTTTATGCCAGTTTACTGTTTTCAACAACAGATATTGTTATAAAAAGCGCGCAGATATATTCCGGTGAGACAGACCGATTTCCTTTAGTTTTTCTTGGAGGTCATTCAACTACTCTCACCATAGAATTTGATGTCCAATGCGAGACTATGCCATCTCTTTGCATAGATTTTTGGCTATGTGATGCGGATTGGAAACCTTACGAAAATCCCGCAATTAATAACACCGCTGCAAACAGACGCCTCAATTTATGGCTGGAAAAAAGACTTATCTCTGCATCAGGGGCGGACTACCATTATTCTGAAAAATACCCGAACAAGGATATAAGTTTTAATTATTCCGGCAGGTATATTGCGAAGATACTCGATTCAGATAATAATTATGAGGTTCTCCGGGAATTGAAATTTTTTGTCGTCAGTGAAAACAATTTCCAGATAACTGGTGGGTTAAAAAATTATGATTACGAGAATGAAATATTAGTTCCTGCAAATCTTAATAAAGTCCGGCTTATTTATTCTGAATTTGTTTTGCCTGCGGATTATGAGATTTATCGTTTAGCTGGTGTTATGATAATTGAAGACAGAAAAATTGATAATCCGGAAATTGTTTTAAGAGGGGATTATGATGAGAATTCTCAGATGGAGTGGAACGGGAGTAACAAATTTAAGTTTATCAAAAGAAATATTTTTCCTGGAAATGCCTATCGTACACTTGATATAAGAAATGCATCCAAACACCCTTATCCAATTGCAAATGCTAATCTGAATGGCGCTGACATGTCCCGCTTCTATCAATTGAGCCGCGGTGATATTCATGGCTCTATGAGACTTCTTCCGGATTCTGACCCAAATTCCGAATATATAACAATACATTTTACCTTTCTCCCTCCCGCGGAGAACTTACCTGGAGATATCTATCTTTCCGGTGCCTTCAACGACTGGAAGTTATCTGACGATTACAGAATGAAAAAATCCGGAGATCGTTATTCAATTAACATTGAATTAAAGAGGGGGATTTACGACTATCAGTATTATGTTTCTGCTTCAAACGAGGGTATTGATACCGGCTGGGTTATTTATGAAGGGAATTTCCCCGAGACAAGGAAAAACTACAGATTGTTCGTTCTATATAATAACCCGGGATGGGGTGGTTATGAAGAAATTATTGGCTACACAATTATTGGAGATTAAATGAAAGAGATAAGGACAGGCGTGGTCGGTGTTGGTCACCTGGGCAGTTTACATTCAAAATTTCTGGCGGCAAATAAAAATTCATTTTTTTCAGGGGTTTTCGATCTGGACAGCCAGAAAGCCATGTTACTATCTGAGGAAATTGGCTGTAAGGCTTATGAGAATCTTGATGAATTTCTTAAGGACGTTGATGCAGTTTCTGTGGCAACCTCAACCCAGAGCCATCATCCCATCGCTAAAAAGTGCCTGCTCGCCGGGAAGCACATATTTATCGAAAAACCGATCACAGTAACCCTCGAGGAAGGGCAGGAACTTATCGATATTGCCTCAGAAAAGGGACTTATTATTCAAGTGGGGCACATTGAAAGGTTCAATCCGGCAATTTTATCGCTCGAAAATTTTAATCTTGATCCTAAATTTATTCAGAGTGACCGTCTTTCATTATTCAATCCGAGGGGTACAGATGTAGCTGTTGTTCTCGATCTGATGATCCATGATATTGATATAATTCTTTCATTAGTTAAACAGGAAGTGACATCAATAGCAGCAAGCGGTGTTGCAGTTGTTTCTGATTCAATAGATATTGCCAATGCGCGGCTGGAATTTGCCAACGGTGCAATTGCGAATGTTACAGCAAGCAGGATTTCACAAAAGAAAATGCGAAAAATGCGTATGTTTCAGAAAGACGCATATATTTCGGTTGATTTCGGGAGCGGTGTTTCTGAAATATTCAGACTTGAAAGTGATCCGGCAAATATTCCGCCCGGACTTATGGCTTTGGGAAAATTAGGCGTTGAGGGAAGACAGAAATTTCTCCTTTATGAGCAGCCCGAGCAGAAAAAAGTCAATGCACTCGAATATGAGTTGGATTTATTTGTTGAAACAGTTATGTATGATAAAAAACCGGTAGTTTCGGCTGAAGACGGACTCAGAGCATTAAAAGTGGCTGATCAAATAGTTAAAAAAATTCAGGAATATCATCAAAATTTTAAAATTCAGTAAGGACAAAGGATTAGTTTATGGCTTCCGAATATACTATCGGTGTTGATCTTGGGGGAACAAGTGTTAAAGTTGGTTTAACTGATTTCAGGGGCAATATCATTCATAAGGAGTGCCTGCCTACATTCGCTGAGAAAGGGCCTGATCAGGTAATATCGCAGATCAGCGATTGTATCAGACTTGTACTCGATAATAATCTTGTTGAAGTTGAAGGGATTGGAATTGGTTCACCAGGGGCGGTAATTGCCTCGAAAGGTACGGTTGATTATCCTCCAAATTTCCCTGGATGGGAAAGTATTGCCTTGGGGAAAATTATTTCGGAAAGTTTTAGTATGCCCGCTTATGTTGAAAATGATGCTAATGCTGCCGCAATTGGTGAATTGATTTTTGGAGCCGGAAAGGATCTTGATAGTTTTATCATGATTACTCTTGGTACAGGAGTTGGCGGCGGAATTATTTTTGAAAGAAAAATATTTCATGGTACAACAGGTGCTGCTGGTGAACTTGGGCATATATCAGTTGACTATCAGGGCAGAAAATGCAAATGCGGCAATTATGGCTGCATGGAAGCTTATGCCGGAAATAATTATCTTGTCGAATGGGTTGAAGAAGATTTACAAAAACATATAAATTCACTGTTATTCAAATGGGTTCACATTGAAAATGAGGTTTTAACTCCAAAACTTATCCATGAAGCCGCTATGAAAAATGATGATTTTGCAATAAAAATGATAATAAGACTTGCTCAGGTTCTGGGATATGGTATATCATCTATCATCAACGCATCTGATATTCCTAATGTTGTTATTGGCGGCGGGGTCGCTGGTTTCGGTGAATTCCTTTTCAAACCTCTTAATGATACAATAATAGAAAGAGTGATGAAAACTCATAAAAGCAGAGTTACTCTCAGACCTGCAGTTCTTAAAAATGAGGCTGGAATTTTGGGCGCTTCAGCTCTGGTTCTTTATCAAGCTTAAAATTTATTTTTGATAGTGAAAAAATTCTTTTTTATCGTATTACTATTGACGGCTAATTATTTTGCTCAGGATATAAACTCTTCCGACACTTTTGCTGCTTTCGGGGTAATGCCGGCAGATTCATTAGCACTCCGTGATTCACTGGCATTACCGGATACAGCCGTTCAATCCGGCAAAGTGGATCTTGATGCAATAGTTTATGCTAATTCCAAAGATTCTCTTCTTTTTGATGTTAACAGCAAGATGATGTATCTGTTTGGGAAAGGGGAAGTTAAATACAAAAACGTTGAATTAAAAAGCGGACGGATTGAGACAAATTTTGAAACAAATGATCTTGCCGCATTTGGGATTGTTGACACATCTGATACTTCAAAAACCGGTTTTGCAGAAACCCCGGTGCTCTCAGAGGATAGTGAAGTTTATGAAGGTACATCGCTGAAATATAATTTTAAAAGCAAGCGTGGATTTATTTCGATGGCGCGTAATAATAAAAAAGATCAGCGCTACCTTGGTGAAAGAGTGAAGAAAGTCAGCAATGAAACATTTTTTATCAAGGACGGAATATATACGACCTGCAAAGAAGATCCACCTCACACTCATTTCAGCGCAAGTGAAATGAAAGTGATCCAGAAAGATAAAATAATTGCCAAATGGATATTTCTTTATATCGGCGGTGTACCTTTGCCTTTGCCTGTACCATTTGCAGTTTTCCCAAATGAATCCGGAAGGAGAAGCGGAATTATTCCACCTGCTTACGGAGACGACTATCTGCGCGGACAGTATTTCAGGAACTTCGGGTATTTCTGGGCTATAAGTGATTATCTTGATTTTGCTTCAAATAACGACTACTACCTCAAGGGTGGTTTCGCTACAAGGGGAAGATTCCGATATGTGAAGAGATACTCATACAGAGGAAACATTAATGCAGGATATTCCTATGTGAAATCCGGGGAGGAAAACGATCCCAACAGATCGGTATCACAGGATTATAATCTTTCAGTTTTACACAATCAGCAGATAAATCCCACAACTCAGCTCGATGCTAACCTTACTTTTCAGTCGCGCAATTTTAATTCGAATAACGCAACTCAATACGATGATCTTTTGAGAACAGATATCGTTTCTAATGCCACTCTGAGTAAAAGATGGGATGAATCAGGAAACAGCCTTACAATTAATTATAACAGGAATCAAAAATTGCAGACGGGAGATATTACTGAAGATCTTCCGACGGTCAGGTTCTCCAAATCACAAAGTTATCCTTTCCGGAAAAAAGGGTCTGCTGCATCTGCCGACCAGAAATGGTATGAACTGATTGGGTACAGTTATAACAGTCAATTCAGGAATAACAGATCAAAACAAAACGGAGTGTTGAATGTCCGTGGCGGAATTAATCACAGCCTGGGAGTATCAGCCTCACCAAAAATCGGGTATTTTAATATTTCTCCGCGTATCAGCTATACGGAAAAATGGTATAATAAATTTCAGAAAAGGACTAATTATCTTGTTGACCGAAGCACCATGCTTGTTGAGGATGGAGACACCAGCTATGTGATCACCAAGGCAGATTCACTTGTAATTGAGGATGTTCACAGGTTTTCTTCAGTCAGATCATTCGATATTGGTGTTGGCGCATCAACCAAATTATACGGAATGCTCCAGGCAAATACTTTAGGAATTGAAGCTTTTCGTCATACAATCCAGCCAACGATATCATATTCTTTTTCACCCGACTTTTCAAAGGATTTCTGGGGATATTACGATTCTTATATTACTGCTGATGGGAAAGAAGTTAGGTACGACAGATTTTCCGGGCAGATATTCGGCGGAGCCAGTTCTGGTGAAAGACAGAATATCAATATGAGCATTGATAATATTTTCGAAATGAAAACCCTGAAAGACCTCACTGACACAACCTCCGAAGCCCAAAAAATCAGGCTCCTGAATCTTTCCGGAAGCATCAGCTATAATTTTGCTGCAGACAGTCTTAAACTTTCTCAGTTAAGCCTTTCTTATCGTACGGATATTGGGAATCTGTTAAATTTATCAGGATCATCTTCCTATACTTTTTATGATTATATAGAAAGCCGTCAGGTAAATCAGTTCCTCGCATCGAAGGGAAAAGGATTATTCCGGCTTACAAATTTTAGTTTTTCAGCTTCAACTTCAATTTCCGGCGAGAAGTTATCCGGCGAGTCCCGGGATGGGAAAAATCAGGATATTGAGGAAGAAGACAATGATGTTGTCCGCAGGACTGATTACATTGCTCTTTATGAGGAACAGCCTCCTGATTTCACGATTCCATGGGATCTAAGTCTCAACTATAATTATAATCTTTCTAAACCGACACCTGATTACAGCACTGTTAATTCAGGTCTCGGACTTTCGATGAACCTGAATATTACAAAAAACTGGAAGGTTTCGTTAAGAGGCAATTATGATTTTCAGCGAAAAGAAATTTCTGCTCCCGATATAAGAATATACCGTGATCTGGAATGCTGGGAAATGAATTTTTCCTGGAAGCCGATCGGCAGATATCGCGGATTCAGATTTGAACTCAGAATTAAAGCTCCTGAATTGCAGGATCTTAAAGTTACAAGGTCTAAAGGGCTTTATTCAGGAAGGTGATAAATGAACTATTATATAATTGACGGCAATAATCTGATCGGTAAAGATCCAAAACTAAGATCCAAATCAGTCAATCTTGAGGATATGTCCCGGGAGAAACTGGCTTTTAAATTGGATCGTTATTTTTCAGATAAAAATTGCAAAGTCACTTTACATTTTGATGGCTTTCCCAAAGAGGCTATAAACACTTCCAGGCTAAAAATAAGGTTCTCTGAAAATAGAACCGCTGACGAAAAAATAAAAGAACAGATCGATGATCATAAAAATCCCAAGCTTGTAACTGTTATCACATCGGATATGAATCTTGCAGAATTCGCAAGAGTGAATTCATGCAGAATTATTAAATCGGAGGATTTTTTGAAAATGATCCGGGACTCAGAAAAAAAAGATACCGAAAGCGAGCGGATCAATTCCATTAACGAAAATGATATACGGAAAATTTTCGGAGTTTGAGATGGTTAAGATTATAGATATAGTTATGTTGGGAGACTCGATCACAGCAGGATTTGATACTTCTGATCTTTTTGATTATTCTTTGATCAGGAACTATGCTGTTTCAGGTGATTCCACCCGTGATCTCATAAACCGGTTTAACGCAGAATGGTTTACTTCAAATCCTGAATATATTTTTCTGTGTATCGGGACTAATGACATTGCCAGGAATGAAAAGGTCAGGGACATAATTATTAATATTCGGAGTATTGCCTCAAATATCAAACAACTCGTCCCCAAAGGAAAAATCGTTCTGACTTCAGTTTTTCCGGTGAGGAATAACGAAGCCCGTCCACTAAAAACAATTGCTGAACTTAACACGGCGATTGCAAAACTTGCAAAGGATTCGGACCACTTCTTCTTCAATCTTCATCCATATTTTTGTGATGCGAACGGTATGCTCAGAGAGGAGTACACATCTGACGGGCTCCACCTGACAAAGGCAGCCTACGATGAATGGGAAATAAGGCTGAATATTTTTCTCGAGCGCAATATTGAAGGTAAAAAATGGCAAAACTAAAGGTCGTAATTGCCGGAGCAGGATTTGGGGGACTCTCAGCTGCAAGGGCATTGAACTCTGTTGATTTTGAGATCACAATAATTGATAGAACTAATCATCACCTTTTTCAACCGCTTCTCTACCAGGTCGCTTCAGCAGCCCTTTCTCCCGGCGACATAGCTTCGCCGATCCGCAACATTCTGAGAAATCAGGAAAATATTATTGTAATCATGAGTGAAATACTGAGTTTTGACAGAACGAACAAACGGGTGGTAACATCCGATGGCGTTTTTATTTATGATATTCTCATCATTGCATTGGGCTCGCGGCACAGCTATTTTGGCAACGATGAATGGGAACAGTTTGCGCCAGGACTCAAAACAATAAAGGATGCTGTAAGAATTAGAGAGAGGATTTTGATTTCTTTTGAAAAAGCTGAAAAGTGTACATCTGAAACTGAGCGGGCGAAATACATGACATTCGCAATAATAGGCGGAGGCCCGACCGGAGTTGAGATGGCAGGGGCGATTTCGGAAATTGCCAGGAAAACCCTGTTAAAAGATTTTAAGATCATTAACCCATCTGATGCAAAAATTATCCTGCTTGAAGCAGGCAACAGAATCCTTCCCTCATTCCCGCAAACTCTGAGCGAAAAAGCTGAGAATGATCTCCGCCGGATGGGTGTTGAAGTTTTGCTTAATACCAAAGTAGAAAAGATCAGTAAAGGACAGGTACACCTTATCGGCGAAATTATAGAAACTGATAATATAATATGGGCTGCCGGTAATAAAGCTCCTTCCATCCTTAAGAGTCTGGAAACTGAAACGGATAATAATGGAAGGGTAGTCGTAAATTCCGACTGTACTCTTCCTGATGATAATAACGTTTTTGTGATAGGCGATTCTGCGAGATTCAGTGATAAGCATGGTCACTTTCTACCCGGCATTGCTCCGGTTGCCATTCAGCAGGGTAATTATACCGGCAAATTGCTTCGCAAGCGCTCAAAAGGAATTGCTCATTCTAAGTTTAGTTATTTTGATAAAGGAAACTTAGCAACAATCGGCAGAGCTAAAGCCGTATGTGAAATATCCAGATTTAAATTCTCAGGGTTAGCTGCCTGGGCTATTTGGGTGTTTGTTCACATTCTCTATCTTATTAATTTCAGGAACCGATACAAAGTGCTGACTGAGTGGATTTGGTTCTATATCTCAAACAGGCATGGAATCAGATTAATAACCGGTTTAGATAAAGAGTCGAAGTAACCAAAATTTATTTTTTAAGTCTTTATTATAAGGTAAATGAAAATAAATCATGATTGCCGACTGATTCTTTTAGTATTAGACAGCAAAATAATTGCAAATTATTAAGAACATTTATATTTTGCATTAACTTTAGTATTTTATTCAGATTGATTATAAAGGGTGTTATATCAACTAATTCATTCAAATCACTAACCGAGAGGTTCTTATGAGAAAAACCTTCTTCACTATTTTTCTTTTTCTTCTTATGGTTGGATTCGCTGGCGAGTCTTATGCCCAGCTAACCACTATATGGGAAAAAGGAGCAAAAACTTTAAGCAAACCGGCATGGTTCGGAGCTGATACCGAGCGTGGTTTTGCTTTTGGTAATGTTGACGGTAACGACAGAATTTATGTTGTTAGTCGTAACGTTTCACCAAAAATCGTGATTGTTGATGCGATGACCGGAGACTCACTTGGCACTTTGCCGATGGGAACCGGGATTATTGCAGGCGGCACTTTTACACTTAACGACGTTGAAGTTTCAGCTGACGGTAAGATTTTTGCCGCAAATCTGACAACAAGTCTTACAACAAGTGCACTGAAGGTATATCGCTGGGATAGCGAAACCTCAGACCCGGTGGTTGCAATTGAATATCTTGACGCAGCAAACGCATCAAGACTGGGCGATAAATTCACCGTTGTCGGCTCTACTGCTGATAATTCGATCGCAATATACTTTGGTGCTGCAACATCAAATAAAGTTTTCAAATTTACAACCGCTGATAACGGAGCAACTTACACTCCTGAAATGATTACTCTTTCAGCTCCGGCTTCAATAGGCAGTTCTCCTGCTGTTTATCCTTCACCGACAGGATTCTGGGTAAATGGTAACGGTGTAAGCCTTATGGAATATGACGCGGCAGGACTTCAGTTAGGTACTGTTCCTGGCGGCATCATTCCTACAGGAAGTAATGCAATCCGTTATTTCGAAGACAATTCCAAGAAATTTCTTGTTGTTTTCCAGTATGGAAGTACAGCAAATAATTTCAAGTTGATTGATGTAACTGCCGGCGCTGCACTTGCTGATCAGGTTGCATTTTCATCGATACTCGGTACGGCTACAAATGCAAACGGTACCGGTGATCTGGGTCTTAAAAACAATGGCGACGGTTCATACGATGTTTATACCCTTGTTACCAATAACGGATTGGGTAAATACAAAATATGGCCTGAAAATGTTAATACCGGTGTAGTCGTTTCTTCGTATCCGTATGAGATCGGATTCGAAAGCGGTCTTGTACCCGGAGAAGGCTGGTCAGGCAATTTCTGGAATCGCGGCGCAGAACCACATTCAGGAAGCTGGTCTGCAAAGGTTTCATACAACTATTCATCTATTCATGAAGCAATTCTTCTTTCACCAAGATTCGATCTTCCTGCCGGACACCGGGTAAGGTTCTGGTGGAAGGATGATGACATTACCAATAAAATAATTGGACAGGATACAACTTTCTTTGAAGTTTCTGTAAATGGCGGTGTAACATGGACTACATTAGCTTCACTTTCTGCCGCATCCTCAATGTCCGCTTATGAAGAGGTTACTTTAGATCTGAGCAGTTATGCCGGAGACGGAACATACTTCAGATTCCGTGACAAAACCAACGCAACTTCTGCTGCTTACGGTGCAGGCGTTGACGATTTTATTGTTGAAGCAATTCCGCAGTCTTCAATGGACTGGCATAACCTTCAGTGGCCAGGTGATGCAACAATTACACAGGGCGAAACAGTTACTGTTTACACACAGGGCTGGGAGCCGGGTGTCACAGATTCATCACAAACTGCCGGTGCAGGAATTGAAGTCTGGGTCGGTCTGAGCACACAGGACACTGATCCTTCAACCTGGGAAAACTGGGTAGTTGCAGTCTATAACCAGGATCAGGGAAATAACGATGAATATATGGCTGAACTGGGCGATGGTTTAGCTGCCGGAACATATTATTATGCAAGCCGCTGGAGACTGGACAATGGACCGTTCACATATGGCGGTTACAGTGTTAGCGGTGGTGGATTCTGGGACGGCACGAACAATGTTTCCGGAGTTCTGACAGTCAATCCTATTATGATCACGTCATTCCCATACACAGAAGGTTTTGAAGACGGCGTAGTTCCTCCGACAGGATGGTCGAATCCGGATGGTTTCTGGACAAGAGGTACTGAAGCTCATTCAGGATCATATGCTGCAAGAGCTGCTTATAACCATTCAGCAGCAATTCCTGCAATCCTAACTTCACCTTTGATTCAACTTCCACAAAATTATGGTATCAAATTCTGGTGGAAAGATGATGATATCACAAGCGGTAAAGCAGCTACTGATCCTGATAAGGAAAAATGGCTTGCTGATATGGGCGAAAGAGGAATTGAAGTTGCCGGACACGATACAACTTATTTCGAAATATCAACAGATGGTGTTGCATGGACAACCTTAGGATTCCTATCTGCCCCATCCAATCAATCAACATATAACGAAGCTTATTTTGACCTTGCATCATACGGTGGACAGGATATCTGGGTAAGATGGAGAGACGTTACAGACGCTTCATTCAGCGCCTGGGGAATTGGTCTTGATGATATCACCATTGAAGAGAATCAGGCGCTTCCTCCGGACTGTGCAACCAATCCGGTTCCAGCAGATTCTGCTACAAACGTAGCTGTTACAGCAGGTGTTTCCTGGACTGCGGCAAGTGGATTGCCTACCGGATACAAGGTATATCTTGATACAAACAATCCTCCGACAACAATGGTTTATGATGGCAATAACACATCAGTTAATCCTGATGGCAACTTTGCTTATTCAACTGAATATTTTTGGCAGGTTGTTCCTTACAATGCATCAGGCGATGCTGTTGGCTGTGCTGTCTGGTCATTTACAACTGAACCCGACCCGACGGTTATGCCTCCGTTTGGTGAGGATTTTTCCGGCGCAACATTTCCGCCGCTTAACTGGAAGAGATACACTGGTTACTATGGCGCTTCGATTACATTGACGAGTTCCACTTTAGGCTGGATTCTTGATGATTTCGGAAATGTTACATCACCTGTTAATAAATCAGCAAGAAATAATATCTATGGAACCACAAGAAATCACTGGCTGATGACTCCTCCAATTGATCTTGGTGATGGCAGTGTAGCTTATGATCTCGATCTGGATATCGCTCTTACGCAGTATTCAACGACTGCTCCGGGCGTTCTTGGTCCTGACGACAAATTTGCTATTGTTATCTCCACTGACGGCGGCACTACCTGGACAAGCGATAATACTTTAGCTTATTATGACGAATCAACACCGATCTCAGCTACAGGCGATCATGTTAAAATAAGTCTTGAAGGTTATACAGGCGTTGTAATGTTTGGTTTTTATGGAGAATCAACAGTTTCGAACGAAGACGTAAACGTTTATGTTGACAACGTTACGGTTGATGAACAATCAACAGCTCAGGAAGTTACATTTAACGTTATGGCTGACTGGAACATGGTTTCAGTTCCGCTCGTTGCTGAAGATATGACAAAAGCTTCATTATTCCCGACAGCAACTACTGATGCTTTCTGGTTCAATAACGGTTATGTTTCATTAGATACGCTTGCAAATGGTGAAGGTTACTGGCTGAAATTTGCTGAAGCTCAGCAGGTTACAGTTACCGGACAGCCACCTATGGCAGATATTCCGCTTATGGAAGGCTGGAACATGGTCGGCATTTACGATATCGATGTTAACGTTGCTGATCTCGTAACCAATCCTCCGGGAATCGTGACCTCTTCATTCTTCGGATATGACGATGGTTATTATTTTGCAGACGTTCTGCATCCTGGAATGGGATACTGGGTTAAAACAAGTGCCGCTGGCGTATTTGTTAACCAGGTTGCCAAAAAAGGTGCTGTAAAATCCCAGTCATCAATACCTCAGGAATGGGCACGCATCAACATTACCGATGCAGCCGGAAAATCAATGACACTCTATTTCCAGGGTGAAAATGCCGGTGCAAATTACGATATGCCTCCTGCTCCTCCTGTTGGAGTATTCGATGTACGTTTCGCCAATAATACTTTTGCTGCTGATCTTGCAAGCGGACCGCAGGAAATTCAGTTGAGTTCTGTTACTTATCCGGTTAAGGTAAGCGTTAGTGGTACCGATCTCAGATTAAGAGACAGAATCACCGGTGAAATTGTTAATGTTATGCTGACAGACGGAAGTGAAGTTACTATTTCTGACAGCAGACTTTCAAGCATCGAAGTATCAGTTGAAGTTATGCCTTCACAGTTTGAACTTGCTCAGAACTATCCGAATCCGTTCAATCCAAGCACGACCATCAAATTCGGTCTGCCGGAAAAATCAAACGTTTCTCTAAGAGTTTTCAACTCACTCGGTGAGGAAATTGCTACCATTATTAATAAAGAAATGGAAGCCGGATATCATCAGGTTAACTTTAATACTGTTTCTTACGGATTATCATCCGGAGTTTATTTCTACAGACTCGAAAGCGGTAGTTTTGTTAGCATCAAGAAGATGGTTCTGCTGAAGTAATATTCTGCGAAATATCTTTTTAATAGGAGGCTGCCTGAATAAGGCAGCCTCTTTTATTTT
>Ga0172367_10002982_pt1 | contig 22535 bp, 12 predicted proteins | sample Lak10m_FD_114542 | JGI IMG/M metagenome (GOLD analysis project Ga0172367, IMG submission 114542) | Freshwater microbial communities from Kabuno Bay, South-Kivu, Congo - kab_022012_10m | ecosystem: Environmental > Aquatic > Freshwater > Lake | place: Democratic Republic of the Congo: South-Kivu... | reverse complement strand
GGGAATCGTCCAGCTTCATGCTCATGCCTGCTCTCCCCGCAGCTTGGGATCCGATGAATAGAGGTGACAGCGCACCTGATGCCCTTGCGCCAGTTCCACCAGACTCGGCACTTCCGTTTCGCAATGGGGCATGGCCTTGTCGCAGCGCGTGCAGAAGCGGCAACCTTTGGGCATGTTGAGCATGGAGGGCACGGCCCCGCGAATGGTCTTCAGCCGGCGCAGCTTCTCCTTGTCCGGCCGGGGCAGGCTGCCCAGCAGGCCCTCGGTGTAGGGATGGGCCGGCGTGTTGAAGAGGGTGTGGCTGTCCGCCACTTCCTGGATGTGGCCGCCGTACATCACAATCACCCGCTCGCAGGTCTCGGCCACCACGGCCAGATCGTGGGTGACGAGAATGATGCTCGCCTCCTTGCGCTTCTCCTTCTCCGCCAGCATCAATTGCAGGATCTGTGCCTGGATGGTGACATCCAGCGCCGTGGTGGGCTCATCGGCGATGAGCAGGGCCGGGTTGCACACCAGGGCCATGGCAATCATCACGCGCTGGCGCATGCCCCCGCTGAACTGGTGCGGGTAGTCCTGCATGCGCTTCTCCGGCGCCGGAATGCCCACCAGCCGCAGCATGTCCAGGCCCAGGTCGAAGGCTTCCTGCTTGCTGATGTTGCGGTGGTAGCGCACGGCCTCCGTCATTTGCATGCCCACGGTGAACACCGGGTTGAGGCTGGTCATGGGCTCCTGGAAGATCATGCCGATGTCCTGGCCCCGGTAGCGGCGCATCTCCTCGTGATTGAGGCTGAGCAGGTTGATGGATTCCCCACCCTGCTTGTGGTAGACAATCTCGCCGCCCACAATGCGGCCCGGCGGGTCGGGGATGAGGCGGTTGATGCTGAGGCAGGTGACGGACTTGCCGCTGCCGGACTCGCCCACGATGCCCAGCACCTCGCCACGGTGGATGTTGAAGCTGACGCCATCCACCGCGCGGACCGTGCCGGCCTCGGTGTAGAAGTGCGTCTGCAGGTTGCGTATCTCGAAGAGCACTTCCGGCGTCACGCTCTGGCTGGGCTCCATCCTCTATCTCCTTTCGGGGATTTCCATCACACCCGGGCTTCCGTGCCTTGGGGCGAACTCACCGGAGCCGCGAATAGACCTTGGGATCAAAGGCCTCGCGGATGCCTTCACCAATGAACACCACCATGAGCAGGGTGAGGAAGAAAGCGCCTTCCGGGGCCAGCACCAGCCACCAGTCGGTGATGTTGGCCATGCCCACCTTCACCATGTTGCCCCAGGAGGGTTCCTCCGGCGGCAGACCGAAACCCAGGTAGTCCAGTCCCACCAGATGGCCGATGTTTCCCACCACGGCAAAGGGCGCGAAACTGATGATGGGGGTCAGGCTGTTGGGCAGGATGTGCTTGAAGATGATGCGCCGATCACTGGCGCCCATGCTGATGGCGGCCTGCACATAGTCCTTCGTCTTCTCCCGGTAGAACTCGCCGCGCACATAGCGCGTCAGCCCCATCCAGCCCCACAACACCATCAGCACCACCAGCAATCCGAAACTGGCCTTCATGCCCGGCAGGCTGACGATGATCATGATCATGAAGAGGAAGGGCACGGCGCCCCATAGTTCAACCAGCCGCTGCATGAGGATGTCGAAAGTGCCGCCATAATAGCCCAGCAGGCCACCCACCGTCACACCGATGAGATAGGCACAGGTGGTGACGATGAGGGCGAAACTGATGCTCACCCGGTAGCCATAGAGCAGGCGCGCCAGCACATCCCGCGCCCGGTCGTCCGTGCCCAGCAGGTGCTGCCGGCTGGGGCGGTGCGGCGGCGTGCCCTCCAGATCCAGCAGGCTCTCCTTGGGGCCAAAGGGATAGACCGGCATGACCACCATGTCGCCCTTGCCTTCCTCCTGGTACTGGCGCTTGAGATCACGGTAGTTGGGGTCGCCAATGCGCTTCTGCCCCAAGGATTCGGCGGAGATGTAGTCGGTGAAGAGGGGGAAGTGGTACTCCCCCTGATGACGCACCACCAGCGCCTGGTTTCCCACCACCAGGGGCAGCAGGAAACTGAGCAGATAGGTGCTGACGAAGATGAGCAGGGACCAGTAGCCGCGCTTCATGCTTTTGAACTTGCGCCAGCGCTTGACGAAAAGCGAGGTGCTGACCGTGGGTGCCTGGGTGGCCATGGACGGCTCCTGATGCTATTTGAAGCGGATGCGCGGATCGATGGCCGCGTAGATCATGTCCGAAAAGATGTTGCCCATCAAGCCGATGGCTGATCCGATGACCAGGCTGCCCAGCATGATGGGGTAGTCCCGGTGCACCAGGCTGTTGAAGCCCAGCAGGCCGAAGCCGTCGATGTTGAACACGCGCTCGATGAGGTAACTGCCGGTGAAGATGAGCCCGATGAGGTGGCCCAGGCCGGTGGCCAGGGGAATGAGGCTGTTGCGCAGGGCGTGCAGGAAGACCACGCGGCGCTCGCTCAGGCCTTTGGCGAAAGCCGTGCGCACATAGTCCTGGCTCAGGTTCTCCATCAGGCTGTTCTTCATCAGAATGGTCATGCTGGCAAAGGAGCCGATTTCCCAGGCGATGATGGGCAGGATGGTGTGGTGCACCTGGTCCCAGATTTTATCCCACAGGCCCATGAACTCCCAATCCTCGCTGCGGAAGCCTCCCAGGGGGAACACATCCCAGAAGCTGCCGCCACCCAGCAGGACCAGCAGCACGGCGCCCAGGGCCCAGCCGGGAATGGCGTAGCCGATGAAGACGATCACTGAACTGGCCGTGTCAAAGGAACTGCCGTGTTTCACCGCCTTCCACACTCCCAGGGGAATGCACACGCTGTAGACCAGGATGAGGCCCACCAGTCCGAAATAGATGGAGACAGGGAACTTGGTCTTCATCACCTCCCACACGGGGCGGCTGTAGGTGTGGGACTTGCCCAGGTCCAGGTGGAAGACACGGATGATCCAGCTGCCGTAACGGCCCTCGCTGAAAGTCATCCACAGCTTGGACATGAAGCCGGGTTCCTCCACGGTGTTGGAAGACGCCCACGCCCGCACGGCGGCCACGCGCTTGTCCAGGCTCTCGCTGGTCCACACCCCCAGCTTCAAACGCTTGATGAGCAGGTCGGCGGCCTTGCTCTGCCGCAGGGTATCCGCCTGGGTGGCCTCCGCCTGAACCACTCTCACCAAAGCTGGCACGGCCGTGGCGCCACAGGCGATGACATTGGAACGCAGCTTGTCCAGGTGCTCCTGGGTCTGCTTGATCTCCTTGCGCAGACCATCCACCTGGGCCTTCACGGTGGCGTCCTGGCCGCTGCCGGCTTGACCCATCAGCTGCGTCAACTCCGCCTGTCGGCGTGCGATGCCCGCCTCGCCGGAGAGGGCGGCCAGATAGTTGTCCACCCGCTCCTGGGCCTTCCAGATGTGGAAGTTGAATAGAACGGGCTTGTCATAACCATAGTAGGCCCGCATCTCCTCCAGCGCTTCCGCCGGAATGGATGCGCCCCCCGTGGCGAGATTGCCGCTGGAGCCGGCTCCCGCCTCGCCCATTTGGCTCATGCCCGTTTTCAGCTTGATCATCTCCTGCTCCATGGGCCCACCCGGCACGAACTGGATGATCGTGAAGGCGATGAGGGTGATGCCGATGAAGGTTGGGAAGGCCAGGAGAAAGCGGCGGATGAAATAGGTGGTCATGGGACCTTCCTGTTAGTCCTGCGGGAAAAGCCCGCCGACCCCGTGGAGCCGGCGGGCGCGAAATCAGCTTAGTTGAGGGGCTTTGAAGGATCGAAATCCTTCCAGTAGTTGATCTCCACTGGCTCGATGTCCAGCTTCTGATCCTTCTTGATGGCCTTCACCAGGTCTTTGTGCTTTTCCTGGTCGTACCACCACAAGCCCACAATACTGCGCCAGTCGCCGGTGCGGCTAAGGCCCCACTCGGGCATGCCGAACTTGTTCCAGTACCCGATGCGCGTGAAGGGGCCGTACCAGCCCAGCGCGTACTGGTAGCTCTCCATGAGCAGTTTGTCCGTGCGGCGAATGAGCTTCACGCGCTCTTCCTGGCTGAAGGCGGTGTTGTACGCCACGCAAATGCTGTCCAGTTCGGCGCTCTTGAAGCCCGCCAGATTGTTGCTGTTTTCCTGGTCGGCCATCACGCTGCTGAAGGAGGACTCGGGATTGGGGAAGTAGAGGCCACCCCAGTTCTGCCAGTGGATCTTGAACTTGCGCTCCATCACCATCTGGAACATGGTGGGGCCGGTTGTGGGCTTCAGGTTCAGCTTGATGCCCGCCTGCTTGTAATCCTCCTGGATGACGGTCATCACCCGCTCCCAGGTGGGGCTTTCATCAATCATCAGGTCCAGCTCCAGGCGCTTGCCCTTGGCATTCACCAGGAAACCCTCGTTGTCGCGCTTGGCATAGCCCGCCTCAGCCAGCAGTTTCAGGGCCTCGTCGGGGTTGTAGGCAATCTTTTCGTTGTCGGGGTTTTCATAGGCGCTGCCCGGGTAATAGCTGTGAATGGGCAGGTACTCATTGAAGAAGAGCTTGTCGATGAGCTTTTCACGGTTCAACAGGAAGGCGAAGGCCTTGCGCACCCGAATGTCGTTGAAGGGTTCTTCGCGCATGTTGAAAACGAAACCGCTGGTGCCATTGGGGCTTTGGGTGTAGATCTTCTTGCGCAGAATCCAGCCTTTGCCCAGCTGCTCAATCTGCTCGGGCAGAAACTCCTTCACCCAGTACTTGGCCTGGCCCACCACATAGAGGTCCAGTTCGCCCTTCTTGAACATCTCGCGCTGCAGGGTTTCGTCGGCTACCACGCGGAACTTCACTTTGTAGAAATTGCCGCCACCCTTGCCCTTGGGGTTGTCCTTGTCCCAGTAGTTGCTGATGCGCGTCATGGTCAGGCTGTTGCCCTGGCTGATGTCCTCGTTGCGCAGCAGATACTGGCCACTGCCCGGCATGGTCTGGTTCTGGAACTTCTCCATGTAGTCCTTGGCGGTGATGGTCCCAATGATGTGGGCTGGATACACCGACATGGATGCACCGAAATAGAGGAAGTGGCGCCAATTCATGTCTTTGGTAGTGGTACGCAGCAAATAGGGGCTCAAGACTTCCGGCTCGCTGTACTGCTTGTAAAGCACCCCGTCATAAGGCGACAACAAGCCCTCGTCCACCTTCAGCTTCCAGGTGGCCAGCACATCCTGGGCCGTCACGCGATGGCCGGTCTGCCAGCGCGCATTGGGGTTCAGGCGGAAGGTGAAGGTCTGGCCGCCGCCGGGATTCTGCTCCACCTTCCAGTGGGTGGCCAGGGCGGGAATGAACTCGTCGTTCCAGTTGTCCAGGCTGATCATGCTCTCGTACATCATGCCCGAGACCAGCGACATGAAGCTGGTGTTGGAGTCCTTGCCCTCGCTGCGCAGGGTGGCGGGAAACTCCTGCAACGGAATGCGCAGCATGCCGCCGGGCACGCCCCGGGGATCGGCCATGGACTTCCAGTCCGTGTTGGTCTCAAAGCCCAGGCCGGCGGCAATGGCGTCGAAGCCTTCGCCACCCAGTTCCGCCGTCACTTCGGGCAGGGCCCCGGCCGGGTTGTCCTGGGTCTCGAAGCCCTTGGACTTCCAGTATTCGATGGAACTGATGCCCTCTTCGGGCTCCATCACCGGCCCGGTGTCGAAGCGGGCCTTGCCGCCTCCACAGCCGACCAGCATGCCCAGGGCAAGCGCCCCCATGGTGGTGACAAGAACGGTGCGTGCGAGGCTCATGATTCCTCCTGCTATGCGGCGCGTGGGCGCCCATCTGAACCGCGAAGCGTGTCCGTGGAGAACCGTCTGACAGGCCCTTTGTGCGGCTGTATGCAGATCCTGCCACAGTTCAACAGGTTAAGGGGCAAACATACCAGTCAAGCGCCCCGAATCCAATGTGGGCGTGCTTCAAGCAAGTCGCGTGCCACTTCCCGCCAGCTTTGACTTCATGGGTTAGTCCGGTGGAACACCAGAGCGTGAAGCCCAATGCGCAGCTTCTCCCAAACCGCCAGGGAAGGCCGCTCCTCAAGGAGGCGTGGGCCCAGTTCCCGGCACTTGGCCAGCACGGCCAGACCGCCTCCCGCGTAGAGGCGGACCTCCAGGGCAAAGCGTGGCGGCAGCCGTCTTGCCAGAACTTCCCCGCTGAGCAACAGGCTTTCCGCCCAGTCGAGCAAGGCGTGGATCAAGGGCGCGGCCGCATCGCCAGCCATCTGGATGCCGACTGCGTCTGCAGGAAGCCCATGTTTCTCAATCCTTTGCGTCGGAATGTAAAGGCGCCCCGCCGGTAGATCGCGAGACAGGTCCTGCCAGAAATTCACCAGTTGCAGGCCCGCGCAGAGGTCGTCCGCGGACTTCACCAGCTCCCCCCAGCGCCCATGGCCCTCCGTGATTCCATTCAAGGCCAGGAGCAGGCGCCCCACCGGCGCGGCGCTGTGGCGACAATAGTCCAGCACGGCCTGGTCGTGGGGAAAGGCGGGGGCGTCCTGATCCTGCAGGAAAGCCTGCAAAAGCTTGTGGCATTCGTCCAGCGGAAGGTGGTGGGCCTGGGCATCCAGCCACAAACAGAAGAGGATGGGATGGCGGCTGGCGGTGCCGGGCAATCCTTCCAGCAGCGCGTCCCAATGCCGCAAGCGGCGGCGGCGCAGCTCGGGCAGGCTGAGGCCCAGCCCCTCCGCCAGTCGGGAGAGTCCCCCGTCCTCGTCGGCCAGATCGTCGCTGAAGCGGGCAAAGGCGTAAATGCTGCGCAAGGGAGGCCGCAAGCGCGGCGGCAGAAAGAGCGATGCCAGGCTGAAATTCTCGTAGTGGCGGCAGCGCTCCCGTACCGCGCGCCGGGCCTGGGCGGCGCTGACCACTCCGGGCTCCAGGTCCGCCACTTCCGGCGGCAAGGCTGAGCAGGCGGGCGTCCCGGGTGGGGCTTCCCGGGGCACGCAACAAGGGGCCACGCCCTGACCGGAGGGCGGGCGCATCACGCGGGGCTCTTCCCCAATTCCCCCGCAGCGGACAGGAGCCGTCGCGCAGCGGCCAGATCGGCCTCGTCCTCCCGGCCTGACTGCAGACGGGCGATCTGACGAAGACGGCCCTCCTCGTCCAGCAGGCGGATCTCCACCCGCGTGGCGCCCTCCGCAAAATCCTTGTCCACGCCAATCTGCCAAGTGGCGGCGGCGGCGATCTGGGGCAGGTGGGTGATGCACAGCAACTGGTGACGGGCCGCCAGTTGCCGCATGAGGGAGGCCACCGCCAGGGCTGCCCGACCGCTGATGCCGGCGTCGATCTCGTCGAAGACCAGGCACTGCCCGGCGCTGTCCTCCAGGAGCAGGCACTTCAGCGCCAGCATGATGCGTGACAACTCACCGCCGGAGGCGATCTGCTCCAGCGGCCCCAGCGGCGTGTCGGGATTGGTGCTGATGAAGAAGGCCGGGCTCTCCGCGCCCACGGCGTCCCACTCCGCGGCGGGCTCCTCAAAGACCACATCCAGACGGCCGCCCTGGATGCCCAGTTCCTCCAGGAGGGGCTGCATGCGGCGGGAGAGACGGCGACCGCCCTCCGCACGCGCCTGGCTGAGGGCTTGCCGGGCCAGGACCAGTTCATCGCGCAAGTGGGCCTCGCGGCTCTCCAGCTTGGCAATGCGCTCCTCCAGGTCGTCGCCCTCCCCCAGGCGGCGCGACAGCTCCACCTGCTTCTCCAGCAGGGTCTCCAGGCTTCCGCCGTGTTTGCGGATGAGGCGGTCCAGGGACTGCAGGCGCTCACGGATCTGCTCCAGGCGCTCGGGATCCCAGTCCAGAGCCTCGGCACGGCCACGGGCCAGGCTGGCCGCCTCCTGCACCTGCAGCACCGCCTCGCGCAACAAGGTGGCGGCGGGGACAAAAGCGGCATCGAGTCTGGCGGCCTGGGCCAGTTCCTTCTCCACCGCCACCAGACGGCCGTGCAGGGCGTCCTCCCCCTCATAAAGGAGATCCGCCGCCTGATGGCCCACGCGCTTCAGTTCCTCGGCGTTGGACAGCACGCGGTGCTCGGCCTCCAGGGCGCGATCCTCCCCCGGCAGGGCGGCCAGGCTCTCCAGCTCCTCGGCCTGGAACTGCCACAACTCGCGCAGCTCCCGGGCGCGCTCACGCTCCCGCCGGGCCTGGGCCAGGGTGTCGCGGCACTCGCGCCACTGGCGCCATGCCTCGTCGTGTCCGCTGCGGAAGGGTCGCACGCCGGGCAAGGCGTCCAGCAGGCCAGCGTGGCGATCGCGCTCCATCAACTGGGCCAAATCCCGCTGGCCGTGGAAGTCCGCCAGGTGCAGGGCCAGATCCCGCAGATCCTTCTGCTGCACCGCCTGCCCGTTCACCCAACTGCGGCTGCGGCCCTGCGTGATCTCGCGCTCCACAACCACGGATGCTGCAAGAGGGAGGGCGTGCCCGGAGAACCAGGCGTCAAGCCCGGCGTTGGCGGTTGTGGCGAACACGGCCTTGAGGCGGGTGGTGCGCCCCTCGTGCAGCAACTCCCGGTGCACGCGGGCCCCCAGGGCGGCCGCCACGGCGCCCAGCAGCATGCTCTTGCCCGCGCCGGTTTCCCCAGTGACCGCCGTGAAAGCGGAGGGAAGATCCAGCGCCAGGGAGCGGATGAGGCCAAAGTGTTCAATGGAGATGTGGCTTAGCATGGACACAAGATAAGGCGCTGGGAGCCTCGGCACCGCGCGCCGCACCAGGATTTGCCGCCTGGGCGCGGGGTCCTGTCAGGCGAAGTCGACACGCGGGCGGGGAATGGAAATGGTCATCAACGAATGACGGCGATTTTCCCCTCGGAGCTGCCTCCCGAAGAGGTGATCAAGAGGAGATAGACGCCGCTGTCCACCGCTTCGCCCATGCTGTCCCGGCCATCCCAGCCCGCCTCGGCCTCCTGCAGGCTCAGCCGACGCCGCACGCGCCCCGAGGCGTCCAGGATGGAAAGGGTGGCGTCGTTGGCCAGACCCTCGGGCAACAGTCGCGCCCGGTTCGCGCCATCGGGCCGGAAAGGATTGGGGTACATGCGGGCATTGCCGCGCGGCGCGGCACCGTAGTCCACCGCCAGACCCTCGCAGGCGAAAAGGCCAACACTGCTGGCCACCCACAAGGCCCCCGATGCCGGGTCCACCGCCACCGCCCGCAAGGCGAAGCCCTCCACATCGTCCACCATGGCGTTGAAGGCGCCCAGCGCGCCGGGATCCTGGAAGAGGGCACGGGAGGGGTCGTAAACGCTCAGACCCGCGTCAGCGCCCAGCCACACGCGCCCGCGGCCGTCCAGGCCCACCGCGCCCAGCTGTTCGCTCACCAGTCCTTCGATGAACTGCACGCGGCTGAACTGGGCCACGCCGCCGTAGATGCCGCCCACATAAAATCCATCGGAAGTGGCGATCCACACATTTCCCGCATCCGCCGCCAGCGCCGCCACCGTGCCCGGGGCCGACAAACCGAAGTTCCAGGTGGCGTCGGCCAGCTCGTGCTCGTCCAGGCGCCACTCCCGCAGGCGTTCCACAGGCAAGCCCCGGCTGTTCAAGCGCAACAGGCGCTTCTCCTCGTCGCGCGAGTCCTTTCCCGCAATGCCCGCCCACACGCCCATGGTGCTTGTGGGCAGCACGCTCCACGGAAAGCGCAGACCGTACTGGGCAAAGGCGTGGCGGGCGAAGGCGACACTGCTGTCGGCTTGCCAGGCGGCGGGAATCACCACCAGGCAGGAATCATCCAGGGCCTGGTGATTCACCACCCAAATGTTGCCCGCGGCATCCTCCTCCACCGCACTGACCAGGGGGAAATCCTCTCCTTCGCCCACTTGGGAATTGGAGAAACCCACCATGCGGTGTGCGGGCCCGGCGTCCCAGGAAAAACGCCTCACCAGCGAATCCGCCGGCGTGAGGCGGCCCAGGCCCTGGCCCCAACTGCCGAACCACACGCCGCCCTGGCGGTCGCAGGCCACGCTGGTGGGGAAGCTGCCGAAGGCGCCATAGCCCAGTTTCCAGGCGCTCCAGCCCGCAGCCTGGCGGTGATACAAACCATTGCGGCCCATGTCCGCCGCCACGCCAACCGTCCACAGGCTGCCATCCGGCGCGAATTCCAGGTCCACAAAATCCTCGGCGCCCGGCACATCGGGACACTGGACAGCGCCCAGCGCGGGGCCTTCCAGCACGCGCGCCACGCCGCCAGCGCGAGCGCCAGGCAGCAGGGCCACCCACAGCTGGCCGTCCAGGTAGGTCAAGGCGCCCGCCGACTGTGGCAACAGCAGTCCCTCGCCGCCAGCGCTGGTCACGAGTCGGCTGGTACTGCCATCCGCCTGGGCAATGGCCCACTCGCCGTTCCACACGGCCAGCGCCTGGGGATTCGCCACTGCATCAGCCTCCGCGCGCCATTGGCCGGTGGCGTCCACGGAACCCAGCCAAGCCCTTCCCTGGGGATCGCCCAACAGAGCGTAGACGCGCTGGTCGTCCTGGGCAAGCCAGGCCTGGCTGATGGTGGAGAGCGATCCAGGCACGGCCATGGTCTGGAAAGTGGCGGGCTGATTCGGCCAGCCCCCGCCCCACGCCAGGCCCTGGGGCGTGACCGCCACCAGCAAGGATCCCAGCGCCGCGCTGGCCAGCACCTCCGCCTGATTGGGAAAAGACCCCAGGCGGTGCAGATTCCAGCGCACCAGGAACTCGTCGTTCTCCGGCAGATAGTCGAAGAGGGTGATTCCCGTGCTGTGGGAAGCCATGAGCAGGCCCCCACCGCCCCACAAATCGCGCACGGCGCGGATCTGGTCGTGGCCGCGAAACTCCAGAAAGCCCCGGGACCACGCCCCTTCCTCCACCTGATAAGCGGAGATGCTGGCGTCTCCGCCAGACCAGAACAGGGTGCCCTGTCCATTGCTGCACACCGCGCCAAGCTCTACGGCCAGCATGCCGTCGGGGATGGAAAGGTGTTCCCAGGAGCCCGACCCGGGCTGGAAGAAGGCCGCGCCCCGCGTGGAGGCGGTGACCAACTGGCCGTCCAAAGCGATCATGTCCCGGGTGTCGGAGAAATCCGCCACATGCCGCCAGCGGGAGGTCTGGGCGTGCACCACCGTGGCAAGCGCCAACAGGCACAAGCAGAGAACGCGCGCCAGCGGCTGGGGGCGTGTGGTGGTCATCAGGCCAGCTGGGCCATCAGGTCGGCCATCTCGATGGCGGCCAGCGCGGCGTCCCACCCCTTGTTGCCCGCCTTGGTGCCGGCCCGCTCCACCGCCTGCTCGATGGTGTCGGTGGTGAGCACGCCGTTCACCACGGGCAGGCGCTTCTCGAGCATGACATGGGCCATGCCCTTGGCGCTCTCGCTCATCACCACATCGAAGTGGGGAGTGGCGCCGCGGATGATGGCGCCCAGGCAGATGATGGCGTCCACACCGCCCCTGTCCGCCAGCCTGGCGGCGGCGAGGGGGATCTCGAAAGCGCCCGGCACGCGCACCACCGTCACGGTCTCGCGATCGCCACCGTGGCGCTCGATGCAATCAAGGGCGCCCTCCAGCAGGCGGCCGCCGATGAGGTCGTTGAAGCGCCCCAGCACAATGGCGAAGTGGCGTCCGGTGGCGCTGAGGTGTCCGTTGATTTCCGGCATATCAAGGTCTCCGTTCTAAGTGCTTGGTCCCTGCTGGTCATGTCGATTATGTACGATTAGCGCATCGACCAAGACTTCTCCGCTTGTTCTGCGCCAAATCTTAAGTCAGTCCTGCTGCAGGGTTCACGAACTCAATTTGGGTCCGCGTTGCGGCTTGTTTTCATGACTTCTCAAGAGTTCAGCTTATCACAATCTCCAGCCACTTTCCGCGCGAACATTTGCCATGGCGCTTGACGGAAAAAGACGCTTGCACGCAGCAACAATGACCTGTCTTTCTCAAAGGAGGATTTAGCGAAAAGAGGCGAAACCCTAAAGATCGCGCGAATAGGAAAGCGCGACTGGAATTGTCCGCACTTTCGCAATATTCTCTGTAGGGAGATTCAGAACGCCTCAGATCCTTCTGCACAAATCTCGAGGGAACGATGCAGCGAGCGACAATTTTACTCATCACCATACTGCTGACACTGTCGAAACCCGCCCAATGCCTTGACGAATTGATATTGCGCGGATATATATCAGAAGATAAAATATCGTTGGCTGTTGAGTATTTAAATGAATGCATTAATAATAGTGATTTTAAGGCCATGGAGACAAAGGCAAAGTTAATGATTGATAATGCAATTCCTGGCAATGCTTATCAGATTAGATCACTATTGAAGAGCTCATACAAACTAGGGAATAAACCGGCAAAATATATACTTGCCGATTATGACACAAAAAATGGCAACATATTCTCCTCTGCATTTGGACATATTATTCTGACTAATGGAGTACATGCAAAAAATCCAGAAGCGATGATTAGTCTTTCTGAGCATTATAGAGGAACAGATAAGAAGCAAAAAAGGTCTTTGAATCTTCTTTTAAAGGCAAAATCATTAGGCTCAATAGAAGCTACATATAGACTTGGTAAATTCTACTCCGATAAATCTAATAAGTATTATAATGACTCTCTCGCGATAGTTTATTTTCTACAAGGAGCATCTCAAGATAATAGTTTATCTATGTATGAACTTGGGAAATTGCTCTTATCACGCGATAATTCAAATCACTCACTAAACAGTGGTGTTTATTATCTGGTAAAAGCCGCAGAGGCTAAAGACAAAAACAGTATAATCTTGTTAAATACAATAAGAGACTCACTAATTACTCTTGATTGCGCTAAAATCAATTTAGCAATTGATGATATTATTACTATGGCGACATCAAGCTCTTTAATAATGGAACAGCTCAGAGATAAAACACTAGGCTGTTTATATTCAAACGATAATCCGCGATCTAGAGATATCAAAGAGCTGTTCGACAGGAACAAGCTCTCATATAACTACAATCCATGCGTTGATATGGTAAAGCAAAACAGCTTTGATGATAACATTGATTACGAGTTGAATTGTTTAGAAGAAGAAATGAATAATGGGAATATTGAGGCAATAAGACGCTATTTGATTAACTATTGCAATGGAAAATATCAATCATCAGAGCGCAATATAATCGACACCGCTATGTCCTCAGGTGAGGATTGCTGTTACATAGAGTTTAGCGAACTAAAGAGTCAATTTGCGCTCATTTTAGCTTATAAAATTGATGAAATTATATCATCGGGAATCTTCGATCATTTACCAGATAACCAGATTACTCTCTTTAATGAGGTAAAAGTGAGTGATGTAAACCTAAAAGAGTGCATTGATGTCTTGTTAAAGATCAACTCTAAGAATATCAAACCTAAATTTAAAGTCATGTTTAGCATATTTATAACACAAGATGATATCATATCTGAAGCTGAGCTATCGAGCTACAGAGACAAGATAAGAGCTAAGGATAAATCATCCTATATAGAAGTTCGCGATTTTTTGGTTGACAATATTCAGAGGAATAATATCTACCTTATAAACGATAATATTAAGTCTGACTTTTTAAAATTTCGCGAAGATGACGGATCGCACATATACTCATACCAGATTGAAAGCAAACAATTTGATAGATCGGTCAAAGTGCTCAGTTTTTTTTCTGACGAAGTCGATAGCTTAAACATATATATTCCACGCTATCACTTAGCAAAGGCAAAATTTATGGAATTGAATGGAGAAGATGCGTCAAAATACTACGACCTAGCATATTTTACATCTAAGGATGAAAAATTACTAAGAAGTGAGCACTTGTTAATACAGGCATACATTATGTCAGAGAAAAAGTGCCAGTACTACAATCCGAATGATGCGAAAGCACTGGCAAGAAGTCTGATCGGGTCTATCTATGACAGGATGGCCAAATCAATACTCAGTCGTCTCATATCAGAAACACCATCGACAGATCTAGTTGCAATTGATTTAGATGATCTTGAGAGACAATCTATATCAGGTGATATAGAAAGCACATTAAAGCTCGGTGAGTTTTATTATAATGATAAAAGTGCGAGCACTAATCCGGAAAAAGCTCTGGATATTTATAAAAGAATACAGGCAAGATCAGGAAAAGCGTGCTATATGATAGCCGTCATATCAAAAGAGTTAGGAAAGCCAAATGAAGAAGTGTTAAAGTACTTGGCGGCAACACAGGCTCATGGATATGAGCCAGATGATTTGATAGTTTTAATTAGTAAAGCGGAGCAATCTTTAGATAAAGATGCGATATTTTCGGCCATGGAAGAAGGTCAAAAAATAATTGCACCATAAGCATGATTTTTAGCAACAGGATCCCATGTTTAACTTGTGATCCATAATACTCGGTTTCGTCTAAAATGGCACTTGATGCAACCAAGGACGCCTTCCAGCAGGCGGCCGCCGATGAGGTCGTTGAAGCGCCCCAGCACAATGGCGAACTTGTCCTGCTCGAACATCCCTTCCGGCGGCGGACCACGCCGTTCACATGTTGAGCATGTGGCCCAGCTTGTTCATTTTCGTGCGAAGATAGTGCTCGTTGAAGGCGCCGTGCGGCACTTGCAGGGGCACGCGTTCGGTGACCTCGATGCCGAAGCCCCGCAGGCCCACGATCTTGCGCGGGTTGTTGGTCAAAAGGCGGATGCGCGCCAGCCCCAGGTCCCGCAGGATCTGCGCGCCAATGCCGTAGTGGCGCAAATCCGGCGCAAAGCCCAGACGCTCGTTGGCCTCCACCGTGTCGGCGCCGCCGTCCTGCAGGGCATAGGCCTTGAGCTTATTGGCCAGCCCGATGCCACGGCCCTCCTGACGCATGTAAAGCACCACGCCCACGCCCTCCTCCGCCACCAGGCGCATGGCGTGGTGGAGCTGGTTTCCGCAGTCGCAGCGCATGCTGCCGAAGACATCCCCCGTGAGACATTCGCTGTGCACGCGCACCAGGACGGGCTGCTCCGCCTGGGTGGGATCGCCCATCACCAGCGCCAGGTGGTCGCGCTTGTCCACCGGCGAATAAAAGTGGTGCAGGGTGAATTCCCCCCACGGCGTGGGCATGCGCACATGGGTACGCTCCAGCACCTGGCTCTCATGGGCGCGACGCCACGCGATGAGATCCTCGATGGTGATCATGCGCAGGCCGAAGCTCTCTTTCACGCGCTGCAAATCGGGCACGCGGGCCATACTGCCGTCGTCGTTCATGATCTCGCAGAGCACGCCCACCGGCTGCAGACCCGCCAGACGCGCCAGATCCACACTGGCCTCCGTGTGCCCGGCCCGCTGCAACACTCCGCCGCGCGCCGCCATGAGGGGGTGGATGTGCCCGGGGCGCGCCAAATCGCCGGGCTGTGTGGCCGGATCGGCCAGTGCCCGCAAGGTGATGGCCCGATCGGCGGCGCTGATGCCCGTGGTCGTGCCCTCGCGGGCGTCCACGCTCACGGTGAAGGCGGTGGCGTGCAGGGCCGTGTTCTGGCCCACCATGAGGTCCAGCTCCAGGCTCTGGCACCGCTCGCGGTCAAGGCTGGCGCAAATCATGCCCCGTCCGTGCTTGGCCATGAAATTCACGCGTTCGGGCGTGGCGGCCTCGGCGGCCATGATGAAGTCGCCCTCGTTCTCACGGTCGGCGTCGTCCACCACAATGATCATCTCGCCGGCGGCGATGGCGGCCAGGGCATCTTCAATGGAATCAAACACGATCAGCTCCCTTGTCTGTCAATAGCCCAGCTGCTCCAGGGCATCCAGCCCCAGGCCACCCGACCTGCCCGCAACAGCCGCGCCGTGGCTCAGCAGTTGTTCGATGTACTTGGCCAGGCAGTCGAATTCCACATTCAGCGCCTCGCCCGGCCTGCGCTCCCCCAGCAGGGTGTGCTCCAGCGTGTAGGGAATGAGCGCCACGCGGGCGCGCCCCTCGCCACCTTCCTGGCGCGCCTGATCGGCCACGGTGAGGCTGACGCCGTCCAGGCAAATGGAACCCGTGCGCGCCACATAGCGCAGGAAGGGGGCAGGAAAGGCCAGTTCCAGCTCCGCGCCCAACGCCCTTCGCTCCAGCCGCGTGACACGCCCGGCGCAGTCCACATGCCCCTGCACCAGATGCCCTCCCAAGCGCGTGGACAGGGTGAGGGCGCGTTCGACATGCACGCGATGCCCCTGTCCCAGCTGGCCGATGGTGGTCTTGGAAAGGGTCTCGCCCACGGCCTGCACCTCCGCCTGGCCCGCGAGAGCGTCCACGGATACGGCGGTGAGGCAGACACCGTTCACCATCAGGCTGTCCTCGGGCTTCAGGTCGTCCAGCACGCGACGCAGGCCAAGGCGCAGTCGACGGCCGTTTCCTTCGTTGCGCAGGGCCAGCACCGTGCCCAGCTCCTCCACGATGCCCGTGAACATCAGCGTCCTCCTTCCGGGCGCCAGCACTCCCACTGATCAGGGCCCACAAGCCGCCGCGAGGTGAGGCGGAAGTTTCGCCGGGCCGCTGCCGCCACATCCGCCACGGAGGGCAAGCCGCTGCCCAGCACCACGGGCGCGGTGATCACGCGCACTTCGTCCACCAAACCCGCGGCCAAAAAGGCGGCGTGCACGGTGGCACCGCCCTCCACCAAGACCCCATCCAGCCCCAGGGCCAAGGCCTGGGCCATCACCCACTCCAGCGGCACATGCGCTCCTGGATAGACGGCGACGCCAACGCCCCGTGCGCGCAGCGCTTCAACCCGTGAGGTGGGGGCACCCCGCCCGCACAAGAGGGTCAAGGGCTGTGCTCCAGCGCTGCGCACCAGCTCACTGTCAATGGGAAGCCGCGCGCGGGAGTCCAGCACCAATCGATGCGGCGCGCGTCCATCCATCGCGTGGCAAGGATCAACCAGACTTAGACGGGGGTTGTCCACCAGAGCGGTGCCGATGCCGATGAGCAGCCCCGGGTGAGCTGCACGCAGACGCAGCGTCTCCACACGGCTCTGTGCCGAACTGATGACGGTGCGGGTGCCCGCTTGAGCGGTGATGCGGCCATCGAGGCTCTGGGCCCACTTGAGCGTGATCCAGGGACGGCCCATCTCCATGCGGCGGAAGAAATTGCGGTTGAGCTCACGGGCCTCGCCGGAAAGGACGCCACAAAGGGTCTCCACTCCGTCCCTGCGCAGGCGGGCCAAGCCCTGCCCGGCCACCAGCGGATTGGGATCGGTGGTGGCCACCACCACCCTGGCGATGCCGTGCTTCAAAATGAGCTCCGTGCAAGGCCCCGTGCGCCCGTGATGGCAGCAGGGCTCCAGGCTCACCACCAGGTCCGCCCCGCGCGTTGCCGCCTGCGGCAGGCGACGCAGACACTCCACCTCCGCGTGGGCCGCGCCTGCCCGATGGTGCCAGCCTTCCGCCACCACGCGACCGTCCCGCAAGAGCACGGCTCCCACCATTGGATTGGGGGCCGCGCCATCACGGCCACGCTCCGCCAGGGCCAAGGCGCGGCGCATGGCCGGGATCCAGATGGAGGAGTCTGACGCCGACATGGGAATCCACAAATGGGCGGGGGCAGAGAGGCGGGCCTTCAGCACACGCCGCACCCACCGATCAAGCGGCAGGAGCCTGTGCGAGCTGGGGACGCCGCTTTCCTCTCATCCGGGCTCTCACCGTCGGCGTCCGGATTTCACGGACTCGGCCCAGCACCCAAATCCACGCGCGGATCTTGGATGCTGGGTTCGCGGGCTTTCACCGCCGGCTGGGACTTTCACCCAACCCCGGAAAACGACTCATGTTCCGCGGGGAAGATAGGCCCCGCGTGGCGCTTCCCCAAGTTGGCTCAGGAGTCCTGATCCAGCCGCTGACGCACCCGACGGGCCAGTTCGGCGGCGCTGAAGGGCTTCTGCAGCAGGGGCGACTTGACGGGATCCAGACCGTAGCGGTTGAGCGAATCGTCCGTGTAGCCACTCATGAAGAGCACGCGCAGGCCGGGAATGCGCGCGGACAGCACGCCCGCCAGCTCAGGGCCGCCCATGCCGGGCATGATCACATCGGAGAGCAACAGATCGAAGCGACCCTCCTGCCGGCTCACCAGTTCAAGCGCCTCGCCCGCACTGGACGCGGCCTGCACCTGATATCCCAGCGAAGAGAGGATGCGACGCGTCACTTCCAGCACCGGCGCCTCATCCTCCACCAGCAGCACGCTCTCCTGCCCGGAGCTTGGACCCGCGTCCTCGCCGCCGGCACTCTCCGTGCGCGCAGGCGTGGGGGCCACCGGCAGGTAAACATGGAAGGCCGTGCCGGACCCCATGCGGCTGAACACATCGATGAAGCCACCGCTCTGCTGGACGATTCCCAGCACCGTTGAGAGGCCCAGGCCCGTGCCCTTGCCCTGCTCCTTGGTGGTGAAGAAAGGTTCGAAGATGCGCGCCTGCAGCTCCTCGCTCATGCCGCTGCCCGTGTCGCTCACGGTCATGCGCAGGAAGCGTCCCGGCCTGCTGTTGGGATGGTTGCGGCAGAAGTTCTCGTCCACATCCGCCGGCCTCAGCTCGATGTCCAGGTGGCCGCCGCCGTTCATGGCGTCCCGGGCGTTCACCACCAAATTCACCACCACGGATTCCAGCTGGCTGGGATCCACGCGCACCTTGGGCAGGCTGGGCGGAAGCGAGGTGGCCAGGGCGATGTCCTCGCCGATGAGGCGGCGCAGCATCTTCTCCAGGCCCAGGATCACTTCCGCCATGTCCAGCGTGCGGGGCTCCAGCACCTGCTTGCGGCTGAAGGCCAGCAATTGGCGCGTCAGGCGCGCAGCGCGCTCGCCGGCGTCGCGGATGTCTCCCAGCAGCATGCGGTGGGGATCTTCGCCGCTCATGGAGTTCATTAGCATCTCGCTGTAGCCGTTGATGACAGTGAGCAGGTTGTTGAAGTCGTGGGCCACGCCGCCTGCCAGCTGGCCGATGGCTTCCATCTTCTGGGACTGGCGCAATTGGGTTTCCAGGCGCATGAGGTCCGTCACATTGGACCAGCTGCCCACCACCTCCAGGGGCTGCTCCGTGTCGTCGAGCAGCACGCGGCGGTCGTCGCGCAGCCAGATGTACTCCCCATCCTTGCGGCGCAGACGGAAAGTCTGGGTGCCCGACTCGCTCTGGAGCATGACCTTTTCGTTGGCCACCACGCGGGCGCGATCCTCCGGGTGGATCTGTTCCGCCCACCATCCCGGCCCAATCTCCGACACGGCAAAGCCTGTCATCTGCAGGATGTTCTCGCTGATCCACGCGGGATACCAGCGCCCGCCTGACTTGCGCAGGGTGTAGATCACCGCTGGTCCAAGGCTCACCACGCGCTTCAGCTCCTCTTGCAGCCGACGGCGCACAATGAACTGGCCAATCTGGCGGCCGATGGCCTCCAGGGACTCAATGAGGGCCGCATCCGGCTCCTGCATGGTCGCGCCGATGAAGTCCAGCACGCCCATCACTTCGCCGCCGTGCTCCACCGGCACGCCCAAGGCGCTGAGCAAGCCCGACTGGACGGCGGCGGCGGTGCGCACATAGTCGGCGTCCTGGCGCACATCCATCACCACCAGAGGTCGCCGATTGGCCCACACGCGACCAGGAAGGCCTTCTCCCGGTTCGAAGCGGAGTGACCGGGTCTCCCGCACAATCTCGCTGTCCTGCAATTGCTCCCGGCACCACAGCTCGCTGCAGTGCAGGACGCCGGCCTGGCGCTCCACGCTCCACACCGCGCCCAGGGCCCAGCCCTCTGCCTCGCACAGCACCTGCACCACACGGCTGGTGGCCTCCTCGAGGCTGGCCGCATCGGCGAGCACCTGGCTGACTCTGGCCTGTGTGGCCACTCGACGCTCGGCCTCGGCGCGAGCGGTGACATCCCGGTCCACGCCACGGTAGCCGCGCAACTCGCCATTGGCGTCGATGATGGGAGCGCCGCTGGTCTCCAGCACCACGCGACGGCCGTCGCGGTGCCGGATTTCATTGATCAGGCTGGTGAAGGCTTCTCTGCGCGCGATGATGGCGTTGAACTCTTCGCCCATGCGCGCCGCTTCTTCCACATCCATGAACTCGAAGGGCGTGTGCCCCAGGACCTCCTCCGGGCGAAGACCGATCAGCTCCATGGACTTGGGGCTCACATAGGTGTAACGGCCCTTGTCGTCAACCTCCCAGATCCAGTCGTAGGTCGTCTCCACCAGGTTGCGGTAGCGCACTTCGCTGGCCTTGAGGGCCTGCTCGGCCTCGTGCCGCGCCGTGATGTCCTGGGTGGTGCCAATGATGACGCCCGCGCCCTCAGCGGACTCCTGCGATGGCAGGTAGCGTTGGGCGTGCACGGAGAGCCAGCGCTGGGACCCATCAGGCTGCACCACGCGGAACTCCAGCACCGCCCGGTGATCCTTGTCCAGTCGTTGGCGATCCAGGCTCTGTGCAAGGGCGGCGTGATCCTCGGGATGCACGCTCTCCATCAGGCGGGCCCAGTTGATGAGCCGGTTGCTCTGGCCGAAGTGGCTGGCGGCCCGCTCGTCCATCTGGAACAGATCCCGGTCCAGATCGTTCTGCCAGGTGCCCTGCTCCGAGGCATCCAGGGCCATCAGCAACCGCTCCTCGCCTTCGCGCAGAGCCCGCTCCGCCTGGCGGCGCTCCAGAGTCGAGGAGAGGAGGTTGGCCATGGCCTGCAGCACATGCACCTCTTCCGGTGTCCAGTTGCGGGCCTCGCGCACCGCATCGAACCCCACGAAGCCTTCAAGCTGATCCTGGCGCATGATGGGCAGCACCAGCACACTTTGGATGTCCTGGGCTTGCAGGATTTCCTGCTCTGCGCCGGCTTCCTGCGGCATGTAGGCCACGCGGGGAATGTGGATCACTTCGCCCCGGCGCAAGTGTTCCATCCACCACGGGAGCATGGAGTTCGGTAGCTGCTGCAGCACATCGATCTGCGGCTCAACCCCATCGGTGCACCACTCGTGCGTGTTGCTCATGGTGTCGGTGTTGACATCCAGCAGAAAGACATAAGAGCGGTCCGCCCCCACCAGCCGTCCGATGGTGCTGATGGTGTCCTGGATGGCGGTATCGTAGCCCTCCTCCCCCAGCGAGAGAAAGCGCGTGGACACGCCGGCGATGGTGGCCAGAAGCTCCATGCGCCGCTGAAGCACGCTCTCCGCATGCTGACGCTCGGTGATGTCCCGGCTGATGCTGAGCACCGAGCTGGTGGCGCCGTTGTCATCCATCTCAGGCACGAGGCGCACATTGTGTGTCACAATCCCCTGGGGGGTCTTGAAGCTGTAGACCGCCTCACGCGACTGGCCGCTCTCGAACACGCCCGTGATCGCCTCCTCCCAGAAGCGGCACTGCGCCTCCGGGAAAGACATCTCACGCATGGCCATCCCCATGAAGCGCTCCGCCGGGATGTCGAACGCCAGACGAACATTGTCGGTGACAAAGAGCGTGCGACAGGAACGGTCGTGCCGCATGACGATGTCCGGAAGCCCTTCCAGCAGCGCGCGGTGTCGCTCCTCGCTCTCGCGCAGGGCCTGATTGGCCATCTCTGCGCGGTCGCGGGCGGCCACCATGTCCTCCATGAGGTTCAAGGTGCCCGCGTGAGCTTCCGCCAGGTGCTGGCGGTGGGCGCGCAACTCCACGGTCTGGCGTTCCATCTCCGACGCCAACCGGCGGCTGGCGTCCAGCGCGGCACTGCGCTCCTGGATCTCCCGCGTGAGCTGCTCGCGGTGCTGCTGAAGATCGGCCTCCACGCGGCGGCGCTCCGCCACCTCCTCCCTCAGGTGGATCGTGGCGACGGTCAGCTCCTCCAACAAGCGGCCGTGTTCCAGCGGCATCAGGGCCGCCGCATCCGCAGCCGCTCCGCTGCGCAGATGCAGCATCTGGCGCCCGATCAAAAGGCGCGTGTCCTCGTCAAAGGTCTCGCCACTCTCCTGCGTTGTCACATGGAGGAAGAGTTCACGCTCCATCTGCTGCTGCTTGGCGTGGGCCCCCCAGCGTCCGTGGGCGGAGTGGGCCAACTGCCACAGCATGTGGCCCAGGCGGCCGCGGCCCAGATCGTCAGCGACCTGCGCCCCGCGCTCGCAGGCAAAGGCCTGCCAGTGGTGGAATCCCTCGTGCAAGGCGGCATCGGCGGCCTGCAAATAGAGACGGATGGCGCTTGGGAGCTCTCCGTCCATCCGCAATAGCTCAGCCTGGGCCAGCAGGAGTTTGTGTTGGAAGTTCTCCGGGCAATGGCGGGCCCACACCTGCAGTTGCCGCTCACCCTCCTGCATGGTGCCCCGCCACCGCGCCTGTGTTTCCGGCGCCTGGTCCAGCAGCAGCCTTCCCTGCACCAGTAGTTGTGTGAAGATGAACTCCGGCCACGGCAGCAGGCCCTGCGTGCCCACGGTGTACACCAGATCTTCGGCGGCCCGACATGCCACCAGCGCATCCTCGGGCCTGCCCAGGTGCAACAGGACTTGGGCGCGAAGCACATGGTGGATGCAGGCAACCTGGATGTTGCCGTGTTGCTCCACCCGGGACAGATACTCCGCGCAGGCGTCGCCTTCGCTCTCTTCGAGCGTGAGCGTGCCATCCAGCACGCGGAAGACGCGCAGGCCACCTTCCAACAGGTCGATGGCCCACTG
>Ga0172367_10002980_pt1 | contig 22544 bp, 18 predicted proteins | sample Lak10m_FD_114542 | JGI IMG/M metagenome (GOLD analysis project Ga0172367, IMG submission 114542) | Freshwater microbial communities from Kabuno Bay, South-Kivu, Congo - kab_022012_10m | ecosystem: Environmental > Aquatic > Freshwater > Lake | place: Democratic Republic of the Congo: South-Kivu... | reverse complement strand
CAGTAATAATCTGGTGCCTGATCGATAAAAAACAACCAGTAGCGCTGATAGGGGGAGAGAATAGAATCGTAAGGGCTGGTCACATAATAAGCACGATCCAGCGAGTCGGCTTCCATGAATACATTCATACTGTCGGCCTTGTTACCGACGATCGAATCCATGACAAAGGAAATGGCCTGTTGTTTGGTAATCTGTGACAATCCTGTCATTGTTGTCAGGCTTATCAAAAGCGCTGACAAAATTTTAGCATATGGATTCATAAGGATCTAATTCTGAAAATTGAACACCTAAGATATACAATTAATCCCGAAAAACAAATATTTTAAGAAGTTTTATTTGGAATCGCGATAGTACCTTTTCAGCAGCACCGGTAATATTATCCGGAAGAAAATTTACTGCTGAACGATTGAAGATTAGTGATAAAAAAGTTTTCATCAATCGAAAATCAGAAATCAATAAATCATGTCGTCAATCGTATATCGTCCGATCGTATATGTATTCCCGATTTTTTTCCGAAATTTGATCCATGGCCGGAAAAACACAGCTATACGTAGTCCCCACCCCGATCGGGAACCTTGAGGACATTACTCTGAGGGCGTTAAGGATTTTAAAAGAGGTTGACTTTATTCTTGCCGAAGACACACGCACCACCGGATTCCTGTTAAAACATTATGACATTGATAAAAAAATGGTGTCACATCACCTTTTCAACGAACATAAAACCATATCAAACATTATTTTTCAACTCCTCAATGGCGCTGTCATTGCCCTTGTCAGCGACGCCGGTACTCCTGCCATCTCCGATCCGGGTTACCTGCTTGTCAGGGAATGTATTAAGGCCGGTATACAGGTTGAATGCCTGCCGGGAGCCACTGCTTTTATACCTGCCCTGGTAAACTCTGGTATACCCTCCGATCATTTTGTTTTCGAAGGATTTTTACCGCATAAAAAAGGACGTCAGACGAAACTCGGGGAACTGGCCGGAGAAGAAAGAACGATGGTATTTTACGAATCCCCTTTCCGGCTTGTTAAAACACTTACCCAGTTAGCGGAAGTATTAGGTGAAGAACGGTATGCCTGCGTATCTCGTGAACTAAGCAAGATTTATGAAGAAAATGCCAGAGGATCATTGAAAAAACTTATTGCCCGCTTTGGTAAAAAAACGGTAAAAGGAGAGATCGTAATTGTGGTGGAAGGTAAAGACACCGGCTAAAAAAACTTTTCAAGTTGTGATTCGGAGGATCGTTTAATATCAAACGTAACATAGTTTTTCAAAAGACCTTCAGTGACTTCAATTCTATCGACCTTTGCCCCGAGGGCTCCGGTGCTGCACCAATCAAGAAAACGTTTCAGGTTTTCGTCATTTCCTTCGGCTTCAAGGTAAACTGAACCATCCTTCAGGTTTTGAACGAATCCCCTTATCTGGTATTTATAGGCGGCTTCCATGGCCATAAAGCGGAAACCAACGCCCTGAACCTTTCCAAAAATATTAATGTTATAATGTTGCATCAGGATTCCCTTTTTTTGGACTGCCCTTCATTACCTTCCTTTAAATGGCGATGGTGATGATGATGACCGCTGTCCCTGTAATGGAAATAGGTACGGATCCTTGAATAATAAAAGGATATGATGATTACCACGATACCGGCAGCAAAAAGAAGTATGGTTTTTCCGGTGCCTCCAACAGACCTGAGATCGAGGTACAGAAATTTTATTAATATCATTGCGAGCATGATGAGCCCCAATGCCCGCAGAAACCTGCTCCTCCTGACAAATCCAATAGCCAGTATTACACCTGAGAACAGTACTGAAATTACAGTATATGGTAATTGCCGGTTCCGGAGAATAATATCTTCAATGCTGATTCCTTTGTGCAAACCAGTGATCACGGTCAGATGGTCCATCTCGGAAAGAGTAAGGAATGTAAGCATAAACACTAAAAAGGTCCAGAACCCATGCAGATACATTCTTTTATCTTTATATATCCGGGTAAAATAACTTCCCGTTAACCACAAATTGCTAATTATTAAAAACGAAGCGAAATAATGCAATTTAAAACCGGCCCGGGAATAATCAGCAAGTCTTAAAGATTCATTCCGGATTTCGACAACCGTAAAATGTATAAGTCCGGGATATGTAACTATTAAAAACAGGGAGAACCAGATAAATGGTTTAAGGTAAGATGATTTCTGTTTTGAGAGGACCGGTAAGGTACCAATAAAATAGAGACAGGAAAAACAAAACCAGCCAAGGAATTTTGCATCATCGTTGCCAATGATCATTAGACAGGCATAATTAAAAATCCATATACCGGTCAGGAAGGCAGTAAGTAAAATTACCCCCTTTATTATCCGCAGATAAGTACGCCGTTTAAACCAATTCTGTGGAAAGGTAATGTCTGTCTCTTTCAACAGTTTATGATCAATAATAAGTATTGCGGTTACGGCTAATCCTGCAAAAATTCCCTTATTTACCAATGAAGTATTGGCAAGGATATTCTGGAAAAAAGCGACGGGCAAAAATTTAAGGATCCAGTATTGTATGAAAATAAGAATCATTATCATCAGGGAAATAAGTGATATTATCACGGATGCTCTATCGCCTGAAATCTTTGCGTAGAGAAGCAACAGTGCTGATAAGCATCCTGAAAAAAGCAGAAGTATTTCCTTCCGGTATAACAGAGGAACAACAAGACTCATCAGGATTATCCCGGCAATGATGTATGGGATTTTATTGAATTGTAAGCGGAACTTGTCGGAAAAGTAAATTGTTCCGAACAGAAGGAGCGACAGGGCTAATGCAAATAGCCACAGGCTCTCTGTGAATCCGAATTTATAAAACACAACAGTGGTGAGGAGGTAATAAAAGCTTATATTTACCAGAACAACAATGAATTCCATATATCTAAAGGATTTATGATAACCGGAATATCCTCTCCGGATTCCGGCCCAGGTAAACCAGCAAAAAAAGATACCAGAGTAAAGCAGGTAAGGGAAGAGTATTCCGTTCTGTCCTTCCAGGATGACATTCAATATCCACCATATTCCGAAAAAGCTCCATGCCATCAGGACGTTTATCTTTATGGCGATTGTGGTTCTTAACCTCATTCCGTTGCGGTAAAGCAAAACCGAAAACAGCAGGATGAGCGGGAATAACAGATGAACCTGCCAGCCAAAGTTTCTTGCCAGCAGTACCAATGCCGGATAAAATATCAGGATTGCGATCCTGCCTATCTCTTTTCTACGGAACCGTCCTGCCAGAAAAAAAGCAATAACGACCACAATTGCGATGACGGTAACCCATATAATCATGGGCGCCGTAATCAGGATTTGTTTCCCGGCTCCTGATAAGGGTGTTACCGGTTGAGTATGGATTATAGTTTTAGGTTGAAGAACTGTTTCTTTTGAGACAATGGTTTTTGTGATATTTAAAATTTTCCCGGCCGAACTGACTGCATACCAGATACTGGCAAGAATGAAAATTATTCCGATAAAACGGAAAAAATATTTTGATATGACAGACTCGATTTTCCGGAATGGACCTCTTTTTCCGGAATCTTCAAGATTTCTTTTTGTCCGCCTGTGCCGGTGTTTATGAACTGGATCCTGCATCCGGATTTCTTATCTATCGAAGGCCAAATGTAATAAGAAAAATTTTCATACTTTTAACTCCCAACTTCTTAGCCATGTGCGGACGGTATTCATTTGCCATTGAAGATGAACTTATATGGGACAGGTTTCGTGTGCGGGTACGAACTGCTATTTACAAAGCCCGGTATAATTGCGCTCCGGGACAGGATCTGGCGATTGTTTCCAACGAGGATGCTGCTAATTTGAATTTATTCCGGTGGGGATTGATCCCATACTGGGCAAAAGATCGATCTATCGGGAACAAACTTATCAATGCCAAAGCAGAAACAATAACCGGAAAGCCTTCGTTCAGAAGTGCCTTCCGTAACCGCCGGTGCCTTGTACTCAGTGATGGTTTCTATGAATGGAAAAAGGATAAGGAGAAAATACCTTACCGGATCCGGATGAAAGACGGTTCTCCTTTTGCGATGGCCGGAATATGGGATAGGTGGACTACTACAGATGGCGAAATCATTAACTCCTTTTCCATTATAACAACCGGTTCCAATGAAAAGGTCGCGTTAATTCATGACCGCATGCCGGTGATCCTGCAGGCTGAGAATGAAGGAAAATGGCTGGGAAAAACTTCCGAACAGGAATTGCTGGACCTTTTAAAACCTTATCCTGCCGAAAGAATGACGGCTTATCCTGTTTCCAGACTTGTTAACTCGCCAAAAAATGACGGCTCTGACGTACTTCAATCCGTTGGTGAATCACTTTTTTAGTCTGTTTCCTGTTGGTTAATCCCCGATCATCAGTGAACATCCCCTGATATCACCCGAATCAAAACGGCCGAGCACCTCAAATGAGCCGTCAGGAAATACTCTTCCAAGATCCTGTGTGGCGATGAAAGGACAGGAATAGATATTGGCAAGATCGATGATGTTAATCCCACCAGTCTTTCCGAATGACCTGTATGACAAGGGATCGGTGACTTCGCGGATCAATATCCTCATCCAGGGGACCGTATTGAAGATCCCTTTCCCTCTGGAATAAGCCTGCGACAGGAGCTCCGTCATCCCGTATTCTGAATGGATCATTGGAATCCCAAATGCGGGACAAAGGATTCCGTGCAGCTCTTCACGGGTTATTTCAATCCTTCTGCCTTTCATACCACCTGTTTCCATTACTATCAGCCCGGTATATACGCCGCTGAATTTTTCGGCAAAGTCCAGGAGTGCATAAGTCAAACCGATAAGAAAATTTATCCTGCCATCTTTTAATGGTTCATTCAGAACCGTATGGAGCGAGGTAAAATCATCCAGAAAGAAACCATGATCTTTGCCACCGCTTTTATCCATTAACTTCTGAATCATATATATCAGGGATGAATCAGGATTCTGTCCGGGTCGCGGAGTAAGGGAAAGGAATCTATATTGCGACGGAGAACCAAAGAACCTGCTGAAACCTCTCAGTAACGACTCATCATATAAATCAAGGTCGGAGACAACATGTTTGCTTCGCTCTTTACCGGTAGTCCCGCTGCTGTAAAATATCTTTAAACCTTCCCTTCCTGAGCAGAGGATATTATGGCTCTTGAAAAATTCAACAGGAAGAAAGGGAATATCGCTGATCTCTTTAATTTTTCCCGGATTAATGTGGAGTCCGTCTGCAAAAGCCCTGTAAACATTATTGTTTTGATACTCGTAATTAAAAATCTCCAGAGTCATCTGAAGAAACTCTTCTGCACTGTTGATAGTGAATATTTTATTAATTGGTTCCATTACTTAAAGTGTCAGGAATATGAATTCACAAATTTGAGTAAAAAGAGAAGATCATCTTTTGCAATTTTTTTTGTCTGTCTCAGGGATTCAGATACAACGGATATAGCCTAATTTTATTTAATTTTACACTGTTTTCAAAGATATGGATTTATGAAGTTTGTTATTGGGATTTTGATAGCTTTTGGATTAGTTGTTACTACCTCCTGTATGAAACAGGAAGACTATCCTGATATCCCGGAGATCGAATTCGCAAACTGGGTAAGTGTATTCGATACAGGACAATATGCCAAAACAGGAGCATTGACGATCCTTTTCCAGGACGGTAACGGTGATATCGGTCTCAATCCCGGTGATACTTTTCCTCCCTACAATAAAGAGGGACAATATTACTATAATTATGTGATCACATACTTTGAAAAACGGCAGGGCATTTTTGTAAAAGTGGATCTTTACCCACCATTTAGCGCCCGCATTCCTGTTCTTACACCCGACTATCCGGATAAAGCCATTAAAGGGATTATAGCCGATACCCTTGAACTGAATCCAAAACCTCTCTATGATACTATCCGCTTTGATCTGTTCATCTATGACCGGGCACTGAACAAAAGCAATGTGGTGACGACTCCTGAAATCATTCTGAGACGGCCATAGGATCGGGGATGGAAAGAATCTATTCAAACAGAAGATATGTAATCATCGGATTGTTTTTAGCGATCGGAGGATTTTTCATTGGACGTTTGTTTTATGTTCAGATCCTTGTAGATAAATATATCCTTTCTGCGAATAATAATGTACTGAGGTACATCACTCAGTATCCGGCACGTGGGTTGGTTTACGACCGCTACGGGAAATTGCTCGTATATAATGAAGCCGCATACGATCTGATGGTTATCCCCCGGCAGATATTGTCACTCGATACCGGCGAACTTTGCCGTCTTGCCGGAGTAGAAGTTAAAGATTTTATTAACCGTGTCAGGAAAGCCCGGAAGTTCTCAAAATATCTGCCATCAATCTTTGAAGCACAGATCACAAGGGAAAATTATGGATTCCTTGAAGAAAAATTATATGATTTCCCCGGTTTTTATGTACAACTCCGTACCCTGCGGAAATATACATATCCCATTGCCGCTCATTCACTGGGATATATTGGAGAGGTAAGTCCGGATATGATCAGCCGCAACCCTTATTACAAATCGGGAGATTATATCGGCATCAGCGGGATTGAAAAATCATATGAAGAGCTCCTTCGCGGTAAGAAGGGGATGAAGATCCGGATCTTTGACGTCCATAACAGGGATATGGGTAGCTTCCAGAACGGTAAATATGATACCGTCTCGAAAGCGGGAACAGATCTTTATTCTTCTCTGGATGCAGAATTGCAGATATACGGAGAGCTCCTCATGCAAGGCAAAAAGGGAAGCATTGTGGCTATTGAGCCTTCTTCAGGAGAGATACTCTGCCTGGTATCCAGTCCTGCCTATGATCCAAACCTTCTGATCGGACAGGCACGTAAAAAAAATTATAAGATCCTCAGCGAAGATACCATCCTGGTTCCGCTGTTTAACCGGGCGCTGATGGCTATGTATCCTCCCGGATCAACGTTTAAATTAGTCGATGCGCTTATCGGACAGAAGGAAGGCGTATTATTCCCCGATACAAGGTATGGCTGTCCCGGAGGGTTTGCAATAGGTGATGGTAAAATCGTGAAATGTCATTCCCATTTCTCACCTCTAGATCTCACACAGGCTATTCAATATTCATGTAATACATATTTCTGCCGGGTATTTAAATCGATTATCGATAAAAAGACTTTCATGAATACCCGCCAGGGTTATGAGAACTGGCGTAAGCGGGTGATGAGTTTCGGATTCGGAAAGAAACTGGGGATTGACCTTACCGGTGAACTAAACGGCAATATTCCTTCCCCGGCTTATTATGATAAATATCATGGTAAGAACCGGTGGCGTTCAATGTCGGTCATTTCACTTGCCATCGGTCAGGGTGAAATCGGGATTACACCGGTACAGCTTGCAAATCTTACCGCTCTGATAGCCAACAGGGGATATTTTTATACACCTCATATTATCCGGGCGATAGGTACCAAAGACAGCCTGAACAAGGAGTTTACGAGTAAGCATTTTTGCGATATCGATCCACAATATTTTGATGTGGTGATCCAGGGAATGGCAAATGTGGTGACAGGTGGTACAGCTACTAATGCCAGGATTGATAGCATTATTGTTTGCGGGAAGACCGGCACTGCCCAAAATCCCCATGGAAAGAACCATTCCATCTTTCTTGCCTTTGCTCCCCGGGACAATCCAAAGATCGCAATTTCGGTAGTAATCGAGAATGCAGGATTCGGCGCAACCTGGGCGGCTCCTATCGCAAGTCTGATGATTGAAAAATATCTGAACAGAACGGTCAGGAGAAAAGATGTGGAAGAACGGATGATCAACAGCAATCTGATCACAGGACAATTATTGGATAATGAGAAGGGAAAAGGGAATATTTTACCGGATTGATTGGATCCTGGCAGTTATTTATCTGGCGCTGATCCTGATTGGCTGGGTGAATATTTATGCTGCAGTTTATGATGAAACGCATAGAAACATCATGGACTTACACCAGAAATACGGGAAGCAGATGATCTTCATCATTGCGGCCATAATACTTGCAATGATCACCCTTCTTATCGATCCGAAATTTTTTTCTCAGTTTGCATACTTCCTTTATGGAATATGCATTCTTCTCCTGATCTTTGTGATCTTCAGCGGTAAAGAAATTTCCGGTTCAAAATCGTGGTTTCAGATCGCCGGATTCGGGATACAGCCATCTGAATTCGCAAAATTAGCCACCTGTCTCGCATTAGCAAAGTACCTTGCATCGGTTGATGTCGATATACGTAAACCTCGTACCCTGATGATCGCCGGGTTTATTACACTATTTCCGTGTATTCTCGTTATCCTGCAACATGATACAGGTTCAGCTATTGTATTTCTGGCATTTATCATTGTTCTGTACCGGGCCGGACTTACCGGCTTCATTCCTCTTCTGTTCATATTGCTGCCGTTATGCGGGGTACTGTCGCTGGTGTTGCCAAAATGGGTAATCGCGGCTGTTCTTTTCATGGTGGCTGTCAGTTTTTATTTTTTCAGTAAACGTAATATTAAAAATATTCTCATTATCAGCATCGCTTTTCTGGCTTCGGCGGGTTTTGTCTATTCAGTGGATTATACAGTCAATAAAGTGCTTGAACCTCATCAGCGGCAGCGTATCCAGGTATTGCTTGGAAACAATACGGATCTGAAGGGTGCCGGTTATAACGTAAACCAATCTCTTATTGCAATCGGATCGGGACGGTTGATCGGGAAAGGCTTCCTGGAAGGAACCCAGACAAAATACAATTTTGTTCCTGAGCAAAGCACCGACTTTATTTTTTGTACAATCGGGGAAGAACAGGGATTTATCGGCAGTACCATCGTGATATGCCTTTTCATAGGTCTCTTTATCCGGATAATAGTTGTTGCCGAACGCCAGAGGGCACGTTTCAGCAGGTTATACGGCTATGGCGTGGCCTCTGTTTTGTTCTTTCATTTTGCAATAAATATCGGAATGACACTGGGCCTTGTCCCCGTGATCGGTATTCCCCTCCCGTTTATCAGCTATGGCGGATCCTCACTTTGGGCATTTACCTTATTATTATTTATCTTTATCCGGCAGGATTCTTTTCGCTACGAACTTATCTGACTTCAACGGCGGATAAAGATTAAAAAAACATGGTCCGGAATACTATGTATCTCAGAAACAAGTTATGTAACAGATAAATCCGGATTTTTGTGTAATCTTCATGGTTCTTCCTGAAAGAAAATGTCGGATCAGGGGAGATATGAAAAAATGTGTATATATCTAAATAAAGAGAAATGAAGTTAAAGAAAAATGTTGCCGTCAGTGAGGCAGGCTTGCTGTTCAATCCCGTCACCGGGGAATCCTTTTCAGTCAATCCCATCGGTATTGAGATCCTCGACCTGATAAGGAAAGAGAAGACTAAGGATGAAATCGGGGAGGCTGTTATTATGAAATATGCCACAGATAACACGACATTTGAAAAAGATTTCAACGATTTCATAGGTTTACTTTCCTCGAATAGTCTCCTCGAGAATGAAGAAAAGAAAGCTTAATATCGCCGTCACCGGACTGAATGCAATCGACAGCCCCGGTCCGGGCATCCCGGTGATCAGGGGACTTCGTGAAGCGAAATCCTTTGAAGTGCGGATAATCGGACTCTCATATGAATCTCTCGAACCGGGGATCTTCATGCATGACCTTGTCGACAGGACTTATCACATTCCATATCCTACCGCAGGAATAGATACTCTGCTTGCCCGCCTGGAATATATCCATAAAAAAGAAAAACTCGATGTGATAATTCCAAATTTCGATGCTGAGCTTTATCCCTTCATAAAGCTGGAGCAAAAGCTGAAGGCTCTGGGAATTCACATGTTTATTCCGACTCTTCAACAGTTTGAAGAACGTGAGAAGGTAAATCTGAATTCCTTCGGAAAGAAATATAAAATTCATGTTCCAAAAAGTAAAGTGCTTTATGATCTTCATGCTGTTCACAGGCTGCCTGACGATTTTTCATTCCCTGTAATAGTAAAGGGTAAATTCTATGATGCATCAATCGCTTACAGCCTTGAGCAGGTAAAAACCTATTTTAATAAAATCAGTGCAAAGTGGGGATTGCCCATAATTATTCAGGAGTTTATCCATGGTACCGAATTTAATATAACCGGACTTGGTGACGGGAAAGGTAATACGATTGCGGCAGTACCTATGCGCAAGCAATACATCACAGATAAAGGAAAGGCCTGGGGTGGTATCTCAATTGCTGATGAAACAATGCTGGCAATGACCAGAAGATTTCTGAAATCCACGAAATGGAGAGGTGGGTTTGAACTTGAACTGATGAAGAATCAATCGGATGATCTTTACCTGCTTGAGGTCAATCCCAGGCTTCCGGCATGGGTATACCTTGCAGTCGGTGTCGGACAGAATATCCCTGAAGCGCTCGTAAACCTTGCCCTTGGGAAAAAAGTGAAGCCATTTTCAGACTATACCGTAGGAAAGATGTTTGTACGTTATTCATGGGATATGATCGTTGACCGCGAGGAATTTGAAACAATCTCAATTTATGGGGAACTTTGACAAATGGTTTATCAAATTATCAATAACCAATAAACGATGACCAATGGCTAAACTCAGATACGAACGGCCGTTAATAAAAAAACTTGAATCGGGCATGCCCAATAAATTCGGGACAAGAACAGAATTCGAACCGGTTACCCATATTGACAATATTGCCGTCAAAGATCTTTTATCCGAATATGGCTCCCCGTTGTTTGTGATATCGGAGAAAACCATCCGGAATACTTTCAGAAAGGCCAGGAAAGAATTTGAAACAAGGTATCCCAAGGTACAGTTCGCATGGTCATACAAAACCAATTATCTTAATGCCGTCTGCTCAATTTTCCACCAGGAGGGTTCCTGGGCTGAAGTAGTCTCGGGATTTGAATATGATAAAGCCATTGCCCTGGGTATTGACGGGAAAAAGATCATCTTTAACGGTCCTGATAAAAAAGTAGAAGACCTTACGAAAGCTATCCGTAACGGTTCCCTGATCCATATCGATCATCTTGATGAGTTCTATACCATATCCGACCTGTCAGATGAACTTAAGAAACGTCCCCGTGTTGCGATCAGGGTGAATATGGATACCGGAGTCTATCCTATGTGGGACAGGTTCGGATTCAATTATGAGAATGGCCAGGCATGGGATGCATTGAACAAGATCATGCACTCCGATAAGATGGACCTGGTCGGACTGCATTGCCATATCGGTACATTTATGCTTTCGCCCAACGCTTATGCGGTTGCAGCCACAAAGCTTGCAGAACTTGCCCAATCGGTTGAAAAAAAATTCAATCACAAAATAAATTATCTTGATCTTGGGGGCGGATTCCCCTCAAGGAATACCCTTAAGGGGGCTTACCTTCCCGGATCTGATACCAATCCGAGATTCGACGATTTTGCCGAAGCAATTTCAACATCGCTGCTTAACAGTAACTTCAAGAAGGACAAACTTCCCCTGCTGATCCTTGAAACCGGACGTGCATTGATTGATGAAGCTGGGATGCTCCTGGGGACAGTTATTTCAAACAAACGATCCAGTTCAGGACGCCGTACAACAATTCTCGATATCGGAGTCAATATTCTTTTTACATCTTTCTGGTATGATCATAAACTGACTCCGGCCCAGCCCTTTTCCCATTATTCAGAGGATACTTGTGTTTATGGCCCCCTGTGTATGAATATTGATGTGATACGTGAGAATGTAAGCTTACCGCTTCTCAATAAGGGCGAACACGTTGTGATCCATAATACGGGAGCCTATAATATGACCCAGTGGATGCAGTTTATCACACTCAGACCCAGGGTTGTTTTGATCGACCTTGATGGCAGGACACATGTCATCAGAGATAATGAATCTCTTGAAAATATGAACGACATGGAGAAAGTACCCACCCATCTGAAAAGCATATGATATACAGGAAAGCAGCTTCAATATTTCCATCCTTCCTCAACAGCATCACAAACAGCTATACACAGGTGTTTTTTTCTGATAACAGGATTTTCGCTGTTATACTGCTGATAGTATCTTTTTTTGATTTCCGGGCAGGGATCAGCGGGCTTATTGCAGTTATTATCTCCAACGTAGCAGCCTTTCTTATTGGTTTCAACCGGGTAAATATTAAACTGGGATTGTACGGATTCAATAGCTTGCTGGTCGGGCTCGGGCTCGGGGTTTATTTTAAACCCGGCCTTGAATTTTTTTTTGTATTGATTTTTGCATCTCTGCTAAGCCTTTTAATTACTGTCTCTCTGGAAGGAATAATCGGAAAATATGGCCTTCCATTTCTCAGTATCCCTTTTCTCCTCGGAATCTGGCTGGTCATGCTGGCGACCCGCCATTTTACCTCACTTCAGCTCAGTGATCGCGGCATATACAGGCTGAATGAAATGTTCGCATTATGCGGGCAATCCATGGTCGATATGCTGAACTTATTCAATAACCTCCCCTGGCATGAATCAATCAAAGTTTATTTCAGATCACTCGGAGCTATCCTTTTCCAGTATTCACTTTTCGCCGGGATCCTGATAGGAGTAGGATTGCTCATCTATTCACGCATTGCCTTTATCTTATCACTTCTTGGATTTTTCACAGCCTACCTCTTTTATAAATTCATCGGGGCCGACATCCGCGAACTCGGCTATGGCTATATCGGATATAATTTCATTCTGACTTCCATTGCCATCGGAGGATTTTTTATCATTCCGTCACGCTGGTCTTTTTTGTGGGTAATCCTTCTTACTCCGCTTATCTCCATCATCCTTGTCGGTACCACTATAATTTTTATGTCGTTACAGTTATCCGTGTTCTCTTTGCCATTTAATATCATCGTACTTGTATTTCTGTACATTTTGAAATTCAGGGAACGGTTCATTACCAAACCTGAGCTTACTTTATATCAGAATTACTCCCCGGAGAAGAATCTCTATAACCATCACAATTTTAAAATGAGATTCGGAAGAAGTCTTTTTTATTATTTTTCGCTTCCTTTCTGGGGCGAATGGAAAGTAACACAGGGATACAACGGGCAATATACACACAGAGGCGATTGGCGACATGCTTTGGATTTTGAGCTCGCTGATGAGGATGGATCGGTTTTTTCCGGGGAGGGGAGTCGTAAGGAAGATTATCACTGCTACAATAAACCTGTACTTGCCCCTGCCGACGGAAGAGTTGAAGAGGTCGTTACAAATATTGAAGAAAACGAGCCGGGGAATTTCAATATTGAAAATAACTGGGGAAATACGATCATCCTGAGACATAATGATCACCTCTTCTCCAAATTGTCCCACCTGAAGAATGAAAGCATACTCGTTACCCAGGGTGATTATGTAAAAAAAGGACAATCAATTGCAGCCTGCGGAAATTCCGGCCGTTCACCGGTACCCCATCTGCATTTCCAGATACAGACCACGCCACATATCGGCTCCAAAACTACAGAATATCCCATCGGTCATTTTATCCTTAAAAGGGATCGAAAACAGGAATTGAAGTCGTTCAGTATCCCGGGGAATAATGATCTGGTATCAAATATCCTTAAAAATTCAGCCCTTGAAAATGCGTTCCATTTTATTCCGGGACAAAAATTTATTTACGTGGCTACAAGCTCAGATGGTAAATCAGTTTCAGAACAATGGGAAGTTCAGATTGATGCAGTCAATAACACCTACCTTGAATGTGAACAAACCGGATCAAGGGCATATTTTAAAAATGACGGAGATATCCACTATTTCACCCATTTTGAGGGAAAAAAGAATTCCCTTCTTTTCTATTACTTTCTTGGATGTTATACAGTTTTGCTGGGATATTATAAAAAGCTGGTTGTCACCGATTACTACCCATCCGATATTTTCAATAATCAACTTGTCCTCCTTTTACATGATTTCATAGCACCCTTCCGGATATTTGTCAGATCGGTTTTCAGTATCGGGTATGCGGGAATGGATGACGAGCTGATGCAGACCAATATCCATCTGAAATCCAGGGCAACCTCAAGGATCGGTAAATTCGTCACAAAGGAAATTGAATTTGAAATGTTTATCACCGGCCGTGGTCTTGAGTCTTTCACAATAACAAGACAGGGAAGACGAACCGAAGTAAAACTTAACCTCTCATGATAAAAAGGACTTTTTATTTGCTGATGATAATATTTCTGTGGGCGACGGGTTCGGCAAAAGTCTCCATAAAACTCGATTCAAGGATAGTTGATTCCATAACCTATCAGCTTTACATTGAGAAGGACTGGGATAGTCTTATCATGATAGGTAAAGAGGCGCTCAGTCAGGACATTGATTATTATTTTCTCCGTGTAAGGCTGGGTATAGCCTATTATCAGAAGGAACAGTATATCGCCGCTGCAGAACAGCTTTTAAGAGCGGTTAACTTCAATTCATCCGATCCCTTCACAAATGAATATCTGTATCTTTCACTGATATATTCAAACCGCCCGGATGATGCAAGAGCCGTTAAAGGCTCCTTTTCCGCTGCTTTCAATGAAAAGTATTATCCTGAAAAGAATTTGGTTGATCAGATTCACCTTGAAGCCGGAGTTTCAATTAATCCGCAATATAACACTCAGAACAATCAGAATCTTATGGGGTCCGACAGTATCTACGGTGAAAGCGACAGGTATGGCAACAGTTTCTATGGAAATGCCGGGATAACATTTAACCTTTGCAGATGGATGAATCTTACCGTCGGATACAGCTATCTTGATTTTCAAAAGAGAAAAACCGTTCAGAATTCTTATTTTACCGACCACCTCGATTCTACTGTGTTTACCTCATGGGGTTACCAGAACTATTATTCCTTTCCAAGAGGAAGTTATGATTCAACCTTATCATACAAAATAAGACAGAACGAGATCTATCTGGCTTCCACCATCATACCCTCACCCGGATTCAGGGTTACTCCGTATTTCCATCTGATCAATGTTAGGTATTCCGACCTTACCGTAAGTTACCGGAACCAGATAGTGCAGGATACGGCATATTATCTGGCATCTGACTCCTCTTATTACACCTTCCCCTTCCGGAGAACTGTATATGAGTACCGGCAGTCATTTACATCATTATATAATTATGTTATTGGTATTTCGCTTTATCAGGACTTTTCACGGATCACTGTCGGATTATCCGGAAGCTTTTCCAACCTGAACAATAAAAAGCAGGGTCAGGCCGGGTACAGTATAACATATTATCCGTTTGGAAACCTCAGTTTATACGGTACTGTTGCATTTACCGGATTTGTACAGGGAGATGATTCACGTATTATTTCTGAAGCCAGGATTGGCGGTAAAATTGCTTCATGGTTCTGGCTTGAAGGCAACTTCCTTTACGGCGATCTTACCAATGCCAATATTTCAGACGGATCCGTCGTTTATAATAACAGTGATAAAATCAGATATATGGGCGGGGCAAATCTTACATTTCCTGTTTCGAGACATTTGAGGTTAGCTCTTATTTATCAGTTCTTCGGCAAGGAGAGCACTATATTATTCTACACATGGGGTTCAACCACCGGGTATGATTTGACAGCCATAGCCCGTACACGTTATCAGAAATATTCAACACATACTATTATAGGAGGAGTAACATGGAAATTTTAAAAAACAATATATGGATGAAGGTTATTAATCGTAATGATCGAAATGACCGTAACATTCGTAACGACCGGAATTTTCGTTTCAACCATTTCAACCGTTTCGTACTTAACGTGTCACTTATTCCATTGCTGCTTCTTCTATTCTTATCAACACTTTCGGCTCAGACTAATATGAAGGCCCTGCAAGATGCGTTTGAGACCAGTTACGCACAGGAGAAGAGAGGCGAATATTCAAAGGCTATTGCAACAGTGACTGCACTTTATGATGAGAATTCATATGAGGTTAATGTGCGGCTTGGCTGGCTTAATTACCTTGCCGGATTGTTTACGGAATCCACCGCTTATTACCAGAAAGCAATAAGGTTGAAACCGTATGCAATTGAAGCAAAACTGGGATTTGTCAATCCGGCATATGCTCTTGGAAACCTCGACCAGGTTATAACCCAGTATGAGGAGATACTGAAGATCGATCCGCAAAATTCCCTTGTCAATTACAGGATGGCATCTATCTATTATGGCAAACAGGATTATCCGGTAGCCGAAAAATATGTTGAAAAGGTGGTAAACCTGTACCCCTACGATTACGAAAGCAATATTCTCTATGCCTGGATTCTTCTGAAACTCAACAAAATGCGTGAAGCCCAGGTAATGTTCAATAAAGTGATGTTGCTTAAGCCTAAAGATGTTTCCGCCACTCAGGGTCTGAGCCTTATCAAGTAAAAAGACCGGCTTTTATCAGTTTTTGTAAAAGATTCCTGTGTCCTTTAATCATCTTGGTGTATTAATTATTGCCTCAATTGTATATGGTTCCTGGCTTTGAAGGAAATAAATTGTCTGGGTGTCTAACTGCGTATATTCATGGTACAGCTGACCGGCAGTAGTGCAGTTTGGGATAGGTGATGTTCCGCGCATCAGTCCGGCGGCATACATGAAAAGCGACTGGTCGCGGGGTGTAGGGAAGGATATCCGTCCAAAATAAACATTGTTGTCAAATCCGTTTGTCGTGGATTGTACGGTTGCGTTTTAAAAATTTTTTAAAGGGGGAGGAGATTTTAAAAAATAATTTTTCTCGGACAAAAAACTTGCAAGCTCTTTTGCAGTCCAAATAAAAAATTTCTTCCGCTGAAAAAAAGGGTTGCAAAAGAACTTGCAAGTGTGCGTTGGATTTATACATAATGTTTGAAAGGTAAAATATCTCCTTTGATATTTTTACCTGCTGTCAAAACTTCTCCGATTGAATCGGCAAATCTTAAAGTAACTGGTGAGCCGTCTGCAAAAATGCAAGCGTTGTAATTCAGTTTTGTCAAAGCCAAAATGTCCTTGCACACTTTGAGAATGTCGTTTTCTCCTTGTGTAACTTCAACGCTAATTGGGTTTGGAGTTTCTAAACCTAATTGTGTTTGAATTCTTGGAATGAAACCTTTTGTCCATAAGTAAGCAAACTTGTTAGTCACCAACAATGCAGAACCTCTCGGAATGCAATAATCAAAATCACGATAGAGTTTGAAATTGCTGTCGTCTCGGATTCTTATTCCCACGATTTTGGTTTTCCCCTTTGAAGTTTCTTCAAAACCGTCCCACTCCTCTGAATCAAAGTAAGTTTTAGCATGAATGAAAACTTCATCAGGATAACTATTACTCTCAGATTTGTCTTTGAAAGATTCCAATGATAGAGTTAGTAATTCGGCAGCATCATTTTTTGAAAGATGAAACTCTTTCGTTTTCGGATTATACCAAGGTCCGATATTTCCTCTGAAAACCATTCCGTCACCTGAATCTAAAAACATTTGTACTGCACAGCAAGCGTTTCTATTGTTTTCACTGTTTTCGGTTTTCTTATAAACCAAACCCAAGTAACAAACATTCGGTCTGACATCGCCTAACTTCCAAGGAATACCGCCTACCTTGTAATAAAGAGTGGTTGAAATGTTCCATGCTTTAGCAGTGTCAAATATTTTCTCATAAGTCTTTTTCTTTTCGTCAGTCCAAAGCAAGTCGTATGCAATCGTGCTTTCACGAATTATCTGAGTAACTATTTTATCTGAAAGGAGTTTTGCTTTTAACTGATTGTGAAAATTTATTTCAAAGTTGTATGCTTCTTTGAGTTCGTTTAAGTAGTCAAAAAGAAATACTTGATTCGGATTGCGTTCACTCTTTTTCAAACCAACTTTTATATTGGAATCATCAGAAGGAATTTTTGATTTTGGTCTGCCATACTGATAAATTTCGTCTGGTATTGCAACAAACCAAACTGTCACTGGAATATCCTCTTGTTCATAATAGATTTTAAGTTTACCCGCAAACAAATCAGTGAGATTAAATACTCGTTGGTGGCTATCAGTATATTTTAAAAAAGTATCAATCTCTACTCGGTCAATATTTATTTCCTGAACGGTTTTAAAGTTTATGTGAATTCCAAATGCTGCTTCAATCCCAGGGAAAAACGGTCTTGCAATATCGGGTGTGTTGCTGAAAACCGGACGATGGATTTTTTGCAAATAGTCAAATACATATTTTCTCTGTTCTGCGGCTCCAATAATTCCAATATTAATTTGTCCGACTATTTTATCTCTTGAGAATGGCCCAAACAAAGTTATTCCATCTCTTGGATCTGATAGTTTTTGATTATACCCAAAAGTGAGTTTCGGTTCTTCAATATGAATTAATTCTGGTTCAGTCATCTGTTACGCTGCCTTGTTCAATATCTTCCAAATCATCTATAAGTTCTGCTTCATCAATATCATCTTCGTAAAAATCGTTTAGCAGCCCTTGTCTGTCTTTATCGTAGGGTTCGTAAAATCCAAAGTCAGCCCAAAACATTTCAGTCCAAACCCCCATTTCTAAAATGAAATCTTTGTTCAAAGGGATTTCAATTTTTCCTTCTGCATTGCAAAGAGAATTCAGAAATGCACTTTGAAAATCTCTCCAAGATTCATTGAAATACTTACTGTCTTTCGCTTTCTTTCGTCTGTGAGAGTGAACCTTTTCTTTATCCTCCCAAGATGTATAACCATCATCAGAAAAAGTCAAATGATTTTTCAAACTGAATCCAACAATCGGAGTAAGTATTGGTTTGGCAGAAACTGCATAGTGCCAATGGAGTTTATACTGATAAGTTCCTAATAAATTTCTTGCGATTGGTTTTGCCTTTTTGCTTCTGAAAGGATAATTGAACTTTACTTTAAGCGTATTCAAACTTGCTGGCGTATGATAATAAGCCAATCTCTTGTTTGACATTTCATGCCAAAACATTTTCCTGTTTTTCATCAATAAATGAAATACTCTTTTAAGTAAAATCTTTAAGTGATTTTCTGAATCTCTGTGAATAGGAAAGTTTGCCGATTCAAAACCCAAAAGAACATCGGTTACTTTGATTTCAAATTTTCCTGTGGGAACGACCTGAATCAGTTCTCCTTCGTGCTCAACTATTAAATTAATTTCACTGTCAAATGATGCAAGGCAATTTGAAATTTTGCTAATCGGAAATGGAGATACCTTTTCGTAAATAAGTTTTGCTTGTTTCTCGGAATGGAACTGGTAAATAAAAAAAGAATCAGGGAGTTTTTTGATTGTCCACCAGTTACTGTAATACAATTCTTTCTTGCCTATGATGCCGTTCTTGGTGGTCATTTCATTTTCATACCAGTCGCTAAAAACGGAATCTCTTTTCTCCTCAAATTTTGGAACAGAATCTTTCTCTAACTTTCTAACCAACTGCTTCAAACCAACAGCCCAATTTTCATAGAAAGGAATTTGATTCAATCGGTCACCACCAATGAAAAGATTATAGTCAGCATCGTCAATATTCAGCAATCCGATAAAATCAGAAAGATTTTCTTGCTTGCCGATACTCTCTGCAAAACTAAATTCCTTGTAAACTCCATCCTTCAACTTTCCTGCACGTAACTCACCTGCTTCATTTCTTTGGAAGATGTTTTTTGAATAAACCAAAACAAACTTTATTGTATCATTCCGAATGGCTGAATCAATCTTTTCCCAAAACTTTTCTCCTCCTAAAAGTGCATCCTTATCAATCCAAACTTTGTAACCCAACAATTGTAATCGGGAAGCCAACCAAATGGCAAACTCGTTATCATCAGGTGTTGCATGACTTATGAAAATTGTATCTCTTGTTGTTGCTTCCATTTGAGAAATGTCATTGACTTTTAAAAACCATATAGCGTTTTAAAAGCATGGTGAATCTCTGTTTCATCTGTTTCATTATATTTTCCAGTTTTTTTAATTGAAGAAATAATTTTCTTGACTCTATCGCTGACTGATATCAAAGTTTTATCATCTGGCATTATGAAAGGAATTTTCTTGATGTAGTTTGCAGGATTGTTTGCAGAAGGATTTATTGTTCGTATAAGTTGGTTGCAAGTAAGTGAGTTGAAAAAAGCAAGCAAGTAATAAGTCAGTGATTCATCTTTCGGGAAAATTCCTACAATGGATTGGTCAAACAATTTGTTCTCAATAAGCGAAGCAGTAATGGTACTACTGCTAATCATCGGAACTCCAATTCCGAATTTGAAATAGAAATGTGAGTTTTGAAACCTTGCCTTCTTATCCGTCTTGTAATGTTTCACTGCTGATTTGCTCCAATTCATAAACCAACCTTCGGGTTTCAAATATTTTGTGTTGCCACCTTTTACAATCGGAAGAAAATGTTTTTCACCTTCAATGCCATTTAGAATGTCGGGCAAATATTGATACTCTCTGTTGATAGAATTTGTATCAACCAAATCGTAATTCTTTCCATTCTTCAATTCGGAGCTAATGACTTGTAGAAATGTTTTATCATCACCAGAATAAAAACCCGTAACACAATTAGCAATGTCGCCAACTTTCAATTTTGTTGAGTTGATTGACTTGGCAACTTCTGAATTATCTGCAATTAAAAAAGCATAGTCGGGATTTTTTAAAACTTCGCTTTGAGAAAATGAAAGTGTTTTTAAGTTTTTATCTGTTGTGTCCGCAAGTTGTTCAACAGTGTCAAAGCCATTTACAACATTGAATTTATGCTTTATGCATTCAGTTTCCCGTTCACACTTTTGCAGCGTAATGATTGACAAGTTTGCATAACCGAAATTCACTCCGGGGAAAAACGAAGAAGGAAACAAAGCCAATTCAACAATTTTTGTCTTTGTCAAAATGTGTTTCCTAATTGCCTTGTGCATGTGCAGGTTCAGGAATGTGTCGGGAATAATGAAGGACAAAATCCCTTCGTCTTTCAAAAGCTCAATACACCTAAAAAGAAATAAAGCGTAAGTTTCTTTTGCGTAAAGAGAAGGAAAAAGTTTTTTCAGTTTATATCTCTTATCGTAGTCCTGCCATGCTCCGTAAGGTGGATTAGCGATTATCTTATCGTAAATACCGCCAAAGTTTGAGTTGAAAATTAAATCGTTGTCAAGCAGAGTGTCGCATTGGCGAATGTGAACGGTAGAATATTTTGCAAACTTATTTTGCAAAATATTGAAAGCTTCATCGTTCAATTCGCAAACATCAATGTTTGCAAATTCGTTTGCATCTAAAACCGCTTCAATGAAAACTCCATCACCACCGCAAGGTTCAAATATCTTGTCGTCATTCTTCAACGAAAGTTTATCTACCATGTAGTCAACAATTGGAGTTGACTTGGTGTAGAATGCCTGATATTTTCTTGCTTCATTAATCATTACCATATCAAATATTGGTCAAGGTTATTTTTGGTAAAATGTTCCATAGTTTCCTCTTTAAAATCTTTAACCCAACTTACATTCTTATCAATCCATTCTTTAATGTCAAAACCTGAATACTCTTTCATTTTACCGTACGCTTCATTTCCACTAAATGCATCCCAAATTCCCGAATTTTTTAAGGTTTGGAAATAGTGGTTGTTATCGTCTGCACGGACGAATATCATGCACTTGTAATTTTCCTCAAGGTTTTTGTAAATACTTGCTACTAAAAGCAAGCGATTGGTATTCCCTTTCTCGTTTGAACCAAAACCGCTTTTAAAATCAACAACAAATTTCTGATTATTGTAAAGAAAATGAAGGTCTAATTCAAGTTTTATTTCACCAGAGGTTACGAGCCCCCAAACTTTATGATAATATTTCTTTAACTGCGCTTTTTCTTCATCCGTTATTTTGAGCTTATCAATGTAAGTTTCAATTTCAGTGGCAAGTTTTTGTTTCACCTCTGAAAAAAGCGGAGGAATAAAAAGAGAAACATTGTTGATAGGGTAGGAAAAACATAGTTTGCAAAACGGCTCCCATAGTTCTCCTATTCTTCGTGAGAATGTCATATACTCATATTGCCATACATCGTTTCTTGCTTCCAGCATTACAATGTAGTTAGCGTAAGTAATCATTAAAATACATTCCAGTTTTTCTTTGTTAGCCCATTTTCCCTTTTCTGCTGTTTGGAGCAATATAGCGAAGAGATTTTCCTTTGTCTCAACAAGGGCTTTATTCACAGCGGATGCTTTTTCTTTGAATTGAGTGTTACCATAATTCAGATTTATTTCACTCAATACTTCTTCTGCTCTGTCACGGAAATATTTTAACAGTATGCCCTTTTTATTTTTCAGAAATTTGTCAATTTTCATTTTTTGTTTTGTTGTTTGTAATACTTAATTTTTTGTTCCGCTACTTTTAAAATTTCAATTCCGTCTTCCTCATCAAGTAATTGATAAGAAATTTTATCGCTTAGGTAACGCACTTTTAAATCTGATATATCTAACTGAAAAATGCCCGCAAGTTTTTCCATAATCTGCTCATTAGTATTTCTTTCATTCTTTTCAATCTTGCTAAGTGTTGAGGTATCAATATCAAGTTCGGCAGCCACCTTTCTTAAAGGCAAATTCTTTTCTTCCCGTAATTGTCGGATATATTCCCCAAATGTTGTTTTATCTAT
>Ga0172367_10002979_pt1 | contig 22554 bp, 10 predicted proteins | sample Lak10m_FD_114542 | JGI IMG/M metagenome (GOLD analysis project Ga0172367, IMG submission 114542) | Freshwater microbial communities from Kabuno Bay, South-Kivu, Congo - kab_022012_10m | ecosystem: Environmental > Aquatic > Freshwater > Lake | place: Democratic Republic of the Congo: South-Kivu... | reverse complement strand
GGTGAGATTCTCGCTGTAAATGCTCAGTAAATGATCGGTTTTTTTTGGCGTTAGCAACGCATTGGGAGGACTTTTTTTCTGAACAAAAAATAGTATTTGTTTCTTTCACTACGGGATGTCCCCCAATTCCTCCCATAATCTCATCATTACCGGCCCGACGGGGGCCGGTAAAACCTGGCTCTGCTGCGCCTTCGGCGTGGCAGCCTGCCGGGCTGGCATCAAAACCGGCTATGTGCGCCTGTCCAGGCTCCTGCACGACCTCAACATCGGCAAGGCCGACGGTACCTACAAGCAACAGCTCGAAAAGCTTTCCAGAACCGAACTGCTTATCATCGACGACTGGGGCATGAGCCCGCTGACCGATGCGGCAAAGCGCGATGTTCTCGAAATCATGGAAGACCGTCACAACGTGCGTTCGACCATCATCAGCACCCAGTATCCCGTCGCCGAGTGGCATCGGCTCATTGACGATCCGACACTGGCTGACGCCATCTGTGACAGGCTCGTTCATAACGCTCATCAAATCACTATTAATGGCGAATCAATGAGAAAAATACTGGCTGATATGAGTTAAACTTCGAACACTTTTTTACATTCATTCTCGCAGACAGAATGAAGGCAGTTTAGTGTTCGAAGTTTACCGGACAACCTGTTCGAAGTTACCGGATTAAGCACCCACACTGGCGCTGTTTAGTTACATACTTTATTGGACTTACGTGATAATATCCCTTTATTTATCACTATCACTGATGGCAAGGTTCATGTTGTTGATATTCTTGATGTTCTTATGATTGAGCCTAGTTCTTTTTAAATCATGGTCCGTTGCTATATCGATTTCGACAGATTGTACTCTATCCATAAGTTTCATGGATACATTGTCATCAGATATAAATCAAATCTCTTATTCAGGCGTCAGTACTCCAGAGCTGTCGACAAGTCAGCCGGGCTCAAATGTGATCAAACTATCATGTTGAGTGATCCTAAATCATCTGTCAACTATCCGGAGCATCTAAGACGAATCAAGTACACCGAGCCTGTTACAGGCAAGACATATGTGTTCCTTACCATCAATTTTGAGCTTGATCCTAAAATGATTGCCGACTTATACAAAAGTCGATGGCAGATCGAACAGTTTTTCCAATGGATCAAACAGCATCTACGAATAAAGACATTTTATGGAACCTATGAAAATGCGGTTAAAACGCAGATATGGATAGCAATCTCAGTATATGTGCTTATTGCCTTGGTAAAAAAAGAGAATTAATTTAGAAATATTCCTTTACATATTTTTACAGATTCTGAGCTTCAGTGTTTTTGAGAAAGTCGATATTTTACAATTAGTTACAATCTCTGACGGTATGATTGCAGAAAAGGTGATCTTTAACCAGCTGAATTTATTTGACTTATAGTTGGACAGTAGTGCTCTTCATGAATAAAAAGAGATTCCCTTTAATTTAAATATGTCTTTTCTTCATAATAAACTCTAACTTTGCTTGATTTGAGAATCCATATTTATCTGGATACATACTAGAAAAGTTTATACCTGTTTTTTTATGTAAAAGTATAATTTTATCAAAAGCCATATCTCTTGGTATAACAAATTTATATATTATTGGTTTACGAAGATTATAACACTCATATACTTTTTTCAGAATATCATCCATTGTATATTTTTGATTATCAAATCCATCTATTTTTACAAAAACACCATTTTGCGTATCTATTCTTGGATTATCAATAGAATTTTCAGAATATATCAGAGAAAGCCCAAACTCCTCAATTATTCTTATTCCACCTCGCCTTTTTAAATACTCCTTCATATTTACGCTTTCAACTAATTGTCCAATATTTTCGACCCGAAAAGAATATACTGAGACATATTTATGTAAAGCTGGAGAAGTCACTTCATCACAACATGAAAAAAAAACTGCTTTATCAATATTTTTTGTCCAATCAATATGTGTAGTTGGCAGCCCATAATGTTGCGCTATACAAACAAGATCAATCGGATTATTAGAATTCATATTGTTAAAAGCAGATTTTTTACAAACCTTATCATATATACTTACCAATAACTCAAAAGGATTTGAATCAGTTGGAGAAATTGAAATTCCAATTGTACGTAAAAATCTTTGAAAGCTTGATTCAAGTCTCCAATCGGAATTATACTGACCTCGAAAAACATAATCAGATAAATCTCCTAGTTTTAACCTGACTTTTTTATCGAAATCTTCCCAGCCTGAACAAACAATTTCTTTTAAAACTTCAACCATTATAAATACTCTGAATATTTAATATTGACTGGTGCGCCAACAGGAATTAAATCTAGCCTATCAATCAATATCGAATGAAATACATATCCACTTTTATTCATAGGCAACACAAAATCAGTTGACTCTTCATCAAAAAAAACAGAATATTCGTTATCATACGAATACCCAATCAAACCATTTTGCCACAAAACATCAAAAACATTTAAATCTGAATCTATTTCAAATATTTCCTTGGCATATACTTTTGCAAATAATAAATCATCATTACTAAATCGATCACGACCTATTTTTTTTATAATTTGAATTATCTTACTTTTATATAATATCGATAAATTTAAATACTCCTGCTCACCAGTATATCCTCCAACATACATTTGATCTATACCTAATTCAACAGCCATTGAAGGCATCATATTTGATGTAAGATGATTAGAAGTAATTAATAATTGCTCGTCAGCAAAACGTTTTGCATTGTTTGAAATAAGCATCTTTATTTTTATTTCAAAATCTTTTTGATCGAGATTACCCTCCTTTGCTTTCAATACAATATCACAAATATCATTACCGATCATTATTATATCTCGAGGTATAGCCCTTGTATGCCTAATCAAATATCTTACAAAAGGCTCTTTTACACTTCTGACATTATTCTCAATATATTCTGCTCCAACCCAGTGATACGCATCCTTAACACCATCCATCAAAAAATATTTAGAATCTAAATATTTCAGTTTCTGTTCTAATAAAAACTGAGAAGAAATCGCATTCCATTTTAATATCGATATATGATTTCTATCAAAATACCTAGTTTCATGTTCGGATTGCAAAATACTACTATATACATGATCCCTAATAGATATAATCACATGAAGTTTACCTCCAAATCGCTCATCTCTAAGAAACTGCATAACACAATAAAACAATCCTTTTTGAGCTCTCATCCAATACATTGGAGCATGTTGATATTCCTCATCAATCGCATCAATATAAAAATAAATAGGTTTAGCATCTCGTATTAACTCTCCCAATATATAATCAACTTCTGCCCATAATATATCATCACAAAATCTGTTAAAATCACGACCCGTATTAACAGAATTAATAATTTCTATTACTTGACTAAATATATTTATTGGACATTTAGCTTTACTCAATATTTTTCCAAATCTTGCAGAAAATTTCTTTGGTAATTCCTTTTTAATATGGTCCAATTTGCCAGAATACAATATATGTGTAACAAATGTTCTTATAATTGCTCTTCTCCATAGCTCACGCCACTTTTCTGTTAAAAACTCACCATTAAACATTTGAGAAAATCTTAAAATCAGTTCTGTTTGTGGCCTTGTTTGAACAACAGATTCTAAAATATTATTAAAATTCTCTTTATACACGGAATCTTCTTTTAAGCGAATATATGATCTTCTTAAATACAATGTTTTTCCACTACCTTTCTTACCAACCAAAACTCTAAATCTTCTTTCATCAGTATTTAATATTCCGCTTTTACCTGCGGTTGTTATGCTAACAAAACCTTCACTTCCTACCCTTTCTATTGTTTCAACGCTTCTAGCACGAGCAGCGTCCGTATCACCAAAAGGACCTAGTTTTTCATCGTCGTAAACCACAATATCATCCATATTAATATTTTGAATATTTTTTTTAAAAAGAATAAATATTCCATAAAAAACAATATATACAACACAATATAGAAAACCCTGAAAATAGCGGAGTCATAAGGATTTTTTACCTTTACACACAATAAGCCTCTTTAGACTCTTTACATTAAAAAATAGCAATACATTAACCCTATATATATCAGTAAATACATCACAAATTATCATATACTCATTTCACTGAACCAACTAAACCTGAAAAAATATTATATGAATACTGCATGACTTCCTGAATATGATTTATATGCATATTCGCAAACCTAAAAGAAAGATTTTTAGTTGGCTTACCTTTCATTTCCATAGCATAATCATAAGCTTTTCTTAAATCTTTTTCATTTTTGGTGCGTTTATATTTATAATAGTAATACCACATAGCTGTGTCTAATGCGTTAACAGAAATATCATCATAATTATTTATCTTTTTTTCAAAGTTTTCGAAATGCAACTGCAAATCAGTAAAATATGTATCTATTTTTTTTTCATTCTTCTTATTTGATGCAATAATAAAACGTTCTAAATAATACCAACAAAGACTGTTTTGAATAACCAATCCATCTAATTCACTAAAAACATTATCACTTTTATATTTTTCATATATTTCTGACGCACATGTAGCCTCCTTAATCGCTATATCAATATATTCATCACCTAATGACCAATACGTCAAAGCGAGTCTTGATTTAATCAAAAACCTATTATACTTGCTATTTCCATCACATTTCTCCAATAAATCTTCAGACTGATCGAAATAATTTAATGCCACCTCACTACATTCTTTTATAAAATATAACTCACCTAAACGATAATAGACACAATATTTTTCATTACCATCATTTTTCACTTTATCATAACTTTCAATCGCTTCATCATATCGTCTTTCACAAAATAATAAGAACGCATTTTCCATATCCAACCAATATTTTAATATAGTATCACTCTTCGACTGATTATAACATTTATTTTTTATTTCTTCATAAACTGATCTAACTTCAGAAATCCATAGCAAGTCAATATCTGATATCGCTCTATTTCTTATAATCTTACGATATTTATCATATAACAATCTTACATCATTAAAATCAATAAAAAATACAGGAATCAAATCATCTTCGTACTCAAAATAACACTTTGGTCCAACCTTAGAATTAGAAAATAATTCACCACCTTTTTCTTTGTCACTTATATCACGAAGATGAGAAAATAGATCATCTATATTTTGAAGATCATTAGAAAGCAATAAAAAGCTTTTTTTTATATGAGGATGAACACTGCCTTTCTTGTAAGATAATGTATGCTCAAGTTCACTCCATACATCTTGTACTAAAGTTCTTAACTGAACCTCTACAACCATACCTTCATCTGTAACAACCAAACAATGAATTGACTTATATCCAGATGTTTTATTTTCAGGTCTAATAGTGTAACCAGAAAAATATTTTTCTGTGATTTTTTTTAAAACATATAACGAATCTGATTTGAGATCCCAGTTATATGCATAACATTCACGTAAATGATAATCACTATCAACTAAAACGCTCAAAAAATAATCAAATACTTTTATAATATCCTGCTCAAACAAACACAATAACCTTAAACCTCCATAATCTGTAAATTCTCTATAATGAATATTTTTTCTTTTTGTTTTAAGATATACACTGTCTGCTTTTTTTACCCTATATTTTGTCAAATACAATGGAATCGGATTATCGCTTCTATCACGGCCTTTTATACATAAACGCTCCAATTTAGCAAGGATCTCCTCATATTTAGGAGTAATCTCGTTTACATAATAAACAATTTCTTCCAATGTTCCTTTTAGCATAATATTCTATTTTTATCAAATAACGACCTTATAATTTACTAAATAAAAGCCTAAATACTTTATCAACTACCCAATAGCAAACTAAAGGGCATAAACTTATCTATAATAATTCAACATGATGGTCGATAACGTGTCGAAAACTTATGCAATCGTAGCACTATAATCGAAACTTAAGCTCAGAAGCCGTCTTGGGAGGACTGAATAAACCGGCGGCGGGGTTTACACTTATAGTTTACTTAGAATACTGTTGTTTTTCAAGAGCTTAACTGAGTCAGTTTATGAAAAATCCGATATTATACTTGCTTTATACTTCTTTTTATCAATTAAATGAAACTATTTTTAATAATTGGTTGATAGTGGTTTTGGGGGTTTTGTTCTTGGGGATGTTGAGGTTAAAAGTTCAAGCCGATTTGGTTGGGTTGGGATATTGATGGGTTGAGAGTCTTGTCTTTTTTTTCCATAGGCCTTTGGTTAGTTCCTGGGCGTGGAGGGTTTGGTTGAGCTGTAACAGGCGTTTCAGGAGTTCGCGGCGGCTATCGGGGTGGATGGTGTAGCGGGTGCGGTCGGATTCGGGGAGGTAGTCTGGTATGTCTTGATTTGCTCAATGACTTTGTGTGCGGACTGAAGTGGATCGAGGCCGGAAATGTCTACGTGGAGGTGCGCTCGTGTGTAACTTTTGCGATAATATGTTATATCGCCCTTGATCTTCGTCAGGTAGAGTCCACGCTTTTTAGGGGTCATCTCTATTTCGATCGGGCGGGAGTCTATGTCGTAGAATCTGAGTCTTTCGAGTATATTTTCTGGCTGGTCGGTGATTACCACCCTGATTCCTTCATATTTTTTCAGCACTCTCAGATACTCTGCCTTCATCGCGCCCGGAGGCATCGCTATCACGCACTCGGTGCTCTCGGGTCGTTCCAGCACAGCTTTAAGGGCTTTTGCAGCCTCTTCGTAATATGCGTGCATATTGAAACAGCGATTCCGAAGCCGTTCGATACTGGTTTTGAAGTAGGACTCGATTTCATGATCGAGATCAAAAAAGCTGATTCCGAGTATTTCGGCGATGATTTTTCCAGTTGTTGATTTCCCGACACAACTGATTCCGGTTATGTATAATCGCACTGTCCTGTTCCTTTTGTTGTTGAATATTGGTGAGCGGGCGGGATGCGGGCGGGACGTACACGCTTCCAGGGAAGAGGGGGGGCTTACGGGGAAGAGGTGAAGATGCGGGCGGGACGCCCGCGCTCCCAGGGAAGAGGGGGGGCTTATGGTGAAGAGTTAAAGATGCGGGCGGGACGTACATGCATCCAGGGAAGATATGGGGGGTTACGGTGAAGAGGTGGGGATGCGGGGGCTTACGATAAAGAGTTAAAGATGCGGGCGAGACGCCCGCGCTCCCAGGGAAGATGTGGGGGACTTACGGTGAAGAGGTGGGGATGCGGGCGGGACGCCCGCGCTTCCAGGAGAATTGCGATAGCGTTATTCGCGTTCGAAGCCCTGGCTGGTGAAGCGTAGGGTTCGGCTGTTTTCGGTGACGGTTCTTACGACGTTTTCAGGGACTCCGTCGGGGATTTGGGCTTCGATTTCGAGGGTTATGGTTACGTTGGCTCCGACGAGGCTGGCGAGGTGGGCGATGACCTCTTCGGCTATTTTTCCGGCATCGCGACCGACCCGGGTTGTGTCGAGGGTGACGGTGCCGTGGAAGCGTTTTGGTATTGGGGCTCTTTCTGGTTGTGTTGCTGCGGTTTGGGTGCCGTCCGGTTGTGGCGATACCTGCTGAATACCTGTGATGTCGGCGGTGTTTGCTGCGCTTTGGGCAGACATTCGGGCTCTGAGGTCGGCTTCGAGCTGTTGGAATGCTACGTCGGGTTTTACCAGAAGCTCGGTGGTGTGGGGGTCGGTAATGGTAAGCAGTGCACCGCCTTTCAGGCCCCTGTAGCGTCCGTTCTCTTCGTCGTAGCTCTCGGCAAGGCCGAAGCTCTCCTGCGCCCAGGTGAGGAGGCTCATGCCGGCGCTGATGGTCTGCAACAGCACGGCGGGTTCCCTGAGGCGTGGCAGGTAGAGATAGCGGGCAAAATCTTCGACCAGTTGCCTGACCGGGACATGATTGCCGCGCCAGAGCGGTATGCGGTCAAGCTCCAGGCGGAGCATGGTGGGGGCAAAGCTGATGAGCAGCAGCATGTCGGATCGTAGTTTCCTGCTGGCTCGAACAGCCAGAGGGTCATTGCCGGTCACTCGCGTCACCTCCCATTTCACGGCCTCCTGCGGTTTGTGCTGCTCCGGCACGAGCAGCCATTGCCAGGTTTCCGGCAGGCGGGAGGTCATGGCGCTTTCGGCGGCGTTTTTCTGCATCGTGGCCTGCGATACCTGGAACGGGGTGAGGTTGAGATGGTTCTGTTCGTTCAGGATCGAGTGCCATGCAAGATATTTTCTCACCGCTTCATCGAGATCCTGCAAGCGGGTTTTATCGGCAGCCATAAACACAAGCGTGTTGCGATAGAGGCGCGGCACCGTCCCTCGGCTCTCAAGAATCGCTTTTGCAGCCAGCTCAGCCTCGCTTCCCTCCCCTTTACTGAAGGGCTGATGGTTGCCCAGCACCACCAGACGGGTATCAAGATCGTCCGGCACATCGGCCCCGGTGTGTGGAGCCAGATGAATGCGCGTGAAATCGCCCCGCTGATCGAGTGCCTGACGCAGTCGCCGGTCGATCTCCGCCGTCACCTTGTCCGGTTCACGTTTGAGCTGTTCGGCTCGGTCATCGGCCAGCTTGGTTACCGTGGGCTGTGTGGAGTACCAGTAGTGGTTGCCATCCTGATAGAGATAGGTGGCTGTGCTGGCCATGCGGCGGAGCGCATCTCCGAACACGGCCGGTGATTCGCCGGGCATGACGCATCCGAGCTTCACCCTCCGATCCTCAATCCCCTTGTGAGCGGCTTCGGTCGTCGGAGCCGATCCCATATAGATGGTACGAGCCACGCGGCGACAGGCGGAGAACTTGCCGAGGTTGGGCTGTTCGCTGTCGATCTTGAGGGAAAGCGAGTTCGGCCCATCGACATCCTTTTCGATAACCGGCACCCAGTTATCGGTCAGGTATCGGGTCAGTTCGGACTGCACGCGCAAATCGTCGATGGCGACGTTACCCGGCAGGATGAGTGGATTGCGATCCCCCTTCTCCCACAAACTGTGGATCACGGCGGCCATCAGACGCAGCACGCCCCTTGTACGCTGGAACTTCACCAACGTTGACCAGTCGGAGTACAGACGGTCGAAAATCTCCGGATGGATCGGATAGGCGGCCCTGATCCGTTTTTCGTATTCGGCATCCTGCGTCTCGGGCGGAAACTCCGCTTTCTGGCTTCGATAGAGATCAGCAAAGGCTCGGGCAACGACATCACGCTGCTTGAACTGCTCGGGATCGAGGAGTGGCTGGAACAGACGCCGACGCACGATCTCGAACCCCTCCTCGGCGCTTGCCGGACGCCATGATGACTCGATGCGCCCGACCACGTTGCGCAAGCGATCCAGCGCTTCGCGTCCGCGGGTTCCGCCAACCTCAACATCATCGGCCTGTGTGTGCGGCGAGGCGGTCGTATCTGATGCGGGCAGACTGATCAGGAGCAAACAATTCCTTGCAAGCTTGGCCGATTCGGTCAGCACCTGGGCAAACGAAAACTGCGTCTCGAAGCTGCCCGCCGGAAGATCGCTCTGGTCGTGAAGCTGACGGGCATAGGCCACCCACTCGTCGATCAGGATCATGCACGGCCCGTAGTCGTTGAAGAGTTCGCGCAACACATCGCCGGGACTGGTGGCGTGCTCATCATCGGCGGCAATCCGCCCGAACGCACTCTTTCCGCCAAGCTGCCAGGCAAGTTCGCCCCAGAGCGTGCGCACCACAGTTCCGTCAGCCTTGACCGAGGGATTGCCGGGAGAGATTTTGTTGCCAACCAGCACCACCCGCCTCACCTCCGGCACTTCGAGCACCCCGGCATCGGAAAAGATGGCATCGACGCCCGCCAGCTCCGTTGGAGCGACACCCGAAAAGAGGTGGTAGAGCGTCAGCATCGAATGGGTTTTGCCGCCCCCGAAGTTGGTCTGCAGCTGCACCACCGGATCGCCCGAGCCGCTCGTCAGACGGCGCACAGCCCCCACCAGCATCGCCTTGAGACTGTCGGTCAGGTAGGTGCGACGGAAAAACTCCACCGGGTCGAGGTACTCTCTGGAGCCTTCACCAAGATGCACCTGCCAGAGATCGGCGGCAAACTCCGCCTGCTGATAGCGCCCGCTGGCCACATCCTCGTGCGGCGTCACCACCTCGCGCCAGGGCCTGAGCTGGCCCGTCACGCCACTCTCGACCGGACTGCCCGACGACTTGCGCCGCTCCCCTCGCGCCTGCTCGTCGAAACGGACGCGCAACAGCTCCATCTTCGCCTTCTCGACCTCGTCCGCCTCCCTGGCCGACACCGCAACCAGCAGACGGGCGACCGAATCGAGCGCCCGGTAGGCATCGTCGCTCGAAAAAGGCTCCTGATGCGCCCATTTGTTCCGGCAATCACGAATCTCCGACACCAGGCTGCGCTCGGCAAATCCGAGTGTCCGGCGGAACACCTCGTTCCAAATGTCCCACATCAGCTTTAGCAAGGGAGCAACATCCCACTCCGAAATCGCTCGGTTGCCGATAACAGGATCGTCGATGAAGCTCTTCAGACGAGCCGGAGTGAGCACCCCGCTGACGATGGCCGCATCGACCTCGCGTTCGACAAAGGGAGACAATCCCTCTTTCAGCAGCGCCAGCCCCTTGCCGACACGCTCATGATTGGTAAGCGCCATAGGTTACAGATTCTCAAAGAGGTTATAGTTGCCTGTCGCCGATACCGAAGGGGTTTCGGCTGCCAGCCGGGTGATCTCCGGCCAGCTCTGCACGAGCGCGTTGTAGGAGATCGCCTCCTGTGAGCGCTTCTTGCGTTCGCACAGGGTATAGAGCCGGTAGCACAGTTCACGTGCCGTTTCCGCCCCGGCGCCGAGTTTTGCGACCACCGACGCCGCCGCAGGTTCGCCACCCGTTTCGAGCACCCGGATGAGCTGATGCACCATCTCCCAGACGGTCAGGCGCTTGTCGCTGGATGGATCCCAGTCAAGAGGAAGCTCCGAGGGCCTGAAGAGACGCACTTTCCCTTTCCCGGAGAGCGCAATACCCGCTTCAACAATGCCATCCACCGCAGTCGCTTTGGCTCGCGCCAGCACATCGGCCAAACCGAAATCACCGTCGTTAAAGCCCATCTGCTCGAACCAGGCCAGCGCCCACCGGCTGTCGGCGTCAAAATCACCCTCCTGCTCAGCCAGAGCGTCATCGAGCACCTTGTTGATCCGGGCAAGGGCCGCACGAACGGTCAATGGCTTGCCCTCAGCATCGAGCACGCATGCATAACGGGTATAGACCGCCATGCCGGGGCCGATGGCCGCCTGAGCAAGATCGACCGGAGCGATATTGCCCGCCTGCAATTGAGCCAGCGCCTTTGGCAACTCAGACCTGAGCACCATATCGAATTCGCGGAATGTAGCCACCGGAGCGTTCTCCGGGCGCTTGCGACAGACCAGCACGATACTTGAAGCAAGAGCATTGGTGCCTGAACCGATCATGCGATTGCTCAGTTCTGTGCGCATCGGCCAGGTACCACTGACAGAGAACCCTGCTTTGATAACGGCAGCAAGAAAGGTATCCCAACCGGTATTGGTCGTGCCGTCATCATTTCCGGTCTCCGATTGCTTGAAAGCATAGTAGATCGTCACCGGAAAGGCCGGATGAGCCTGCTCGGCAAGGCGGTGCATTGCCTGCGTCATACCATCGAGAAAAAATAACTCGGCCTTCTCCCTGCCACCGTGACGATAGGGGGTTGCGACCAGTTCTTCAGCCTTGGGAACAGCAAGGGTAGCGAAAAGCTCCGGAAAAACCGTTTTCAGCGACCGGCGAAGCCAGACATAGAAGAAATCGGAGAGATCTGCGTATCCGATATTGTCATAGTATGGCGGGTCTGTTGAGACCACTTTATCACTCGATAAGGTTTGGCTTCTTGCGTCTAATTGACCGACAAAACCTCCACGGACAATATAAAGGCTTGCTGTTGCTAATAGATTATCAGCAGAATACTTAATTGCATTTTTCAAGCAAATTGCTGAGTCACTGAAAACATTAGACTCAGGAAAATCCCATGTCATTGGGATAGCTTGACGTTTATAGGTCTGCATAACCTGTTCACCTGAAGGTTTCCAGGTTGCAATCGAGCTATTGTAGTCAGTAAGACGATCAATCGCAAAAGCTAAATATAATGCCACCGCATCGGCATAGGCAACCTGGGAGCGCGGGCGTCCCGCCCGCAATTCCTCCCCCAACTCGCCCATCCGCAATTCATCCTCCAATTCCTCTTCCCCGCACAACCTCGCACTCCCCAGCGGCCACTCTTCAGGCGCAGCACACAGCCCTGCCTTTACCGGGTTGTTGTGGATGTAGTCAACCACAACATTATAGTGCTCCTGATTGCGTATGGCTCGATCGAAATACTCCGGCATCCAGACGGCCTCCGACCTGCCCGTCACACCGTTGATCTCTTTGGCCGTCCACGATTTCCATGAGTGAAGAATGGATGACAGGGTATGCTCCCCCAACGGAGTAAGCAGCACATGTACATGGTTGGGCATCACGACCCATGCGTGCAGGTCGTAGCGCTCTCCATGAAAATGGAGCAGTGCCTGTTCGACCAGCGCCCCGATTTCAGGATTGCCGAGCAGGCATTCGCCGCTGCCTGCATCGAGTGCGGCTTCGATACGCTCACGCCGCTCACGGGTACGCTCGGTTTCAGGCAGTCGGTCGAACTCCTCCCGCCACAAGTCGAGCAGGTGCTGCGGCAGGCTGTCGTGCAGCCGGAAGGTGATGCTCTGGGGTATAGCGCCCCCCTCGAAATGGGGAAGATAGCCTCGGGTGTGCCAGGATGGCAGCGTGCCTGGGAGTGCACCTGGGAGCGCAGGCGTCTCGCCTGCATTCTTAAGAGAAAACTGCGGGCAAGATGCCCGCGCTCCCAGCAAAGAGAAACGTGCTTCTTGTGAAGACGTACGCGCTCCCAGCAAAGAGAAACGTGCTTCTTGTGAAGACGCACGCGCTCCCAGCGAAGACACTCGTGCTTCTTGTGAAGACGCACGCGCTCCCAGCGAAGAGAAACATGCTTCTTGTGAAGACGCACGCGCACCCAGCGAAGATGCTTGCGCTTCTTGTGAAAATGCTTGCGCCACCACTCGTTCGCGAGCTTCCAGCACAAGATCGGAGAGGGTTGTCAATGCTACGAGTTGGCGAGGGGTGAAAAGGTCGGCATAGGTTGACAAACCATAGTTCGGAGTTTTAAAATCACGAGGATTTACTGGTAATATGCTTTCTGGCTTCCATACAGGAATAACAGCAGCCGCAACAGCTTCCATTTCCTCCGTTGGAGAAAGGTAAATCCTCCCCCTGTCACCTTCGGCAACAATGGCCATCAATTTTGTACCCATCCTCCCGGCTTTTCCTTCCTCTCGAATATGGTCGTAAGTCACCGGAACTCCTGACATCAGGCACCGGAATGCCGATCGTTTTCCGGCGGTCGTGCCGAGCTTAGCACCCTCCTCATCTTTCGGCTTGCCGACCTTCACCGTGAACCGATAGCCGCCATCTTCGATCACCGGCTGAACATAGGCCTCCTTGCCTGCTTTGGTCGAGAGCATGAAGGTCGAGGCAAGGGGGACATCGACATCGGCGAATGCCGGGTTGGGGCTTTTGACCGTTCGCGCCCAGAGCCAGGCAATCACCGTGAGCTTTCTGCCGACATACTTTTTGAGGTCGGGCCGCTCTTCGGCCATCGCTTCGGTAACCTCGATTTTGGGATAGAGGTGGCCGATGCGCTTTTCGGCTTCGTCGCGCATCCACTGCCCGTAGTAGCGTACATCGTCGGCAAGCCCCTGCGCCCCTTTCCACTCATACCCCATCTTTTCTGATGCAGATTTATCCTGCCATCCGGGGTTGACCGGAGGCTTTCCGGCGAACTTCGGCGGGATTTCGATCATCGCCTTGTTGATGAGCACGGCAACCGGGTTCAGGTCGCTGGCGTAGCTCTCCAGCCCGAGCCGCTGCGCTTCGAGCGGCAATGCGCCGCCACCGGCAAAGGGGTCATGAAAGGCAGGAAGTTTGTACCGGTCGAACAGTTCGACAGCTCGCGGATGGTCGGCCTGTTCGGCGCAGGTGTAGCGCCAGCTCTGCCATATTTCGTCACGCGCCTCTTGCAACACCTTTTCGTTCGTAGTGTTCTCCCACTTCACCAGATCCTCGATGATACGGAACAGCCGCTGCCGCTCTTTCTCCTGCTTCTTTTCGGTCGGAAACAGGTCGGGATGAGACGAAGGGTCATCGACCATCTGCGCAAAGATCACGGCCCGCGCCGCTGCGAGTGGTCGCCGCGCCCACCACAGGTGCAAACCTCTTGGATGCGAACCAATACCCGGTTGTTTTTCGTGTGCACTGGCCGCATTGATCGCCTCCAGTGGCAGGGCAACCTCTATGAGTTTTTTTTTGTATGGCTGATTACTACTCATCATGATTCTATTACTACTCGGTAGGTTGCCGGAAAAATTCTCAGATGGCCGTTCTCACGCATGTTCTTCAATGTCTCTCCCTGAATTTCAACAGGGTTACCGGCTCTATCTGAAAGAAGAAATCCATGTGTTTCAGGAAATTTCTCGACCATTCCCCAAACCACTGCATCGACCTGCAATGGCTCAGTTTCAAGACACTGATCTTTTACCCAGTAATGATAGATGACATTGCCTGCCTGATCATTTTGTACCAAGGAAAAAGCGTCCTTGCTTGACCTGCTGAATGAACTGCCATCACTCCCGTTTACAAAATAGTTCTCTCCAGCTTTATGGCATCCCTTGGCGCTCATGAATTTCTCGACGATACCCTGTTTTGGAGGGGCTGGCTGTTGACGTGGTTTTTCAAGTTCTCTGTTCTGGCGATTTTCCTCGGATGATGAACCAACGGCTTGCGTAACGTTTTGAGGCTCTATCGGCGCGATATTGGTTGCCTCATTTCCAAGGTCTTCATCATGCTTCTTCTCATCAATCTCTGCGACTGAAAGGGATTCGAGAGCAGTCTTTATAGAATCGACTACCACTTCGGACTTTTGGCTGCTAACCGGCTCATCATCAGGCGCATCGAGTTTCTGCAAACGAAAATTTTCCTCCAGATAATCGGTAACCTCGTCTGGTGAGCGCCCGAAACAGTAGTTTAAAGCAGATGCTACGTCTGCACGTCCAAATATTTTGCCAAGGTAATCAGGAACAAGGCAAGCAAGCCTTGCTGCTGCCAAAGACTTCACATACACAACTCTGTTTGACCAGATCACATCAACATTCTTTGGTATTCCCGCTGGAATACCCTTGATATAATGCACAACGTCCAGCTCACTCAGCTCAAACCATCGACTATCGGCCAAATTCGCCCCAAGCGCTCTTACCCTGGTTTGTTCGTCGTTGCTGTCCAGCTCAATGCGATTCAAATCCGTTCCAAAACGCTTCATCCATGGCTTTTGGTCTTCATGAACGATGGCAATTGGATCATTGATGAATTGTTCCTTGAGCTGGGAAACCAAAAATGGTAGGTTTGAAAACGGCTTGTCGTCAGCAAGCTCCAAGGGAAGTTGACGGAGGTCAGCAGTTTCCTGAAGTACCCATTTGTACAAATGATCCAATTGCGTCAGCGTTCGCAAACTCAATGAGTAGCGAAGTGACTCAGTGCTGACCAGTTCATCTGCAAGGTTTAGCCAGCAGTTGCATTCATGCCATATTCTTGATGCGTGTCGGTGCATGAGCGCCTTTACTCTTGCCACAACTTCAGGTGGCAATGAGATGTTGTGAGGCAAACTATTCAGCCACAAGATAGCCATGTCCGCCGTCGGACGGTCGGGGATACCAATTTTACGCCAGAGAGTAAGGTCAACAACAGAACGCCTTACAAGAGCCGCAACAGGCACGTCATCGTCATCTGCATTCAAATAAACGGCAGAGCCTTCAGACCAATACACGCTCTCTGTCAAAACGATTTTCTCATCAAGCAACGCCTGTTTGATTGTGGAGAAATCATCAGTAGAGCAAATATCAGCCATCTGGTCGAGCCTTACATACCATTTTTCAACCTCGTGAACCGGAGGCGCTTCAGCTTTCGACAAAGCCCGAAGGCGATCAAGCAGCCTATCAGGGCCAGTGGGAATAGTCCCGACTCCAAGCAAATCAAGCAAGGGCCTGATCGCTTCGTTGTCAATACTCCCATGGATGAAAGGTTCGACGTCCAGCAAGGACTCCGTTTCAGGGGTACGGCGCAAAAGCTCCGAAGGGTTGCGGTAGAAGCCCCGAGTATCCGGCAGACATGGTAAATCCCTGAATTTGATAATCCACGATGGCAGCAATGGATCACTGGTAATGGAAGCTCTCGTCCCTGTGGTCGCTATCTGTAACGCACGTGCACTTTTCGCCTTGTCCCAAAAAGCAATTGGTTGTTCAAGCACACATTGCATCACTTTACCCCAGATGTTCTTGTCATCCGTGGCAAGCAGCTCCCAGTGTTCCCAAAACGTCTCGTCAAAATCCCAGTCATCGATCTGAAAGTCGTTATTCCTGTAACGGAAGTCTGGCGTGCCAGAAAAGCCTCGTTTTTCCATTTCTGCAATAATCCCATCTCGTCCATACATTGTCTCGAAAGTTGAGCCATCACGTCTCCGGAACAACCCATTTCGATTGGTGATCGGAACGAAGCTGGCAAATTTCGAGCGTCCGGACTCTATCCAACTTTGCCATTCATCCGACGAGCAAGAATTCCAGGCGTTTGAATATGCGTCATGCAACGTATGTGCTGCACACCAGGCGCATGGCAGCAACGATTCAAGTTTAAACTTTGGATCATACACAACAACTTCATCGACTGATCTCAGATTGTTTTCACGGGTAACAAAGCGGAAAGAGTTGCCGATCGATGCACCGAGCTTGCAGGCAATCTGTGCAAGTTGAACACAGTCTGTAATTAGAAGACTCTGTTTGGCAAAAAAAGATGCCGCAACCTGTTCAATAACCTTACTGGTATCACTGGTATCTTCAAGACCAATCGCCGAGAGTAGTTTTGACGCGACATTTGCGCGATTTTCTAACTCATTGTCCCCATCAGTCTCGGCAATTCGACGGCATTCAGAAATAAACCTTGGCCAATTTTGGTTCAACACAAGAAGATTGGCCGATAGCATTTCCCAATCTTCCTCGGATTGCAAGAGTCTTTTTTCTCCAAGGCGGATAACATCGGTGGCAGCATACAAGACATCTCTGCCATGCACAGGCACGATCCGTAATCGCTTGGCTTCAGGGTTATCCCCGAAAAAACGGATCATGCCGGGAGCCACAAACTCCCATAAAGTTAAAAGTTGTTTCCTCGTCTCCGGTTGCGAAAGGCATGATGATTGCAACACTTCCAGACAATGATTTCTGTCTATTTTTTCTACAGCTCTCCAATTCAGTAGTTTTGAGCAATCCGTTTCAGCAATACATCTCGACAATGGCGGACGTGACTCGGCATCGAAATACTCTGAAACTTTATCTTCAGGCCAGACATCAAAGAGCTTGGGTGGAATTACAACGCTCTTACCTTTTCCGACAAGTTTTCCTGGCTGGGTAAGAACATAGTTCTCATTCTGGATTGCATCATCAAAAGCCTCTTCAGCAATTGTCGCGCATACTCCTTCGATAGAGCTGTCGTCACGATCAACGTCAGGCATCACCCTGTATGCTTCAGAGCGTTCTGCCAAGCTTAATGACGGCTGCCCAAGCCACTCCAACATGACCGAAGCGGCAAGTTCACCGATTCGCTCAAGTAGCCAGCGATTGGTCGGTGAAGTTTCGGGATCCTTGATTTTCAATCGGGCGGGATCCTGAATAAATGGGGCGTTGCAGGCGAATGGCAACGATGTTTCGACTCCCGTCGGTAAAACAACATACAAACGCCCTGAGGCTCCCAATACAATTTCGACCTTGCAAGGCGGAAAATCTGCCGACTCTGCTCCATCAAGCATCCGCTCCTGAGCGATTTCAAGCACTGCCTCCTCTGGGAAAGACTTCAAGCCAGAGCGTATGATCAGGAATCGTTCCTCTTCATGACCAGCAAGGTGCATCCATTCAGAATCAGAAACCGGCCCGTTTCCTTCAGCCTGCCATTGGAGGTCAAGTTCGCCAATCTTCAATCTTCTGATGTGCTTGAAAAACAACAGTGATGTGGGGCTTTTGAGCCATTCATCAAGGTTTTTCTCGACTTCACGCCTTCTGTTTTCATCACTTATTGCAACACGCACCCTTGTAAGTCCATTAACTGATAAAGTGGAATTAGACCAGTATGGTTCAGTGAAGCGTTTGCGATGGAAAACGACAGATAACGAAGGCGTATAAAGTTCTACAGCATCACCAAGGCTAAATGTGCTCTTAAATCCGATTCCTCGAAACCCGATCGTATGAAGAACTCTTTTATTTGAGTAGCCGAAACGACAAAGTGAGGCGAAATGATCTTCACAGAAATCCTCACCGTCATGTTCAAATACAAAAGCGTCATCTTCTATTCGAACAGAGGCTTCTGTTGCCCCTGCATCATCTGCGTTCTGAAGCAGTTCAGATACGATATGACGAGGGCTTTGAACCTGTTTGAAAAGTTGATGCCAAGGTGCCGCAAGGTCAGGGTCGCGTTCGAGCTGTTCCCAACGTTCAGCTGCTTTGCGACGTATCGGCTCGAAATATGAGGGCGGGACTATCATGTTGGCTTTTCTGCCCGTGCAAGTAGTTCAACAAAGTCGTAATTCACACTGGTTACACCGAAATCAGGTTCCTGATTGAACGGCTTTCGCAGATAGTGCACTTTGTGTCGATCTCCATCGACAAACTCGACGATGGCAAGAATAAAATCGTCCGGTTTGTTAAGCGAATAGAGTATTTCGTTACGAGTGACGGTAATGGTCGGTGCACCGGAAATCCGTCCTTTCACCTCGATGAATCGGAGCCTGCCGGTTCCCGGAATACGGCTTTCGATGTCGTAGCCAAGCTTTTCAAATTCCCGGTCAACAGGCTCGAAGCCAAGTTCACGCTCCATATCCATAACGATAGCACGAGCGCGTGCAGCACTCGCTTGGGTATCTGCCGGACTGGTCGCTATCGGAGATGATTGCCCCGTTATGGATCGCACAAGACCTGCCGGAATGACCAGAAAACCGCCGAGCACCACTGGTGGCAATGGAGAGAGCTGGGCTTCAAGCCGCAACTCATCGAGCCGTTTCTGCAATCGCGCCTGCAAAAGATCGGCCCGCTTCCGCGCTTCACCTGAATTGAGACGCGCGTTCGGCTTGCCTGCCTGCTCCTGAAGCCTCAAGTCTTCAGAACGATGATCCCAGTACATAATTTCCTTGGTCAGCCGCTCCTTGACCGCTGCTTCGGTTTTCTGGATCAGTTCAAGCTTGCGGCCTTTGATCTCAGCAAGATGTTCCGGCACCACATGAGCTATAGCGTAGCCGTTGGCTTTCTGTTCAATATCACGGCTGATCCATTGGCATTCCGGACGTTCAAGCAGGGTATCGACATCAAGTTCACCGGGTTCCAACGGGCGAAAGTCGAGATACGGGGCGTAGTGAACATGGCGAGTTTCTCCCGCATTATCCATTTCGATATAGAGCATCCTTTTTGAGACTACGCGGCGGCTACCGTCACGAGTAAGACCTGCATCTTGAATGGCGTGCTCAAGATAGAATAGCACACGGGGAAATGTTCCCGGATCGCGCTCATCTACCAGCACGGCTCCCCGTTTCAGTAAATCGCGGTGACGCTCAAGAGTCAGGTCGATGACCGCATCAAGTAATGGGTGACCAGGACAGACGAAAGCTGCGAGTGGCTGTCCTTGCGGGGCAATCAGGTTTTTCTCGAAAGCGATGCGCTCGTATCGGGGCAGAACAGGCTCTCCGATGCCAATCAAGCGGTCTCGATTTCTGACAGGGGCAGGAACGTGGGTGATTTCGAACCGGCTGTATTCACGCTGCCGGGCATTGCCACCAAGCAGTTTGAAGGCTTCGAGAAAAAACGATTCGATATAGTGTGGCTGTAAACGACGTGCCTCAGCTCGCTCCATCTCTTCGCCGATCTTCTGCACTCTGCTTGCATCCATGGCATCGTGCGCCAGTGCACGTTCATCAAGCAAATCCTGCAAGTGCCCCCTATCGAGCGCGATGTCAAGCACCGTTGTGAGAAACGCTTTCACTTCTGGCCGTTCTCCATAGCGGATAGCCTCTATCAAGAGGTCGCGGAGCGACATAACCTTGCCATCCGCCTCGAATGCCAATTTGCCCAGCACATCGAATACCTGTCCGCCAAGTGCTTCCCGCGCCTGTTCGAGCTTTTCAAGAAGTCTGCGATAAACATCTCCCTCGCGGGTATCATCGGCAACGAGATTCCAGAGGTAGCACACCTCGGTCTGTCCGATACGATGTATGCGTCCGAAGCGTTGCTCAAGCCGGTTGGGGTTCCAGGGCAGATCATAATTCACCATCAGGTGCGCCCGTTGCAGGTTGATACCTTCTCCTGCGGCATCGGTAGCAAGCAGCACTTGCACCGCAGGATCATGTCGGAAAGACTCCTGAACCTTTAGTCGTTCTTCACGTCCGACCCCACCGTGAATGATAACTACAGCATCCTTGCGCCCAAGGAAGCGAGAAATGCGATCCATCAAATAGTTCAGCGTATCACGATGCTCGGTAAAAATGACCAGCTTCTGGTGGGGCGATGGTTTAGGTGGTGGAATCGGGCCGGAGCCATAGTTTGCAGCCTTCTCTGCCACCTCACCGCCAGCTGTGGCATGGCTGAACAGTTCGCCAAGAAGAGCAGAAAGCTGAGTCCATTTGGTGTCATTCCCACTCCGGCGAACCTGAAGAGCACTATCTTCGAGCTTCTTCAGGGTTTCGATCTCCTGTCTCAGTTCGACAATGGTACTTGCCGCTGTGGCCTGGTCAAGAATGGTTTCCTCAATAGCTGCCACTTCATTGTCAGGCGAATCATCGAAATCGTCGAAATCCTCATTGTCGAACGCTGGAATCGAGTCAGAAAGCACTGATTCAACCTGACCAGCACGATGGAGCATTTCGAGTTCCCGCAATCTGCTTTCAAGCTTTTCCCGACGACGGCGCAATGATTGGTAAATAGCTTCCGGAGATGATGCAAGCCTGCGTTGCAAAATTGTCAGCGCAAAACCGACTGTACCGGCACGCTTGTTGTTCTGAAGGGCTTCAGCACGATTGAATTCTTCACGCACATAGTCGGTAACCGCCTTGTAGAGAGCCTCTTCTGTTGGAGACAATTTGTATGGAATCGTATAGGCTATTCGAGGCGGAAAAAGTGGCGTTCCGTCGAATTTCAGCAGATTTTCCTTGACCATCCTCCGCATCAGATCGGAAACAACTGTGGAGTGAACCCCATCACGAAAACGTCCCTCAAAACGGTCGCCATCGAGCAGAGCCATAAAAAGTTGAAAGTCTGCCTCCTTTCCGTTGTGCGGTGTAGCCGACATAAGCAGGAAATGACGTGTCAAGGTCGAAAGCAGCTGACCAAGCCGATAACGCTTTGTGTATTTGGTCTCACCGCCGAAAACCGTGGCTGACATTTTGTGAGCTTCGTCGCAAACAACCAAATCCCACCGGCAATCTGGAGCCTTAAGCTTCAACTGCACATCCTCATTGCGCGAAAGCTTGTCGAGTCGAGCAATGACAAGATTCTTTTCAAGGAACCAGTTTCCGGTTCGGGCGGCTTCGAGTTTGTCGTTGGTAAGAATTTCGAAAGGAAGATTGAAGCGCCTGTAAAGCTCATCCTGCCACTGTTCGGCAAGGCCACCGGGACAGACGATCAAACAACGTTGCAGATCGCCTCGCGCTACCAGCTCCTTGATAAGCAAACCTGCCATGATGGTTTTACCGGCACCTGGATCATCAGCCAGAAGAAAGCGCAATGGCTGACGAGGGAGCATTGATTCATAAACGGCGGTAATCTGGTGTGGTAGAGACTCGACATTAGAGGTATGCACTGCCAGAACCGGATCAAAGAGATGGGCCAGACGAATACGCTGGGCTTCGGAAACCAACCGGAAAAGCTCGCCATCTCCATCAAAACTCCAAGGCCGACCTTTTTCAACGATTTCAAGACGTTGCTCATCATCCCGATAGAGCAATTCATTGGCCAACTTGCCGTCCGCTGTTTTGTAGGTCAGCTCAAGCGCTTCCGAACCGAACCACTGCACACTGACAACGGAAACCAGAGCATCGGGCACAATGCCCCTGAGGGCCACGTTCGGCTGAAGTTGTTCGAGCTTGATCATGGGTGCATGATACTCGCGAAAGTTGAGAGCGCGATAGGGTGTGTGATCATACGAAGGTACCGATTACTGACAGGGTCAGGGTGAACGTTGAAGCACCGGGTATGCCACAAACATCAGCATCCTGTTATATACTGATTGGTTACGCTATTTACAAGAAGAAATGGAGTATCACTTGACGAGCAGAGCACATTCAAGGAAAAACTTAATGGCGCCGACAGTCAATTCCGGTGGCGATTTCATTTGGGATCCCCTGATCTCCCGCAAGGCTCTACCTGCAAGAAGAGCATCGATATTCACAGAACGATCCGGGCTGATTATTCAGGACGGTTGATTCGTCAT
>Ga0172367_10002977_pt1 | contig 22577 bp, 14 predicted proteins | sample Lak10m_FD_114542 | JGI IMG/M metagenome (GOLD analysis project Ga0172367, IMG submission 114542) | Freshwater microbial communities from Kabuno Bay, South-Kivu, Congo - kab_022012_10m | ecosystem: Environmental > Aquatic > Freshwater > Lake | place: Democratic Republic of the Congo: South-Kivu... | reverse complement strand
TAATCGGCGAACAGCCGAACCCTTGGGACCTTCTCCAGCCCCAGGATGTGACGAGCCGACATCGAGGTGCCAAACCACTCCGTCGATGTGAGCTCTTGGGAGTGATCAGCCTGTTATCCCCGGCGTACCTTTTATCCTATGAGCGATGGCCCTTCCATGCGGAACCACCGGATCACTTTATCCTACTTTCGTACCTGCTCGGCTTGTCGGCCTCACAGTCAAGCACACTTATGCTAATGCGCTCTACACACGGTTACCAAGCGTGTTGAGTGTACCTTTGAAAGCCTCCGATACTCTTTTGGAGGCGACCACCCCAGTCAAACTACCCACCATGCAATGTCCTCATCTGAGACGAGTTAGAACTCAAGTAAACAAAGGGTGGTATTTCAACGTTGACTCCATGATGCCTGGCGACACCACTTCAAAGTCTCCCACCTATCCTACACATTATTTACCCAAGTTCAATGCAAAGCTATAGTAAAGGTGCACGGGGTCTTTCCGTCCCGTTGCGGGTAAACGGTATCTTCACCGTTACTCCAATTTCACAGGGCTCGTGGCTGAGACAGTGGAGCGATCGTTACACCATTCGTGCAGGTCGGAACTTACCCGACAAGGAATTTCGCTACCTTAGGACCGTTATAGTTACGGCCGCCGTTTACTGGGGCTTCGATTCAAAGCTTCATCTTGCGATTAACCTCTCCTCTTAACCTTCCAGCACCGGGCAGGTGTCAGGCCTTATACTTCATCTTTCGATTTTGCAAAGCCATGTGTTTTTGATAAACAGTCGCCGCTCCCATTTCTCTGCGGCCCTCCGAAGAGGGCACCCCTTTTCCCGAAGTTACGGGGTTAATTTGCCTAGTTCCTTAGCCACGGCTCACCCTAGCGCCTTAGTATACTCTACTTGTCTACCTGTGTCGGTTTACGGTACGGGTAGCACACAGCTGAAGCATAGAGGTTTTTCTTGAGAGTCTGATTAGGATCACTATCCCCTTGTCCGAAGACTCAAGGTACTATCGACTTTCGACAGGTCACGCGGATTTACCTACGCATCCTTTATCTACGGTCTTTAACGTACTTCCGTCAGTACGCGGATCTTTCACTACTCTGTCACCCCATAGCACTGTATGCTAGTATTGGAATATTAACCAATTGGCCATCGTCTACGCCGTTCGGCTTCGACTTAGGTCCCGACTAACCCTGATCCGATTAACGTTGATCAGGAAACCTTAGACTATCGGCGGGCAGGTCTCTCACCTGCCTTATCGTTACTTATACCTACATTTGCTTTTCTAACCGCTCCAGCAAAGCTCACGCTTCACCTTCAGCGCTGTTAGAATGCTCCCCTACCACTCTTTCGAGTCCATCGCTTCGGCACTATGTTTAATGCCCGGTTATTATCCACGCCCAACCGCTCGACCAGTGAGCTGTTACGCACTCTTTAAATGAATGGCTGCTTCCAAGCAAACATCCTGGCTGTCACAGCAGTCGGACCACGTTTTAACAACTTAACATAGATTTTGGGGCTCTTAGCGGATGGTCTGGGTTCTTTCCCTCTCGCCCACGGACCTTAGCACCCGCAGGCTCACTCCCGAGTATATATCATAGCATTCGGAGTTCGTCAGGGTTTGGTAGGCGGTGAAGCCCCCTAGCCCAATCGGTAGCTCTACCTCTATGATACTCAACCTCGAGGCTGTTCCTAAAAACATTTCGGGGAGTACGAGCTATTTCCCAGTTTGATTAGCCTTTCACCCCTACCCACAGCTCATCCGAAAACTTTTCAACGTTTACCAGTTCGGTCCTCCGTTCCGTGTTACCGAAACTTCAACCTGGCCATGGGTAGATCACAAGGTTTCGCGTCTACCCCCACTGACTGATCGCCCTATTCAGACTTGCTTTCGCTTCGGCTGCGTGACTTAATCACTTAACCTTGCCAGTGAGGAGTAACTCGTAGGTTCATTATGCAAAAGGCACGCCGTCATTCCCATGTAGGGAACTCCGACCGCTTGTAAGCGCACGGTTTCAGGTTCTATTTCACTCCGTTGTTCACGGTTCTTTTCACCTTTCCTTCACAGTACTTGTTCACTATCGGTCTCTCAGGAGTATTTAGCCTTACCAGATGGTGCTGGTAGATTCCCACAGGGCGTCTCCGACCCCGCGGTACTCAGGATACTGCTAGCATGTATAACATTACGTGTAAGGGACTATCACCCTCTATGGTTTAACTTTCCAGAAAAATTCCACTTTTGATATACACACACGTTGCAGTCCTACGACCCCGACAATGCCGAAACATTATCGGTTTAGGCTTCTCCCCGTTCGCTCGCCACTACTTGGGGAATCACTGTTGTTTTCTTTTCCTCCGGGTACTTAGATGTTTCAGTTCTCCGGGTTGGCTTCTTTCGAAGATTGTCCTTCAGACAATCGGGTTGCCCCATTCGGAAATCTGCGGATTAATGGTTATTTCCACCTACTCGCAGCTTATCGCAGGTAATCACGTCCTTCATCGCCTCTGAGAGCCAAGGCATCCTCCATGCGCCCTTGCTTACTTTCTTTGTATTATAAACTTCTGTTGTATTCTCTATCCAATATGTCAAAGAACTTTTTTCCATTGCGAGGAAAGTGTGGAGAATATCGGAGTCGAACCGATGACCCCCTGCGTGCAAGGCAGGTGCTCTGGCCAGCTGAGCTAATTCCCCAAAACGATCGTAGTAGTCCCGAGCGGAGTTGAACCGCTGACCTCTACATTATCAGTGTAGCGCTCTAACCAACTGAGCTACGGGACTGAAAAATAGTTATCCGCGGCCCCATAGTTTGGGATCGCCGAACTGAGAACTCGTTGAGGGTATCTCGCAATAAATAAAAAGAAAAGAAAGGGAAAGGAGGAAACAAACATCGTCCGGTAAACCGGTGTGTTCAAGCTACTCTAGAAAGGAGGTATTCCAGCCGCACCTTCCGGTACGGCTACCTTGTTACGACTTAACCCCAGTCATCGATTTTACCCTAGGCGACTCCTTGCAGATATCGACTTTAGGTACCCTCGACTCCCATGGTTTGACGGGCGGTGTGTACAAGGCCCGGGAACGTATTCACCGCGTCATTGCTGATACGCGATTACTAGCGATTCCAGCTTCATGAAGTCGAGTTGCAGACTTCAATCCGAACTGAGATCGGTTTTAGAGATTAGCATCACCTCGCGGTGTAGCTGCCCTTTGTACCGACCATTGTAGCACGTGTGTAGCCCAGGACGTAAGGGCCGTGATGACTTGACGTCATCCCCACCTTCCTCACCGCTTGCGCGGGCAGTTCCTCTAGAGTCCCCAGCATTACCTGTTGGCAACTAGAAGTAGGGGTTGCGCTCGTTGCGGGACTTAACCCAACACCTCACGGCACGAGCTGACGACAGCCATGCAGCACCTAGTTTCGTGCTCCGAAGAGATTACCGCTTTCACGGTAAGTCACTAACTTTCAAGCCCTGGTAAGGTTCCTCGCGTATCATCGAATTAAACCACATGCTCCACCGCTTGTGCGGGCCCCCGTCAATTCCTTTGAGTTTCAATCTTGCGATCGTACTCCCCAGGTGGATCACTTAACGCTTTCGCTTAGCCGCTGACAGTGTATCGCCAACAGCGAGTGATCAAAGTTTACGGCGTGGACTACCAGGGTATCTAATCCTGTTTGATCCCCACGCTTTCGTGCCTCAGCGTCAATAGTGGTTTTGTGAGCTGCCTTCGCAATCGGTGTTCTATGACATATCTAAGCATTTCACCGCTACATGTCATATTCCGCCCACATCAAACACATTCAAGATCGACAGTATCAATGGCAGTTCCAACGTTAAGCGTTGGGCTTTCACCACTGACTTATCAACCCGCCTACGCACCCTTTAAACCCAATGAATCCGGATAACGCTTGGGTCCTTCGTCTTACCGCGGCTGCTGGCACGAAGTTAGCCGACCCTTATTCTTACGGTACATTCAGCCGGGTACACGTACCCGGGTTTATTCCCGTATAAAAGCAGTTTACAACCCATAGGGCATTCATCCTGCACGCGGCATGGCTGGATCAGTCTTGCGACCATTGTCCAATATTCCTTACTGCTGCCTCCCGTAGGAGTCTGGTCCGTGTCTCAGTACCAGTGTGGGGGTGTAACCTCTCAGTACCCCTAGATATCGTCGCCTTGGTGAGCCGTTACCTCACCAACTAGCTAATATCGCGCATGCTCATCCTTTACCGTCGGAACTTTAATCACCAAAAGATGCCTTCCAGTGATATTATGGAGCATTAATCCGAATTTCTTCGGGCTATTCTCCAGTAAAGGGTAGATTACATACGTGTTACGCACCCGTGCGCCGGTCGCCGGCAAGTATTGCTACTCCCGCTGCCCCTCGACTTGCATGTATTAGGCCTGCCGCTAGCGTTCATCCTGAGCCAGGATCAAACTCTCCATTGTAAGTTGATCTGGCGTCCCAACAGGGGTTGGGACAATTTTACTTAGCTTTTCACTCAGAACAGACCTCGTCTGTCTGAGATATTTGTTTCTTTGGCCTTTCCCAATCTTTCAAAGAACTTTCTGATCTATATTATTTCCATCCCTCTTGCGAGATCCGGCGGAATCAGTCATTCGTTATAGAACGTCCGTTTGTGTGAAACGGGCTGCAAAAGTACAACTCGTTTTCATATCTCCAAACTTTTTTGAAAAAATTTTTCAAAACCCCGTTCTTGAAAAGAACTTGTTTTTTGAAACGGGCTGCAAAGATATGTTGACATAATCTTTACTTCCAAATTTTTTCTCGATTTTATTTTCGGAAATCGAACTTTCTATCTTTTCACAGAACTTCCCGTCGTTTACGGGGCTGCAAATGTACCATGGAGTTTGTTATTCGCAACACCTGAATGCAAATAGTTTGGGTAAAACCACCTAATTGCCTGATTCGCAAGGCTATTATTTTGCAAGAAAGATGCGATTTTTGCGAAATACTGCAGTTTATGGGGTCGAAAGTGCTACCGGAAGAAGTTTGCCGTGAAAGAATTTGCCACCATTAAGGGCAAACCAAACTATAAATTCGGCTATGCCTTGTGCTGTAATCGGCGCATCGTAACCGGGAAAGGCAGCTGAAAGCATTTCGGTTTGTACTGCTCCCAGAGCCAAACCATTAACCTTTACAGAAGAATCCTTCATTTCCTCTGCAAGAACTTCGGTGAATACAGAAAGCGCTGCTTTACTGCTACTATATGCAGACAATCCATGGAATTTGGCAGTACCGGTTAATCCGCCGACACTGGTAATGTTCACAATATGCGATGCCTGAGCCATTTTCAATAGGGGCAACAATTGCTGCGTAACGCCGAAAACTGAAAACACATTCACCGCATAAGATTTTTCAAGATCACCTCTGGTAATCTCGCAGAATGGTTTATTTATCAGTAATCCCGCATTGTTAATCAGCACATCTACTGTACCCGTGATCGTTTCAATTCTATTACAAATTTCATTCACGGAATTATCAGTTGATAAATCACCCGGCACAGGAATGAGTAAATTGGATTTGCCGAAACGCGCCACTTCATTGTACAATTGTTCCAATCCGCGCTCATTTCGTGCGACGGCAATTACACGATGTCCGTCTTTACAGAATTTAACTGCGGATTCATACCCGATTCCGCGAGAAGCTCCGGTGATTACGATTGTTTTCATATCGGTAAAAGTATGCAATTAGAAATGTGTTGTCAGCAACACATATCGCCGTAAATTTACGACATGCGATTTCTGAAGTATGTCTTTGTGATATTGTTGATGCAATTAAGCTGTGACGTCTTTTCACAGCAAAGACCATCTTCAGATGTTCCGACTTTCCGGGAGCGAATAGGTGTTGGTGGAAATCTGGGTTTGCGAATCGGGAATCCCACATACATTGAAGTATCGCCAATAGCAGGTTATCGCATTTCTCCGTTCCTGATGCCCGGTGTTGGTGTTTCATATCGTTATATCAAATACAGGATGTATGGATTTAATCCGCAAGGCGTGAATTTATACGGTGCAAGTGCATGGATGCGTGTGTATCCTGTTCCGATGGTTTTCGGTTATGCAGAATATGAATTGCTGAACGGGGAATGGGATCCATTTTACAGACCCGGCATTCGCAGTAATATTTTCACAACGTTTGTCGGAGCCGGTTACAGTCAGGAGATGAATGGAAGTTCCAGCTACGTGATGGTTCTTTTTGCTGTTAATCAGGAAGCGTTTTCACCATACGTCAACCCTGTTATTCGTGTGGGTTTCATGTTAGGCGGTACGGCAGAATAAATTACATTCGCACTCTAATTTTAAGTCATGAGCAGACTTCTACTTTTCCCCATCGCATTGCTGATTTCCCTATTCAGTAACGCATCTCCGATTTCAAATCCATATCAATTGCAGTTCAACGCTGCGTATGAATTGCATCCGTTCGTACCTCGCGGAGTTCTGGAAGCTGTTTCATTTACCAATACGCGTTTCACTCACCTGACAAGCGAAGAACCTTCGTCCTGTACGGAAATGCCGCAGGCGCTATCGGTTATGGGTATGATTCAAAACGGTCAAGGTTGGTTCAGAAACAACCTCAACACTATTGCGCAGCTCTCTCAAATTGAAGAGGAAAAAATCATTGCTGATCCGCAGTATTCAATCAATGCTTATGCAAAAGCGTTTGAATCGATATATCTGAGAACGATTTCATCTGATAATAAAACAGCAACGACAACAACGGAAGCAGCATGCATTGCGTTAACGGTGAAAATGCTAAGTGAATTGCCTCTTAGCAATGAACCCGGTAATGTTTATGCTATGAACAGTTTCGTGTATTCGGTTCTTCAATTCATGAATGATGAATCGATCGCGGCTCAATATGGTTTTGACCAGCGAAACTTTAATCTCAAGGCATTATTCGGTGAAGAAAACTATGCAGTTCTTTCTGCGCCTTCCGTGCAGATATCGCGAGCTAGCGTAACAGATCGGAATGGTAATGTGTTTCGTTCCGGAAGTGATGATCTGAATTTGTTGTCGCCGGATTACGGTCCTGCATTGTGGAACCAGGCAGCGAGCTGCAATTACAGTTCAAGAAACGGAGTGCAGATCAGCGCAGTAACAATACATACTGTACAGGGAACTTACGCAGGATGTATTTCGTGGTTTCAGAATTGTGCTGCAAGTGTATCTGCGCATTATGTGTTGCGTTCGAGTGACGGGCAAGTGACGCAGATGGTTTACGAATCGCAGAAAGCGTGGCATGTAGGTTCTGAAAATCCATATACGATTGGATTGGAACATGAGGGATATGTTACTAATGCGTCGTGGTATACAACAGCGATGTACACCAGTTCCGCAGCGCTCGTTGCGAATATCTGCACAGACAATAACATTGATCCGTTGCGTACCGGATGGTGGCCGTGGTTGCCAACGACCTATTACAATCAATCGTCAATACCCGGTGCGTGTACGCGCATCAAAGGACATCAGCATTATCCGAATCAAACGCACAACGATCCGGGAGTGAACTGGAATTGGAACTATTATTATCAGTTAATTAATGCAGCGCCGGGAGCAACAACTTATACAACTGCATCCGGCACTTTTTATGACAGTGGCGGATCTGCGGCCAATTATTCCGACGATGAAAGATTAATCTGGACAATTGCACCTGTGAACGCGACATCGGTAACCGTAAACTTCAGTTCATTCAGCGCGGAGAATACCTGGGATTATCTCTACATCTATGACGGAAATTCAATTAATGCGCCGTTGATCGGATATTACACAGGAACGAACAGTCCGGGGACAATTACATCGAGCGGCGGATCATTGACATTTGAATGGCGTTCCGACTGCGCGACAACAGCAAGTGGATGGAATGCAAGCTGGACGAGCACGATTAACAATACTCAAACTGATGTGACAGCGCCGACCACTCAAGTCAGTATTTCAGGAGTATGGCAAACACAAAACTTCAATGCCAGCTTCTCTGAGAGCGATAATGTTGGAGGAAGCGGTCTTGAAAAATCATATTATCAAGTTATAGATTACGATGGATCAGATTGGCGTGCGAATAACACAAGAGGATTCTTAAGTGATAATTTCGATCAAACTGCAATTCATCCTGATTGGACAACATACACCGGAACGTGGGCGATCAATAATTCGGTACTGGAACAGAGTGATGAAAATCTTACCAACACAAATATATCTACGCCACTGACGCAAAATCTATCGAACCGTTATCTCTATCATTGGGCGGGAAAAATTGATGGCGCAGGGAATAATCGTCGAGCAGGATTTCATTTCTTCTGCGACAATCCATCATTAACCAACAGAGGGAATTCCTATTTCGTGTGGTTCCGCGTGGATCAAAGTGTATGCGAATTTTACGAAGTAATCAATGACACTTTCTACTTGCGGAATTCTGCAGCCATGACTGTTAATGCGAATCAGTGGTACGATTGGAAAGTTATCTATGATCGCATCAGCGGAAAAATGAGTATTTATCAAGACAATGTTTTCATTGGAAGCTGGACAGATTCTACACCGCTAGCGACCGGAACGCACGTATCATTCCGAAGTGGAAACAGCAACTGGCAAGTGAATAATTTCAAGGTGTATCGTTCCAGATTTTCTAATCAACCCACTTCAATTACAGTTGGAAATTGTTCCGGATGTGATTTGCGCTATCAGAACATCAATCCTGCAACGCCTGCAGGAAGAGTGAAAAGCATTGTTGCAGATACAGCAGGAAATTTATCAGCGATATCATATCAGGATGTAAATGTAGATTGGACCTCCCCGACTCCAATTACAACTGTAGATGACAGTTTAGGAAGTGATATTGATTTGCTGACGATTAACACCGATCTGTGGGGAGATTGGTCGCCTTCTTCCGATACCAATTCAGGTCTCGCGAGATATTGGTTTGCGATTGGAACTGCACCGTGCGACAGCAACGTTGTGAACTGGACGAACAATTGGGGTTACGACACTGCGCACGTTGGTAATCTCACATTATCAAACGGACAGATGTATTACTTTTCTGTGCGCGCTGAGAATGGAGCGGGATTACTTACAACATGTTATTCCAGTGACGGAGTTTTGGTTGATTTGACGACAGGATTTTTTGCAACACCAAGTCATTCCATTAATGCTTCAGTAAGCCCGATGCCAGCAGAAGAGAATATGGTACTTCAATACGCGATTGAATCTCAATCTCAAGTCAGCATCTGCATTTACAATTCCATCGGTCAAAAAGTTGACCTATACAATGCAAATCAAACAGCGGGGAGTCATACATTTACTATCGACAGAAATCAGTTCGGTCTTTCCGGAGGAATCTATTACATCTCTATACAAACCGAAAAAGATCAACTTACAGTTCCGGCAATATTCAAAAACTAGATATGAAAATCAGATTTATTTATTTTCTAATTCTGTTCGCCATCGCGACGAATGTGAATGCACAGTGGGATACATTACATACCGGTTTCAATCTGAGATATGAAGCGATCGATTTTAAAGATGAGAACAATGGTGTCGTTATTGGAAATGATCTGTCCGCTGCTGGTACAGGATATATATTAATTACGGTCGACGGAGGAATTTCGTGGAGCACATCCCCACTTCCCTATCAACTTGAACGACACGATGTGGATTATGCACCGTCGGGCAACTATTGGGTAGTAGGTGACAGCGGCCGAGTAATTTATTTGGGCTGGCCTAATAGCGGATACATTTATCAAGGATATTTAACGCAGCAAAATTTGTACTGCGGCTTTGTATCGAATGATTCCGTGTTCTATTGTGGCGGTGAAGGCGGGGCGCTTTTCCGGACATTGAATAGCGGTTCAACTTGGGATACACTTTCTTCAGGAACCCTTGAAACAATAAACGATATATATTTTTCGACTGCCGCAAACGGATGGATTGTTGCCGACGGAGGATATCTTGCGATGACTACGGATAGCGGTAACACATGGACATTTGCGAATCAACCTTTCTGGGGATTCCGCGATTTGAACTCCTTGAGTTATCAAGGAACAACAGGATTGAATCCATACGTTGTTGGAACAAGCGGAGCAGGAATGTATTCAACTGACGGCGGCACAAGTTGGTTTCAGCTTGCGACTAATACAGGAGAGATTTTAAACTCCATTCAATTCGGAACTACGAACGGTGGAATTATTTGCGGAGCAAATGGATTTGTTTCACGTTCCAATAACGGTGGCGGAAATTGGAATACAGATGTTGTTCCAAGAAGTGTGGATTATTATGATATTTCATTCGGTTCTGATTCTGTTGCGTATATCTGCGGTGATTCAGGAGTTGTTCTGAAATCCACTGTTGACGTATCCGGTATTTCTGAAAACAACAACGTATCAAATCTGAATGCGTATCCGAATCCTGCGAGCGAACAGTTGTATTTGGAATTGAACTCTGAAGTTCCGACCAATTATACAATAAGAATATTCGATATTACCGGAACAGAAGTTCGATCGTCGCAGAATATTGTTGTGATCGGTAAACAGATTGTACAGATTAACAACTTCTCAGAGTTGGCGAACGGAGTTTATTTCATTACGGTTACGAATGCAAGCGGAACTGCCACAACCAAGGTGGTGAAGAATTAGACCTTTTTTCGTTTAAAATGAATGCAGCCTCGATATTTTTTATCGGGGCTGTATCTTTTTCCGGAACGTGGCATTAGGAAGGCAAATAATCGGAAGTCGAACCTAAAATATTCACGTTATGGCTGGCGGAAAACTCTCCCCAAGACAGAAGATGATCGGAATGATGTACCTCGTACTCACCGCACTTCTTGCATTGAATGTATCAAAGGAAATTCTTGATGCGTTCGTAACGATCAACACCGGACTGGAAAGTACAGGAAGAAGTTTTGATGCAGATATAGCAGCGTTGTATGCTCGTTTTGATGAAAAGAAAAGTATAGATCCTGTTCGCGTATCAGCCAATTGGGGAAAAGCCCAGCAAGCGAAAAAGATGTCGGCTGAAATGAATCAGTATATCGATATTCTTAAGAAACGTATCGTCCGTGAAACGGAAGGATTCGTGAACCATGAAGAAGATACCGCACGATTGAAATACATAGAAAGCAAGGATAACTATGATATTTCCACGAATATACTTTGCGGTCAAAGTGAAGACGGATCTGACGGAGAGGCGCGTGTATTACGCAACAAGCTCAATGAATATGAGAAAAATCTGTTGGCATTGCTTCCTGAGAATACAGCAAAACAAATGCACTTGAGTATTGATACTGAAGATCCGAATGACGGAGGAGAAACGAAAACGTGGGAGATGCGGAATTTCTATCATGCTCCGTTGGCGGCAAGTGTTACGATACTTTCTAAAATTCAGGATGACATCAAGAGCGCGGAAGCAGATGTTGTTAATGAATTGCTGAAAGCAACAGATGCAGATATTATTCCATTTGACACTGTTGCTGCGAGAGTGATTGCTCCAACAAATTATGTTTTGCTCGGTGAAGAATACAATGCAGATATTTTCCTTGCTGCATTTAACAGAACGTTGATTCCGCAAGTGTTGATCGGAGAATTTGACACAGCAACCGGTAAAATGATCGGCGCTTACGACAGTTTGCCTGTGCATGATGGTTTGGGGAAATACACACTGAAAACCGATAAAGAAGGAATCATGACTTACAGCGGAGTGATCAATATGAAAACGCCGAAAGGAACGTACAAGCAGTTTCCGTTTGAATCGCAGTATATCGTGGCGCGACCATCAGCAACAGTAAGCGCCGATAAAATGAATGTGATGTACGCCGGACTTGAGAATCCGATCACAGTATCATGTCCTGGTGTTGCAAACGAAAACGTAAGAGTTACGTGTGACAATGGAATCATTCGTCCGAGCGGAGATGGAAAATACATTGTTACCAATCCGCGAGCGGGCATGTGTCATGTAAATGTTACGGCAGTTAAGGATAGTGGCGCTGTACGCCCGATGGGAACGATGGAATTCCGTGTCAGAAATCTTCCTGCGCCAATAGTTTATCCTTCAGGTGTAACAGGACCACGAACGGCGGCTGCCCCACTGTGTAACTCGTTAGGTTTAGTTTGCACATATGGACCGGAATTTTTATTCAACGCAAGAGCAAATGTTGTTTCTTACGACCTAACAGTAATGGACAATTCAGGGCTGAAATTCGGAGGTGAAAATATTCGCGGAAATCAAATTCCTCCCGGAGGAAAAACAGCAATATGCGCTTCGAGGCGCGGCACGAAAGTAATGTTCACGAACATTAAAGCAGTTGGAGCAGACGGAGTTCAGGTTAAATGTGCAGATGTTACATACACCATCCTATAGCGTGAGCGGTGCATGAAGGGGCAAGGCGGTGATCAGTTTGCGATCATCGCCTTTGCATTTTGTAGCGGGTACTTGATCGATTATGTCAAATTTGAACCATCGTAACCCCGAGATGTTAACCTTAGGCTAATATTGGGTAACTTCACGGTTATGAAAATGAAAGTGTGTCATTTCCTGTTCGCATTATTAACCGTGTTCCTGTGGCAACGTGGTAATTCACAAATGACAGTTAACAGCAGTGTCACAGCGAATCAAATGATCCAGTCGCTCGTGGGACAAGGCATTGCAGTTTCCAACATAACGTTGAATTGTGCAGCAGGAGCGTATGGAACTTTCAATAATGGCGCTTCAACAAATCTCGGGATCAACAACGGAATTGTTCTGACAACAGGATCTGCAGATACAGTAGGAAGTGCGAATGCGACTTCAGGTTTGGATGTAAGTATCTGTGTCGGCACAATTCTCAACGATCCTGATCTGACTGCGATTGATCCAACAGCGAATAATGATGTTTGCATTCTGGAATTTGATTTGATTCCGAAATGCGATTCACTCACTATCCGTTTTGTATTCGGATCAGAAGAGTATCCGAATTTCGTCGGATCAATTAATGATTTGTTCGGATTCTTTGTCACCGGACCGAATCCTGCAGGACCTGCTTATGTGAGTCAGAATTTCGCTGTGATTCCGGGAAATATTCCTGTAACGATCAATAACATCAACAACGGGAATACGAATACAGGTCCGTGCATGAACTGCGCGTATTATATTGACAATTCAAACGGCACAACAGTTCAGTACGATGGAATGACTGTAGTGATAACATCGGGAATTCCGATGGTACCGTGTCAGACTTATCACTTTAAGATTGCCATTGCAGATGCAAGTGACTGCGCGTTGGATTCAGGCGTATTCATAGATTTTCTTTCGTGTGCAACAGGATTCACCACGACATCTAATAGCACACCAGATGTATGCAGTTCCTGCAACGGAACAGCAACAGTGAATATCAACGGGGGACAAGGGCCGTACACATATCAATGGCTTCCATCAGGAGGAAATGCGGCAACTGCAACAGGATTGTGTGCCGGAACATATTCATGTCTCGTAACTGATCAAAACAGTTGCGGTATACCGGATACGGTCGTTGTTACTGTAGGTGCCAACGGAAGTGTTGCAACAACAGTGGCGCAGACAGATGCAACTTGTTTCGGTGATTGTAATGGTTCGTTGACTGTTACTCCATCAACAGGAACTCCACCATTTACTTACAGCTGGACGCCGAATGTTTCTGCAACGAACAGTGCAAACGGATTGTGTGACGGACAATATGTGGTTACAATCAGCGATGCGGGAGGTTGCAGTGTTACGAATACCTACACGATTACTGAGCCAACAGCTGTAGCAATCGCATTGTCGGGGAATAACACTATCTGCGCTAACGGAACCACTACAATTACAGCAACTCCTTCAGGCGGAACGGGACCGTATACTGTAAGTTGGGATAACAGTTTACCGAATGGTTTAACACAAAGTGTATCACCGACGACGACGACAACTTACAATGCAACTGTAACAGATGCGAACGGATGCAACACCGTACAAAGTTTCACTGTCAATGTTGTTCCTGCTCCTACAGCAGCATTCACAGCCAGTCCCGGCGACTGTGCTCCTGCTGCGATTACATTCACTGATAACTCGACAGGAGCAACAACCTTTTCGTGGAATTTCGGAGATCCGAATTCTCCGACAGGCAATACATCTACGCAACAGAGTCCCGGGCACTTATATTTAACAGCGGGCACGTACGATGTTACATTGATCGTTACTAATGCAGGAGGATGTTCAGATACCGTTGTAACGACCGGCGCAGTGATTGTATCGGCGCAACCTGTTGCCAATGCAGCAGCTTCTCCGGAAACGGTGAGTGAAGTTTATCCTGAAGTTACTTTCACAGATCTTGCAACAGGCGGAACAGATTGTGTGTTTTACTTTGGAGATGGCGACTCCACGACCAACTGCAACTTCGGAAATCTATCACATGTATATCCGGGCCCGGGAGTTTATACCGCAACGTACATTGTTACCAATGTGGACGGATGTTCAGATACGATGTACATCACGATCACTGTTGAAGAACAAACTACACTTTACGTTCCGAATGCATTCACGCCGAATTCTTCCGGCAATAACGATCAATTCTTCGCTTACGGAACGAACGTTACAGACTTTCAGATGTATGTGTTTGATCGTTGGGGCAATTTGATTTACTCAAGTAATGACATCACCAAAGGTTGGGACGGAACGTACAAGAATAATCCTTGTCAGGAAGACGTTTACGTTTGGCGTGTGATCTGGACAGATGCTCAGAACAAGAAGCACAAAATGTTAGGGCACGTGAGCCTGATTCGTTAGAGGGGAGAGATCAGGGAGGAGAGAGGAGAGAGGAGAGAGGAGGGAGGAGAGAGGATTACGCCTATAACGACTCCGCAACCACTTCCTGAACGCCCGGAACCATTCGTTTCAATAATGCTTCGATGCCGGCCTTTAATGTAACGTTAGCAGAAGGACATCCTTGACAGGAGCCGCGCATTTGTACAGTTACAATCCCGTCTTTGTAAGAGCGAAAAGTAATTGCGCCTCCATCCTGTTCTACTGCAGGGCGAATATACTGCTCAAGAATTTCAACAATTTTATGTTCCGATTCCGACTGCGGGGCAGAATGTTCGGTGTAAACTGTTGTGGTTTTCTTAAACGTTGAGTCGGTGTGAACTTCCTGTTTCGGCAATTCTGTAATTACAGTATTTCCTTTTGAGAGATAATCGCGAATGAATTCACGAAGTTCCAAAGTGATATCATCCCAAGTCAATGTATCCGACTTAGTAACGGTGATATAATTTGCGGAGATGAACACCGCCTTTACGAATGGGAAACGAAGTAAAGTGGCAGGCAATGGTGCGCCTGAAGTATCATCTGCGGAAGTGTACTGAGCAGTGGCTCCGTCTTCAATCAACATGCGATTTGCAACGAATTTCATTGTCGCCGGATTCGGCGTGCTTTCTGCGTAGAGAACAACCGGTATTGTTTGTGTCATGGTGCAAAGATAAACTAAGATGGTAGACTTTAGACGGTAGACTATAGACCTGGGTAAATTGTGCTGCACTATGTGAAACTTATGCATTCCTATGTTACTATGTGTTTCAAAATGTGGAATAGGTAATCGGATAACGGAATACAATCGCCTGCGGCAGCAAGGAAATATCTTAATCAACCGAACTGAAGTTCTAAGTAGACTTCGCCCCGATGGGGCTTCGTAGACGTTAGACTTTAGAACGCACTTCGTGCGGATCGGGATGCTGCGCATTGGTTGGGGCGCTACACGCGATCGGGAACACTCCTTGTTGATTGGAACGCTGTGCGAGTAGTAATTCGCAATTCATAATTCATAATCCGTAATTTTGCATTAATGAGCAAACAGGTAAAAACCGATTTTCTGATTATCGGGTCAGGGATTGCCGGATTGACTTACGCGCTGAAAGTTGCAGCGAAGGGAAAAGTCATTCTCATCACGAAGTCTGACAAAGACGAATCGAATACGAAATACGCGCAAGGCGGGATTGCCGCTGTTATGTATAGTCCTGATTCGTACGAAAAGCATATTCAGGACACATTGATTTGCGGAGACGGCTTGTGCGATGAAGAAGCCGTTCGCATGGTCATTACCGAATCGACAGCGCGCGTTGAAGAGCTTGCGGCGTGGGGAGCGCAATTCGATCGCAAACCTGATGGCGCATATGAACTCGCTAAAGAAGGCGGCCATTCAGAAAAAAGAATATTACATCACAAAGACAATACAGGATTTGAAATCGAACGTGCGTTGCTGGAAGAAGTGCACAAACATCCCTCCATCACGATCTACGATCACCATTTCGCGATTGACATTATCACGCAACACCACCTTGGTGCAGAAGTGAACAGCAGAACACCGGATATAAAATGTTACGGTGCATATGTGCTGAATACGAGTACAGGCGCTGTGGATACTGTGTTGTCGAAAATTACATTGATGGCAACCGGCGGAGCAGGACACGTATATTCCACAACGACGAATCCGGTAATTGCAACCGGAGATGGAATTGCAATGGTGTACCGTGCGAAAGGTCGCGTAGAGAACATGGAGTTCATGCAGTTCCACCCTACTTCACTTTACAATCCGGGAGAACATCCATCGTTTCTGATTACAGAGGCGATGCGCGGTCATGGCGGAATATTGAAAACGCAGGATGGAAATGAATTCATGCACAAATACGATGCACGGAAGTCGCTTGCACCGCGTGATATTGTAGCGCGTGCGATTGACAATGAAATGAAGATTCGCGGAGAAGATTTCGTGTATCTTGATTGCACGCATCTTGACGCAGAAGATCTGAAATCACATTTTCCGAATATTTACGAAAAGTGTTTGTCGATCGACATTGACATCACGAAGCAAATGATTCCGGTTGTGCCTGCGGCTCACTATTTGTGCGGAGGAATCAAAGTAGACCTGAAAGGACGAAGCAGCATAGAAAAATTGTACGCTGTTGGTGAATGTTCGTGCACGGGTTTGCATGGAGCAAATCGACTTGCATCGAACTCATTACTGGAAGCAGTAGTTTATGCGCATACTGCGAGTGATGATTCACTGAAGGCGGTTGATTCCATTCAACATCAGAATGGAATTCCGGATTGGAACGCGGAAGGCACAGATGCTCCTGAAGAAATGGTATTGATTGTTCAAAGTCTTCGTGAAGTACAACAGATCATGAGCAACTACGTTGGCATTGTACGATCAGATTTGCGTTTGAAGCGTGCGATGGATCGATTGGAAATATTGTGGTTGGAGAACGAAGCGCTGTACAAGAAAATTACAATTTCTCAGAAGGTGTGTGAGCTGCGGAATATTATCAATGTGGCGTATGTTATTATTAAGCATGCGATGGCACGAAAGGAAAGTGCGGGGCTTCATTACATGGTCGAATATTCAAAATAATCCTGACTTATCTATTTCTGTTAAGAAATCTGAACAGCTTGGATTGCAAGTTGGCATAGTCTAAATTTGCTGTAATGAACAAGTGGATTAAAATACCTGTTTCAATTACAATAGCCGTCCTTATTCTGCTCGGCGGTTCCGGTATTTCGCTTGCCAAAATGGTATGTCTGAAATCAGGATATACCGAAATTACACTGAACACACCTGACGAATGCTGCGCACATGAGCACGAGCATGCGCCGGTTACGATTGAAGAAAAATGTTGCGACATCAGCAACATGAGTGTTGATCTGGAGAATTTTGTCACTTCCAATTCCAACACGATTATCAAAGCAGATTACTGGATGCCCGTCGCATTTCTGATCAACTTTGATTTTTCCACATTCAGTGAAGCATCACTGTTCAATTTCAACACGCGCAATGCAGCTCCTGATATAACCGGGCCTTTAGTGCGTATTCTCATTCAATCGTTTCAGATCTGATAAGCCTTTTCATTTCGTCAATCGAATTTGAAATTGCTTATTCAACAGATCATGAAAAAAATCCTTTCGATATTTTTCCTGCTTTGCGTTCAGATTGCTTTAGCACAATCCGATCAACTGCATGGAACAATCAAAACCTCTGACGGCGATAAATCCGGAATCCCCGGCGCGTCTGTCATGTGGACAAAAACGAAAACCGGCACCTCTACAAAGACGGACGGAACATTCGTCATCAATTGGCCCGACAGTTTTCCTGCGTTGCTGGAAATACGTTTCATCGGCTACAAGAGCAAGCAAATTGAGTTCAAGGATAAATCTCCATCAGAGATCCTTGTAACGCTGCAACCTTCGGGAGATACATTGAACACGATTGTTATTACCGAAAAAGAAAATGCGTCCGAGTTCATGTGGTTCTCGCCGATCAACGCAGAGAAAATCACGCAACGCGGTTTACTGAAAGCTGCATGTTGCAATCTGTCTGAAAGCTTTGAAACCAATCCTTCCGTTGATGCTGCAATGACTGATGCTGTTTCGGGAGCGAAAAAGATTCAGTTGCTCGGACTCGATGGCGTGTACACTCAAATTCTATTCGAGAATCTGCCTTTGATTCGCGGGTTGTCATCATCGTATGGATTGTCGCATGTGCCCGGAACGTGGATCAAAAGTATTTTAATCACGAAAGGAACAGGATCAGTTGTGAACGGTTATGAATCCATTGCAGGACAATTGAACATTGACATTCTGAAACCTGCAGAAGATCAGGATCCGTTATTCATTAACGGTTATGCTAATCTGTTCGGGCGATACGAGATGAACGTTCATTACAACAAGAACTTCAAACCTACATTCGGAACAACAGTTCTTGGTCATGCGAGCACGATGCGTCAGCGCAACGACAACAACAATGACGGCTTTCTGGATCAACCCACATACGATCAGTTGAATCTGATGAATCGTTGGTATTGGGAACACAAAGGAAAAGCAGAAGGACAATTCGGATTCCGCATGATATACGATGATCGTCGCGGCGGGCAATTCAACTTTGACAAAACGCGGGATGAGAACACCACCAATTTCTACGGAATAGGAATTCTGAATAAGCAGGCGGAGTTTTTCAATAAGACCGGATTTGTATTTGAAAAACCGGGACGCAGTTTAGGCACTATGTTCTCAGCGCGGCATCACGAACAGGGTATGTTCTTCGGTTTGCGTACTTACAACGGAACACAAAACAGTTTGTATGCAAATGTGATCTGGCAGGATATCATTGGAAATACAAATCACGTCATCAAAACAGGAATCAGTTTTATTTATGATGATTACCGGCAGAAGTATAATGATTCCGTTTACGACCGAAAAGAAATTGTGCCGGGATGGTTCGCAGAATATACAGGACATCTGCACGAGAAATTCACGATGGTTGCCGGAATTCGTGCTGACAATCATAATCTCGCAGGGTTACAGATTACGCCTCGACTTCATTTAAAGTATGATCCGTTTGAGAAAACCGCCATTCGCATTTCCGGTGGAAGAGGATTTCGTTATGCGAACGTATTCACAGAAAGCAGCGTGATGTTTGCAAGCTCACGACAGGTGAATATCAATCCGGATCTCGATGCGGAAATTGCCTGGAATTACGGAGGCAGTGTACAGCAGAAATTCAAACTCTTCAAGCGTGAAGCGATCGTTGTCGTTGACTTCTTCAGAACTGATTTTGTAAATCAAATTTTGATGGACATTGAAACGCCTGGGCACTTGAAGATTTACAATCTGCGGAACAAATCATACGCAAACAGTTTTCAGGCGGACCTTTCCATTGAGCCGTTGGAGCGTTTCTTTGTGCGTTTAGCTTACAAATTTTATGATGTAAAAGCGCTGTACAATGGAGAGATGAAGAACCGTCCGCTTGTTGCGCGTCATCGTGCATTCATCAATCTGGCATACGCTTTACCATATGACAAATGGATGTTCGATTTCACCACAAAATGGATCGGTTCTGTGAGAATTCCTGAACATATAGAAGTACATGACGGGCATCCTGCATTTTGGGTTGCGGAATCGTACAGCAAAGGCTTTTTATTGTTCAATACTCACGTTACGCGCAAATTCCGCCGATTTGATATTTATGCAGGCGTTGAGAACATTGCGAACCTGATGCAACACTATCCTATTATTTCGGCGCATGATCCGTTTGGACCAAATTTTGATGCAGCATTAGTGTATGCACCAATGGATGGCCGCACGATTTACGCAGGATTCAGATTAAAAATTTAACTTCAAACCAATATTAAAACTACAATCATGAAAAATTATATTTCAACCATCATACTCACATTCGCATTCCTCTTCGCAGGTACAATTACAGCATCTGCACAATCGAAAATGGACACGGTAAAAATCAAAACTTCTGCCGAGTGCGAAATGTGTAAGGCGAAAGTTGAGAAAGAAGTCGGACTCACGAAAGGAGTTAAGAAAGCAGCATTGGATCTCGCAACGCGTGAGTTGACGGTGATTTATAATCCTTCGAAAACAACAGTAGCGAAAATCAAAACTGTGATTTCAAATGCAGGTTATGATGCGGATGAAGTGAAAGCAAATAACAGAGCGAAGAGCAAATTACCCGATTGCTGTAAAGATGCGGGCGGGAAAGGGAAGTGTGATTCTGTAAAATAGACGCTAGACTTTTGACTTTAGACGTTAGAGAGTGGATAGTAATCAGTAGTTAGTACAGAGATAAAATATGGCATTAATACTTGAAGTACAAGGAAAGAAACCGGCATTCGGAAACGACTGTTTTATTGCGGAGAATGCAACAATTGTTGGTGATGTGAAATGCGGTGATCAGTGCAGTTTCTGGTTCAACGCAGTGATACGCGGAGATGTGAATTCGATTGTGATGGGCAACAAAGTGAACGTTCAGGATCTTGCAATGATTCATTGTACGTATCAGAAAGCTGCAACTACAATCGGGAATAACGTTTCCATCGGACATCGTGCCATTGTTCACGGTTGCACTTTGCACGATGATGTGCTTGTTGGCATGGGCGCGATTGTGATGGATCATGCCGTAGTTGGCAGCAACACCATTATCGCAGCGGGCGCTGTTGTAACGGAAGGAATGCAATGCGAAGCGAACAGTATTTACGCCGGAATTCCTGCGAAGAAAATCAAAGCTATATCACCCGAACTTTCCAAAGGAGAAATCGAGAGGATTGCGAATAATTATGTGATGTATAGCTCGTGGTTTAAAAAGACTTGAGTTTTGAGACCTGAGATTTGAGACCTGAGACTTGCGCCTGCGGCAGCATATAGAAAGACTTTAGACGTTTGACTTTAGACTGGCGCCTGCCAGCAGCAAGGATTTTTTTCTTGAACTAACGTTCGCACTTTGTGCGGATCGGGACACTTCGTGTTGATTCGGGCGCTACGCGCGATCGGGATGCTTCGCATTGATCGGAGCGCCTGCCTGCAGCAAGGAATTTGTTTTTTGTTTGAACGGACTTTCTAAGAAGATTTCGCCCCGCTGGGGCTTGTCAGACCGAGTAGCCGCACAAAATGACGGAGTCGCTAATAGACTTTAGACGTTTGACAATAGACCTTTGATTTGAGACCTGGGACATGATATCAGTAAATGTCGTGCCAGTGATATTGGTTGAAGCGGCCTTTTGATTTGAACACTTTTCCATTGGCGGCGGGAGCTTCGCTGAAGTGAACTGTTTGCAGCAATTTTCCTGTTGTGTCTGCAATTTCTAAGCGCAACGGATCGTGGTATCCGATTTTCGAGGAAGTGTTTCTATCGAGCATGATCATTCCGCCCGAAGGAAGAACAAATTTCATTTTGGTGAACATATACTTCCGCACTTTCAATGAATCCGTCATGTATTCCGGCGTTTTTCCATTTACCAGATGCGATGAGGACGAATAACGGATATACATGGAATCCGGCAACGAAGGAGCGGCAGCCTGATCGAAAATGAAAGTAACATTGACCGGAGCTTCGCTTAGGTTACGCATGTAATGATAATGCAGCACAACACAACCGGTAAGCAAGAATGCTAGTGAAAGCGTCAGGAACACGATCAGTTTTTTCATCGTGTGAGATTGTTGTTATTCCAGTGCAATTGCTGAATTACTTCATTCCATCCTGTCAGTTGTTTCAGCACATTTCCGAACTGTTCAGGATTTCCGGAAGTATAAAAACTCACCTCTCCTGCTCTCCCCGATTTCAAATTCCCGTAATCTGTAACACGTTTTACCTGACGCGCAATTGCAGGAGCCGGATCAATGATCTGCACACCATCACCTAAAATGCCGCGAATGGTTTCCGCTACGAATGGATAATGCGTACAACCGAGTACCAAGCGATCAATGTTCTGCGCTTTCATCGGATCCAGCCATTCGTGCAGCATGGATTTTGTTTTATCAGTAGCAAGTTCACCGCTTCGATTTGCTGCACCAATCCGGGACAAGGCTGACGCAACACTTTAACGTTGTTCGCGAATCGTTCAACAACTGAAGCAAACAATTCTCCCTGGAATGTTGCGGTTGTAGCAATCACTCCTACTACACCTGTTTGTGTTTGTTCCGCGGCAGGTTTCACTGCGGGTTCCATTCCTACAAAAATGATATTTGAGAACTGCTCGCGCATTTCCTTCAGCGCCGCAGCTGAAGCCGTGTTACAAGCAATAACAATTAC
>Ga0172367_10002975_pt1 | contig 22593 bp, 26 predicted proteins | sample Lak10m_FD_114542 | JGI IMG/M metagenome (GOLD analysis project Ga0172367, IMG submission 114542) | Freshwater microbial communities from Kabuno Bay, South-Kivu, Congo - kab_022012_10m | ecosystem: Environmental > Aquatic > Freshwater > Lake | place: Democratic Republic of the Congo: South-Kivu... | reverse complement strand
CCATGTTTCTTTGTCTATGATTGGCTCGCAGTAATTTTCAATAACAAGATCAGAATATTCCAGGATGCCAATATATATCTTGTTCGTAAAAAAACCTTTCCAGGAATTGACTGTCGTCATTAATTTTGTTTCATCCTGGATTTTCCTTATGGGAATGCGTGCGGCACGCATTTCAAAAGCGCGCTTTATACGAGGGATGTATTCCGGGTTAATCTCCCAGCGATGAGCGATGTGCTTGGACTTGTCCTTGCGATCCCCAAGATCAACCGGGACGCGGATAAATCCCGTTGGCGGGACACCTGGCACACAACCGTAAATCTGGACGAGGTCGCGGAGTCCACGGGCGGCTTCATAGGATGCTTGTTCGCGTTTTTCCTCGTTGGCGAGATCAATGAAATATTCTGCAAGTTTGCCGTATTTTCCATCTGGGATTTGATCAGAGATGGAATGGACAATAATGCCCCATTGCTTGCGGAGGATGATTTTATGGAATTGCGCGTCGTCAATGTCGCGCGCAAAACGGGCGTAGTTCCACAACAAGAGCGCTACCGGTCGATTGGTGATGTGCTTATAGTGTTCCATCATACGCATAAATTCATCACGCGCAGCGGTTGTGCCACCTGAGCGGCGCACATCTATGTAAGCAGTACGCAAGATAAGGTCATGACGAGCACAGTATTCTTTGATTTCGTTGAGTTGTTGGCTTGTGGACTTATCCTGACGCGGTCCGCCGGAGTCGCGGAGGTAGGTATCCACCACAGAATTAGGTGGAAGGTTAGCAGGGAGTGGAGTATTAGGCATACGTTGCGTTTATATATGTAAAAAGAAATATATCCCAGTTGAATATGTATAAATTCCAGTATCAGGCTATTTGTCTTGCAAGGCGGTGGACGCGGAAGGCCATCAGCCCGCCGACAAGAATAAAGTTGACAAAGATACTAAAAGCTGCCAATTTAGGTGTAATGTCAATTGCTACGTATTGGGAGAGTAGGTTGAAAACACTGGCGAGAAAGACCAATTTACTTGGGATGGATTGCCTAAAATAACGCGGACTGATATAGCGAACGCCAAAAAACGCCGGGCGTTTTTTGGATTCTTCTACACGTTTCAATAAATATAACAACTGACCTGCTTTGTCATCTAAATCGGAGAGATAGTAGATTTGTTTCCATCTCATATTCTCCTGCTTTTTTCCATACAAATCCTTCGAGTCTAAGACACTACTTCCCATTATTGTCTTGCCTTTCGTATTACAAGATTCTTTAATCCCTTTTGTTTTTGTATCTTTTGGAGTTTTGCCTCTGCAATAAGACGCAAGTCTTCTCGTTCATCTTCAGGAAGTTGATTGAGTAAATATTGCCAATCATCGAAACGTATCTGGTCATCACCTTCGGCTGGCAACAAGCCTGCCTTGCGTAACACAGTTATAGGTGAAACGTTGAACACGTCTGCTATTTTTATGCAGATGTTATAGCCTGGGGGAATATTTTCAGTTCGTGCCCGACTCAGTGCTGAATGTGAAAACTCACCTTTTTTGGCGACCTCATAATCAGAATATTCAAATCTTTTTTCTTGTTCATCCAACCACTGTATGAACTCTTGACCGCTATTCATAGACATATTTATGTTACTCCAAAGACATTATCCCACCCAGGTACGTCTATATAAAGACGAATATAAGTCTATCATTTGACAAATTTTGTAAAACATTGTATTATGTCTATCCATAGACGTACTAGCGACTTACCGCGCAACTAGAGAGTTTCAAAATGAATAACAAATTTGAATTTTGGCTAAACGTAAAAATCACAGACAGAGTACTTGCAGAACAGCTGGAGGCGATGCGCAAGACGGACAAGCGCACGCGCAGCGATTTTGTTCGATTGCTGATAGCCAAGGAATTCAACGAGCGTGTTGCCCTCCAAGCACAAGGAAGCGACGACGAAAAGACAAAAGCAAAAAACAGTTATTAGGATGCTAATAAATCCTAAGAACAAAAGTATGAGTCATTAATGGCAAATCGGCAGATCGAAGTCCACGTTGTAAAAGTGAAATATGTCAAAGCAACCTCGCCAGAGGATGCTGCGATGGCGCGTGCGGGGATTTCTCTGCTGCTACGAATGATAAACAAAGCAAGGGTAACTTCAGATAAACAAGAGGATTGCAGAAGAGAGACCGCACAATCTTCATCGAGTATTGACGAACAGATAGAAGAAAGAGCTGTGCAGTGAATTCTATACGGAAAGTCTAACAAAAATTTTCCAGATAAAGAAAGCTAACAATGAGAAGAGTTTTTGCCATACCTAACTTTCGTACATGTGCGGGCACTCCCCTGCATAGCAAAGGGTGATTGGAAGAGAACGACCTCCTCATCATTCTTGAACGGCAAGTTCAATGGCGTCAAATTGAAACCCAGCCCCACAAAACCGGCTGTGCACATTCCAAATTTTACATAGGAGAAACCATGCAAAAGCTCATCCTGTTCCTGCCCCTGCTTGCGCTTGCCTGCTCGTTGTCTGCCAACGCAGCGAGGGCACCCATCAAAACACACCCAGCGGTAAAACCCGCGCAAGTTGTCCCCACCCAGCCCGAAACCTGCACCGTCACCGCCCTGAAAGCGCTGAACCTGCGCGCCGAGGCTGGAACCTCATCGGCGGTCGTCGCCATCCTCGAGCACGGACAGACCGTCACCATTCTCCCCCACCCCGATGAAGGAACCTGGCTTCACGTCCGTGCCGCAGGTGTGGAGGGATGGATCAACACAAACTATTGTGAAAGGAAATGATGCCATGAAGGCGATAAAGGAATTCTTTTGGTTCATGCTCGACGGCAAAAAGTCAAATCTCATTCTGGCAATTGTCGTTTTGGCTGCGGCAGTTCTGTTGTGCGGCTTGGCGAATGCCCACCCCGAATGGCTGCGTTACCTGTACTGCACCGCCAACGAAGCGCAAGCCATCGAATGCACGGCAAAGGGATGGTGGTGATTTTGTACCACACAGCCAAAACCAACACTAACAAGGAGAAACAACCATGAACGACACAAACAAAGTCAACCGCCTGCTCGACCTGGTCAAACGTCCCGCACAGGCAAAACGCAAACCCTCGAACTTCGCCCTGTATTGGGCATGGCTCTTCTACAACGCCGTCGCCCTGCTCTTCGACAGCATTGCCGCCGCGACAGTGTATGACCTTGTGGGCAAATTCATGTACGCCGTCCTGACCTTCGCCGCAGGCTTCCTGCCCCTCTTGATGCACGAATTCTTGTACACCCGCGCGTATGCCAACGCCGCGCAGAAAGTACTCGCCGTGATCGGCGCGGGATTGTCGGTGGTGACCATTTTAGGCGTGGGCGTGATTGCGGGCGTGGTGAATGTGACCGGCTTCAGCGCCTTGAGCGTCACGACCCTAGAAATCATCCTGATCGTCACCCTGGTGCTGGTTTCAGGGGCGCACGGCTTGATCGCCGCCATCTACTTCTTCATCGACGACGGCATCAAAGCCAGACAGGTACAGGCAGAGGCGGTGGCATACCACGAGCGCCATATTGACGACATCAACCGCGCCAGGGAAATCCTTGCCCTCGCCGAACAGGGCGCAAAGGATGAAGACGCGATTGCCGCGAAATACGGCGGCATGGAAGTCCTGAACGAGATTTTGGGACAACTGCGGGGGGACACGCTTGCCGCCGCTACCCCTCAAAGCGAACCCGTCGCACAGGCAGCCAAATCGATTGTGCCCTCCCTGACAGAAATCAAGCCGATTGCCCATCCATCAGCGACAGGCACATTGCCCGACCCTGCTGTGGTGAAAGGAAACGGACACGGCAGCACGGACCCTCTCTAAGCCGGACAGCGGGACTGAACCTGGATGCGGCGCGCAGGTTGGTGCGCCCAGGGGCGATCCAGGTTCAGCGGCGGGGTGTCAGCCGCCTGCCGCATTTATCGGAGGCGTTGGCGCTCGTGCTGGGGGCGCTGGGCACGCTCACCCGCTCGTCCGGCGTGCGGACCATCAACACCGAGATGAACGGACAGCAGATTGCGCTTGCCTTAATCGAAGGCGCGCGGTTTGGCGAAGACGCAAACGGCAATACGACACTTGAAGAAACCAACAGAAAATAGACGCAAGACAAAAAGGTTACAGGCTGGCTCGATGCCCGCTTTTGTGCAAACAGCAAGGTGAAGAATGGAAGATGTTTTTGAAACGACGATCAAAGTAAGCAGGGATGGACGAATGGCATTATTTGAATCCAATTCCCGAAAAGCGACCCTGCGGCTGGTCAAGACAGATGTTCATGGATCGACTTTTGAGTTTTGCCGGGGCGCGCAGCGATTTGAAATCTTCGGCACACTCAAGCCAGCCAAAGCAGATGGGTTGCTTGCCTATTGGGGAACAGACCTGCAGTCTGGAAAAAATATCACCTTCTCGCGCGACTTCAGCCAGGACGAAAGCGATTGGCTGGGCGATGCAATTCGCGCCCTGGTTCACCTGCACAGGGATGCGTTGAACATGCTGGCAAGTCTATCCTGAGGAGATGTATCCATGACTCATCGCAATGCGCTTGACCGATTGAAAGAAAGCGCCCAAGACCCAATTCAAACCATTCCATCCGCGGAGAGGAAGAAACGCAAGCCGCGGAATTGGGATCGCGAGAATCCCGTGATCTCGTACTTCATCCCTGCCCCACTGACGGAACGGGCGAAGGAGATTCGCGAGTCCATCCTCGCACTTGCGCAGTATCACATGACCACAGCCACCAGCGTCGCGACGGCGTTGATGAACTATGCCCTGCGGGACGCTGGCAAAGGAAAGCTGAAGCTCGATCCGCGCCCCGCCCCCCAGCGCCGCAAGATGACCTTGGTTTTGGAAGACACAAAAGAGTGGCCGCGGGAGATCCCGCAGACGCAAGTTAGGCAGGTGCGAAAGACCAGGAAGATGTATCTTGGCTATCGGTGGAGTAGGGATGTCGATACGCAGATCAAATCGCTTGCAGGCAGCTATGTCCCGGTTGGCGAGGTGGTTGTCTTTCTCCTGAACCACGCGCTCACGGAATACAAAAACGGCAATTGCACCTTTCGCGAAACAACCATTGCGCTGGCGCAGGAAGTGGAAATCACGTGAACGGCAAAAAAGCAGGACGCAAGTTTTCTGGAAAACCGCACCGATTGTTTCAGAAGGCAATTTTGGATGAACGTCGTTAGAACGGCGGCTGAATACGAGATGAACGCTGGTTGAACCATGTCGTTCACCCGACTGTTCAGACAGGCTTCACAGAAAGCCTTGCAAGCCGCCTGAAATTTGCCACAGGGCAAATGGATCGCCCGCAAAAAATCGCCCCGCAGAAGGCTTCCTGCTGCGTTTTTCAAAACCCGTCCCGGAGACATCATGACCGAAAACAAAATCATCCCCAACAGCTTCCAAACGCCCAACTTCTACGTGGACGAGTGTATGCCATACCTGACCGGCAATGAGATCAAGTGCGTGTTCTACATCGCGCGCAAGACCTTCGGCTGGCAGAAACGCAGTGACCGCATTGCCAAGTCGCAGATCATGGAATCCACCGGCTTGGGCGCCGAGACGGTGGACAAAGTCATGGCAACCCTGGTGGAGTTTGGGATTGTCCTGCGGCTGGCGGAGAACAACGCCGCCAAAAACAACGGCGTGGAATGGGGATTGCAAATGGACGGCGAATCCATCCGCTTTGATTTGATGAGAAAACGCCTGCTCGACCAGGAAGAGCGAAACCGCACGAAGACCCGCAAGGCACGGCAGCAGCGCACGAGCAAGGGGGGTGGGGATGTTCAACAACCCCACCTCGAAAAGGCTTCTGTTGAACAGAAAGCGGCGGGAGGTGGGGATGTCCGACATACCGGGGGTGGGGATGTTGAACAGACTGGGGGTGGGGTTGTCCAACATCCCCCACAAAAACCAATTAAAGCCACTAGAAAACATGGCGACCCCAAACTGTCTTTGGGCGCTGACGCGCCCGCGCGCGCTGCTGCCGCCGAACGTATCGGGCAGTTCCCCGAAGACGTCCGCGCAGGCGCCGAGTTGATGCATTCGGTCTTCAACCTGCTGCCGCCCGAGAAACCCGAGCCCGACGAAAAGGGCGGCGACTTCGCCCTGTGGATCAACGGCATCCGCGAGTTGATCAAGCTTGCCCGCGAATATCAAGTCCCGCTCGAACAAGCCATGCGCCTGGCGTATCAACGCTGGAACCAATCGCCTTTCACGGTCTCGCACCCGGGCGCGCTCAAGAAGATCATGACCAGCGTGCTGGCGCAGCAAACCAAACCACACAGCCCGCCAAATTCCAACGAGGATGAATTCTCGCTGGCGGAACACCTGAAAACCTATCAACCACGAAAGGCAGACCCATGACCACACCCCAAGTCCCATACAGCCCCGAAGCCGAGGAAGCCGTGCTCGGCTCGTTGCTGATCAACCCCGATGTATACGCGGACATTACCGCCATCCTCAAGCCCGAAGACTTTCACCTGCACCGCAACCGTTGGGTGTGGCAGGCAAGCCAGCGGCTCGCGGAACGGAAAGTCCCGCTTGATTTGCTGACCCTCTCGGAAGAACTCGAACGGGCGGGGCAATTGGAAGAGGTGGGCGGTTCGGCATACCTGACGGGTCTGCTTAACCAGGTTCCCACCTCACTCAATGCCGAAGCTTACGCACAGATCGTCGCCGAGCAAGCCACGCGCCGCAGCATGATCCACGCCGCGAACCAGATCGCCGCCCTCGCGTACGACAGCAAGACCGAGATCGGCAGCGCGACCGAGCAGGCGGCGAAGGCGTTGGAACAAGCCATCCTCTCGGTGAGCGGGAACGCGCTGGTGCCGCTGGCGGTATCGCTCTCCGAATCCTATGACCGCGTGGAGTTATTGAGCCGCAGCGACGAATTGCCCGGCGTGCCCAGCGGCATTTCAGCTTTGGACCTCAAACTGGGGAACTTCAAACCTGCCGCGGTGTACGTCATCGCCGGGCGTCCGGGACAGGGCAAGACCAGCGCGCAGATCACGATGGCGCATCACGTGGCGTCTATGGGCGGGCGCGTGGCATTCTTCTCGCTGGAGATGTCCCGCGCCCAATTGACCGACCGCCTGATTGCGCTGGATAGCGGCATCAATTTGCAGTTGATCGATAGCGGCAAATTGACGGAGACCCAGTGGCAGAACTTCACCGCCGCCGTTGGGCGCATGGAACGCCTGCCGCTTTTCATCGACGACACGCCTGCCATCCCCCCGCTGCAGGTTCAGTCCAAGTGCCGCCGTCTGCTGATGCAGGAAGGCAGGCTCGACTTGATCTGTATCGACTACCTGCAATTGATGAAACCCAGTGTCCGCGCTGAAAACCGCACACAGGAGATTGGCTCGATCTCCCGCGCCTTGAAGACCTTGGCGAAGGAGTTGAACGTCCCCGTGCTGGTGGCGGCGCAGCTCAACCGCGAAGTGGAGAAGCGGGCGGACAAGCGCCCGCAATTGTCCGACCTGCGCGAGAGCGGCGACATCGAAGCCGATGCCGATGCGGTCATCTTCCTGCACCAGCCCGACCCGACCGCCGCTGGTGATACGCTGCCCGTGGATTTGATCGTCGCCAAGCACCGCAACGGTCCAACGGGCACGGTCTCGGTGCAGTTCCGCAAGTCCGTGACCCGCTTCGAGGCAAAGCCTTGAAAATGCTTCGCACCCAGGCGGTTCAGTGATTGAAATGTTTCAAGTAAGGAGTTACATGTTTATGGTTACCTACACTACCCCTCTACCCTGTCATGAACTGACAGACACCATCATCGGAATTTACTATTCCGTGTTGTCCACCTTCAGTGCGCCAGGCGGCGTTCCCGAAAGAGCCTTTCGCGATGTCTTCGCCCAGCGCCTGAAGCAAGCCCATCTCAAGGTGGAAGTCGAAAAAACAATCCACCTGCATACCAGTATCCTGCGTGCCGATCTCGTGGTCGAATACCTGGTGGTCGTCGAACTAAAGAAGGTTGCTCGCCTCCGCAAGGAGCACATGGAACAGGGCACCACCTACATGGAATACGGCGGTTACCCCGTGGGCTTGATCTTCAACTATGGGCAGCCCGACATCCGCCCCAAGCGCCTGCCGCGCCCCAGTCGATACCGCAAGGAGCCGAAGAAATGTCCTGGCTCCAGGTAATCCACGCGGACTCGGAAAGGCAGGGCGCGCGCGCTTTGCTGGTGGCCATGCGCCAAATTCCCGCCGTGTCCGAAGCCCTGCGCCTGCTGGACGAGGGATCGCATATCGGGAGTGTTGGCTTCCGTTTGCAAGCCAAACTCCTCGAGGAGCGGCAGGGCTGGGAAAGCCTGGGCAGGGAACTCGAGCATTGCCGCAGTCAAGCTACTTCGTTTCGGCACGCTCTGGAGTACATCCATGCCCACCCGATGGAGCAGCGCAGCCGCGAAGCGGAAGCAGCCCTCGCAGCTGTCCAGAGGGCGCTGCTCGAAGCGCAGCGGGAAATCGCAGTTCTCGAAAAGGAACGGGAACGCGAAAGTTCCGCCAGCGCGCGGGAAATCCGCGAACTGAAGACGCAGAATGGCGAACTGAAACAATTGGTTGTCAAGCTGCGCGGTCAACTCTCCGACCTGACCGGGTCGGGGACACCTCAATAAATCACCTATTAATTAGAGGGTCAGCCTCTAAAGGAGCCGAATTATGCAGGTCACATCTTTTGTACCGGTCTGGGATGAAATCCTCGCAGACCTTCCCGCCGCCCAGCCCGCGCTGGAAACCTTCCTCGCCAGCGGGCTGGCGGACATCCAACACGTGACTGGCTTTGCCAGTCTCTCCCGCGACCGCGCCATCCGTGTGGTGGAGCGGCTGGTCAGCGGGGGATTTCTCCGCCGCCCGGAATTTGCCATCAAACGTCCCGACAAACGCGGACAACCCGCCGCCGTGTATCTGCTCACCGAAGACGGCGCGCGGACCCTGCAGCTGCTCGGTCACGAAAAAGCCCGCGCCTGCAACCTGAAGAGCGACCTTCCCATCCTGCACGCGCTGGGGATGACCGACCTCCACCTGGCGGCGCGCAAGAGCGGGGTGGTCATCGACACCGACCGCGTGCTGACCTTCCAAACCCGCGAGATCCGCCCCGATCATCTGGTCACGCTGGCGGATGGCAGGAAGATCATCTTCGAGGTCGAGCAGGCAGCCAGCATCGACACGCTGCGGCGGGTGACGGAGAGCCTGCGCCATAAGCAAAACTTCTTCGAGGCGAAGGCATACCCGGAGGTCTTGCCCGAAGTGCGCATGGTGCTGCACATGAAGCGCAGCGCCTTGTGGGACAAGACCCTCACGGTTTGGGAGAAGGCGCTGGAAGTGGTGCGACAGGAAGCGGTGGGCGGACGCCTGGCGTTTCGGCTGTTTGCGATCACGCGCCAGGAATTTCTGGAATCTCCCGACTGGGAGGAGGGGCGCAGCCTGGCGTGGCGGGAGGTCGTGCCGCAGCGGGTGAAGACGCTGAAGGAGGCGCGGGCGGAGCATCCGCTCCCGCGCTGGCTGGAGAACACGCCGCGCGAACAGCAGTTGATCCTGCTGGCGTATCAACAGGAACTGGCAGAACACACCCGCAAGCCTGAGCGCCAGTTGGGCGTCAACCCGTTCTTTTTGGAGAACATGCGTATCATCTACTCCGCCTCGTATGACGAATCGGCGCCGCTCCTCGAGCAGGTTGCCTTGCCGAAGCGCTCGCTGATGCTGCTCGACGAATACCTGAAACTGATGCGCCTTCACCAACCCCTGAGCGGGGCGCTGCACGCGCTGGACACCAAAACCAAATGGAACCCGACGATGATCATGCAGCGCATGCAGATCGCGATCACCATCTTTCTGCGTCAGCATGGCTGGCGGGCGGACGGTCCGCTGCAGGCGTATCCGCTGGTGAGCAATTGGGAGAACCGCGCCTCGGAGCAGTTCTTCGTGCGGGTCGAGATCCGCAACCCCTTCCTGCTCGACCTGCAGGGCGGGCGCGAAGCGGAGCCTGCCCAGGATGAAGTGCGGCGGACGGAGAAGGCGCTGGCTTGGGTCTTGCAGTCCCTGTTCGTGTACAGCGTGGAGTTGGGGTTGGGGAGGCTGGAATTCTGGGAAGGGAGGCTGAAAGATGACGACCAGTCTTGAGCGCTACCGCGATTACCTGTCCGCCCGTGACCGCTCGCCCAAGACCGTGCATGGCTACGGCAGCGACTTGAGGCAGTTCGAGAAGTGGCTGGGGCGTCCGCTGGAGTCGATGACGAACGCGGATGTCCGCGCCTACCGCGACCATCTCTTCGAGGTTGGAGCGAGCGCGAACACCATCAGCCGTCATCTCGCTTCGCTGGCGTCGTTTGGGATGTGGGGCGAGACTCGCGGCGGGCTCTTCGCCGAGAATCCCGCCCTGCACGTGGAACAGGTCGAAGTGTCCATGCTGGCTCCGCGCTGGTTGAGCAAGGGGCAGAAGCGCAAGCTGCTACAAGTCATCGAGGAGGATGCGCGAAAGGCGAAGGAGAGATACCCGCGCCTTTGGCTGCTGCGCTTCCGTGATGCGGTGATGGTGCGCTTTCTGCTGCACACGGGGCTGCGGGTCGGGGAGTTGTGCAACCTGCGTCTCTCCGACCTGACGCTGGGTGAGCGAAAAGGTTCCGTCCTGGTGCGGCGTGGAAAAGGCAGAAAACAGCGGATCGTGATGTTGATGAACGAGACGCGCAAAGACCTGGCGGAGTGGCTGAAAGTCAGACCGTCCGTGTCGAGCGATTGCCTGTTCGTGGGGCAGGTGGGGGAGGCAATCCAGCCGCGCCTGGTGCAGCGGGTGGTGCAGCGCTATGCCGAGTCCGCTGAGATCGAGGACTTGACCCCGCATGTGCTGCGTCACACGTTCGCGCGGTCATTGCTCGACAGCGGCGCGACACCCTTCGAGGTGGCGAAGCTGTTGGGTCACAGCAGTTTGGATTCCACGGCAAGGTATGCACAGCCGAGTGAGGAGGATTTGAGGAATGCAGTGGAGAGGTTGGGGGAGGAGTGAGGAAACAAAAAGGCGCGGAGTGCATCCGCGTCTTTTTGTTTGGGAGTCCCTCGATTATTTTCGAGAGAATATGCGCATCAACTTCGAAAAGAAGGAGTTTGATTTTTGAAGTTCTTGCAGGACAGGCAATATTTCTGCCATATCAGGCAGGGGAAACTCTTCGGTGGTCAGCGGGCGCTTTACGGGGATCTGGTCGAAATCGGGGATCACATCACGGCATAACTGCTCGAAGGAAAGCGATGATCGGGATTGGAAATCCAATTGCAAAGCGCGTTGAAATTCCTTCAGCACAGTTGGAGCGATTTTGTATGCCTTTCCTTTGTGTTCTTGCGATGGTTCCAGGGCGTCTTCGAGTTGCTCCTGTACCCCTTCTTTATCACCCTGGAATTCGATCAGTTGTAGTCCGCGTTTGGCGGCTTGTGCGCCGAGGCTGCCCAACCCGCATGAGTCGAAGAACACGGCGATATTGTTGTATGTCCAGATATTGGTTGGGTCATATTTCAAGATTGCGGTGAGGATCCCCAATCCCTGGTCAAACTTTTTGGCTGCTAGGTATAGGTCTGCCAGGTCATGCAGGATATGGACAACGTCATTGCCCTCGTTGTATTGAAGGTCGTGCGCCAGCCGTTTCCTCATCCATTGGATGGCATCCTTGTTCGAGGAGTCTTCGGAATTTCGAGAAAGATCGAGATAGATTTCGGCATAGTCCAGCAGTGGACTGGCGGTTGGGGTGCTGGCGAGTTCCTGCAAGGTCGCCTTTTCCAGCGCCCATAAGGTTTTGATGTCTGTTTGATTCCCGCGGTGATACGCATCATCTGACAGCGCAATGAATATCTCGGATATGGCAGCCCGCTTGAAATCTGGCATACGCCGTTTTTTGGTGCCGCCTGTGAGGACTTCAACGGGGTCGCGATTCCAGACGATGTCAGCTTCGAGAGATTCAGCGACGATGACAGCGGCGTCATTTGTGCTGATTTCAGGAATGGAGAGACCTAGATCGTGACCTGCAAGAAAGTCACTCTGGAGTTTATGAATGGTCTTTATGGGAACACATTGGTATCGCGATTGGGCATGTTCCCAGGTGGGGCGGATGTGATTGGTCATGTGATGTCTTTTGGTTCGAGATAATAGAGGAGTTAGGTCTTTGGAGATTTCAATGCCTGTCCACAGACTGCAATATCACCCCCTTGGGGCTCACGCACGAAGTTTTCGAGCCGCTTCACCTGCACTGCACCGAACGCAGTGATGGTGCAAGTGTGCGGCGAGCGGGAACGCATTGATCTTCGCCATAAGAATGTGTATTACTTCTTTGGACATTCATTCCTCCGATCCCAATGTTTTACATTAAGAACCTCGCCCAAATGAAGTTCAATTGTTTTACTGCTCTTTTTGCGGATAACTTTTTCCACGCGGACAGTAGCTTCGGGTACAGGCGGTGTCATCCCATTCAGCAAACGCAGATTAAATGGAGGCTTGCCGACTTTCGCTAGCCGACTTTCCCAATATTCATTCAGGTCACGATACTCAATAGACTTTCGACGCGGTACAGCTAAAATTGCCGCAAAAAATTGGCGTTTGATATTTGCAACAAGCGTGGGAACAGAATATTTCATCGCCATATCGTAATTCTCCTTTGCGTGTTGATCAGCTATGTTTTCCAGAGTGCGGTTGACAAGACTTTCCATGGCACAATTTTGCGGATCGCAGCGGAGTTTGAAGCCATCGATTTTTCCTCATCAACGATCGATTTTGCCTGTCTGACTAATTTTGTTTCAACGCCAGCGGCTTTGATAAGCCAGATCAACATCCTATATTCGACAATGTGGTTGTAGGCAAATTCAGCATCTTGATTCTTGCTGCCTTTTCTTCCGTATGCGCCAGGCCCACCATATTCGGCAAGCCAACCAAGCCAATGTTCTTTCTGGGTCTTGTACCATTTTCCAGGAATATCTTTTGGCTTATCGGATGGCAGGTCATAAATGGCAAAAAAGAATTGCTTAATGCTTTTCTTCTTATTCATAATTCTTCCTTAAACGCCCTATCCAGCACGGACGGTAACAACGCATCCAGTTCCTTCTCCGCAGCGGACTGTAACTCCCGCAGCGACGCCAGCCATTCGAGTATTCGTGGTCTTATTCGTGGACGGTTTCTCGCCATCTTCACAGCTCTCCCTTAAACGCCCTATCCAGCACGGACGGCAACAACGCATCCAATTCTTCTTGACTTTGCGACTGCGACCCCCGCAGCGCATTGACCTTTTCTGTTAGCACATGCATTGAGTAAGCCTTCCTATTCTTCATCATCTTGTCCGTTTTCGTCTTCATCTACTTCATCTTCTTGCAACTCAAACTGCGCCAAACATTGCTCTAGCCAAAGAAGACCACCTTCTCCTACCGCAAGATCATGATCAGCAATCTCGCGACCATGTTTCAACATATTTCTTAGTTCAGTAACATTTTTTATATGTCCATCAAACACTTGTGCATTCCCAAAATCACCTTGGAAACATTGCCAATTACTGGTGATGATTTTTACATAATCGCTAAACTGGCAAAACTCGAGCTTTGCATCAAATGGTTCATAAATGGCAGCCTGATAAGAATGCTTTTGTAAATGAGCCGCTACCCTTCCATCCAAGGTGTTCCTGATTTGAGAAGGAACGTGATTCCATGCATCATCACCAAACACTTCATTCAGGCGATTAGCCACTAAAGACCTAAGAATTGTTTCAATGGTATTAATTCTGTTATCTAGTTGATTGGCTTGGCTAACCATCCACATGGCAGGCTTATCAGTTAGGGATTGCAGCATTTGATTTATGGAAGTAGCCAATGCTTCCCTTCTGGCTTGAAGGAAATCTTCAAAGGTATTTAATTCCCATAATTTGGAATCCATAGGAATGTTTTGTGCTCTTAGGCGATGTTCTTGTACATCCTGAAGATATTGACTTGGTGGACGACTATTGATTTTCAAGTTCGCACGCTTTGATAAGAATGCGAGATTAGCCACTTGATCAATTAAATATGAATTCGCTCGCAAATCATATTTTTCCCTCAAGACTTCTTTCGGGAAAATATGATGAAATTCAAGAGATTGAGTTCCATGAATAATTACACCGTTAAACCAATCTTGAGCATTAGCTCGTCTGGCAAGAACATACGAAATAATCATAAATGGCGAATTTTTACGTTGATCGCGCAGTTCGCGTTCTGTCACAGGTCGATTACGTCCTATTTTATCTTCCAGATTTTGAATCATGTTTGCGATTGGTGCATCGGACTTGATAGCAGTCACATCTTGGTCTGCTCCTGTTTCAGAAGCTCCACTATATCGATTCCAAATCAAAGCCATGTAAACCCACCGAGTTAAATCTCTAATTTGTTCCTCAGTTACATTATTTCCAAACTTGTCAAAAAAGACTGCCAATGGAATCAAGATATATTGTGTTGGAAGCAAATCAAGTCTGTCCATCATGCAATTGCTAATAAGGAAATCAATCGCCATGTCCATTCCTGTTTTGACACGTTTCCATACTTTTTCTAGATCTTGGAGATTTATTTTTTGTCGCTCACCACGAAAAAGCAAACTGAGACGGGTTTGCCCTACGAGTAACGATGACATAGCGCGCAACAATATGCCTGTATCTAGCCATAGTTTATTTTTTCGCTTCCAAACAGAGTTTTGATATTCAGTTAGTGTTTGGGTAATGCCGCGCCAACGGCTGGACATTTGTGCCAGTGCAAGGTCTGCGCTGTTTAGTTTCGTGCCGCCCGAGTTAATACGCACAAATATATGCGTTACTTCATCGTATGTCAGTTTTTCAAGAATGTTCACTTGATATTTATAGGTCTTAATATTTTCCAGTCTTTGAAGACGGGAAAATACGGTGTCTGCATCCGATGATGACGTGTCAATGTTCAATTCACGCAAAACGGGTAAAACACCTTGAGTGAATAGCTTAGTTAGGGAAATCCAGCCACCGTCTTTTGTGTATCGTGGACTTGCTACGTCAAATTTTTCGGAAAATACATTAAATACGATGTCGATAGGTCTTTTATTGGCACGAACAATTAATGGAGTGCCCAGCATAATTGCAGCAAGAGATGTCATTCTTTGTTGCCCGTCCAGTAGTAGCTGCGGTTTCTTTTCATCTGCATTCAATTCGTCCAGGCTAAGAGTATGAGAATAGGGCAGGTCGTCTGTTTCCCATACAAGTAATTGCCCGCTTGGATATTGATGATATAAAGAGTCAAAAAGATCACGTACCTGAACAGATTTCCAAACAAATCTGCGTTGTAATTCTGGAAGTAATAAACGTCCATCTCGCACATCGTTGACTAATGCTTGAATTTCTTTGCTTTGATTTGATATCATCGATGTCTCCTGTATTTGTTAATTAAGCTTTAATAATGTCTTTGAGTTCCACCCCTTCCCATTTGGAAAAGGGACGGGGGATAGGTCGCTCTTCACAACTCTCCCTTGAACGCCCTATTCAACACGGACGGCAGCAATGCGTCCAATTCCTCTTGACTTTGCGACTGCAACTCCTGCAACGCATTGATCTTCGCCTACAACCCATCCAGATAAGCGACAATGCACCACAGTTTGTTTGAATAATTAGCCTTCACCAGTAACCTCCCGAAACTTGTCGGGCTCACATATTGCACAAATTTTACCTTTTGGCACTCCATGCGGGCAATGAGGTAGTTTATTTGGTGATACTCTTTCCATATCGCTCTTGGTACGACGAACTACTTTAGGACGATCATAATCTCGTTCTTCTGGTTCGAGGAACTGGGAAGGTGAACCAAGTAAATCGTAACGATCATACTTTGCAGCTTTTAGTGACGGCTTACTCAAATCCGAAGAGATTTTGCGCCTTTTGTTCTTAGATATATTCTTTTCCCATTTCTGTCTAACTATCTCAGCTGTTCGAAAAGGGCTTGGAGGCGTTATAAAGTTTTCCTGAGCAATAATGTTGAAAATAACTTTGAAGCTCGGCTTGTGCAATATAAACTGAGATTGAACGCTGGTCAGGTATGATTTAGCTGACTTCGAATCAAGCGAAAAACGCTTGGTAAATTGGTCAATGGTTTGCTTTATTTGTTTCTCAGTCTTTTCGTTCATAATGTTCCTTTAATGGATAGGTTCTGTAGGTTCATTATGGCAAAACAATAAAATTATCAAATGCTGCAACGCCGTTCCCTCCATTGTCGCCTGATAAAATACCAACCAGTCCGCTGGCATATCCGTTATTCGAAAAACTTGACTCCAGATTGTTATCCAAATAAGCCGAGTAGATTGAGCCATCTACTTCAATTTTGACATGATAGGGTTTGCACAACAAAGACTTTTGAGAATCTATATTTTTCACGCCATTCTCAAAATAAATCCAAGCAGTATAGCTTTTGTCAATTGACGAGTCGCAGTTTACAACAAATTCAACATAATTTTGTTCATCTCGATAACGCAGTATGATAGCTGCTAAATAGGAAGAGAATTTCATTTCGGAACTCGTTACGTCAAAATTGATGGTGTAGTTTTTCCAACCGAGATCACCGACTAACAGTTTTGCTTTAGTTGAATTCACAATGATTGCTTTCCCGTCAATGTTTGTCTTCCAGTACATCCTATCACCTTGCCAAACTGGGCTAATGCCATGCTCAAAATAATCAACAAATAAGAATGGGGCGGTTGTTTCATGTGGGGTAATAGTTGCTTGACTTGTCAGATATAGACTTGGAACACCTGTAAATGTCGGCGTTTTTAATGTAGCTGAACTATGAGATGGAAACCAATCATGCCCTGAGATAAATGAACCAACGATTGTTATAGCGATGGAAACGGCTGCAAGAATCAATGTGACGGTTTCATAACGAGAAATTTTCAATTTAGACATATTACGCCTCTCCCGTAAGCGCCTTGCCCAAAACGAATGTCATCAGCGTCTGCTCCACGAACTTGCGCAACTTGCGCCAATTCGCACACCTCTGCTCCTGCACCAAATCCCTTGATTGCAGTGATTGGAAACGTGTTGTGACCTCCGCGTGAGGCTACACCTTTATTCAACCAACGCCTTCATCAAAGCCTCGGGTGCGTCTGCATAATAAAGAATGCTCAGTTTCATCACCATTTCATCGGAGAGTTCGTTCAATTGTCGGCGGGCTGAGATGGGGACGAGCAAAATCGTTGCGCCTTTTTCAATGGCTAATTCCGCTACGCTGACCGGGTTGTGGACAGGGTCAATACCGCCGCCCAAGTTCAATCCCCCGACAACAATCAATCCGCCTTTCAAGCTTTTTTGCAGTAGGACACTGGACATTGCCAACAAAACACCCATCCCCAAAGAAGAACCGTTCTTTGCAGCGTCGAACGCCAGTAATTGGATGTTGAACTCATGCTGACGCGGATCCCGATCTCCGACAAATTCGCGGGCGCGGGTGAACAAATTCTGTTCGCCGCATTTTACGCTTTCGCGGAAAGGAGCAGGCGCAGGCGTGTTGACAATTCTCACGCCGCTGCCGTTTCCTTCGGTGACTTCAATGCGGAACAAGCCATTATTCTCATCTTGACCGCCCGGGCTGATCGTCCACACCTGTCCGGGCGGAAGTGGATCGTTACCGATGGATTTTTCACTGCGGAGTTCAGGTGTGACCACGTAAGTTTCAATGCCATCTTCTCCGATGGTGTAACTGAAATGGGTGTTGCGAAATTCCGCGCTGCCGATCCGCTTTTGCTGTTCTTTAACGCGGCGGCGACATTCCATTGCAAGACGAACCGCCCATTCCAAGTCTTCATCGGAGTCGGGCATGGTGTGGTCGGGGTAAAGTAGTTTCAGCAATCCGTTGACCGTGTGGTTGACGGCGTTGGTATCACGTCCGCTCAGAGCGCCGCCATAGGTAACTCGTCCTTGCAACAGGTTTAGACGGCTTTCGTTTCTCAGCTGCGCAAAACATTCCGACAGATAATCACTGACCAAGCCGAAGTGTTCGGTGAACAGGGAGCGATCCATTTTGGGAACATCCCAGCCAGGGATAAACGCATGGATACGATCCATGAAGGCAGTGTCGTTGCGCATCTCAGGCGGGAGCGGTCCCAGCAGGTGCCCGATCCGCTGTTGATGTTCGGCATCCACATCAAAATTGCCAAGCAAAACCATGCTACCAAAGGCACGGATACTTTCGCGCCCACGGCTAAACTCGCCCGACTCCATATAGCCTTTCATGATGTTGACGCCATCTTTTTGATCGAAAGATACGCCTGAAATTTCATCAAAGCAGACCACATCATATTGGCAGACCAAGCCGCGCTGCCCGTTGGAGTTGTTGACGAACATGCGGGCGACGGTTGCCTTGCCGCCAGAGACCAAATGGGAGTAAGGCGAAACCTGCTGGTACAGATGGGATTTACCTGTACCGCGTGGTCCCAGCTCGACCATGTTGTAATTTCGCTCTACAAAGGGAATCATGCGCAGCAGCATGACATCCTGCGCGCGCGGAGATAATTTTTCAGACTCAAAACCAACGCAGCGCAGAAGGAATTGCTTCCATTCCGCGCTAGTGAATTGCTTTCTACCTTCCGACATTACCTCCAACGTGCCTTTTTTGGATAGTTGAATGGGACGTATTTGTGTAATACCAAACGGTTTTCCATTCTTTTCAGAAGCAATGGCAGCATCATATTCAAGAGTGATCTCGGCATAGAAGCCACCCGTCAACATGCGTTCATGACCTGAGACCATATCCGCCTCTATGCGGACATCGTTCAATCGAAGACTGGGAAGCGTGGCAAGGTACGAATCGCTGGCAGAATCCAGGCGGGCAGTAATCAGGTCAATGAGTTTGACCGAGCCGCGTTCTCGCGCTCTGGATTTGAATAATTCATCCTCGCCTGCGCGGATCGTCCGTTCGCGCATCTGTCTCTCGACCGTTTGCAATCCTTCTTCGATCTCCCTGTCATCAGTGGTCGCGCAATATCTGCCGATGAGGAATTCACCCACGTAAGTGGGGACAGGGTATTGCCCGCGAAAACGTAACGCGAGGTCTTTGCGGACGATATATCCGTCAAACGCTTTTGCCGCTAACTGGTCGAGATGATCTAATTCCATAGTTATCCTCCAACGACGGTTGTCGTTTGGGCGTAAATATTATCGTTGTCATCCAGGATAACGATAAAAGCGTTCTCTCCAATACGGTCTTCATCTTCGACAATCAAAGAGACCATGCCATCCATGATAGGTTTGACTGCAACTAAAGTGGATGTCCCTGAATCTGCTGCTCTGAGTCTGATGTCAGCCGTAAATTCTGGGGGTGCGTTCTCGACATCTATGACGCAGCGCAAGCCTCTCCACTTTACATCGGAGATGGTAATAAGGTTTGATTGCTCAATTCTCTCAATGTTCATCATGGGCGTAACACATTCCTGCACACTTAAGCCGCCATGTTCATATTCCTTGCCCGCTTCATAGCAGGAAATTCCAGGGGCAAATGCAATCGAAGCGTTGGCGTCCCAATACCAGGGGAGGGATTGATGATGGTCGGTTGTCGAACTTTCTTTCATCCTTGCGCAGCGACCCTTGCGGACTGCCGTCAAATGTTCGGGCAGGTGCGCTTTGGGCAGCCCGCCTGGCAATAACAGCCAGCCGTGATCGGTTACGACAAGCACCTGCTTCCAGCCATGTTTCAATAATTCGACAACGCGTTTTCGAATCATGGACATTTCATCATGGATATGGAGCGCCAGCCGAATCCCGTGCTGATGTCCATAGGTATCAATTTGACCTATCTCCGTCCAGCCAATGCCGTTCGGGTCGCCGAGATCGTTTTGACCTAAAATTTGGAAACCGTCCTGGTTGAGCAAGTTGCGCAGACCTTCGGCAGTCAGGGGCGTTGACCTGCCCTTGATTTGCGGATTTAGATCGCGTGACACGGTACCATCTATGGCTTGATGATTTGGCGCAAGCGCAGGCTTGGCTGTGGATGTAACTGGCGGAAGCGCCGCCAGGTACGGGGTGATCTCGGTTTTACATTCATCCTTGACGAAGTTAGCGAGGCGTTGCGCCAAGTCCATCCGAAAGGCGTCGATAAAAAGCATACAGGTTCCGAGGTTGGGCTTTGTCATTGAGGTGGCTGTGTAGCCTGTTTTCCGAATGACTTGTTGAAAAGCATTGGCGTTTTTTTCCAACCACGGTTTGTAGATGGAATTCATGGCGACTTTGGCTGCCATGACATCCTGCGAGGATCCATCCCTTTGGACAATTTGCAACGCGAGCATGGCGATATTATCTACTTCGTACCCTGACTGCGCGTACGACTGGGCAAACTCCAGCGTGTTGGTTCCGACAACGATTTTCTTTGCGGTCAGCCTGCTCAAAAAAGAAAGGTGACCGATAAAGTTTGCCAGCGGAGATTGACCCAACTTCGCCCAGACCCAATCGCGGCGCGGCGCGTGAATCTTATCCAGTTCTGAGACTCTGGCTTGAGCGGCATCTGTGTTCAATCCTTCCAGTGACATCAAGCCGTCGCGCAGTTCTTCCTCGGCAGCTTCGTTGTCCTGCGGATAACTTTCGGATCTATCGAACAATTCAAATTGCTGCGGGCGGACCTGGCGCAACAGGTGCGGAATGTTTGGATAAGCAGTAGGCGATTCGCAATAGCGCCCCCAAACGGACTTCCAGCCGTTCTCGCATTCTCCAAGCAGGAGCGCGGCGTTGAGTTGACCATCGCGTTCGGGATGGAATTTATATTTTTGCTGGCAAATGCTGCAAAATGCCTGCCATTCCTGCGTGGTGATTGTTTTGCGAAACGAGTTCGGGTCATTCAGCCATTGCAGCACGCTCCGCCCTTCATCGGGATTGAGCAGCGAATCAAAATACGCGGCTTTGAGCGGGGCGTGATGGTGGAGTTCCTCCACGGAGATGTTGGCTAATTTGGGCAGCGCCCGCAGCGCCGCCTCACGCGTGGCTTGATCGCCGCTGACTTCGATTCCCAATCCGCCATCGTGCGATTGTAAGAATGCAGGGATCGTCCAGTCTTTGCCGTTTTTCTGCGTCCATACCACGCCACGATATTGCAATTCGGCGAGAGGCTGCAAGGCTTTGGGACAATCTTCCACAGCGCGGAGTTCCTGACGGCTGACGTTGGGCAAATATAAAATGGGAACGCCTTGTTCGGGGGAATGAATTTCAGGGAACATGCCCGCAATAACGCAGCGCAGCCAATAGGCGGGACCTGTGCGCGAGTCGGGGTCGTATTCTCCAAGTTGAAAAATGGGAAGTTGACCCGCCAGCGCGGGGAATAACGCCTGCCATTGCGCGTCTGCATCCGTCCAGAGGACGCAGGCGGGCGGCATCTGGTCGTTGGCGTTGAATGTGCTTGCAGAATTTAGCGTGCGGACAAAGGAGTCCAGAAAGGTATGATTCATTATGCTTTTTATTGTACTATCGCGCGGACAATTTCTCCGCGTTCGTTAAATGGATGTCATTCTCGCGGTCTGAACCATCGGGATTCTTGCCGCGATCCTTGTTCCAGTTGATGGTGAATTTGCTGCGCAGGATTCCTGCGTTGACAAACGGACGGATGTTCAGGCGCACGCCGTCGTTGAGGTCGGGATTCCAGCCCAGGGGTTGGTCTTTGAGCGCCTTCCAGCGGACGTAGACGTCGTAGGGCGGTTCGCCTTCTTTGATGAGTTTGAGTTTCTTTTCGAGTTCGAGGGCGGCGACGAGGCGACCATCGGCGCCAGGTTCGCCGTGATCGCGGCGGGCGCGTTGAAAGCGGATCCAGTCGCCGAGGTAGGTGAAGATGAGTTTTTCGAGGCGGGCGGCGTCGAGTTTGTGGTAGTTGACGAGGGCGGAGAAGCCGTCTTTGCGACCATCCCAGATGTGCCAGAGGAAGGGACGGTTGTGAAAGAGGCGGCAATGCTGCGGGAAGAAGTCGTCGCGCAGCCATTCTTCGAGGCTTTTGCCTGCGGAGCCTGCCTGAGCCAGCAGTTCGGATTGCAAACGGGCTGACCACTCACCCCCGTAAGCAGCCGAGAGCAATTCACGCAGGCGTTCGGCGGCGGGAGTTTCATGCACCAGCGGCGAGACGGAGACAATGCCATCTTCATCGGCGAGGGCGTCGAGCGAATCGTGGGGTTGATCGTGCCAGCGATAGCCAAGCAGACGGGCGACCGCCACTTGCAGCGGATTTGTAGAGCCTTTGGTATGACCCTTGAACAGCCATTGCGTGGGGTCGTCGGAATGCGGTTCGGGCAGCGCGCCTGCGGCTTCGGCTACTTTTTGCCAGTGTTCTAGGTCAAATGGAACTTTGACTAAAGTGGCATTAGTTACGCTTATTTTTGTATCTATTTGCCGAACCGCTTTATTAAATTCTGTTGAACGACAATATTCCCAAATAGCAGGTAAATATTCGTTCTTTTTAGGAATTATCACAGCGACATTGTTATCAAATAACTCACCAGTAAAAAGCCCGCATGGGAGGTTTCGCATTTGGCTAACCACTATTCCCAATTTTCCAACGGCTTTCAATCCTTGAATTCTTGCCTGTGAGAAATTAATCAATTCACCTTGACCCTTT
>Ga0172367_10002972_pt1 | contig 22609 bp, 10 predicted proteins | sample Lak10m_FD_114542 | JGI IMG/M metagenome (GOLD analysis project Ga0172367, IMG submission 114542) | Freshwater microbial communities from Kabuno Bay, South-Kivu, Congo - kab_022012_10m | ecosystem: Environmental > Aquatic > Freshwater > Lake | place: Democratic Republic of the Congo: South-Kivu... | reverse complement strand
TAACAGATGCAGCAAAAGCTCCTGTAGAAAATGCCAAACCGGTAAAAAGCAAAGTAATGAATCTGTGAACTTTCAGTAAACCGAAAAAAGTAGCAAGTTTTTTCATGATTTTATAATTTAAAACATTTGTGACACAAAGATATTACGGTTTACTCTTTTAGATATTCTCAAAAGTATCAAATATCATCTCATTCGTAACAATAAGCTCATGATTTGACTAAAATTTATTTTTAATGGTGGGTCAAATGCTTGAAAAAGAAATAATACAAACTGAAATATCCCATTTATTAAATGCTATTGAAGTTATCTCGACTTTTGACACATAGTACACAATAGCTATATTTTATAAGAAGAAAGTGCACATAGTTCAAAAATATCGAAGATATTTTTAGCTACTGTGGTCGAAAATCTAATTTTTGGTGTAAAAACTATGTGTTGCTATTGTGTCTAAAAAAAGTCAAGACGAGTTCATTAACTAAAACTGGATAAGCCAGAACCAAAAAAGTTGAGTAAATAATTTTTCTTACCAATTTCTCCATTTTTATTAGATGCTCGGATTAATTGTCTGATGTTTGAAAAATGATATATAACAAAATGTTTTTGGGAATAAATGAAAGTTATTAAATGAAATTGAATTGTACTTTTGCTATTGATAAAATGCGAATGGAAACAGTAAAAATCCTATGTCTTCTGAAGTTTTACCTTTGTCAACGGAGATAAAAAAACAGAGTCATCGAAAAATTACGCAATTAAAGAATTGGAGTTATTTGACTATACATATTATATTTAGTTTCTAAATATTATCAATATTCATTTACAAAAAAATTACACACATGAGAAACAAGGTTTTTTTATTCATTTTCATACTCTTCAATTATTCCGAACAAATCGTTTTCGCACAAGGGAGAGTATTAAATATGATTGATTACGGACTAACAGAAGGAAAAGATGCAACTCCTGCAGTTATGCGAGCATTAAGCGCATGTAAGGATATTAAAGCCAGTAAACTGATATTTCCGAAAGGCACTTACCATTTTTATGATGATTTCGGGATAGATAAATACTGTTTTATCAGTAATAACGACGAAGGGCTGAAACGCATTATATTCCCACTGTTCAACATAAAAAACCTTTGCATTGATGGACAGGGTTCCAATTTTATTTTCCACGGCTTTATTAATCCATTCGTTTTGCAGGATTCAAAGAATGTTGTACTGCAGAATTTCTCAATTGATTTTCACAGGTCTTTCCATTCCGAAGCACTGGTAATAGCAGTCAGGGAGGATGGTATGGATCTTGAAATACCAGAAAATTTCCCCTATCGCATTTACAACGGATTGCTTCAGTTTACTGACTTTCCAAAGTCGTCCAACGTGCAGACCACTTTAAAAACAACGGAAATATATGAATACCGGAATATCCTTGAATTCGACACCAATAAGCGTGAAACAGCTTTTATGGCTAAAGATTATGGTTTTGCAGGAACAGCTCTGATTGCTGAAAGCCTGGGAGGTAGAAAAGTCCGGATCTTTAACAAGCAACTGAAAGCTACAATAGGGAATACGTTAACTTTTGGCGGTATGAACCGTAATTATCCAGGGTTTGTAGTTTCAGATTGTTCTGATATTTTATTCAACAATGTGACTATTTATCACTGCGGAGGTATGGGTATCATCGGCCAGCGTTCCCGGAACATCACCATAGACCATTGCAAGGTAACTCCTGCCAAGGGCAGGATTGTCAGTGCGCCTGCCGATGCCACTCATTTTGTGAACTGTACAGGGCAGATAACCCTTTCTAACAACTTGTTTGAGAATCAAAAGGACGATGCTACCAATATTCATGGGATTTATGTTCAGATAACCGAACATCCTGCTCCCAATGTAATCGTTGTTAAACTTGTACATAATCAACAGTTTGGATTTGACTTTATTAAGAAAGGGGTGAAACTTGAATTAGTTCATGGGGCAAGTCTGATAACCTATGATACGCTTTTAGTAAAAGATACACAACGGCTAAACAAAGAATACACAAGAGTTACTTTAAACAAAAATCTTCCGACTGAATTTAAAACCGGAGATGCAGTGGCTGAAATACTCGATTACCCGAGGATACATATACACGATAATATCATCAGGAATAACCGCGCCAGGGGGATGCTTCTGAATTGCCGAGGAGAGACCCTTGTAGAAAATAATTATTTCCATACACCGGGGGCAGCCCTTTTATTTGAAGGTGATGCACGCTTCTGGTTTGAGCAGGGTGGAGTTCGCAATTGCATCATCCGCAACAATACGTTTGATAACTGCCTTTTCGGGGTTTGGGGGAAAGCTGTGATTGATGTGGCAGCCGGAATCAGTGAGGGATTTGAGACCAGCAGGTATAACAAAAACATAACGATTACAGGTAACACCTTCCGTATTTTTGACGATGCCAGCCTGCTGAATGTTTACGGGGTTGATGGTCTAACATGGAAAGACAACAAAATTTCTAAAAACAATGAATATCTACCTGCAAGGATAGGGCAAGACCGCTACATAGTCAAGCATTCCGATAATATATCAATTGATAAGAAGTAAGGCATGTATATGCTAAGTAGTAATTTCAATTCATTTCAAAAAAATATTCAAATTAATTAAAGATTATGAAGACGATTAAGTTTTTTATTTTCCTGCTGTTTATGGTTCAATCATTGTGCGCGCAGGAGCACTGGAATGCCTACAGGATTACAGACTATGATAATCAAAATCAGTCCAATACGTGGATTGATTTTTTAAAAACTGTGGAAATATCAAGTGTTCCGTCAAAAGCGGTGGCAAAGATAGCCTGCGATTCAAAGTATTGGTTGTGGATAAATGGAGAACTGGTAGTTTTTGAGGGTCAGCTTAAAAGAGGACCAACTCCACGTGATACTTATTACGATGAAGTTGATTTAGCTCCAAATCTGAAACCCGGTAAAAATACGATTGCTGTTTTGGTCTGGTATTTTGGCAAGGATGGTTTTTCGCATAAAAGCAGCGGTCAAGCTGGACTCGTTTTCCAATGTGATGAGTTAGGTATAAAAAGTGACAAGAGTTGGTTGACCCGTTTGGACAATGGATTTGAACAAACAAACAGTCCTTATCCTAATTTTCGTTTGTCAGAGTCGAATATCAGATTTGATGCCAGAAATGGAAATTTGGATTGGGTAAAGCCGGAAGCAAAGAAGAATGGCTTTAGAAATGCAATCGTGTTAGGAGATGCCGAATCGTCACCATGGAACAACCTTGAAAAACGTCCGACTCCTTTATGGAAAGACTATGGAATGAAAGAGTATGTGACAATGCCAACTCTACCCTTCATTAGTAAAGGAGATACAATTGTTTGCAGATTACCGTACAATGCCCAGATAACCCCTTATTTTAAAATAGATTCGAAATCAGGCTTGGAGATTGGTATACGAACTGATCATTATAGGGGTGGTGGTGCTCCAAATGTGAGGGCTGAATATGTGACCAGTGAAGGTATTCAGGAATATGAGTCTCTGGGTTGGATGAATGGACAGCAGGTGTGCTATTATTTCCCCAAAGGGGTTAAGGTGTTGGACTTAAAATACAGGGAAACAGGATTCAATACCGAATTCACAGGTAGCTTTTCCTGCAATGACGCTTTCTATAATAAATTATGGAAAAAAGCATTAAGAACATTATATGTAACCATGCGCGACACTTATATGGATTGCCCCGACAGGGAGCGCAGCCAATGGTGGGGAGATATGGTCAATGAAAGTGGGGAGTCTTTTTATGCCTTGTCACCATCATCTGCCTCAATAACAAAAAAAGGTATTCTGGAACTTATTAACTGGCAACGAGAAGATGGAGTAATTTTTTCCCCTGTACCAGCGGGAAACTGGAATAAAGAATTACCAGACCAGATGTTAGCAAGTATTGGTTATTATGGATTTTGGAATTATTACCTCAATACCGGTGACAAGGAAACTATAAAAGAAGTTTATGATGGTGTTAAACGTTACCTGAATGTCTGGCAACTGGACAAGAATGGAATATTGGTGCATCGTGAGGGAGACTGGTATTGGGGTGACTGGGGTACTAACATCGATAAGCAGGGGCTCTACAATGCATGGTATTATTTAGCCCTAAAATCATATCGCAACATGTCAGAGCTGTTGGGCAATACCAGCGAAGTATTGAAAACTGAAGCTTCAATGGTATTATTAAGAAAAGCTTTTAATGAGCAATTATGGAATGGAAAGGAGTACCGTTCATCCGGTTACAAAGATGATACTGATGATCGTTTGCAGTCACTGGCAGTTGTAGCCGGACTCGCTGATGCAGAAAAATATCCAATCATCTACAATATACTTCAAACAAAGAAATATGCAAGTCCATATATGGAAAAATATGTAGTTGAGGCCTTATTCCAAATGGGATATGGAGTTTATGGATTAGAACGTTTGAAAGAACGTTTTTCGAAGATGGTTAATGATACCGTAACTACAACTTTGTACGAGGGTTGGGATATTGGACCACATGGTTACGGTGGTGGATCTTCCAATCATGCGTGGAGCGGAGGCGGACTAACCATTCTGAGCCAATACGTATGTGGTCTTTCGCCGTTGACACCCGCATGGAAAAGTTTCAAGGTGAAACCCATGCTTGGTGGCCTAAAATATGCCGAAACAGGCAACCAAACCGTATCGGGTGAAATACATGTAAAAATAGAAGAGACAGTCTCCTCTTATAAACTAAATGTGAAAGTACCTGATGGATGCAGTGCCATTGTTTGTATTCCCGACAAATATAAAGTTATTGATATAGCAGGGAAAAATATTTTTAATATAAAACCAAAGAAAAATCTTCAAGCTTCATTTAATGGTATAGAGCAAGGCTATAACTGTTTTTCAGTAAAATCGGGGCTATTCCATTTTGTCGCAAGATAAATTATTATTGTAAAATTCAAAAATAAAATATATATGAAAAAAGTTGCTCTTGTAGTATTTTCACTATTTATAGTGTTTTTTATTAATGGTCAGAATTCAAATTCAAGTTATATTTTAACACCTCCTCCGTTGAAGACACCTCGCATCAACGGAGCAAAAGTGTTTGGAGTTCGTCCAAATTCACCAGTGCTTTTTAAGATTGCCGCAACCGGAGATAAGCCTCTAAAATACAAGGCTTTAAATTTGCCAAAAGGTTTACAATTGGATGAAAAATCAGGAATAATTACCGGAAAACTGTCTTCGGAAAAAGTGTATAAAATTCAAATTAATGTTTCAAATAGCTTCGGTATTGCTAAGCGTGATCTAACAATTAAGGTTGGAAATTTGATTTCACTTACCCCACCACTTGGCTGGAATAGCTGGAATTGTTGGGGTGTAAAAGTAAGTCAGGAAAAAGTTATCAGTTCAGCACAAGCCCTTATAGATAAGGGTTTGATTGATCACGGTTGGACTTATATTAATATAGATGATGGTTGGGAAGCTCCAGCGAGAGATGCAGAAGGAATGATTAGCTCAAATAGCAAATTTCCAGACATGAAAGGTCTTGCAAATTGGCTTCACTCACATGGGTTGAAATTTGGTATTTATTCAAGTCCCGGACCACTCACTTGTGGAGGGTATCTGGGATCCTATCAACATGAATTGCAGGATGCACAAGTATACAATAGTTGGGGCGTTGATTACCTTAAACATGACTGGTGTTCTTACAGTAAAATTTTTGCCGAAAAAAAAGATACTTCGTTGGCAGCATACATGAAGCCATATCTTGTGATGCAGGATGCATTACGCAAGCAACCGCGTGATATTCACTACAGCCTTTGCCAATATGGACTTAAAGATGTTTGGAAGTGGGGAGACAAGGTGGATGGGAACTCATGGCGTACTACCTGGGATATTTCTACTAGTTGGAATAGTATTCTTGAAATAGGATTTAGCCAAAATAAAACTTCTAAATATGCAAAACCTGGACGTTGGAATGACCCTGATATGCTCGTTGTTGGCAATCTAGGGTTAGGCAGTGATTATCGTGTACCCTGGGGTGACCAGATTAAACCATCAACTTTGACCCCTGATGAGCAGTACTCACATATAAGCTTATGGTGTTTGCTTGCTGCGCCATTACTAATTGGATGCGATATTGCCAGCATTGATGACTTTACTCTAAATTTGCTAACTAACGATGAGGTTTTGGAGATCAATCAAGATCAACTTGGGAATCAGGCAAGCCAAATATTTGCTTCTGATGTTTATCAGGTATGGGCCAAGGACTTGGAAGATGGTAGCAAGGCGATAGGTATTTTCAATATGTCAGAAAAAGAGCAAAATATTAGTATCAAATGGAGCGATCTAAAACTTAAAGGTGGTAAAGTAAGGGACTTGTGGCGACAAAAAGATTTGGGAGTTTTCAAGACTGAGTTTGTAACTTTGGTACCCTCACATGGAGTAAGCCTGGTGAAAATTAACTAGCTTTTATTTTCTTAGTCAGAGGATGCTAAATGCAAAAATGTATGGTATTATTTGGCTCTAAAATCATAACGCAATGATTCATAGCTCTTGGACAAACCGATGTGGGGTCGAAAACAGAAGCTTCAATTGAATCACTAAGAAAACATTTAAAATGTCCGTATTGAAGAACAAAATGTTCCATTATTGTTTGAAGATAAATACATTGATCTAATTAACTGTTTTAAAAACACAAACAATCCATTAATAATATGTACAACTCCTTTTTTCCCTTCGTTACAAAAAAACAAGGTTATAGAAAAAGTTGCTTTATTGACAAATAGTTATTTGGTTGACCTATCACACTTACCACTTTTAGAATCTGAAAATTATGCAAAAAACGAAAAAATTACACAGGTGATAAAACTGTATGGAAGGTTGATGGTGTCGGAATTCATCCAGGAGATATAGGGATGGAAAGTATTGCACAACAGCTATTTATAATTATAAATGCATCAATATCGAGAAATGATTTTTAAATTACAAATAATTAATAAATTGGAAGCAATCATTTTATGAGAAAAATGTTACAAAATGCATTATATTTGGGAACAACTAAAATCAATAAAATTGCGAAATGTTGTACATTTGTATCACTAAAAAGGAGAATGAACATAAGAAACGAAAATCTAATACTAACAAATTTAATTTATTTAAACTTATGATGAATGACATCAAAATTTATTTGTCCATAACAAGGGAAAAACTAATGCTATCATTAGTAGTTTTACTTGTAACGACAATTTTTCCATTAGATGTTTATGCTATAAATGAATCTATCAAATCAGAAAGCAATAGTGTGCCGGTAGATAAAGATGCATCTCGAAAAAAAATAGTTGGTGTGGTTAGGGATTCTAATGGCGAATCTGTAATCGGTGTTACCGTTTCAGTACCGGAAACAACAATAGGGACAATTACAAATATTGACGGTAATTATTCAATTGAAGTTCCTACAAATGCAGTATCATTAAAATTCTCTTATGTGGGGATGAAAACCAAAACAGAAGCTATAAAGGGCAGAACTACGATCAATATTGTTTTAGAAAATGCTGCTGTTGGTTTAGATGAGATAATGGTAGTAGGTTATGGAACACAAAAGAAAGCCAGTGTAACAGGTGCGATATCATCAGTTGATTCAAAGAAATTGCTCCAATCGCCCCAAGCTAATATTAGTAATGCGCTTGTTGGGCGTTTATCGGGTCTGACTGCTGTACAAAAAAGTGGTGAACCGGGCAAAGATCAGTCTATTATCCGTATTAGGGGCATTGGCACTTTTGCTGCAGGCTACGATAGTGATTTGCAGAATCCGTTAGTAATGGTAGATGGTATTGAAGACAATAGTTGGAATAATATCAACCCGAATGACATTGACAATGTTGCTATACTGAAAGATGCCTCTGCTACAGCAGTATATGGTGTACGTGGTGCTAATGGCGTGATATTGATTACTACAAAAAGAGGCCAATTAGATAAGCCAAGAGTTAGTTTTACTACCAATACAGCTGTTTCTTCTTTTACAAACATGAGGCAGAATATGAATTCATACGATTATGCAAGAAGTTTTAATGAAGCACGTTCTTATGATGCATATACTCTAGGAGTTCCATACGTTCCTGTCTATACAGATAATGAGGTTCAAAAATTCAAGGATGGTTCGGATCCTGTTTTTTATCCAAACAGCGACTGGGTGGATATGATTTTTAAGAAACAAGGTGTACAGACAAACCACAATATTAATGTAAGGGGTGGTGCTGAAAGAGTCAAGTATTTTGTATCCTTAGGAGCTTTTACACAAGGTGGACTTTATAATTACACAAAATTTGAATCTGGTGGAAAAGCGGAAATTGATACGCAGGTAAAATATAGCCGTTATAATTTCCGAACAAATTTTGATTTTGATGTTACACATGATTTTAAGATATCACTCCAAACTTCAAATCAGATGGATTTTAGAAATCTTCCACAAAATGCTGCTCAGACAATTTTTAGTGAGGCCTATAATAGTCCCCCTGTTTCTGGTCCAGGTATTTACAATGGGAAAATCATACAAAATGTTTTAGGTAGGTATTCTCTGAAAAGAAATCCACCTTTGAATAATTTCAGCCAGGCTAATGGTCTATTAAAAGATTATCAAAACCAACTACATACTTCCGTCAAGGCTTCTTATGATTTGAGCAAACTGATAACAAAAGGGTTAAACGTGCATGCATTGATCTCCTATCAAAATTACAGCTTCTCCCGAAAAAGAATTACGAGAACAATAACTGAATGGCGGGCAGAAAGAGATCCGAATGATCCGAATAATCCGATTCCATTAATTGTTCCTGCCAATGATATTGCAGATGGAAACGTTCATGTACTTGGTACCAGTGATAATTCAAAAAGCAGGCGTACGTATATGGAATGGGGAGCTGATTATTCCAGGCAATTCCACGATCACAATATTGGAGGTTTAGTATTATATAATCAGACAAAATACAATTATCCTGCTGTTGATCCAATTTTTAAAATACCATTCTCTTATCAAGGTGTAGTTGGTCGTGTAACTTATTCCTACGCAAATAAATATCTTGCAGAATTCAACATGGGTTATAACGGATCAGAGAACTTTGCAAAAGGAAAACGTTTTGGTTTTTTCCCAGCATATTCAGCAGGTTGGGTTTTGACTGAAGAAAAATTTATCCCTAAAAACGATATTGTAACTTTTGTTAAAATCAGGGGGTCATACGGTGAGGTTGGTAATGACAAAGTTGGTGGTGTCCGGTTTATGTACCTACCTACAAGGTATTACAATAATCTTCAAACAGACGTAGGATCTTCTTATAATAACCCAATACCATCCTATCTATTTGGAACCATACCCGGAAGTATACAACAGGTAGCAAATACTGCAAGTGAAGGATCATTGGGCAATCCTGATCTCACATGGGAAAGGGCAAAAAAAATGGATATTGGTGTGGATATTAATTTGTTTAACGATAAAGTCAAAATAGTTGCTGATTATTTTTATGAAAAGAGAACTGATATTTTAACTACCAGATCAATTATTCCTAATATTACAGGGGCTACATTTCCTGCGTATAATTTAGGAATCATGCAAAACAGTGGGTATGACGGGGAAATAAATTACAGGGATAAATTCGGAGACTTTAATTACTGGCTAAAAGGTATTTTTTCATTCTCGAGAAATAAAATTTTATATCAGGAAGAAATTACAAGACAATACAGTTACTTGCAAGGGACAGGACTTCCCTTTCAGCAGTATTTTGGATTAATTGCCGAAGGTTTTTATAATACATGGGCTGAGGTGAATGATATTAACCGACCAATATCTACCTGGAATAGTAATAAATTGCAGCCAGGGGATGTTAAATACAGGGATGTTAACGGTGACGGTATTATTGATGCAAACGATTTGGTACCTATCGGTTATACCCCATTCCCTGAAATAACTTATGGTTTTTCATTCGGAGGTAATTTTAAAGGATTTGATTTATCTGTATTATTTCAAGGTTCTGGAAATAGTTCATACGCACTCCCTGCGAATTTTCAACGTGGCTTTCAACAAGATGGTTCGGCAATCGATTATATAAAAGATTGGAGTTGGACAAATGAAAGATATAAGAATGGGGAACAAATAGAACTACCCCGACCATCAGCTGCCGGCAGTCTAGATCATAACTATCAGGCATCCACACTTTGGATAAAGAATGTGAAATACCTTCGTCTGAAAAATGCAGAGATAGGCTATACTTTTGATGGTAGTCTTTTAGAGAAACTTGGTTTAAATTCTGCCCGGCTATATGCTAACGGGACTAATCTGCTTACTTGGACCAATTTGTGGCCAGGGCTTGATCCAGAAATGCCTTCGGGTACATCAACAGAATATCCGGTAGTTAGAACTTATAATATGGGACTCAATATAAATTTTTAAAAGAAATAGAAAAATGAAAAATCTAATATATTTATGTTTTTTAGGCGTTTTTTTTCTGTTGATAACGCCCTCTTGTGGCGATTTCCTTGAAAAAGCTCCCGGTGTTGATATAACCGAAGATACTATATTTTCAAGTTCAAAGCAATTCGAGTATTTTATGAATGGAACCTACTGGTGGGGAGTAATGAGTGATATGCCATATTTTGATACACGGGCTAAATTCGATGGCGTTACCGGAACTGCCGCTGATGAATCAATTAACAATACTTATACCTGGTATTATCCGGCATTAGTATGGAATGCTGCTAATATGAATCCAACTGGTTATCGGTATACCGGTGATTCCAGATGGCAAACTTACTGGGATGCAATTAGAAGGTGTAATATTATTCTTGAACGTATTGATGATGCAGTATTTATTGACATATCAACTTCTGCCGCATCTGAATTGAAGAAGAGATCAAAAGGAGAAGCACACCTGATTCGGGCTTTGCAGTACCTTGATTTATTTAGAAATTATGGTGGTGTTCCAATAGTAGATCACCGATTGACATCCAGTGAAAATTTATCAATCCCACGAGCTACCTTGCAAAAGACCTTTGACTTCATATTGGCAGATTGCGAAGCAGCAATACCATTACTCCCAAAGCCAACTGAAATTGCAAATAACCAAAGAGGCAGATTGAGTAATGTTGCAGCAATGTGCGTAAAAGCTAAGCTTATGTTATATGCGGCAAGTCCTTTGTCAAACACTGCAACGCCATATTTGGATTTAGGCAGTAATAATAATCTTATAATTTTTGGGAATTATGATAAAGAACGGTGGAAACTGGCAGCTGATGCCACTAAGGAGGCTATAGATGAAGCCGAGAGAAACGGAATTTCATTGGTCAAAAATAAGACAATAATAGAAAACGGAGAATCGAAAGATATTCCGTATCGTTATATGTGGGAAACAGTCGATAATGAAGAGGTTATCCTTGCAGATCAGCCATATACAGGAAGAAGATTGAACCATGCACCTTGGATATTTTACTGTCCCAGCACACTTGGTGGCACTGGTGGGCAATATATGACATTTAATTTTTTACAAAAATACACGAAGGCAGATGGAACAGCTCAAAACTGGGGAACTTCCGGAAATGATTTTATGAAAAAAATTAAAGAAATGGAACCCCGGTTTCAGCAAACCGTCTCTTATAACGGTTCATATTGGACACAGGACTATCCATCATTAGATTGTACCACTGGTGGCAGACAATATAATGAAACGGGTTTGATTATACACAAACCTTTACCATATAGCATTTCTAGCACACTGGAAGTAATACCAAAAGGAGTTATGTACAGGTTGGCAGATTTATATCTTATGTATGCAGAAGCTCTGAATGAATATTATGATACACCTCCCGCTGATGCTTATAAGTACGTGAATCATGTAAGAGACCGCGTAAAACTTCCACCATTACCAGACAACATGAGCAAAATTGATTTCAGGAAAAAGGTAAGGGATGAAAGAGCTGTAGAGCTTTGTAATGAAGGACAGCGTTTATGGGATATCTTACGCTGGATGATAGCAGAAGAAGATGGAGTTATGAATGGTAATATGTATGGCTTTAAACTTAATAAAACGGCATCCGAAGTAAGTTATGAAGTATATGTTGCTACAACCAGGACTTTTAAAAGGCGGATGTACAGGCTTCCATTTCTACAAAATGAAGTCGATAAGGGATATTTAATACAGAACCCGGGGTTTTAATCGGAACCCACCTTTAATCAATAAATGAAAGAATATGAAATATACATCTAATTATTTGATCTTACTGATTTTTTTCTCTTTTTTGTTTTCTACTGTATTAGCACAAGAAATAAAAATCACAAAAGATAGCATACTGAGTAAACATAAATTAATAAAATTCATAGGATATGACTCGCAACCTGAGTATAAAGTAACAAGTTCCGTTTCTTCTATTTCAGGTGATGAATTATCCAATTCATTCACTCCAAATTTATTTGACAAGCTAATAGGACGCTTACCCGGGTTGACAATTACACAAGGGTCAGCAGAGCCGGGTGTAGTAAATAACACATTAAGGGCAAGGGGAATCGGTACATACATGGGTGTTAATGATCCGTTGTTGGTGATAGACGGTATGGTTTATAACAATCGGGATATTTCAGGCAATCCGGGGGTTGATTATGGTTGGCGAACAATTATTGCTCAACTGGCCCCTGAAGAAATCGAATCTATATCATTATTAAAAGATGCTTCTGCCACTGCTATTTACGGACTCAGAGGAGCAAATGGGGTTTTATTGGTAACAACAAAACGTGGTAAGATTTCTCCATTGAAGATTAGCATTTCGTCGCAAATGGGATTTCAACAGCCTACCCATATACCCAAATTTTTGGATGCTTATGGCTATGCAACTTTATACAATGAGGCTTACAGAAATACAAAACAAACTAATACAGATTTTTATAACCAGAACGCTTTAGATCATTATAAAACTGGTGATAGTCCTTATTTATATCCTAACGTTGACTGGTATAAAGAAACAGTACGTGAAATTACTCCTGTTTATAACACAAACATGAATTTCAGGGGGGGTAATGCAACAGTTAAGTATTTTGTACTTTTGAGTTATTTAGGCAATCCAGGGTTGATTAAAGCAACGGAAGGATTAACCGCAACTGCTAAAAATCCATCGTTCGAACGCTATAATATTCGTTCAAATGTTGATATTCAAGTATCAAAAGAATTTTCGGCAAATGCAACTGTAGGACTGGTTGTTGAAGATAAAGTCAACCCTTATGACAGAAATACAAGCGGTTTATTTTATCAACTACGAGCTACGCCACCGAATTCTTTCCCTGTAAAGAATCCTGATGAGTCATGGGGAGGAAATGGAACCTTTTCAAACCCACTGGCCAATATTTCCGACAGAGGTTATTGGTCGTCAAACTTACGTAATCTCACCTCTTCATTAAAATTAACTGAAAAACTTGATTTCATTACCCCAGGATTAAGTGTCTCAGCTTTAATTGGATTTAATAGTTTTCATGTAGGCTACTCAAACAGGTCGAAAGAATACCTTTATAATAGTTTACGTGAAGGGGTAGATGGGAAAATAGAAATAGCACAACATTTTGGAAACAAAGGAACTCTTACAGCAAATGAAGGTCTTTATAATGAGTGGAGAAATATGTCGGTTCAGGGCTTCTTGAATTATGCAAGAAAATTTGGTAGCCATGACATTAATGTTCTTGCAGTTTATACTTATGAGGATGAATATAACACATTTGATATTTCAGATCGTACAGGTCAATTGCAAAACTATCGCCACGAAGGTCTTGGAGCTCGTTTTAACTATACATTGATGCATCGTTACATTGCTGAATTTTCATTTGGATCACAGGCTACCGAAATCTTTGCTAAAGGTAAAAGAACCGGATTCTTCCCTGCCGGATCAATAGGGTGGATAGCTACTGACGAAGATTTCATGATGGATAACGATTTAATAAAATTTCTAAAACTAAGAATTTCTTATGGTTTAACGGGGAATGACAGATTGCAAGGCTATACAACTGACTATCGATTCTTATATACGGCGGGTTATAATTATTCTGAAAATTATTATTTTGGAAAAACCACAACTCAAAATCCAGGTATGCGTCAAACATATTTAACGAATCCTGATATTACATGGGAAAAAGAGAATAAATTCAATGTTGGTTTTGATGCAAATATTCTGGACAATATGGATCTCTCGTTTGATTATTTTGATAATATCAGATATGACATCTTAGCGTCTCCAGCGAGGACAATCCCTTCGTATGCAGGTATTCCAACATCATATCTTAACTTAGGAAAAACCAAAAACCAAGGATTTGAAGCCTCCATTTCTTATAAAGGAACTGTAAATAAAGACTTTAGCTATTCTGCTCAATTCAATGCATCGATTGCAAAGAATACATTGGTTTATCAATCGGAAGAAGCAAAGCTTTATGATTATTTAGGTAGAGAGGGCTATCCGATTAATCAACCTTTCTATTATGAAGCGATAGGTCTTTATACGCAGGAAGAAATTAACGATCAGACAGTGGCTAAACCTAAGTGGAAAAATGTACTCCCCGGTGATATCAGGTATAAAGATCAGAATGGTGATGGTGTTATCAACGATTACGATGTTCGTGCATACGGCTTTACTGAAATTCCTGATATAACAATGGGACTTAATTTAGGTTTTTCCTACAAGGGGTTTGATTTTAATGCATTTTTACAATCAGCTTTGAATAGAAGTATATATTTGGGTGACATTTATTACAGACCATTCCAGGGTAATAGCGGAGTATCAACATACGTACTGAACAATAGATGGACAGAACAAAATCCAGATCAAAACGCAAAATTTCCTCGTTTATCTCTCAATCAGGAACAGAACAACTATCGGGGATCCACTTTCTGGGTACGTAATGGTGATTTTTTGAAATTGAGAAATATTGAATTGGGTTATACTTTTAAAAAGATATTGTCAACTTCTTCTTCTTCTGATTTGCGTGTATTTATTAACGGAAGTAATCTCTTCTCAATTGATCATGTAAAAGATTTTGATCCGGAAGATATAGATGGATATCCTGCTGTAAGAACAGTCAGTTTAGGTGCAAAATTCAGTTTTAATTAAATAATTAAGAAAAACAAAAATGGAAAATATAGTAAATAAAGTTATTGCAACCATCCTGTTTTTAGGAATTTTGATGACAAGTGGTTGTGCCGACCTTGACAGAGAGTATTCAAATACTTATGAAAAGAAACAACTCGATGAACAATATTTATTTAGAAAATATGAGTGTAATGTACTATACGCTACACTCGAGGAGGGGTACTCTATACTTGGCAGCGGGATGAGAGCATCAATAACAGATGAAGCAAAGGACACCTATCAAGGGGTTTCTGTATTATTTAACACGGGTACCTTGAACGCAGGTACAAATCCCGATAATAACTCATGGACCCGATATTTTCAGGGAATTTATCGGGCGAATAATTTTCTTAAAACAGATATTGATGTAGATCTAAGTGACTGGTCACAAGACCCTTCGGCTGAAGGAAAGATAAAGTATCGTGACAGAAAAATCGACGTAGAAAATTTCCCAAAAGAGGCCAGATTTCTGAGAGCTTATTTTTACTTTGAGCTAATTAAGCGTTTTGGTGGTGTACCTATTATCACAGAACCTGTAACTCAATATACAGACTTTTCAAAAATTAAAAGAAATTCATTGCAGCAATGCATCGATTTTATTGTTAGTGAATGTGATTCTTTAGGTGGGAAAAACGGCTTATTATCTTCTTATAGAGAAAGTGAAATGAGTAGAGTTGAAAGAGGTGCTGCCTTAGCGTTAAAAAGCCGTATTTTATTATATGCTGCAAGCGATCTATGGAATGACCCAAGTTGGGCTAACACATCAGATCCTGAAATTTTAAGTTTAATATCTGTAACCGGTGATCGTAGAGCAAAATGGAAAGCAGCTGCAGATGCCGCAAAAGATTTAATTGATTATAATGTTGATGGTGTATCTTACTCTTTAATGCCGAATTATTATCCTAATATCGGACTAAAATACGATCGTTCGAGTAATAATGAAATACTACTGGTATACCGACCCAGTGGAAATAGCAATAGTTTTGAAATATCAAATTATCCGATAGGTAGTCTCCGGGGGCAAGGACGTGTAACTCCCTCGCAGAATCTGGTGGACGATTATGAAATGCTTGATGGATCTAAATTTGACTGGAATAACCCTGAACATGTTGCTAATCCTTATGTAAACAGAGATCCTAGATTAGAACTTACAGTTCTTCATAATAAAAGTGTATTTGGGACTCCAAGTAAATTAACATTAGAGATATATCCGGGTGGATTACATGGGCCAGGACAACCAAATTCCACTACGACAGGCTATTATTTAAAAAAACTGCTTGATGTCAACCTGGACTTAAGTTCAAATCGCACAAGTTATCATACATGGACTTTTTTCAGAATGGCCGAAATTTATTTGAATTATTCAGAAGCTCTAAATGAATACGATCCAGGCAACCCTGATGTTGTTAAGTATGCAAATATGACCCGAACCAGAGTAGGAGTAAATATGCCTCCTTTCCCAAGTAGTTTATCTCAACCAAACATGCGTGAAAAAATAAGAAATGAACGACGAATTGAACTTGCCTTTGAAGATCATAGGTATTGGGATGCTCTGAGATGGAAAATAGCCGATAAAGCGATAGGTGGACCTTTATATAAGATGGTGGTTACTCCAACTGAAAATGGAGGCTTTACATACAAAAGAGAAGTATTGGAATATCGTGTATTCGATGCATCTAAAATGTACTTTTATCCAATACCACTAAATGTGATATTAAATGAACAAGTTATCGCGGCAGGTTGGAAACAAAATCCGGGATGGTAATAATAAATAAATATTTTAATAGTATATAGACCATGAATGAAATATTAAACAATGGGTTCAGTAAATTCTTTCTTTTTTGTATGATTCTTGGAATTCTGTCTTCTTGTGAAGACCGAGGTATAGTAGATACAAATTATCCTGAACAAGGGGTTTTTATGCCAATGTCCCGCTTGGGAATATATGAGATTAATGACACAACCGGTTCGGTAAATCCCTTTGCCCGTTATGTTATTGACTCAGTGAACCATAAATTTCTTATTCCAATAGGAATTTACCGCTCCGGGGTGGATAGTAAAGGTAAGGTTACTGTTGATTTAGGAGTATATAACGATACAATACAAAATCTTATTGATAACAAAGTATTTAGAATGAAAACCGGAGATCAGACTCCGGCAATTCTACCTGTGGGAAGTTATAGCTTACCCTCTCAGGTTGATGTTAAGGATGGTGCTGATTATGCATTGTTTAATCTGGAAATTGATCTTCCTTTTATTCAAGCCAATTTAGGTAAAAGATATGCTTTGGCAATAAAGATTACAGGTTCATCAAAAGTTATAAGTAAAACATACAATACGGCAATTATTGACTTTGATAGTCGTTTTACCGGTGCTATGACAAAATTCTCGTTTAAGGCAAATAAATCAGATTCAAAATTAGTAGAATTTACAAATCTAACTACTTATGGACTGTCTTATAAATGGGATTTTGGAAATGGAAACAAGTCAACAGAAAAAAATCCCCCGGCACAAGCGTATTCCGATTTTGGAACATATAAGGTATCGCTAACATCGACAGGTATTGATGGAAAGCAAAATACATATACTCAAAATGTTGTTATATGGAATGTGATTACAAGCAGCTTTATCATGAATGCAGGTGATCCATTTAAACGCGCCGGTGTTGTAACTTCCGGGAGAACAGATGTTATTGCAAACTGGAGTTACACTCCAAATATATTATCAACAGTTTCCGGAGGTAAGAATATTGGTGGCTGGCTAGGTGATAACGGTGGTGTAATGGACTTCTTTGCTAATTCAAGCACTACACCTAATGGATTAGTGAACGCGAAGATTTATCAAACATTCGAACTTGAAGCCGGTTATTATCAATTTGGATTTATTCAATATTCAATAACAGGAACCAATAATTGTTTTGCCGTTGTATCAAAAGGTACCGGACTTCCCGATATTGTTAATATGAATTCTGATACAAATGTTCTTGGAAAATTCAACTGGAACGAAGCAAGCAACTTGGGTGACCAAAAACAAGGTGTTGAATTCAGATTGGATTCAAAACAAACAATTACAGTCGGTTTTGTTGTATCTAACACAGTGAATGGACGCGTTAAAATAAAGGGCGTTTCTTTAGCTAAATAACTATTATACTCTAAAGAACTTCAAAAACCATGAAAAAAAAATTTTTTTTCAGCAAAATCATCATACTGTTCTTTATTTGTATTTGTAATTATCTGAACGCCAATGACTATATTCTTACAACCTTATCAAGTAATGAAGGACTTTCACAACAAGATGTAGAATGTATAATACAAGATAAATATGGTTATATCTGGGTTGGCACCTATGATGGATTGAACAAATATGATGGTAGTAAATTTACACATTTCAGGCATTTTCCCGGCAATCCAAATTCTATTAGTGCAAACAGAATTATTTCATTACAAGAGTGGCCAGAAAGAGATGAAATATGGATTGGTACCGATGGAGGAGGTCTGAATTGCTTAAATATGAAAACTACGCAATTTAAGCATTACCCGGAAAATTTAATAAAAGGTAACACTCTCAAAAACAATATAATATCTTGTTTATATAAATCCTATAAAAGTTTATGGATAGGAACCTCCAATGGGGTTAATAAATTACACTTTTCCGAAAACAAGAATGCTGTCTTTACTCATTATGTGTTAATGGGAATACAAGATAAATCAAAAGCACGGCAACATGTTTCTACCATAACTGAAGACAACTCTGGTACAATAATAGCAGGAACAATAAAAGGACTTTATCAGAAAAAAACAAACGAAAATGAATTCAGACTGGTTCAAGGCATTGATAATAATATAAAACAAGTATTGAAAGATGAGGTAGGAAATATATGGGTTTTAACTGAATCAAAAATATATTTTTACTCAGTCTCTTCGCAAAAAATACAAAATTATTTATCAAATCCCTACATTTTAGATTTTACAACTCCTGATTATTATAGGAAAATTATGCCCATTAGTGAAAATCTTTATATTTTTATTAATGGAAATAGAGTGTTTTGGGTAAAGCATAATTACAATACTTTTAATTTTGAGGAATTAACATTTTCTCAAAATGTTTTTTTCAAAAAGAATAACTTAAAAGCTTTATTGCTTGACAAATCTATGAATGTTTGGCTGACTTCAGGTTTGGATGGGATTGCCCATTTTGATCTCAACGCTAAATCTATATATCAATTGCCGTTAATCCAGTCAGAAAAGGATGATAAAAACCCCATACAGGCAATAATTACCGATAGTAAAAGACGAATGTGGATTGGTTCAACTTTTGGCATATTCGTAAAAGAGCCCAATAATAGTAAATCAATTAAAGTTAAAGGTATAAATGAAATGGTATATGGTATTATAGAAGATAAACACAATAATATCTGGATCACCGCTATTAATAACATATATTTTATACCAAAAGGAAATATAGCCAATATAAAAAAAATAGATGAAAAATATAATCTACCTAAAGGAGTCTATCCTTTTGAAGCACCTTATGCCATCTGTCAGGATAAAGAAAGAGATATTATTTGGATAGGTCTAAGAAGTGGAATTCTTCAAATAAAAAATAACAACAACGAAAATTTCATTTTTGATCAAAAGGTTATTCAACCTTTTGAATCCTTTCGAGCAACAAACAACATTACTATATTGCATTTAGATAAAAAATTTAATTGTTTATTGATAGGGACAAAAAATTCAGGCCTAATCCGGGCAGATCTTTCAGCACTGGGAGAAATTGTAAAAATTACTCCAATAGGTAGGCAGACGAACGAAAAACAAAAACATATCTGGTCAATATTTGAGTCTACTGAAGGTACTATATATATTGGAACTGATTCCGGGTTAAAAGAATTGACACGAAACAGTAATGGTAAGCTCGGTTTAGTTCCGATTAAAGGAGATGACCGACTTCAATCCTATAAAATAGTATCAATCATTGAAGACAATTATCGGAATTTATGGTTAAGCACCAGTTTTGGATTACTATGTTATTCTCTAAAAAACAAACAAGTGACTCCGTTTTATAATACAGACGGATTGAATACAAATGTTTTAACTGAGGGAAGTTTATATGATTCAGAAAAAAATAAGTTATATCTTGGAACAATAAAGGGGGTTAATGTATTTGATCTATCTTCTATGAATATAAATAATGTTGCTCCCGAAACTCAATTTAGTTCACTCAGGGTCAATAATACAAATATTTTACCCGGAGAAAATTTTAACGGAAGAGCAATTTTAGAAAGTTCTCTCGAAACAACAAGTCAGATTTCTTTAAATCACAACGAGAATAATTTTACCATCGAATTTGCCTCACTTCATTACAGTAATCCTGCAAAAAACAGTTTTTCGTATAAACTTCAAGGTTTTAGCGATAACTGGACAACAGTAAATAACATTATCCGGTCTGCCACTTTCACCAATGTACCATCAGGAAAGTATACTTTGTTGTTAAAGAGTGCTAATGGGGATGGGGTTTGGAATAAAACAGCCAAAAGTTTAAAGATTGTAATAAAACCAGCTCCATGGAAGACAATTTGGGCATATTTATTCTATCTGATTGTGTTTGTAGCTTTATTATATATAATTTATAGATATTATAGCGACAGAAAAAAAATGAGATATGAACTCTTACTTGAACAAATTGAACATAAGAAAGAGGTGGAAATTGCAGAAGAAAAGCTTAAATATCATACCAATATTACCCATGAATTACGTACACCTCTTTCGCTTATTATTGCACCAACAGACGAACTACTTCTAAGGTCATACGAAGATGAGTATCTTAACTCACAATTGAGTATAATCAAAAGTAATACAAGCAGACTTTTGCAATTAATTAATCAATTCTTAGACTTTAGGAAAGTAGTGAATGAAAAGTATATACTAAATGTTGGGAATGAAAATGTATCCATTATTCTGAATGAGATTAAAAATCATTTTACGGTTATAGCACTGCAAAAAAAAATATCCATTGAATTATTCAATGATTTAGTTACACCTTATTGCTGGTGCGATAAGGAAATAGTTACAAAAATATGTTATAATCTTTTGTCTAATGCTTTACAATACACTCCTAATAATGGGAGAATATTCATATATGCGTCACAAAATCAAGATAATAATAATTTAAATATTTCTATTGAAGACACCGGAATTGGTATTGAAGAAAAGGAGATTGACAAAATCTTCAATCGGTTTTACCAAGTGCCAGGTACATTAGGCGGTACAGGTATAGGCTTAAATTTATGCCAGCAATTTGCATTAATCCATAAGGGTAAAATTTCTGTTAAGAGTAGCGTTGGCAAAGGTTCTATTTTTACTTTGGAGATACCTGTTAGCAAAAGTGCATATAAAGAAACTGGAATAATAGATTCTCAGAACTACATAGAGGAGCAGGAAGAGTTTGTGGATATCGACCTTGACTCTGAAGTAACTGAAATAAAGAATGCTCCAGTAGTACTTGTTGTGGAAGATAATTACGATTTATGTGTCTATATTGAGAACCTTCTTAAAGAAGATATGACTGTGATTGTATCCAATAATGGCGAAGATGGATATAATATGGCGTTAAATAATATTCCAGATATTATTGTTAGTGATATTATGATGCCAGTTTTGGATGGAATTGAAATGACAAAAAAATGCAAAGAAGATATGAATACCAGTCATATCCCGATCATTTTGCTTACGGCAAAATACACAGATGAGAATGAAATTGAAGGGTTAAGTTGTGGCGCGGACGATTATATTACAAAGCCATTTAATGCTCAGATACTTAAACTAAGGATTAATAATCTTCTTAGATTAACAAAGAAAAAAATAGAGGAAGTAAATGAGGACAAAAGTAAATTAAACGAACGTGAACGTGAGTTTTTAGAAAAATTTGAAAATATAGTATTTGAAAATATATCCGTTCCTGAGTTTGGTATTGAAGATATTTGCAGGATTATGTTTATGTCGAGGATGCAGTTATATCGTAAGATGGCAGCTGTTATTGACAAAAAACCTATTGAATACCTTAAAGAAATAAGAATGAAAAAGGCTTATGATTTAATGAAAGAAAAAGGCATGAATATTACTGAAGCCATGTTTGAAGTCGGTTATTCAAATTATTCATATTTTTCCCGACGATTTATAGAAGTAAATGGTATTTCTCCACGTGAAGTTTTAAGAATGAAATCCTAAAAAACAAATACAATAAAAAATTACAACCCCTGATGAAAAAAAAGTTATTACTTTCCTCTATTCTGCTATTATGTATAGCTATTGGTCTTTATTCGCAAGACTATCCTGATTTTCATACTTCTGTTGGTGCTTTGCCCAATGAAGGTGTATTAAGCATTCCCAAAAACACATACAGGCTTGACTTAGCAGGTAAAGGAACATTCAGGGTAACGGGTAAGAAAAATTTACATATTGATGGTAACGG
>Ga0172367_10002971_pt1 | contig 22613 bp, 27 predicted proteins | sample Lak10m_FD_114542 | JGI IMG/M metagenome (GOLD analysis project Ga0172367, IMG submission 114542) | Freshwater microbial communities from Kabuno Bay, South-Kivu, Congo - kab_022012_10m | ecosystem: Environmental > Aquatic > Freshwater > Lake | place: Democratic Republic of the Congo: South-Kivu... | reverse complement strand
TATATTATTTATATCAATAGTTTGATATACTTCTTATAACAATTACTATGAATCATCTGAAAGCTAACTCAAGCAATCAGATTAGCTCCAGAAAGAATTCTGGATAACTAACAAAAAGAGTAGGGCATCACACTTTAAGTGATGAAGAAAATTAATCACTTCTTCTAAATAAAAGATTAGGATAAGATGAAAATCCTTAAAACATCGATTGAAGTTTAGGAGAAATTCTTCAATGACAGCTCAGGCTAAATTATCTTCATTGCTTTTTTATATTTCAAAAGACCAGATTTAACAGAAATGTTTATCTGGTCTTTTTTTTTGTTAAAATTAAAAAAAATTAAAAATAAAGTTATGTCAAAGTTTAACACAACAATTCAGAAAGGAAAAACCAAAACCGTAAATTTGGCCGGTGGTGAAGCATACAAACAATCTAAAGGGTTAGAATTAGTTTCTATCCTCTTAACATCATTTGTGAGTGATACATTCTATCGTTCATCTAATGATACATTAGATAGATTAAAAACTCTTCTTTCAGAAGTTGATCCTAAGTTTGCGGCTAAGGCAGCTATCTTTGCTCGTGATAAATTCGGTATGAGAAGTATTACACACGCTCTTGCTGGTGAATTAACTTCACACTCTGCTGGTTTAGAATGGGCTAAAAACTTCTATGATAAAGTTGTAGTTCGCCCAGATGATATGATGGAAATCATGGGTTACTATCTTTCTAACAAGACAGATGTTAAGAAACCAAAGTTTCCAAACTCTTTGAAGAAAGGTTTTGCTAAGGCTTTTGACCGTTTTGATTCATATCAAATCGGAAAATACAAATCAGAGAATAAAGAAGTTAAGTTAGTTGATGTTGTAAACTTGGTTCATCCAGTTCCAACTTCAAAGAACAAAGAAGCACTTTCAAGCCTTATCTCTGGTGATTTGAAAAATACCAAAACTTGGGAATCTATGTTGTCACAAGCTGGTCAACAAGCTTCTAATGAAGAAGAATTAGGACAATTAAAGGCTGATGCTTGGAAAGAATTAATCTCTTCTAAGAAGATTGGATATTTTGGACTTCTACGCAACTTGCGTAACATTATTACTCAGGCTCCTGATGTGGTAAATGAAGCTTGTCAATTATTGACTGAAGAAAGAATGATTAAATCAAGTCGTGTTTTACCTTTCAGGTTCAAAACAGCTTATGATGAGATTTCAAATCTTCCATCGTCTTCTGTTACTCGTAATGTTTTAGTAGCTTTGGACTCAGCACTTGGTATTTCAGTATCAAATGTTCCAAAGTTCGATGGAGAAACTTTGGTTGTAGTTGACGTATCTGGCTCTATGAGTGGTAAGCCATCCGAGATTGCTTCTCTTTTTGCGGCTATTTTGGCTAAATCCAACAATTGTGATGTTATGACTTTTGCTAATTATGCTCAGTATGTAAATTACAATCCGAATGATTCTGTTTTGACTATTAGAAATAGTTTCAAATTCACTGGTGGTGGTACAAACCTAAGAGATGCTTTTGTTAAGGCCAACAAGGCTTATGAGAACATAATCATTCTTTCAGATATGCAGTCATTTATAGGGTATGATACTCCACTGGCTCAATTAAACTCTTATAAAACAAAGTTTAATTGTAATCCACATATATTTAGCTTTGATTTGGCTGGACTTGGCACATTACAAATTCCACAAAATGGAGTTTATTGTTTAGCTGGATTTTCTGATAAAGTATTTGATGTAATCTCTGCTTTAAAAGAAGACCGTAACGCACTTGTTAATCAGATTCATTCAATTTCTTTGTAAATCAAAAAGTCCTCTAATTTTAGGGGACTTTTTTATTCTAAATAATCACTACAATCGCCTTGTTGATAATATTCAACTGCATGAATTAAGTCATTTCTTTCAAAGAATATTCTTTTTTCGATTTTGTTATAAGTGGCGATGACCACTATTTCATCATTTGTCATAAATCCAAAAATGATATAATCCATATTTTCCCAATCTGGATGTAGATCGACTAATTTTTCAGCATCTTTTTGAGGAATACCATATTTTACAAGCTCTTTTATAACAACTTCGTAAGCTTCTTTTTCAGGATTATCTCTTTTAACAAACTCTTTATGAGCTCTTTCCATTTCATCAGTTTCAATTGTCTTTTGAAATGCAATAGTAATTCTTAATTCACCAAAATCATTTTGATTAGCACCTGCCTGGGCGAATCGAAGGCGCGCTCCTTGAAAAGGTGATGTTTCAACTTTTTTCTGAATTATTTGTAATTCTTCAACTTGTGCAATTCTTTCACAAGTGATTAATATTTGTTCAATATCTTTAACTTGTTGTTTTAGAAATGATTGGTAATCGTTTAATTCAAATTTTGGATTTTTATATGATTTCGAAAGTTGTATCGAAGTTTTGATTTGAATTTCTTTATCATCAAATTTACTTACACGACTTTGAACACTTACACATTGGACATCAGATTCATCTTCTAAATCTTGTAAATAATCTAAGATATCTTCTTTTTTTAAAGCATATTTTTCCCTGACTTTTAAAAACTCTGTCGATCCTTCAAAGTAAACAGATGATTCGTTAAATTGTTGCCAAGATTTAATCATAATCTATATATTAAATTATTTCCAAATCTTTTCTAAATCAATCTTAGCAGATACATCTATTATTTTAGCATCTTTCTTTAGTGAGTATTTTCCAATTTTAGAAAATGATTTAACAATCTTTCTTATCTTTTTCTTATCTTCATCTGTAAGGTCAAAGTTAAAGATTTGAATTAAATTGTCTATTTCAGAAAATGACAGATAAGCTTTATGTCCCAAGAAATAAAGAAAATCATAAGAGTATTTGTTATAAGCATCGGCATTTGAATCATCAGATTTACTTATTAAAAAATGTGTCAATGAGTTTTCTACACCAATACAAGGTACTGAATACTTGAATCCATCTATTACAAATTCTCTAGCAATTGAATCATAAGTTTTAATTAGTTTATCATCTAATTTAGCGTAATTGAAGTTATTAGAATCAAATGAGATTATATCATCTTTACCGATAGTATCATCAAAGAATTTGATTTCGATTTGTTTATTATTAGTAAACTTAACAATTTCTAAAAACAAATAAACTATATCAATACTTTTGACATCATAGTAGGAATATCCTTTTGAAAGAATAACATTCTTTTCAACAATTTTTTTAACTCTGGTAATTACTAAGCCTAAATCTTCTTTTTCGTATTGATATTCATACTCAATAATATCTTCAACATCGGCCTTTTTAATCCATAATTCAAAATCATCTTTGTAGAAAAGTCCTTGTGATGGAAGTGTTTTAATATTGATTTTCTTTTGTATATTAAGGATTCCTTTTAAAATATTTGATAAACTCATTCAGATAACTTTTCTTTTATATATTCAGAGGATTACATTTCACTCATTATTAAAAAGAGATTTTCTCCAAGTTCTTCTAAGTCACATTCTTCTAACTGTTTATCAAACTCATCAAGAATTCTGACTTTATTTATTCGTTCCATGTATAAAAGATTCATTACAGATTCTTTATTTCTCCATTTTACAACAACCTCAAAAGGATGACCAATCTCTGGTTCTGAAGTCAATTCAATTTGAATTCCTGATTCATCTAAATTGCTGAGAGTTTTTAGAAGATTATCATATTTTCTGGTCTTATCATTCTCAAAAAATGGCAAAACTTCCACTTCTAACCAATCTAAGATTTCATCCGTTATAGTTTCTACTGAGTCAGTAATATGGTACATAAAAACTTCATTAGTAGATTTTTCTAATTTTTTTTCAAAATCTTCAAATTCTTTTAATTCTTTTTTATATTCTTCTGATTTAATGTCTAATGGTTTACTTGAATATGAATATCGACCCCGCTGTTTTTCAGGTGTTGGTTGTATTATTGTGAAATAAACATCCCAAATAATATCCTCATGATTGTTCTCAATGTGTGGCATGTAGAAATTAATTTCTAATCTTGGGTAGCTTGGCTTTACTTCTATTGAATTAGGAAAATGTCCAAATTTCCATAATTCTATCGAAACTTCTTTTGATTTTACATCACCGATTTCAATACTAAGAGCACTAGCCCATTTTGACCACTTACCTTCATCAGATTCTATTTCACCTACTGCATTTTCTAAAGCATCTACAAAACGATAATAAGCTTCTATTTTTTGTATTAATTTTTTATGAGTTATGATAATATCAACATTGTATCCTTTGATACAAGTTAAATTTTCATCGATTCGAGAAACTAAAAAAGATAATCTTTCAAGTGGTAGATTGTAAGTTTGTTTAGAAACAAAAATACAGTTTATACCCGGAGTATCTTCATCATTTGGTGAATACTTAAAAGCATAAAATCTAGATTCATTGATATAGGTTTTAATAAATCCTTCTTTGATTTCCGGTAATGATTCTTCAACAATATCTGATAAGTAATCAGTCAAAACATCTTTTATATCATCAATTAAGTCAAAATCCATTTCAAATGAATCATCCGTAAACTCATTAAATTCCAATAGAAACTTCATAAGAGTATATATAAAGAAATTGATGACTAATTTGTGATTGTTAATTCTGATTGTTTTGAATATCTAACTAAAATTGAAAGTGGTAGTATTGACTTGATTCTTACGGATCCACCTTATGATATTTCCAGAAACTCTAATTTTAATAAAGTATCTGAAGCTTCTTCAGATATCATGAAAACTAAATACTCAAAACATTCAATACATTTTGGTGAATGGGACACCAATTTAGATTTAGATAAATTATTTGAAGAGTATCATCGTGTTTTGAAAAAGAGTGGTACTTTAATCATTTTCTTTGATGTTTGGAAATCAAATCAATTAAAAGAAATGGCCCAAAAGTGGAAATTCAAACAGCCAAGAGTTGGAATGTGGCTTAAAAATAATCCAACGCCAATTAATTCTAAGAGTAATTATCTTTCTAATGCTCACGAATTCTTTTTCACTTTCGTTAAGGATAAGAAACCAACATTTAATTCTGAGTATGATAATGCGATTTATAGATATCCACTTTGTCATGGTAAAGAAAGATTAGAGCATCCAACACAAAAACCACTAATATTGATAAAACAGATGATAGAAAAACATTCAAATCCTGACGATTTAGTTTTAGATACCTTTTCTGGTAGTGGAACGGTAGCCGAAGCTTGTTTATTGACAGGTAGGAAGTTTCTTTGTATTGAAAAGGACGAAAAATATTATCAAATGTCACTTAAAAGAATAAAACAATTAGAAATAAATAAAATATAAAAAATAAAAATCAATATGGGATTTACAGTAAAAAATTCACAATTAAATAATGAAACTTTAGGAGTTCTAAATCAACTAATCGAGTTAGATATCAATGCGTCATCCGCTTTTAGATTGACCAGAATTATCAAACATCTTTCTTCAATTGTTGAAGATAAATTAAAGTCAGAAAAAAGGATTTATGATAAGTGGATTCAAAGAGATGAAGAAGGAAATCCAGTTATTCCCAAAGATGAAGAGGGTAATCCGATTCAAGGTTCTGTAAGTATCTCTGATATGACGGCTTTCACTAAGGAAATGACAGAATTTTTAGAAATTGAAAGTGAGATACCTTTTGAAAAACTTAATTTTGAGGATTTGAATCTTCAAACCGCGAAAATCAAAGATTTAATTAAAGTTGATTTTCTTTTCAACTAATAAAAAACGAGTGAATATTCACTCGTTTTTTATTTTTATAGATATTGAGAAATTTATTTTTAATATATACTAAAAAACAAATTAGTAAATGCCTTTTGCTACATACAGTATATCTTCAAGTACAACTGAAGCTAACTCTTTTAATAATATCAATGATGTTTTATCTGTATTACCAGATAATACCCAAAAAAACATCTCTCCGAGAGATATAAGAAATGCTGTTTTCTCAAATTGGGAAAATACTGTAATTCGATATACTTCAAACACATTAGGTACACCATATATTGGTATTCACAGAGAAGATATAAAAGATAAGTTATTCTTTGGTAAAAAGAATTTATTAGGATCTGATATTTTAAGTAATCCTGTTTTATCTGCTCAATCTGACATCGATATTTTCTTTTATAATACAAAATCAGATACCGCTCCTTCTCAAAACCTAAAAATTGGTTTTATAGCTGGTTCTTCTCAATCTTTACACCAAAGTGTTCCTTATTTAGAAGTAGTTCAAGTTAGTGGTGGAACACCATCACTTGGTTTAAATCTAAGTCATAATCAACCATTTGGTGGAGATTTTAATTTTTTAGCTGGTAACTATGGCAGAATAGGTTTGAACGGATTGGTTATTCCTTCTTACACAGAAATAAATTCGATGATAGTCTCACCGTCTGCTTCGATAGTTGGTGATTTATTTGTAGTTAGAAGTAATTCTGGAAATTTAGAATTTAGAACTGGTGCTCCTGTAACTTCAACATTAGGATCGCCTGGTTCACCAACGACTATATTTGGTAGTTCGGTGGATGTTAATGGGTTTTCTTTGGAATTTACAGATTTGAATCCAACACCTCAAACTATTGGTGGCATTCCAGCGGGTTCAACTTTTAGTAATGTGCCATTAGTCGAGATGATAAGATTATTACTTTATCCTTATTTAGGGCCATTAGCAACTTTGACTATTACAAATCCTATTCAAGAGAGGAATCATACATCTGGAACTAATTCGACCTTTACTTATACTTTGACTAAAAGGACTGCTAATTTAACATCAACTACGATTCAAATCAGAAATAGTGTAGGTGCGATAATCTATAATGATCCTGCCGGCCCACTTATAACCGGTTCAGGTTTTATAAGTCAAACTTATACAGATGGTTTTACTTTTAGTGGTCCTCAAATTTTAACAAATAATAATGGTTCTTTTACTTTTTCAGTTTCAACTACTGATAGCACTCAATCTGTGACAGCAACTTCAAGTTTGAAATTTGTTTACCCATATTTTTATGGATTCTCAGCAACTACTTTAAATACTCAAAATATCATAAATAGTTTAACTAAATTGGTTGATGTTCAAGATGACCAAACTGTTTCACTGTCTGGTACTGGATATCTTTATTATGCTTATCCCGCAAATTATTTAACATTGGCTAAAATATATGATGGTAATGGATTTTTGTTATGGCAATCTGGTGTTCCATCTGCATCTTGGACTTATTCTACTAATACAATAAGTAGTCCGAGTGTAATTTGGGGAGGTGTGAGTTATTTAATATTCAGAACAACTAATGTTGTTACGATAGGACCACCTTCACAGGCATATCAATTTAACTTCACACCATAAAAAATAAAAGATAAGAAATGGCAGTAAATATAATAGATGGTTTTTATTTGAGTTCTTCAGTACCAATTGATTCACGATTTGTTGTGAATAATTCTGCTGAGCGTACAGCTATAGTTTATAAATATGATGGTTTGAAAGTCTTTCAAATAGATAATAGAACTACTTATATTTGGAATTCAACCACATCTATTTGGGAAGTTGAAGGCAATGGAACCTTATCTGGGACAGGGACTCTTAATTATGTTCCGCGTTGGACTTCTGGTACTACTTTAGGAACTTCTAGTTTATATTCTAGTGGTAATGGTAAGGTGGGAATAAATGATACAAATCCTCTTTCAAACTTACAGATAAAAGAAAATTCATTAAGTGCACCACTTTCTTTAAATGTTAGGTATATAAGTGGATCAAATGATTCAGCTGTAATTGGTTATAACTGGTATTATACAACAAGTGATCAATCTTTTACCTCTTCTAAGAAATCAGCTTATATAGAAATGACTTCACAGAATGGGTTTCTTCTGAAGACACGAAATAGTAATTCTTCAACTTGGACTACTAATTTAGAATTAAACAATTCAACCGGTTGGAATATTGTTAGAAGTTCTGGAAGTGGAACATTCATTTCTGGAACATTAAGTTTGAGTAGTTCAGCTTCACCTGGAACAGTTAATCAAATGGTTACATTTGATGGAAGTTTTAGAACTTTAAAATCAATTTATAAGAATGTAAAGTATCTCACACTAGGAGCAAACTATACTGTTCTTCCAGAAGATCACGAGATAATTATAACTACTTCTCTAACCAGAACAATAACATTGCCTACATTAACTTTGAGTCAGGTAGGTAGAGAATTATCATTTACATTGCAACAAACTTTATCCACTGTTAATTTAATTTTCTCACATTCTGCTAACATTATTGATTTGGGTGGTGGTGTATTTAGTGGTGTTCTAAGATCAGAGAATACGATTAAATTTGTAGCATTTGATTTTGGTGGAGGAGATTATAGATGGAAGGTATTTCAAATTGGTAATAATGTTCTCTCATCTGGTAATAATGGTGAGTTTATTATAAACTCAACTGGAAATTGGATTAAAAGAAACTTTTTACAACATTTGGCGAGCAATTCTAATTTAGGAACTAATACAGGAACTTTTCTTAGGCTCAATTCTACTACATCTAATGAGCTTTCATTGAGTGGTAATGGTAGTTCTAAGTTACAAATTAATCATTCAACATTTGGATTAATTCAGAATCAACCAATATCTGGTAATACTGGAACCGCATTATATATAATTTCAACTAATGAACTTACCTCTTTAGGAGAAGAAAGGATAAAAATACAAACTAGAACATTAAATATACCAGGTGCCAGTAATCCATCAGACCCTTCTTCAGGTCAAGGTTCAATTCAATTGGCTAGTAAAAAAGCCATTGAAATTATATCACAGACCGGTGAGTATTATATGGGTCAAGGATCGAGTGGGGCAACAAGTGTTGTTTTACCTCCAATTCAAACAACGCCATTGCCTTCTAATATTAAACCACTTTATATAGATGTTAATAATGGTAGAATTTACAGAGGTGTTTAACCTTCGATTTTCTCGAACCACCAATTAAAGTAAATGAAATTATCACCAGTTAAGGCGTACTTATCATTTTCATATTCAAAAATGATTTTATTGTCATAAGATTTAAGAACTTCAATTTCTGAACCTAATTTCAATTTTAAAAGCTTTCCAGTTAGTAAAGAATAACAAACTATTTCATCAGATATTGATTTAAAGATACCAAATTGTGGTTTTAGAAAGTTTTTAACAATTTTAATAATTAGTCCTTTCATTTTAATTACCCATTCTCTTGTTTGAACTAAGTCGTGGTCTTTAAAAACTTCTGATTTGAATTCTGAATTTCCGAGAATATCTTTGATAACTCCCCAATATTCTTCTTCTTGGATTTTAAAACAAATATAAACATCATATTGTAAAGAGTTTTTAACTATTCTAATTATCTTTAGTTCTTTAATTTCTTGGTCTTCTAATGCCAATTTAGATTTCAATGTTCTATAAGCAGCTGATCCCATTAATGAACCTTGTAATTGACCAATTCGAGAAATGGCCTGCCTAACTAGATCTTCATGTTTATCAAATGTGTTAGTTGATAGTTTCGGATCATCTACATGAACTGATGCTTGAACCGAATCCGGGTTAAATCTTTGAAGATTGAACTCAGTAAATTCAAGAATAAGATGTTTTAATCTTTTCATACTTAATATATATTAAAAATTAAAACTTTAATTATGAAAATTAGAAAGTTTAATGAGGCTTCAGAAACACCAGATTTATCATCTGAAAGAATTGAAGAAATAAAAGAAAAGATGACTGAGATGGCTGCTGATTTGAATCAAAAGAATGAAGTTATTGATTCTTTGATTAATGAGCTGAATAATTTTAAATCTGAATCTGATAAGTCATCTGACCAAATTGATGATACTATATCAAATTTACAACTAATAAGAAAATATCTGACTGATACTACTGATAAATTGGATAACGTTAACAATAATATGAAAGATTATTCTAAAAATGGTAGGAAGTATCTTTATTAATATTCTATTATATAACCAATATGAAAATTGGTAAAAAAACAAACAGCAATCCCGGTTATATTTGGATACCTTATATTATGACTCAAAGTATTGCAACAGTTTCAGAATCAGATTTTAAACCAAGAAAAGGTACATCAAGTGGATATGTTCAAACAGTTGCTTCCAGATATGGTACTATTACATTATCAAAGAGTCAAAAAAGAGTAGAAATGGCAAAAAAAATCCTCGAAAAAATCGAGGATTTGAAGGATAAAATATAATTACTTATTGAATTTTAATTTGTAAACCAACTTATAAGTCAATGCCACTACTTCATCTATAATATTATGAAGATGTGTATCCTCGTCTGAAAAAGTTGATTTTCTTGTATCTTTTATGAATTTAACAAATTCAAGAAAATATTCAATTTTATCTTTAGAATTTGTATCTTTAGTATCAATCATTTCATAGTTTTCAATAATACCATATTGTCCCTGATAAACCTCTATCAATTCATCTAAAAATTCAAGTAATCCATCATAATATTCATTTAAAGCTGTGTGTGCTGCGTGTGAACCCATATCACCTTTAACTTGTAAGTGGTAAACGTGCGCCATTTGACGAGCTTCAAATATCTTTGAGAAGAATTTTGAGGGTTCAGATTTTGTAACTTGTTCAGTTTCTTCTTTTGGAGCTTCTAATTCTTTAGTCTCTTCACTTTTTTCTTCAGGTTTTTCTAAAGAAAGTTCTTGCTCATAGATCTTCCTTGTCTTAGGTGATTTATTAAAATCAGAAAATTTCTTGAATTGCATATAATTTGATTAATTTTTTTGATTTATATATTAAATAAATCATCTACTTTTTTTGCCATTTGATGGTCTAATTCAGTAATCTGATTTTTATCATGTGTTTTTAATTTAAGATGTACTTTATTATAGTTGTTGATAATTTCTGGATGATGATTCATAGATTCTGAAATCATTCCTACCTTATTAATAAAATCAAGAGCCTCCTTGAAATCTTTAAATTGAAATGATTTTTGTAGAAATCCCTCGATTTCATTCCAGTTTTCAGTTTGAACTGATTCAAATTGTTTTTTGAATTCCTCTTCGGATATTTCAGAAATGTTTTCAATGATGAAGTCGGATTGTTCTTCAATTCCACCAAGTATTGAGTCACCTAAATACCCCGCCTCGCCTTCATTATCTGCTTTTACTAATAGTTTAACTTCAGCAGTAATCTCGAAGTATTTTTGACCATTAATATTTTCTAATATTTTAGTAAACTTTCTCATATTTCGTCTATTCCAGATTTTAGTTTTAAGATTTTTCTTTTTAGATATTGACCATTCTGATTGAACTTCTTACCCCAGTATTTAATGAAATCTTCACAGGACAATCTTTGTAATGTTTGTTCTGAAATTATTGGTTCAGATCTTTGTGATTGACATTCCTTTAGATAAACATCTACCCACATTCTTTTCAATCTTTCTGCTACCTCAACTTCTATTCCTTTGTAGGATTCATATTCAGCAATCTTCTTTAATAATTTATGATAAAAATTGTATCCGTCAAAACTAATCATATAATCGACTCGTTTGTATATCACAAAATCTTTGACATCTTTTTGAGGATATTTCTTTAAAAAGTAAGCCATTTCTTGAACATTACTTCTCAATTCAAATTCTTCACTATGATAGATATAATCTAAGAAATTTTCTTCCCAGAATTTGAAGATAACTTTAGGAAATTTGTATTTATTTTCAGCCGCATAAGTTAGAGCTGTTGAAAATGATCTTTCCCAAATGAATTTTGTTTTTTCACCTTTTAAAGTTCTTTGATAATGTTCAAAAGAGTGATTCAATTCGTGATAAAGTGTTGAATCAATATTATCTTTTAATAATCTCAGATGTTCTGAATTATTGATATCAAATTTATCCTTATTGATATTTATTTCCAATCCTATTTGAATAACTATGCCTTTTTCAGTTATCTGTTTTTTCGGATCGACCATTTTAGAATACCATTTCCAATTTTTATTTCCAAATCCAGCGGCCCAACCTCCAACTGCCATGACTGAACCACTTTGAATTGTTTTTGGATAATTTTTTCCGAATTGATTTTCGGTCATTTTGTTGAATAGATAAACTAGCTCAAATCCAACAACTGGAAACTGTTCGTATAATTCTAAATTTTTGATATAACTTTTTATCGAACCATATGGTATCTTATCCATATGATTTTCCCACTTTCTCAACCCAGAGTCGAGAAATTCCTCAAAAGAAATTAAACATCTTGTATTAAGTAAATCAATAAATTGTAAGGATGGTTTTGAAACTCCTAACCTCTCGACTATGTATTGATTAAATAAAAAAATCTCCATAATGTTTATATATTAAAAACAATTATGGAGATTTGATACTTTTAGATTATCTATTGAAGAATTCTATCAATTTGTGAATCTCTTAAAGAAGGTAAATCAACTTCAACTTCTGAAATCTCGTAAAATCTTACTGAGTGCATTTTGAGGAATTTTTTCGACTCTTCATACGAAGCCATTGGATTTAGTTGAAATTCACCAAAAGAATCCCACTTATTAAGAGGAGCCGGTGTTCCATACTTATTATTAAGAGATTCTAAAAATGATTTGACTTCATCTATTTCTACTTTGAGTTCATCTTCAATAGAGTAGCTATAACTTGTAATATCAGTCTCCTTCATATACTTGATTTCAAGTCTATCTTTTTCGAGATAAGCATCTTCTTTATTGAAAAAGACTTTTGTAGGTGTTCCACCTTCAGTTGAATTATAAATATTATCATCATATTCATAACCTTTTTGCATAATAACGTAAGCTTTCATAAATAATTTATTAAAAATGTGAATTAGAGATTTAATATATAAATAAAATTTCTGAAAGTTTATGAAATACTTAAAAAAGTTTGGCAAATTTACAGAGGCTGCGGCAGCTCCGGCTACAAAACCTGCACCTTCTACAACGCCAGCCCCAACTGTTGAACCAGGAACTAAACCTGAAAGAAGGGAGAGACTTACTCCTGTAAGAAGAGATAGGCCAGCAGTTGAACCAGATCCACAAGCAAAATTAGAAAAAGCAAACATCGAAGATGTGGTTGAAAACTTCTTAATTATTGCAAAAGAAGAAGGCTTTAATTTTAAAAAATATTTTCCAAAAGTATGAAAAGTTTCCAAGATTTTATAAATGAAGAAGCTAAATTAAAAGGAAACATTGGTGTTCCTGAAGAAAAGCTAAAAGAAATAGAAAGAAAAGCAGAACAAGAAAAAGGCATTCGAATTGATGATCAACGCCAAGCAGGTCAGATGGGTGGTCAAATTATGAATTTGATTGGTCGTTCTAGAGATTTAATGTTTCGTGGTAAATCTAAAGCTGAGTGTGAAGAGATAGAAGAAAAATTAGTAGATTTAGCTAAGTTAGTAATTAATACTGAATATGGTGATATTCTTCAGAATGTCCAATTGGATATTCAATTAGTTCCCTTCGGTCAAGTCGCTAATGAGCTAGAGGATATTCGGAATATTCAACAGAGACCATCTGAAGCTGAACAAAGAAGGCAAGCTCAAGAGTTAGAAGAAGAGGAAAAAGAAGAAAAAAAGGAAGAAAGTGGTGATAAAAAGAAGGATTTTCTTAATAATCTTTTTGGTTCAAAACCTAAAAAAGAAAAAGAAGATTTCTTAAAATCAGAAGAATATAAATTAGGTGTCGATGTAGCTAAATTAATAAATGCTATTGGTCAAGGAGAAGCTAAAAACACTAAACACATATTACACAGTGATGTAGTAAAAAATGGTTTGAGAGAAATATTTGGCAGAAATGCCGATGAAATATTTAAAGTTTGGGATGATACATCGAAAGTAGCTGATAAACTCGATTGGTTGATTCCAATCGAAGTTAAAGCACAAATGATGGCTAACCAAATGGGTGGTATGGCAGGAGCTGTTCAAGTATCTTGGCCAGAAGCCGAAAAGGCAAAAGAGAATGAAGAGAGTGGTGAAGAACAGAATAATGATTGTCCATCTTGTCAAGATGCTGAAGATATATTGAAAAATATTGAAGAAGGTGGTGATTTAGATAGTAATAAAGAAGAAATTTCTGAATTACTTTCAAATGGTAATCCAAAAATTAGTGTTGTTGGTGTTGATTTTCCAATGTTACTTCATGAAACTGTTAAAGGAATTTATCAATTGATTGGTTCAGCGTGGCTTCCAGCAGTTGGAGCATCAAAGAAAGATATAAAAAAGGCTGAGATTATTAAAACAGCTACTTCATCGTTTGAAGATGAAGCTGAAGATTTTAGATATGGCCCTTATTTAGCTGGTGCTTTAAGGGATTTCATCAACACTTGTCCTAATGTTGATAGATATTCTAATATAAGAGAATATGTTTGGGGTGATATGTGTTATATGGCTCAAACAAAAGAGGGTAAAATAAAATTCTTGAAGTTATTTGAAGGTATCTTGGAAAAAACTGATGCAGCTAAGAAACAAATAACTGAAATGATTAACGATATCATTGAAAGAATTAAAGAGTATGAGATTAGTCAAATTGATGAACCTCAACAACCCGAATATTCTGAACCAGAAGAGATGGAAGAACCTGAGGGAGAAGATGAGATTGAGAAATTGATTCGTTCAACTCAACAAGAACCAACTGAGGTTGAAGGTGAAGTTGATTATTCAAAATTAAGTAGAAAACAACTTGATGGTGAATTAAATGATGCTCTTGATAGGGGTGATAAAAAGGCACTTGATGCTATCAGTAAAGAATTACAAAAAAGAAATGAATCTGTAATGTTACAGATTTATGGTGAAGAAATTCAAAAAATATTAAAAGGTTAAATAATATATAAGATATGAAACTGTTAAAATACTCTAACTTTACAAGTGAATTACGATTGAATGAAAACTTAGATCAGGCTAAAAAGCTTCTAAGAGATACTTATAAAATGAATAAAGCTGTTTTATCAGTTGATCCTAAATTAGATGTAGATCCAAGTGGTTTATTTATCTTTAATTCTGAAGGTGATCCTTTTAATTTTAATCAATTACCTGAAGAAACTAGAAATGCTGCTAAACAAAAAGTTAGAGAGATTAAAGTTGCACCTGAGGAAAACTCCAAAGTAGAAAGAGGTCAAATTATTAAAATAGTGAGAGATTTATTAGGGGATAAATTAGGATATGCTTATCTTTTTACTTATTTACTTTTGGTTGAAAGGACTCCAGTAGATGATTTAAAAGACATTTTAGCTAAATTAATAGAGTATAGAGATTTATTAACTGTCAAAAATCCGGTTGATGATAAACCACTTCTTAGAAGGCCTATTTCAAATTATATCGATCCAAATGTTCCAAATAATGCAGAACAATTAGTCGATGACTTAGAAAATATTAATCTTTATAAATCAACTAAAAAAATATACAACGAATTAACACCAGCTTTGAAAAAAGATTACGATGATTCACCTCCAGTTGTTAAGAAACAAGTTGACGATTTGGCCATGGCTTTTGCTAAATTAGGAATGAAAGATGGTCAAGTTGATAAGAATACTCAAGAAAGATTGTGGAAGTTATTCTTTGGTGAAATTAAAGTTCTACCTGAAGACACGGAAATACGTGGTAAGATGTATAAAAAGGGTGAAAGAATTTATTCTGGTCAGATGTTTCGTTTTAAGAACATCCGTGAGTTTATTAAATCAGCTCAAAACTATATTAAGAATATTGATAACACTGAAACAGTCAAATTTTACGAAGCTATTGAGAAGTGTAATGATAAATATGGTAGTTATGGTGTTCAAGTTTGTTTTGATGAAGGTAATATTTTGATTTTAGAAATAAAATCTTTCCAAGCTAATCAGATGATTAACTCACATACTCGTCACTGTATCAAAGATTCTTTGAGTCAATGGGATTACTATGTTGGTGGTGAGAGTGTTTATAATAAGCAGTATTATATCTATAACTTTAATTTACCGAGTTACGATACTAAATCGGTTATTGGTATAACTATCGAACCAAAACAAAAAATCAGAGCTTGTCACTTGAAAGATGATGCTTCATTTAGCAGTCAATTTCAACCTTTACTCAAACAATGGGAAAAGGAATATGGTGTTGAAGATTTGTGGTCTTATTTCAAACCACTTTCTGATAAAGAAGTAGAAGAAAAGAGAAGAAGAGTTCTAGCTAATCGTGAGATAGTAAAGAAAGGTTTAACACTTGAACAAATTAAAAAATTATTAGTTGAAGATGGTGCTGATGTGAATGCCGGAAAAGGTCAAGCTTTGGATAATGCTGTATCTGAAGGTGATGTTGAAAAAGTGAAATATTTACTTGATTTTGGTGCTTCTCCGAATCTTAGAACTAAACAAGAAGCTACAATTAATAAAGTTGCTGATATTGCTGGTAAAGGTGAGGATATCGATCCAGAAGCATCAAAAAGAGCTTTCACTATCTTGAAATACTTGTTACAATCTGGTGCTGAACTAACAGCTTTAGTATTTAAAGGTATGTTAGGTGATTATGATGCGGTTCAGTTTTGTTTGGATAATGGTTTAGATCCTAATTTTGAAGATAGTATTGGAGTTCGTCTTTCTGTTAAAAAAGGACTTTATAATATACTTAAACTTCTTATTGAGAAAGGTGCCGCTATGGGTAAAAGAGGTTTAGATATTGCTTGGGCTTATGAGAGTGGAAATAAAGAAATAGTAAATTTCCTTATTGAAACTGGTAATACCAATGGATTCGAAAAAAGTATGTCTTGGATTGGTCATAGTCCTAAAATGAACGCTAAACAAATCATTGAAACTTTAAAAGAAATGCAAAAAATGATTGATGATGGTAAAGTTAAACCAGGTGAAGAAAAATATAGAATTAATGTGCCGGGTGATAACAGAAGAGATGTTTCTTATGAAGAAGTTGTTAAAAAATTTGGCAATCTTTATAATTGGGTTCTTTCATCAAATGGCGATAGATTAAAAGAGGAACTTAAAAGAATGAAAATTTCTGATAGTGAAATCAAAGAATTAATGGAATATTAAAATTCAGCAAGTAAATCATCTAAGTTAGATTCACGATTTAATCCATTATCTTTCATTATAGTCGAATAAAGTTCATTAAAATTATCTAAATTAATAGTATCGAAAGCCTCTTTAATTTTTGGTAACATTTCATCATAAAGTGTTACATCTTTGATTAACACTCTTCTATTATTACAGTTAATGTTATATCCAACCTCTTTAATTATTTCAAGATGAAAGTAAAGTTGACCTTTTTTTACACCGAGAGTACTATTATTGTACTTTTTTTCCTCGGATGCTTGTAATGAAATAGTATAATCGTTTATGTTAAACTCAATCTCATCTCTTTTTTGAGCTAACCTAATAATCAGATTTCTAATTTTTTGTTTTGTTTCTTCAGATGATTCTGAAAAGTTGAAATCATTTGATAATAATTTAGATTCTTTAACTGGAACGGTTTCAAAGTAAGCTTCTCTTACAGATTCTTTTATTAATTTAATTAGGTCTTTCTTTTTCATATCACATTATATTTTTTGGTGAGAGTCATGTTGAGACAATATATAAAATATGAAAAATTTTATCGGAATCGATCCATCTCTTATTTCTACCGCTGTTGTTGTGAATGGAAATATTATTAATTATTGTCGTGAATCATCTGTTTATAACAAATCTGGTATGTCTAAATGGTTTAAATCAGCTGAGCAATTTTGTCAATATAAGTTTGTTAATTACCGAGAGTTTGATAATTATTCAGATGGTGAGTTAACTAAACTAAAGGATTATGATTTTATTACTGAAACCATAATCAATGATATACTTTCTCAGATTGATGTTAGGAATGAAACTTGGATTGGAATTGAAGGATATAATTTTGGAGCTCAAGTAGGTGATTTAATTGACCTTGTCACTTTTTCAACCTTACTTAGAAAAAAGTTATGGGATAAAGTTTCTCATAATATAACTGTTTTTTCACCAACCACTCTTAAATTAGAAGCTTGTAAGTTTACTTATCCTCCGATTATTAAAGAAGTAGGTAAGAAAGTTAAAAGAATTGAGTATGAGTATCGTAATCCTATGGGAATACCGGGTGGAAAATTCATTAAGAGTGATATGGCAAGGGCTATTATTGATAATAATAATGTGATTGATGATAAGTGGTTTACTTATTTGAAAACTGTTCAAACTGAAGTTTTATCGATGAAAAATATTCCAAAGCCACATGAGGATGTTAATGATGCTGTTCTTTTATATCATATTCTCAAAAAACAATATTCTGTTGTAAATATATAATTTATGATGTTAAATTCTTTCAATAATATGGATGATCACGAAGAACGTTTCTCACTTGGAGATTTCGATAAAATTGTTTCTAAATTCAAATTAAAACCTGATTTCATGTTGACTAAAGATGATGAAAAAATCATGATAAATGAAGTTTGGTCAAGCTCCAAAAATAAATCTGTTTCAGCTAATCGTATTTATGAATTTGATATATTCTTTCTTGAATTAATACCAGATGAGATAAAAAAGAGAGTTCTTCAGGAAGTTTTGGATATCTATGTAAATGAAGAAAGATATGAAGAAGCAGCTGAAATCAGAGATGAGATTCAGAATATAGTTTAATCTTTATAAGCTCCTCCTCTCCTTTTTCTTTTACAAAATTGTCGCTGGCTAAAACCTTTGGGGTTATTACAATTGATCGACTTTTTATATTTAGTTGACCATCGACTTTTCATTCCTTTACGAGGTTTATTATAACCTTCATTGACTTCTATTTTAGAAACAGTAATTACAATTTTATTAGAACCTTTGTTATATTCGTGTTTATCTAATTTTAGATTATTCTCATCCAACCAAATTTTGAGGTTTCCAGCAATAGTATCTTTGAATAATTTATATTCATCTTCGAGATTTTGAGTAGGGTCAGCTTCTAATCCATCTTCAAATATTTCGATTTTGAATGTCTTATAATCATCTGTTGTTAGGTCAAATTCCAAGTAATCATATTTGTCTATCAAATCACCTAAAATATAAGAAAGGTCTAAATCACTAATACCAAAAACATTTTCAAAGTTAATTGGATCTGCTTTAACGTAATTTTCAAAAGTTTTCAAATATTTCATAATAGGTCAGAATTTTAAATTATATATTAATTTTGATTTTTCATTTTTCCTCCTTATATTTGTATTAATCAAACAACAAACGAATGACCGAACATATTGTTAAACACGAAGTGGCTTTAGGTTTCATTTTTGGCGGTAATGCTCTTTTCACCGTTAGAAATCCTAAAACTGAAAACCGTCTTACTTTCAAGGTTACAAAACACAAGAAAGATGATATTTTTTTTGTTAAAGTTTTGACTAATCCTGATGTTTATGAATTTATTGGTTCTATCCGTCCAGGAACTAAGTTCAAACATTCTAAAAAATCTCGTATTTCTGATGAAGCTCAGAGTGTTAAAGTTTTCGATTTTGTTTTTAACAAATTGATTACAAGTTCACTTCCTCAATTTATTGAGATTTGGCACGAAGGTCGTTGTTGTGCTTGTGGTAAAACTTTGACAACACCAGAAAGTATTCAACGTGGAATTGGTCCAGAGTGTTTTCGTAGAAATGCTACTAAGGCCGATTTGCGTGATGATTTGATTAGTCGTATCTTAAATTCTAAATAATATTATGATTGCTTGTTGGTTGATAATGATTTATCGTGTTTATTTGTGTCGTAAATAAAAAAACCCCACATTACTGTGAGGTTTTTTTGGGGCCGACAGGAATTGTCAACTTATCCACCACTTTGTTTTTTTAACTTAAAACAAAGAAATCTACAAATTATATAAATTTTTGAATACAAGTTTAATCAATTGGAATTAAAAATTGTATATTTGTACTATGAATATAAAAGAATTAAAAGAACGAAACCTAATAATTTTTGAAGGTATTGTGGGATCGAAGGCTTACGGAACTTCATTACCAACTTCCGACATTGATGTTAAAGGTGTTTTTGTTCAACCATTAGATGATATACTTGGATTCGGATATATTGAACAAGTCAATGATGAAAAAAATGATACGGTTTATTATGAAATAAAAAGGTTTTTAGAATTATTAAGAACTAATAATCCTAATATTTTAGAACTTCTAAATCTGCCAGAAGATTGTATTCTTCACAAAGATCCAATATTTAATTTAATTACAGATAATTACAAACTATTTCTCACTAAGAAGTGTAGAGATACTTTTGCATCCTATGCTTTACAACAGATAAAAAAAGCACGTGGTCAAGACAAGAAACAAAACTGGGAAAAAGATAAAGTAACTCGTAAAGAAATTCTTGACTTTGTTTATGTTATTGATGGTGAAAGGTCTATTACTTGGAAAGAATGGTCTAATGGTCGATTTGACGAGAAGTTTTGTGGTGTAGTCAATGTTCCTAATGCTCGTGATACTTATGCTCTTTTCTATGATATGGATGCTCATCTGGCCTTTTCTGAACTAGTTGAAGAAAAGGCACGAGAAGTTTTCAAAAACACTCGAAAAGAAATGGGTCTTCTTATGGGACTTGGTTTCAAGGGTTTAGTAAAAGTAGGTGAAGGTCTGAATTCTGCTGAATCAAACTCACTTCGTCTATCATCTATTCCAAAAGGTATGAAACCAATTTGCAATATCATTTATAACAAAGATGGTTATACTCAACATTGTAAAGATTACAAATCTTATCAAACTTGGTTAGAAGAAAGAAATGAACAACGTTGGGTTGATGTTCAAAGACATGATCAAAAAATTGACGGTAAAAATTTAATGCACTGTCGTAGATTAATGGATATGGCCAGAGAAATTGCAGAAGGTAAGGGAATTGTTGTAAGGCGTCCAAACGCTCAAGAGTTAATCGATATCCGCCAAGGTAAAGTTGATCTTCAAAGTTTGATTGACCACGTTGAGGCTGAAATTAAGGCAGTAGATGATATCTATAAAAACTCAACTTTACCGGATTTTGTTGATACAAAATTGGTAGAGTCTATTTTGATTAACACTCGTAAAAAAATTTATAACTTAAATAACATATGAATATAATAATTTTTGCTTTCGGTGTGTGTCTTGGATTTGCTTTATTTCTTTTGTTGACTAATTTGGTTAATAAGTGGAATTTGAAAAAACTTCAAGATAGTTACAATCAATTTTTCACTGAAATAAAAGAACTTGTTGGTTCTTCCTCTTTTAAGTTTATAAACAGATTCAATGACCATTTGACATTCAGAGTCACTACTCCTGCTAACGGAAAAGTGACTCTGATTTTGGTACTTTCAAAAAAAGAGATTTCAATCTGGCAAAAAGGTGAATTGCTTCATTCAACTCATTATGCTAATCCTAATTTAATAAAATCGATTGTACAAGATATAGAAATGTCATATGATTCAAAAATAAGAGATTGTTTTCAAATTATGGGAAATGTAATAGATAAAGCATCTATTAGAAAAATGAATCCAGATGCAGATTTTCCAGAGGCTTTTCCAGAGGCTTTTCCAAAAACTGAAGTAACAATTTTTAGTATTGATGATATACTTGATAGAATAAATGAAGTCGGTATTCAAAATTTGACACGCGAAGAAAAAGAGTTTTTACAAAATTATCAGAAAAAATGAGTTTAGTTCTAAAATCCATGGATACATTAATGATTTCAACCTATGAAAGGTTGAAATTAGGATTATATTTCGATCCTAGTTTAAAGCCTTATCGTCAAGATTTTCTACAAAAAGTTCTCAATTACTTTGAAGAATCAGAAAGATATGAAGAGTGCGTTATCATTCGAGAAATAATTAAAAATAGATTTAATCACGAAAATGAGTCAAACTTTAGGAACTTTTAGCGGTCAAGGTGGTCATTTCCAAATAACTACAAATGGAGTTGAATTTATTAACGACAAATTAGATGGATTTATTGAAGAAAGAGGATTTTTATCTGAAAATCAATTGGAAAAAATACCCGACACTCTAATCAACGAATGTAATCTCAAATATGAGAAAACAGGTATACCACATATCATTTTAGATATTTCCGACAAATCTAAAATAGCTAATTTCAGAGGTGATAAAAATGAAGAACGAGATATCAAAATCGACTCTATTTTAGATAGTAAGTTTGAAGTGGTTTCTTGGTATGATTTATTAGAAATGCCAAGTCGTCAAACTTTTTACGATTCAGTAACTCGACATTCAGATCCTTTTGAGAAAACATTAAGAGTTTTAGATTTTTTAATTTCGTTGGATTTTAAAATTGTTGACTTACTTGAATCTGGTCTTACTCAACAAGAATTACTTTTTAATTCATATGAACGTGAGATCTCTTATAAAAGTGATTACTCACCTCATATAATAATTAGAGTTAAGCCAAATTTGATGATTGAAATGATTATTTCACCTGATGAAAATGATTCAGTAGAAATAAACAAACGATATTTTTTTTTCTATAACCCTCGACAAATTATTAAGATTGTTTCTGAAAACTCATCTATTCAAACAAAAAGAGATTTAAAAATTAAAACTTTATCTATATGAACAATTTAACTGTAAAAGAATCATTAGAACCACTTAAAAATCTGATTGATGAATCTTCTATTCAAAAATTAGAATTATTTT
>Ga0172367_10002967_pt1 | contig 22635 bp, 24 predicted proteins | sample Lak10m_FD_114542 | JGI IMG/M metagenome (GOLD analysis project Ga0172367, IMG submission 114542) | Freshwater microbial communities from Kabuno Bay, South-Kivu, Congo - kab_022012_10m | ecosystem: Environmental > Aquatic > Freshwater > Lake | place: Democratic Republic of the Congo: South-Kivu... | reverse complement strand
CGGCGATACGTTGCTGCTCAACGGCAAGATGCTGACCGGCCGCGACGCGGCGCACAAACGCATCAAGGACATGCTGGCCAAGGGCGAAAAGCTGCCGGTGGACTTCACCAACCGCGTCATTTACTACGTTGGCCCGGTTGACCCGGTAGGCGACGAGGTGGTCGGCCCGGCCGGCCCCACCACCGCCACCCGCATGGACGGCTTTACCGAAATGATGCTGGCCGAGACCGGCCTGATTGCCATGATCGGCAAATCCGAGCGCGGCCCGGTCGCCATTGAAGCCATCAAGAAGCACAAGAGCGCCTACCTGATGGCCGTGGGCGGCGCCGCTTACCTGGTATCCAAGGCGATCAAGAAATCCAAGGTGCTGGGCTTTGCCGACCTGGGCATGGAAGCCATTTACGAATTCGACGTGGTCGATATGCCGGTGACCGTGGCGGTGGACGCCGGTGGCACCAGCGCCCACATCACCGGCCCGGCCGAATGGCAAAAGCGCATCGCCAGCGGCGAGTTCAAAGGCATCACGGTGGCCGGTGCCTGAAGCACCTCAGCGCAAGCGCCCCATCGGGGTGTTCGACAGTGGCGTGGGGGGCTTGAGCATCCTCGAGGCGCTGCGCGCCGAACTGCCTTACGAGGACTTCATCTACGTGGCAGACAGCGGCTTTGCGCCGTATGGCGAGCGCGCCCCCGATTTTGTGCTGGCGCGCGCGCGCGCCATCAGCCAGCATTTGATCCGTCAGCCGGATCTCGCCATCCAGGCACTGGTCATCGCCTGCAACACGGCCACGGCGGCGGCCATTCACCTGTTGCGCGAGGGGCACCCCGACCTGCCGATCATCGGCGTCGAGCCGGCCCTCAAGCCCGCCATCGCCCTGAGTCGGACCCGGCGCATCGGCGTGATGGCCACGCGCGGCACGCTCAACAGCGAAAAATTCAGGGCTTTGCAGGCGGGTTTGGCCGATCAGGCGCAATTCATCTGCCAGCCCTGCGACGGCCTGGCCGATGCCATCGAGCGCGACGACACCGACAGGATCACCGCGCTGTGCACCCGATACACACAGGCCATCGGCCGCTTTGGCAGCGCACCGGGTGAGGTAGACACGCTGGTGCTGGGCTGCACCCATTACCCCTTTGCCAGCTTGACCCTGCAATCATTGGTCGGCCCCGGGGTGCTTCTGGTCGACAACGGCGACCCGGTTGCGCGCCAGACCCGCCGCCGGCTCACCAGCCCATCGATGGATGCCAAGCCAGGCCAATGCCGGCTTTTGAGCACCGGCAGTTCCGACCTGCTCCAGTCCGCAGCAAGGCGCTGGCTGGGGCTGGATGTTCCTGTGCAGCGCCTGATCGTCTGACACCAGTCCGCCACGGCCGGATGAAGCCATACAAGGGATAATCGCGCCCCATGAATCCACGCCTTTCCTTGTTGCAGCCCTATCCGTTCGAGCGGCTGCGTCAGCTATTTGCCGGCGTCACACCCAACCCGGCCTATGCGCCGATCAGTCTGGGTCTGGGCGAACCCAAACACGCCACGCCAGCCTTGATCCAGCAAGCCATGGTGGACGCCATTGGGCGCACGCCCAGCGGCTTGGCCAGCTACCCGGCCACGGCCGGCGAACCCGCGCTGCGCGAGGCTTTTGCTTCCTGGCTGCAGCGCCGTTACGGCCTGGAGGTCAACCCGCAAACGCAGATGCTGCCGGTCAATGGCTCGCGCGAGGCGCTGTTTGCGCTGACCCAGGTCGTCATCGACCCGTCTGCGGCGAGCGCCTCTGACGAAAAGCCGCTGGTGGTGTGCCCCAACCCGTTCTACCAGATTTACGAAGGCGCGGCGCTGCTCGCCGGGGCCGAACCCTATTACGTGGCGAGTGACCCGGCGCGCAACTTTGCCCCGGAATGGGACAGCGTTCCCGAGTCGGTGTGGGCGCGCACCCAGCAGTTGTTTGTCTGCTCACCGGGTAACCCCACGGGCGCGGTGATGCCCCTGAGCGAGTGGCGAAAGCTGTTCGAGCTCAGCGAGCGTTTCGGCTTCGTCATCGCTTCTGACGAGTGTTACAGCGAAATCTATTTTCGCGATGAGCCACCGCTGGGAGGCCTGGAAGCGGCAGCCAGACTGGGGCGCGCCGACTTCAAAAACCTGATCTCGTTGACGAGCCTGTCCAAACGCAGCAATGTGCCGGGCATGCGCAGCGGTTTTGTCGCGGGAGACGCAGCGATCATGGCGCAATTCCTGCTGTACCGCACTTACCACGGCTGCGCCATGAGCCCGGTGGTGCAAGCCGCAAGCACAGCCGCATGGCGCGATGAAGCGCATGTGGTTGAAAACCGGGCGCTGTACCAAGCCAAGTTTGCGCAGGTTACGCCGCTGCTGGCCGGGGTCCTCGATGTGACCTTGCCCGACGCCGGCTTTTACCTGTGGGCGCGAGTCAAGGGCGACGACACCGCCTTTGCCCGCGACCTTTACGCTCTTTACAATGTGACGGTGTTGCCGGGGTCGTTTTTGGCACGCCAGGCGCAGGGCCACAACCCCGGGGCCGGACGCATTCGCATGGCGCTGGTGGCCGACACCGCAGAATGCCTGGAAGCGGCCCGGCGCATCGTTGAATTTGTCCACGCCCGCGCGCCCTGACCTGCATTTACCCATGACCAACCCGCATCCTGCCATGACCCAACAACTGCAAAACATCCTCAACGCCGCGTGGGAAGACCGCGCCAACATCTCCACGAACTCGGCCCCCAAAGAAGTCAGCGATGCGGTCGAGCACGTGATTCAGGGGCTCAATACTGGCCGCTTGCGGGTGGCCACCCGCGACGGCGTGGGCCAATGGACCACGCACCAGTGGATCAAAAAAGCCGTGCTGCTGAGTTTTAGGCTCAAGGACAACGCGATCGTTCATGCCGGTGATCTGGCTTTTTACGACAAGGTGCCAACCAAATTTGCCCACATGACGACAGCCGGCCTGCAGGACACAGGCGTGCGCATCGTGCCACCCGCCGTGGCGCGCCGGGGCAGCTACCTGGCCCGGGGCGTGGTGCTGATGCCGTCTTTTGTCAACATCGGCGCCTATGTCGATGAAGGCACGATGGTCGACACCTGGGCTGCCGTGGGCTCGTGCGCGCAGATCGGCAAAAACGTGCACCTGAGCGGTGGCGTGGGCATTGGCGGCGTGCTCGAACCCATGCAGGCCAACCCCACGATCATCGAGGACAACTGCTTCATCGGCGCACGCTCCGAGATCGTCGAAGGTGTCATCGTCGAAGAAAACTCAGTCATTTCAATGGGCGTTTACATCGGCCAGAGCACACCCATATACGACCGCGCCTCCGACAGCGTGAGCTACGGTCGCATTCCGGCGGGCTCGGTGGTCATCAGCGGCAACCTGCCCAAAGAGGGTGGCAAATACAGCCTGTACGCTGCCATCATCGTCAAGCGTGTCGATGCGCAAACCCGCGCCAAGACCAGTCTGAACGATCTGCTGCGACCTTGACGCAAGACCGCCAAGCGCGCGAACCCATCCGGCCCTGCACATCATCAATTCACGAGGCTTTCACATGGCACTCATCGAGAACTACAGCGCGGCACCCACGGGCACCATGGAGCGCATCCTGCGTTTGATGTCCGAAAAGAAAGCCTCCGACATTTATTTGTCGGCCAACTCGGTCGCCCTGATCCGCATCCACGGCGAGTGTCTGCCCATCAACAGCCAGATCTTGCCGCCCGATGCCCCCTTGAAACTGCTCGCGGAAATCCTGCCGTCCGAGAAAATTCTGGAGTTGGAGAACAGCCACGAGCTCAATATCGCCTGGTCGATGCCCAATGTGGGACGTTTCCGGATCAGCGCCATGCGCCAGCGCGGCACCTATGCGGTGGTGATCCGAATGATCATCAACGACATACCGCCGCTCGAGACACTGGGTTTGCCGTCCTCGCTGGCCGATCTGATGCTGCAGAAGCGCGGCCTGATCCTGGTTGTCGGCGCGACAGGTTCGGGCAAAAGCACCAGCCTGGCGGCCATGATCGACCACCGCAACGCCAGCATGACGGGCCACATCCTCACGATCGAAGATCCGATCGAATACCTGTTCAAAAACAAGCGTGCCCTGATCAACCAGCGCGAAGTCGGCTCCGACACCGACACTGCGGAAACCGCCCTGAAGAATGCCTTGCGCCAAGCCCCCGATGTGATCCTGATCGGTGAAATCCGAGACCGCGAGACCATGTCCGCCGCCATCGCCTACGCCCAGACCGGGCATTTGTGCCTGGCCACCATGCACGCCAACAACAGTTACCAGGCGCTCAATCGCATCCTCAGCTTTTACCCGGTCGAGGTACGCATGACCATGCTCGGTGACCTGGCCGCTGCCTTGAAGGCAATCATTTCACAGCGCCTGATACGCAACGTTTCCGAAACCAGAAGCCCGGCGGTCGAGGTGTTGCTGAACACCAAGCTGGTGGCTGAACTGATTGAAAAAGGCGATTTCTCGGCCATCAAGGAAGCCATGGAGAAATCGATGGCCGAGGGCAGTCAGACCTTTGAGGAAGACATTGCCCGACTGATCGCCGAAGGCATCATTGAGCGCAAGGAAGGCATGCTCAATGCCGATTCACCCACCAACCTGATGTGGCGCCTGCAAAACGACTTCAAGGCTCGCGCCAAGGCGGCAGCGGTCGAGGTACCAAACGACGAACCCTCGTTTACCGACATCACGCTCGACATCAACCACTGAACCCGCCTATGAACCCCACCCTTGACCTGGCCTGTGACCTGATCGCCTGCCCGTCCGAAACGCCAAGCGATGCCCACTGCCAGCAACTCATTGGTGCGCGTCTTGGAGCCATCGGTTTCCAGCTCGAAACCCTGGTCAGCGGCCCGCCCGGTGGTGAGGTCACCAACCTGTGGGCCAAGCGACCGGCGGGCAGCGCGACGCAGGGTGCCGCCACCCCGAAACTGCTGGTCTTTGCAGGTCATACCGATGTCGTTCCGAGCGGGCCGGTCAAGTTGTGGAACAGCCATCCGTTCAAACCCACGCTGCGCGATGGCAAATTGTTCGGCCGCGGCGCGGCTGACATGAAAACTTCGTTGGCCGCCTTCGTGGTGGCCACCGAGGAGTTTGTCGCCGCGCAACCCGAGTCGCCGCTGGCGATCGGTTTCTTGCTGACCAGTGACGAGGAAGGCCCGGCCCTGGATGGCACCGTGAAGGTCTGCGAGATGCTGCAAGCCCGTGGCGAGGTGCTCGATTACTGCATCGTGGGTGAGCCGACGGCGGTCACGCACACCGGCGACATGATCAAGAACGGCCGGCGCGGCTCGCTGGGCGGCAAGCTCACCGTCAAGGGCACCCAGGGCCACATTGCCTACCCGCAATTGGCCAACAACCCGATCCATCTGCTGGCGCCTGCGCTGGCAGAGCTGATCGGCATGGAGTGGGACCAGGGCAACGCATTTTTTCCACCCACCAGCTGGCAGGTCAGCAACATCCATGGTGGCACGGGTGCCAGCAACGTGATCCCGGGCGAAGTGGTGCTTGACTTCAACTTCCGGTTTTCCACCGAATCCACACCACAATCGTTGCAGAATCGCCTGCAAGCGGTGCTGGACCGGCATGACCTGGCCTACGACCTGGCCTGGACGCTCAACGGCCTGCCTTTTTTGACGCCGCCAGGCACGCTGGTGGATGCCGTGGTGGCCGCCATTCATGCCGAGACCGGTCTCACCCCCGAACTCTCCACCAGCGGTGGCACCAGCGACGGCCGTTTCATTGCCAAAATCTGTCCGCAGGTGATCGAGTTCGGCCCGCCCAATGCCAGCATTCACAAGATCAACGAGCACATCGCCCTGAGTGACATCGAACCCCTCAAAAACATCTACCGCCGGGCGCTGGAAAACCTGCATGCGCAGTTGCTGGCATGAAAAAGCGCCAGTCAACACAAAGTGACATCACCCTGCTGGAATGCGTGACCCAGGCAGCCCGGCAACTCGAGCAGGCTGGTGTCGTTTTTGGCCAGGGCACGCAAAACGCCTTCGACGAGGCAGCGTGGCTGGTGCTGTGGCAACTTGGCCTGCCGCTCGACACCCCTCTGGACCACACTGAAGCGACAGAAGATGGGCAGCCGGCACCGGACCGCCTGGTCACCCCCGTCGAGCAGGCCACGATCGACGCGCTTTTGAAAAGGCGTATCGACACCCGTCAACCTGCCGCCTACCTGACCCATGAAGCCTGGCTGCAGGGCGTGGCTTTCTATGTCGACGAGCGCGCCATCGTGCCGCGCTCACTGATCGCCGAGTTGCTGGTCGAGGGCAGCCTTGACTACTGGCTCAGCGAATCCACCCACCGGGTGCTCGACCTGTGCACCGGCAATGCAAGCCTGGCGGTGCTGGCCGCACTGGTGTACCCCGATGTGATGGTGCAGGCATCCGACATCAGTGGCGCGGCGCTCGAAGTGGCAAAAATCAATGTCGAGCGCCACGGCCTGAGTCGGCGCATCAGCCTGCACCAGGGCGATGGCCTGCCGCAGCATGGCGGTCCCTACGACCTGATCCTGTGCAACCCGCCCTATGTCAACGCCCACAGCATGGCCACGCTGCCGCCCGAATTCAGGGCCGAGCCCGCGTTGGCGCTTGACGGCAACGTCGAAGGCGGCGTTGACGGCATGGACTTTGTGCGCAGACTGTTGCGTGACGCGCCAGCCTGCATGAGCAAAGACGCCGTTCTGGTGCTGGAAATCGGCCACGAGCGCAGCCATTTCGAGGCCGCCTTTCCCTCGCTGGAGGTGATCTGGCTGGCCACCAGCGCCGGCGAGGACCAGGTCCTGCTGCTCACCAGCGAGGCCCTGCGGGACAAGCAAAAAAACCCGGTAGCACTGACACAAAGACCATGCAGGAACTGATCCAGCTGACAGATGTTTCGACCCCGGCCGACTACGAGATTTTCAAGGGCCTGCTGCTGGAGTACGCTGCGCGCGACCTCGACGACCCCAAAAACAGCACCATCTGGAAAGACATCGGGCGGTTGCCGGGACGCTACGCAGCGCCCGTTGGCGCCGTGGTGCTGGCAAGTGTTGGCAGTGAACTGGCGGGTTGCGGCGCGTATGTGGCCACGTCGCACAGCGGCATTGCGGAAATCAAACGCGTCTATGTCCGCGACCGTTTTCGTCGCCTCGGACTGGCGCGCGCACTGACCCGGGCGCTTGTCACCCGCGCAAGGCAAGCGGGCTACGCCACAGCCGCCATCTGTACCTGGCCGCACAACACGCAGGCCCTCGCGCTCTACCGGCAACTGGGCTTCGTGCCCATTTCATCCTTCCGGGAGCCTTCCAAAGCGCACCTTGTTTTTCTCGGCTTGCCGCTTCGCCCATCCGGCCCGGGCACAAATTCCCATCCCGCATGATCACTCTTAAAGACGTTAGTCTGCGCCGCGGCGCCAAGGTGCTGCTCGACGGTGCCAGCGTCACCATCAATCCGGGCGAAAAGGTCGGTCTGGTGGGGCGCAATGGCGCTGGCAAGTCGTCGCTGTTTGCGCTCTTCAACGGCCATCTGCACGAAGACGGCGGTGACTACTTCATCCCCGCCCAATGGCGCTTGGGCCAGGTCGCGCAGGACATGCCCGAGACCGAACAAAGCGCCACCGACTTCGTGGTCGATGGCGACACCACCCTGTTGGCAGCGCAGCAGGAGGTCAGCGCCGCCGAGGCCACCGACGACTTTGACCGCATGGCGCACGCCTACATGGCGCTGCAGGATGCCGGTGTCAACGACGCTCAGGCACGCGCCCAGGCGCTGATCCTGGGCCTGGGTTTCAAGACCACCGAACTCGACAAGCCGGTCAACAGTTTCTCGGGCGGCTGGCGCATGCGCTTGCAGCTCGCGCGCGCCCTGATGTGCCCGAGCGACCTGCTGCTGCTCGACGAGCCCACCAACCACCTCGACCTGGACGCACTGGTCTGGCTGGAAGCCTGGCTCAAGCGTTACGAAGGCACGCTGATCGTCATCAGCCACGACCGCGAGTTTCTGGACGCCGTGACCAACGTCACACTGCATATCGATGCGGCAAAGCTGGTGCGCTACGGCGGCAACTACAGCAAGTTCGAAGACATGCGCGCCGAGCAGATCGAACTGCAACAAAGCGCTTTTGCCAGGCAGCAGGACAAGATTGCCCACTTGCAAAAGTTCATTGCCCGCTTCAAGGCCAAGGCCAGCAAGGCCAAACAGGCGCAAAGCCGGGTCAAGGCGCTGGACCGCATGGAAAAAATTGCGCCGCTGCTCTCGGAGGCCGATTTCACCTTCGAGTTCAAGGAGCCCGCCAATCTGCCCAACCCGATGCTTTCGATGAGTGGCGTGAGCTTTGGATACCCGCCCCCCGTCGATGCGCCCGAGGGCACGCCGCCTACCGTGATCGTGCGTAACGTCAGCAAGTCGGTGCTGGCGGGCCAGCGCATCGGCATTCTGGGCGCCAACGGCCAGGGCAAATCGACCGTGGTGAAAACCATCGCGCGCGACCTGGCCCCCATCAGCGGCGAAATCACCGAGGGCAAGGGACTCAACATCGGCTACTTTGCCCAGCAGGAACTCGACGTGCTGCGCCCGGACGAGACCCCGCTGGAACACATGATCCGGCTGGTGAAAGACATGACGACAACCGGCAAGATCATCGGCCAGCAAACGCGTGAACAAGACCTGCGCAGCTTTCTGGGCACCTTCAACTTTGGCGGCGACATGGTCAAACAGGCCGTGGGCAGCATGAGCGGCGGTGAAAAAGCGCGACTGGTGTTGTGCATGATCGTCTGGCAGCGCCCCAACCTGCTGCTGCTCGACGAGCCCACCAACCACCTCGACCTGGCCACCCGCGAGGCGCTGGCCATGGCGCTCAACGAATTCGAAGGCACGGTGATGCTGGTCAGCCACGACCGCGCGCTGCTGCGCAGCGTGTGCGACGAATTCTGGATGGTCTCGCAAGGCGGCGTGGCGCCCTTCGACGGCGACCTCGACGATTACCAGCGTTATCTGCTCGACGAGGCCAAACGCCAGCGCGAACTCGTCAAGGAGGCGGGCAACGCAGCCGCCAAGGCCGAGCGCAAAGCCCAGGCCGAAGCGACAGCGTCCGCTGCCAAGCTTAAAAAGAAGCCCGCACCCACCGGCTCGCTCAGGCGCAAGCTGGCCGACGTCGAAGCCCGCATGGCAGTGCTCAATGCCGAAGGTGCCGCGCTCGAAGCGCATTTGTGCGAGTCGCCGCCGCCGTCAGATTTTGCCAATCTGGGCAAGCGACTCAAGGCCGTCAACGAGGAATTGCAGAGCCTGGAAGAGCAGTGGCTGACGCTGTCAACCGACATAGAATCTGCCACAGCCTGATGGCTTGTGCGTCATTGCGAATGCAGTGCGGCGATGCATGAACCCTGGGTGCAATACGTTTAACATGACTTGGGGAGCATCATGATCCTAGTGACAGGCGGTGCCGGTTTCATCGGTGCCAATTTCGTTCTTGACTGGCTGGCGCAAAGCGAAGAGCCGGTCGTCACGCTCGACAAGCTTACCTACGCCGGCAATCCCGAAAACCTCCAAAACCTGCAGGGCGACGCGCGCCACACCCTGGTGCAGGGCGACATTGGAGACGCCGTGCTGGTTGGCAAGTTGCTGGCCGAGCACCAGCCCCGTGCCGTCATCAACTTTGCCGCCGAGAGCCATGTCGACCGTTCCATTCACGGCCCGGGCGACTTCATCCAGACCAACATCGTCGGCACCTACGCGCTGCTGGAGTCGGTGCGCGGCTACTGGTCGGAACTGCCTGCCGTGCAAAAGACAGCCTTTCGCTTCCTGCATGTCTCCACCGATGAGGTCTATGGCTCGCTGAAAAAAGACGACCCTGCCTTTACCGAGACCAGCCACATCGAGCCCAACAGCCCCTACAGTGCCAGCAAGGCCGCCAGCGACCACCTGGTGCGCGCCTGGCACCACACCTACGGCCTGCCGGTGCTGACCACCAATTGCTCCAACAACTACGGCCCTTACCAATTCCCCGAAAAACTCATCCCGCTGCTGATCGTCAACTCGCTGGCAGGCAAGCCACTGCCGGTGTACGGTGATGGCCAGCAGATTCGCGACTGGCTTTTTGTGACAGACCATTGCAGCGCCATTCGCCGCGTGCTTGAGGCCGGCGGTCTGGGTGAAACTTATAACGTCGGCGGCTGGAACGAGAAGGCCAACCTGGAGATTGTCCACACCGTCTGCGCCCTGCTCGACGAGTTGCGTCCCCGCCCGGATGGCAAACCCTACAAGGACCAGATCACCTACGTGACCGACCGCCCCGGCCACGACCGCCGCTACGCCATCGATGCGCGCAAGCTCGAACGCGAACTGGGCTGGAAACCCACTGAGACCTTCGACACAGGCATCCGAAAGACCGTGCAGTGGTACCTGGACAACCCCGACTGGGTCACCCACGTTCAAAGCGGCGCCTACCGCGAGTGGCTGCAAAAGCACTACAAATAATTGGGGTCAGATTCCAATTAAATTCCAGACTCCCGGGATGCGAACGTGAAAATTCTCTTATTGGGTAAAAACGGCCAAGTTGGCTGGGAACTGCAGCGCAGCCTGGCACCGCTGGGTGAGCTGGTTGCCCTGGACCGTCACAGCAGCCAATGGTGCGGTGACCTCGGTCGGCTGGACGATTTGGCCGACACGGTGCGCCTGACGCGGCCCGATGTCATCGTCAATGCCGCGGCCTACACCGCTGTCGATAAAGCCGAAAGCGAACCTGAAGCGGCGCGCGCCGTCAACGCGTTGGCGCCCGAGGTGCTGGCGCGCGAGGCGGCCAAGCTCGGCGCCTGGCTGGTGCATTACAGCACCGACTATGTGTTTGGCGGTGGTGGTGACGAGCCCTGGCGCGAAGACGACCCCACTTTCCCCAAGAACGTCTATGGCCAGACCAAGCTGCTGGGCGAGCACATCATCGACCGGATCTGCCCAAGGCACCTGATTTTCAGGACCAGCTGGGTCTACGCAGCGCGCGGCGGCAATTTTGCCAAGACCATGCTGCGCCTGGCGCAGGAGCGCGAGCAGCTCAAGGTGATCAACGACCAGTTCGGTGCCCCCACCGGTGCCGAACTGATCGCCGACATCACGGCGCACGCCATCCGCCAGGTGTTCCAGAACAGCGCCGACGACCAGGCTCTGGCCGGCATCTACCACCTGGTGGCCAGCGGTTGCACCACCTGGTTCGAGTATGCCAGGCATGTTCTGGCGCAAGCGCAAAAAGTCCAGCCAGCGCTCACCATCACGGCGCGCGAAGTCACACCGGTGCCAACCAGCGACTTCCCCAGCGCCGCCACACGTCCCCATAACTCGCGCCTGGACACCGGCAAGCTGCAACTTGTCTTCGGGTTGAACCTGCCAGACTGGAAGCTGGGCGTGGACCGCATGCTCGCAGAGACTCTATAAATAAGTAGCAGGAAATCATTTCATGACACAACGCAAAGGCATCATCCTCGCCGGCGGCTCAGGCACCCGGCTCTACCCGGTCACACAGGCGGTCAGCAAGCAACTCATGCCGGTCTATGACAAGCCGATGATCTACTACCCCTTGAGCACGCTCATGCTGGCCGGCATCCGCGAGGTTCTGGTGATTTCCACGCCACAGGACACGCCGCGTTTTGCCGACCTGCTGGGCGACGGCAGCCAGTGGGGCATGCGCATCAGCTACGCGGTGCAACCCAGCCCTGACGGTCTGGCGCAGGCCTTCATCATCGGCCGCGACTTCGTGGCCGGCCAGCCCAGCGCACTGGTGCTGGGCGACAACATTTTTTATGGCCACGACCTCATCAAGCAATTGGCGCACGCCGATGCGTGCCCGACCGGCGCCAGCGTCTTCGCGTACCATGTGACCGACCCCGAGCGTTACGGCGTGGTGGCCTTCGACGAGAACAAGCGCGCCATCAGCATCGAGGAAAAACCCAGTCACCCCAAAAGCAATTACGCCGTCACCGGCCTGTATTTTTACGACGACCAGGTCTGCGACGTTGCCGCCCACATCAAGCCATCGCCGCGCGGCGAGCTCGAAATTACCGACGTCAACCGGCATTATCTGGAACTGGGCCAGCTCAACGTCGAGATGATGGGCCGCGGCTACGCATGGCTCGACACCGGCACCCACGACAGCCTGCTGGAGGCCGCCAGCTTCATCGCCACGCTGCAAAAACGTCAGGGCCTGCAAGTCGCCTGCCCCGAAGAAGTCGCCTTCAGCCAGGGCTGGATCGATGCCGATCAGATCCTCAAACTCGCCACCCCCCTGGCCAAGAACGGCTACGGCAAATATCTGTTGAGTCTGCTGAAATAAAACCATGCCCTATACCGTCACCCCCACCGCCCTGCCCGGCGTGCTGATCCTCGAACCCAAGGTGTTTGGCGATGCGCGCGGGTTCTTTTTCGAGAGCTTCAATGCCCGCGACTTTGCCCGCTGCACCGGGCTCGACATGCCATTCGTGCAGGACAACCACAGCAAGTCGGCCCGGGGCGTATTGCGCGGCCTTCACTACCAGATCGAGCATACGCAGGGCAAGCTGGTGCGCGTCACCCAGGGCGAGGTCTTCGACGTGGCGGTCGATCTGCGGCGCAGTTCGCCCCATTTCGGCCAATGGGAAGGCGTGCTGCTTTCCGCCGACAACAAGCGCCAGCTCTGGATTCCGCCGGGTTTTGCGCACGGCTTTCTGGTCACCAGCGACAGCGCCGAGTTTTTGTACAAGACCACCGACTACTGGTACCCCGAGCACGAGCGCTGCCTGCTCTGGAACGATCCGGCGGTGGGCGTGCGCTGGCCAGTGGCTGCACCGCCCCTGCTGGCAGCCAAGGACCAGGCCGGCCTCCCCTTGCACAACGCTGCCACGTTTGCATGAGCGCCAGTCGCGCGCACAAACACCCTGACCTCGCGCGCCCTGAACCCGCCGGTCGCGTCGAGCGACCAGACTCCCTGAGGAGTCTTTTCTGTGCCTTCACCTGGCTCGCCCTGCAAGGCTTTGGGGGCGTGGTGGCGGTGGTCCAGCGCGAAATGGTCGAGAACAGGCGCTGGCTCACGCGCGAGCAGTTCGTCGAGGATTGGGCCGTGGCCCAGGTGTTGCCCGGACCCAATGTGGTCAACCTGTCGCTGATGATCGGCGACCGCTACTTCGGCTGGCGCGGTGGCCTGGTGGCGCTGGCCGGCATGCTGACCTTTCCGCTGCTGATCGTACTGGCGCTGGCGGGTGTGTTTGCCGGGGTCTCCGACCTGCCGCAGGTGCAGGGCGCCTTGCGCGGCATGAGCGCCGTGGCGGCCGGCATGATCGTGGCCACCGGCTTGAAAATGCTGCCCGCCCTGAAAACCAATGTGCTGGGAACGCCATGGTGCTGGGCCATGGCCACGCTGACTTTTGTTGCCATTGCGCTGTTGCGCCTGCCCTTGATCTGGGTGCTGGCGGTGCTCGGTGGTGGCTCGGGCCTGTGGGCTTATCGGCAGCTTGAAGCCATGGCGCAGGGGCAGGCCAAACCATGAGCAACAGCTTGAGCCCGGGTGACTGGCTGGCCCTGCTGACGCATTTTCTGTCCTTGTCGCTGCTCGCCGTCGGCGGCGCGATCACCACGGTGCCCGACATGCACCGCACGCTGGTCGACCAGCATCAGTGGCTCAGCGACGGCCAGTTCAATGCCGCCATCGCGCTGGCGCAGGCCGCTCCCGGCCCGAATGTGCTGTTTGTGGCGCTGCTGGGCTGGCAGGTGGGACTCAACGCCGGCGGCGGCCTTGTGACGAGCACAGCCGCCTGGGGCTATGCCATGCTGGGCCTGCTGCTGGCCATGATGGGCATCCTGGTGCCCAGCACCACGCTGACCTTTGCGGCATCACGCTGGGCGCATCAAAACCGCGAGCTGCGCGCCGTGCGGGCGTTCAAGCAAGGCCTCGCGCCAGTGGTGGTCGCGCTGCTGGTGGCAACCGGCTGGATCCTGACCGCCAACCAGGGCGAAGCCCTGACGCACTGGCCGCTGTGGCTGCTGACCATCAGCGTCACGCTGCTGGTCTGGCGCACCCGCGTGCATTTGTTATGGCTGCTCGGCGCTGGCGCGCTGCTGGGCGGCTTGGGCTGGGTTTAGGGATCGCTGGCGCAGCGCTTCATAAAGGCAAACGCCGCTGGCCACCGACACGTTGAGGCTTTCGACGGCGCCGCGCATCGGGATGCTGACCAACTCGTCGCATGTCTTGGTCGTGAGCGCGCGCATGCCTTCGCCCTCGGCGCCCAGCACCAGCGCCAGCGGGCCGCTCAGGTCGGTCTGGTAGAGCGTCTTGGCAGCCGCGTCGCTGGTGCCGATGATCCAGATGTTGCGCTCCTTGAGCTCCTTGAGGGTGCGCGCCAGGTTGGTCACCATGAAGTACGGCACGGTCTCGGCCGCGCCACTGGCCACCTTGGCCACCGTGGCGTTGATGCCGGCCGCGTGGTCCTTGGGCGCGATCACGGCGTGCACACCAGCGCCGTCAGCCACGCGCAGGCAGGCGCCCAGGTTGTGCGGATCGGTCACGCCGTCGAGCACCAGAATGAGCGGCTGCACGCGCTCACTCGGGGGAAGTTCGAGCTGGCTGGCTTCGAGCTGCTCCAGCAGCTCGTCGAGCGAGGTCACCTGCGCCAGCGGTTGCACCCGTGCTGCCACGCCCTGGTGGCCTTGGCTGCCGCACAGCCTGGCCAGGCGCATGCCATCGGCTTCAATCAGGCGTACACCGGCCTCGTTGACCTTGTCCACGAACTGGCGCATGCGCGCATCGCGACGGGTCGGGTCAGCGTAGATTTCGACGATGGATTGGGGCGCGGTTTTCAAGCGCACGCCCACGGCATGAAAGCCGAACAGGACTTTGGGAGAAGACATAGGCAGCGATTATCGCGGCAGCGCGTCTCCCACAGGGGACCTGCTCCGGACCGATGGCTGTCTTTATCCCTTGAATTTGGCCGTCACCTCGGCCACGCGCTGGCCGAACAGGCGGGCGGTTTCGAGGTCGCCAGCGTTCATTTCGGCACCACCTGCGTCACCGGGCGTCTGCGCCATCGGGCCGGCGCTGGAGGCCAGGTAATTGATGTCGTCGCGCTGCGACGCCTTGGTGTTGTTGTAGTGCAGGCCGGTGCCGACCCAGATGCCACCATGCTGCATGGCCAGCGTCATGAAGTAATGAAGGGTCGAGTGCTTGTCGCCGTTGACATTGGCACTGGCCGTGAAGCCGCCAAAAATCTTGTCTTTCCAGGCCTGGCTGAACCAGGCCTTGCTCGATGCATCGGCAAATTTCTTGAACTGCCAGCTCACGCTGCCCATGTAGGTGGGGCTGCCCATGATGATCGCGTCGGCGTCGTTGAGCGTGGCCCAGCCGTCGTCGGTCAGGTTGCCGTCGGCATCGATGGCGACCAGTTCGGCGTTGGCGCCGTCAGCCACCGATTGCGCCATGCGCAGGGTGTGGCCATAACCCGAATGAAAAACAACTGCTACTTTTGCCATGAAGAATACTCCTTTTAAAAAATTGTCAAACAAAAAATCAAGCGCTGTCCTTGCGAGACGTGACGGTCAATGACGCAATGGATGGCCGCGTCGCGTCCTCAGGACGCTAATCGCACAAGTCAAACACCAGCACTTCGGCGTCCTGCGCATCCGTCAACACCACCTGCTGCTCGTCGGCCAGCAGGGCAGCGTCGCCGCCTTTCAACGCCAGTCCGTTGACCTTCAAGGCGCCACGCACCAGATGCACATAGGCCTTGCGCCCGGGCGCCAGCGCAAGCGTGGCAGTCTGCCCGGCATCGAACAAGCCTGCATACAGACGGGCATCGGCGTGGATGGTGACCGAACCCTGCGCGCCGTCGGGTGAAGCCACCAGACACAAGCGGCCATTCTTGGCAGCCGCAGCGAAAGTGGTCTGCTCATAGCTGGGTTGCGCGCCCGTCACGTCGGGCTCGATCCAGATTTGCAGCAGGTGCGTCGTGTTGTCGGGTGCGTGGTTGAACTCGCTGTGCTGCACGCCGGTACCGGCACTCATGCGCTGCACGTCGCCTGGCGGAATGGCCTTGACGTTACCCATGCTGTCCTTGTGCGCCAACGCACCCTGCAACACATAGGTGATGATTTCCATGTCGCGGTGGCCGTGGGTGCCAAAGCCCTTGCCGGGGGCGATCCAGTCTTCGTTGATGACGCGCAGGTTGCCCCAGCCCATGTGGGCCGGGTCGTAATAGCCGGCAAACGAAAAACTGTGAAACGACTTGAGCCAGCCGTGATCGGCGTAGCCGCGCTCCTGGGAGGGTCTGAGGGTCAGCATGTGTCATCTCCTTCAAAGGACTCAACTTTACTGTTCAAAACGGCAGGACATGCACAACCGTTTTGATGGCATCATTCAATCTGTTTGAATTCAAAGAGTCACTCCATGCAAATTGCCCGCAATGTCCTGACCCCGGAAGCGCTTGCCATGCTGCAAACCATTGCCAGCACCGGCAGCTTTGCCGCCGCAGCGCGCACCCTGGGCATGGTGCCCAGCGCCCTCACCTACCGCGTGCGCGCACTCGAAGACGCGCTCGACGTACTGCTGTTCGACCGCAGTTCGCGCCGCGCCCTGCCCACCGAGGCAGGTCATGAGTTGCTGATGGAGGGCGCGCGCCTGCTGGAAGACCTGGAGGCGGTGGCCAACCGGGTGAAACGGGTCGCCACCGGCTGGGAGCCGCAGCTCATCATTGCCGTGGACAGCATCATTGCCAAGGCCACGGTGCTGGAGTTGGTGGAGAGCTTTTTCAGCCAGAACCCGCCCACCCGCATCCGGCTGCGCGACGAGACCCTGTCGGGCACACTCGAGGCGCTGACCAGCGGCGCGGCCGATCTGGCCCTCGGTGTGGCTGACCTGGTGCAGAACACCGCCATTCACGCCAAACCGCTCGGCGATGTGCGCTTTGTCTACGCGGTGGCACCGCACCACCCGCTGGCCCAGGCGCCCGAGCCCTTGAGCGACGAGATGATGCGCGCGTACCGCGCCGTGGCGGTGGCCGACACCATCAGCCGCGGGCGCGGCGTGACGATCGGCCTGCTCGGCGGACAGGACGTGCTGACCGTGGCCACCATGCAGGACAAGCTCGATGCCCAACTGCGCGGCCTGGGCTGCGGCTCGCTGCCCGTTTGCATGGCCGGCCCGTTCATCGACACCGGCCGGCTGGTGGTGAAAAAGACCGAGCGGGCTGCCCGCTCGGTGCGTGTCAACTACGCCTGGCGCGCCGCGGGCAACGCGCCAGGGCGCGCGCTGCAATGGTGGCTCGGTCAGCTCGAGTGCGTCAACACGCGCACCGCCTTGCTGGAACGCCACCGCGGTCTGTAGGTCGCCCCGACACGCCACGGTCGATGACAGTCCGCTCAACCTGGCTGACTGGTAAAGTCGGGCACATTCGCAAAGACAAATCATCCGAGATTGTCCATGAGGGCTTGGGATGGCAGCGAGTGCATTTGCGAGGCAGTTTGGCCCCGACTGAGAAGCCTGTAGCCGCAGCTACAGGCGACAAAGAGGGGCCCTGACTTGGGGTTTTGCCAAAATGACCGCAAATGCGCCGCTGACGCCCAAGCAGCATCGCAGGTGCGCCTTATGGACAATCTCGGATCCATCGTTACCAACTGGAGAAACCTATGAGTTCAGCGCCGCGCGCTCCCCGACACTTTGCCGTCATCGGCGCTGGCATGGCCGGCATCACCTGTGCCCGCACCCTGGTGCAGGCCGGCCACCAGGTGACCGTTTTCGAAAAGAGCCGTGGTACCAGCGGACGCATGGCCACGCGCAACAGTGCCTTTGGTTCGTTCGACCACGGCGTCCAGTACTTCACCGCGCGCGATCCCCGCTTTTTGCAGGCGCTTGAAACCACACCGAAATTGTGCAAACGCTGGAGCGCCAACAGCGTGCAGGTGCTCGATGAACTCGGCCATGTGACTGCGCCCGGCTTGCCCAGCCATGATGCCCATTGGGTGGCGGTGCCGGGAATGAAGTCGCTGGTGGACGCTTGGGCCGAACCGCTGCTGGCTGACGGACGCATCGAGTTGCAAACCCGCGTGGTGCGCATCGAGCCTGATGCCGTCAAGCCCAGACAATGGCAATTGCGCACCGAGAGCCTCGACGGCACGCAGCACGTGTTCTCGGGGTTCGACGGCGTTGTGCTCGCCATCCCCTGTGCCCAGGCACACAAGCTGTTGCAAGTGTCGGAGCAATCCAAACCCTGGCTCAAGCCGCTGGAGCAGGTCAAGGTTGCGCCCTGCTGGACGCTGATGCTGGCGTTCCCGCAAGCCATGCAGCCCGGCCTGTCGGCGCTCGGGCCGCAATGGAATGCGGCGCGCAGCACGCACCACCGCATTGCCTGGCTGGCGCGCGAATCGAGCAAACCCGGGCGTGAGCCGATCGAGCGCTGGACCGTGCAGGCCAGCGCGGCCTGGTCGCAGGAACACCTTCACGACGACGCGCCTCGCGCCGAGGCCAAGCTGCTCAAGGCCTTCAGCGAGGTGACCGGTATCCGCGCCGAGCCCGCTCACGTGGACAGCCAGCGTTGGCTTTACGCCAAAACCATCCAGCCGCTGGGCAAAAGCCATCTGTGGGATGCCAAAAAGCAACTCGGCGTCTGTGGTGACTGGTGCCTGGGCCACCGCGTGGAAGACGCCTTTGTGTCAGGTCTGGAACTCGCGCTGGCGGCCCTGTAGGACCTTGTACACCGGCCGTTTCGCACCGTCGCCCACCGGGCCGCTGCATGCGGGCTCACTGGTGGCAGCGCTGGCGAGTTGGCTCGACGCGCGTGCCCATGGCGGACAGTGGCTGGTGCGCATCGAGGATGTGGATGGCACGCGCTGCCTGCACGGCATGGACCAGATCATCCTGCAGCAGCTGGGTGCCTGTGGCCTGCACAGCGACCAGCCGCCACTGCACCAATCGCGTCGCTCGGCGCTTTACCAGCAGGCGCTCGACCGGCTGGTCGCCGGCGACCAGGCCTACCCCTGCGGCTGCTCACGCCGCGACATTCAACTGGCCCTGCAAGGCCACCGCCAAGCCAAGGCGCGCCACGGCGAGCTGATTTACCCCGGCACCTGTCGAGACGGTTTGCACGGCAGATCAGCGCGCGCCTGGCGCTTCCGCACCGATGGCTATTCCCCCGTGAGCTGGCACGATCGCCGCCTGGGCACGCAGGCACAGGACGTGGCCTCAGCCGTGGGCGACTTCATCCTCAAGCGTGCCGACGGCTGCTTTGCTTACCAGTTGGCTGTGGTGGTTGACGACGCAGCGCAGGAGATCACCGATGTGGTGCGCGGCGAGGACCTGGCTGACAACACGGCGCGCCAGATCTTGCTGCAACGCGCGCTGGGCGTGGCCACCCCGCGCTACCTGCACACGCCGCTGGTGCTGGGGACCAACGGCGAAAAACTCAGCAAACAAAATGGTGCCAAGGCCCTCGACACCGCCAAGCCGCTGGCGGCGCTGAACCAGGCCGCTGCCGTGCTCGGACTGGCGCCGCAAGTTGCTGCTGCTGACGCCTTGGCGCAGTGGGTGGCGCAATGGCGGGGTCTCTACAATCTCGCCCCGTGAACGACACCCGACATACTCCCCCACAAGCTCCCGGGCCGACCCGCGCAGCACGCATCCGACCGCAATCGCTCGCCGATGTGACGCATCCCAAAAACATCAAGAGTTTCGTGCGCCGCGCCGGTCGCGTCACCAGCGGCCAGAGCAAGGCGTTTGATGAACTGGGCCCGCGCTTTTTGCTGCCCTACCGAGCCGATCTGCTCGATGTTTCAGCGGCCTTTGCAGAGGCGGCAAACCCCGATGACAGCAGCCCCAGGCCCGCCGTGCTCGAGATCGGCTTTGGCATGGGCGAGGCCACGGCGCAGATTGCCGCGGCGTTGCCACACACCAACTTCCTATGCTGTGAGGTGCACGAGCCCGGCGTCGGCGCGCTGCTCAAGCGCATCGGCGAGCAGAACCTGCGCAACATCCGCATCTTCGCGCATGATGCGGTCGAGGTCATCGACCACATGCTGGCACTGCAGAGCCTGGACGGCGTGCACATTTTCTTTCCGGACCCGTGGCACAAAAAGAAGCACAACAAGCGCCGCTTGATTCAGCCGCCGCTGATCTCCAAGCTGGCAGCGCGCCTGAAAGTGGGCGGCTACCTGCACTGCGCGACCGACTGGCAAGCTTATGCCGAACAAATGCTGGTTGTGCTGAGCAACGAGCCCCTGTTGAAAAACACCGCGCTGGCGCAGCCCCCCGAATTGCCGGGTTACGCCCCCCGGCCGCACTACCGGCCGCTGACCAAGTTTGAAAACCGCGGGCTCAAACTGGGCCATGGCGTGTGGGACCTGGTGTTTGAGCGCGTTTAAGCCGCCCTCGCGCAACGGCATCGGCCCGAGCTGCGTGGGCTTGCCCGCCGGGCCCTGGCCCACGCTGCTCAACTTCTTGACAGCGCGATTCCCCAACATCACGCCGCAGACCTGGCTCGAGCGCATGGCGCGCGGCGACGTCATCGACGAGCGTGGCGAGCCGGTCTTGCCAGCGCGCGCAAGCCAGGCGCCCTACGCCGCGCACCAGCGCCTGTACTACTACCGTGAGGTGCCTGACGAGCCGCCGATTCCGTTTGAAGAGGTGGTGCTGTTTGAAGACGAACACCTGCTGGTCGTCGACAAGCCGCATTTTTTGCCGGTGACACCCTCCGGCGGCTACCTGCGCGAAACGCTGCTGGTGCGGCTCAGGACCAAGCTGCACCTGGATGACCTGGTACCGATTCACCGCATCGACCGCGACACCGCCGGACTGGTGCTGTTTTCCAAACAGCCCGCCAGCCGCGCCGCCTATTGCGCGCTGTTCAGCCGCCACCAGGTGCGCAAAACCTACGAAGCCATTGCACCGTGGCGCTCCGACCTGAGCTGGCCGATCACCCGCCGCAGCCGCATCCGCGAGGCTGGCCACTTCATGTTGCAGCACGAGGTGCCGGGCCAGCCCAACGCCGTCACGCACATCGATGTGCTCGAGGTGCAAGGCGGCCTGGCGCGCTACCAGCTCAAGCCGGTCACCGGCCAGCGCCACCAGTTGCGCGTGCACATGTTGGGCTTGGGTCTGCCGATTCTGAACGACGGCCTCTACCCCGAGCTCACACCCGAAGGCCAGGTGGACCCTACCCGGCCGCTGCAACTGCTCGCCAAACGGCTTGAGTTCATCGACCCGATTTGCGGCGCGCTCAGGCAGTTCGAGAGCGAACGGAAGTTGAATGGATGGGAAGCTTCGATCTGACCAGACCGAAGTGCTTTGCACTCAAACAGTCGGCAGGGCTGTGGATGGGGCGGATGTCGGGGGCGATTTTAAAAAGCGAAGCGTATGAGCCCCCGGCGTCCGCCCCGTCCGCAGCCCGGGTTATGGTTAACGGTCCCAACAGGCTTTTCTGCTGCGCCATAATTCGTCGGCAATATTTTTCAGCGGAGTTCCAATTTGTTTTCCATCCTACAAGCCGCAGGTTGGCCGATCTGGCCTTTGGTGGCCTGCTCGGTGCTGGCCATGGCGCTGATCATCGAGCGTTTCATCAGTCTGCAGACCATCAAGGTGGCGCCACCCCGCCTGCTCGATGAAGTGCTGACCGTCACGCGCCTGAGCGTTCCAAGCCCTGATGTGGTCACCAAGCTCGAGCAGAACTCGGCGCTGGGCGAGGTGCTGGCCGCCGGCCTGCGCGCACTCAACTCCAACCCCAGGTGCAGCGAAGACGAACTGCGTGCCGCCATGGAAGCCAGCGGTCGCCAGGTGGCGCACCGGCTCGAGCGCTACCTGAGCGCGCTGGGGACCATTGCGTCGGTAGCACCGTTGATGGGGCTGTTCGGCACGGTGGTCGGCATGATCGAGATCTTCGGCTCGCAACCCACCGGCATCAACATGGGCGGCAACCCGGCGCAACTGGCGCACGGCATCTCAGTGGCGCTGTACAACACCGCCTTCGGGCTGATCGTGGCCATTCCCTCGCTGATTTTCTGGCGCTACTTTCGTGCCCGCGTCGATGAGTACCTGCTGACGCTGGAGCTGGCCTCCGAGCATCTGGCGCGCCATCTTTTCACCTTGCGCAAGTAAGCCGGGCATGATGAATTTCCGGGTGCGCCCCAAGGAAGAGCCCGAGATCAACCTGATCCCGTTCATCGACGTGCTGCTCGTCATCCTGATTTTTCTGATGCTCACCACCACCTACAGCAAGTTCACCGAAATGCAGCTCAAACTGCCGGTCGCCGATGTCGATGCGCAGCGCGACTACGCCCGGGAAGTGCTGATCTCGGTGAGCGCCGAGGGCCAGTACAGCGTCAACAAGCAGGTGGTGAACGGCCGCAGCGTGGATGACCTGGCCAGCGCTTTGCAAGTGGGTGCCAAGGCAGGCCCAGAGTCCGTGGTCATCATCCATGCCGACGCCAGTGCCAGGCACCAGGCGGTCATCAGTGTGATGGAAGCCGCGCGCCGCGCCGGACTGACGCAGATCACCTTTGCTTCAGTGGCTTCCGCCCCCGGTCGCACGCCCTGAGCCATGGCAGCGGCAGCGCCTGTGCCTGGCCATAGCCTGACCGATGCCTGGCAACGGCGCGGCTGGCTGGCCTGGCTGCTGTGGCCGCTGTCCCTGTTGTATGG
>Ga0172367_10002966_pt1 | contig 22636 bp, 18 predicted proteins | sample Lak10m_FD_114542 | JGI IMG/M metagenome (GOLD analysis project Ga0172367, IMG submission 114542) | Freshwater microbial communities from Kabuno Bay, South-Kivu, Congo - kab_022012_10m | ecosystem: Environmental > Aquatic > Freshwater > Lake | place: Democratic Republic of the Congo: South-Kivu... | reverse complement strand
TCAAGAAGTTAATTTACCACAAAGTTTAACTCATTTAACTTTTGGTAAGTATTTTAATCAAAAAGTCGAATTACCCCATAATTTAACTCATTTAACTTTTGGTAAGTATTTTAATCAAAAAGTCGATTTACCACATAATTTAACCCATTTAACTTTTGGTCGAGATTTTAATCAAAAAGTAGATTTACAACATAATTTAACCCATTTAACTTTTGGTTTACATTTTAATCAAAAAATCAATTTACCACCTAATTTAATTCATTTAACTTTGGGTGCTGAATTTAATCAAAAAGTTGATTTACCGCATAATTTAACTTATTTAAAATGGTTTGGTAATCAAAAAGTAGAATTACCACAAAATTTAACTCATTTAACTTTTGGTAAGTATTTTAATCAAAAAGTCGATTTACCACCTAATTTAACTCATTTAACTTTTGGTAAGTATTTTAATCAAAAAGTAGATTTGCCAGAGAATTTAATCAATTTAACTTTTGGTGTCAATTTTAATCAAGAAATAGAAATACCATGGAATTTAACTCATTTAACTTTTGGTGACAATTTTAATCAAAAAGTCGATTATTTACCTGATAGTTTAGAAGAATTGAAATTAGGTGAAAATTTTAATGGTTTATTAGATAATTTACCTACATCTTTAAAAACTTTAAAAATAAGTAATTATTATGATAATAACAAATTAAACAATTTACCTAAAAATGTTCAAGTAATTTATTATTAAAAAAATTAACATTTGAAATGTTATTTATAAAATATTTTTTTCATTGATTAAAAAATCTAAAAATTTTATGATTCTTTGTGAATTTGTCATTTTATTTGGTTTTAATTTGTTTAGTTGATATTTTTCTATTAAACTTCCAATCATTTTTTTAAATTCACTCTTACCTATTTGTTGGATGAGAGGAGTAAAAATTCTTTTAATTTTATTTTTTGCTTCCAAGCCAATTTCTTCCCATTCTATTTGAATTTGTGGTTTACCAAAATTTGCTCCTTCCAAAAAATCCAATACACTATCGAATAATTGAGTTTGTGAATAGATTTTTTTTAATTCCATACCTAATTTATCAATAAATTTGTTTAATAAGTTTGTAGTTTTATCTGTATCCAATAACCAATCGGGTTTAGAAGTTTTGGGTAAATTTTGTGATATAAAATTTTCAATTTGTTTTGTTTTAACAATATTTTTTTCAGGCATTCTATATATTAAACGATATGGGTCTTCTAATTGTGTTATTAAAAATTGTGTTGAATATTTATCACCTCCAGTAAATTTAGTGATAAAATCAACTAAATCATTATTGATATCACCAACATCAATTTTAGGTTTAGGGTCATACATTCCTTTTTTATGTGAATGAATTTTAATATGAGTTCTAGATATAACTTTTTTTACAATACTTAAATCAATTGGAATTCCTTTAGTTTTATATGAATAAAAATTTTTAGCCATAATAAAAATATATTTAAGATTGTGTTCTGTGACTTCAACTTTCATTGTTGTAAGTGGAATTTCCATTTTTGAATAAGGTGTGTCTGCTGGAATAATAGCAATTTCAAATAATGCTTTGTCATAAACTAAAATAGGAACCCTAGTTTGATATAAGATAAAAGTTTTAGCTCTTGGAACTAATTTATATTTTGCCGCCATTTTATCTAATTTAGCTCTATATTTTTCATCTGTATCTACTCCATCAGTATAAGCAGTAAAATCCCAATCTTTAATTAATTCAAGGGAAAGAAATTTTTTAAAAGCACGCTCAAATTTAATATCATCATTGGCATATTCATCATATATTAATTTAAGAACAACAAGACCGATAACATTTCCACCTTTAATATATATTTTCATGTTCTCTTTTTGAATTAAATCTTTAATAAATAAATAAAATTGGACGGATTCATTGTAAAGATGAGATTTTTTTAATTGAACTGTAATAAATTTTTTTTCACATTCATTTTCACATTCAGCTTTTGTTTTAAATATATTTTTTTCATCTTTCAATGATTTAGATTTATCAGGTAGAATTGGACAAATTTGGCTATAATTATTTTTATTTGCCTCGCACATATATTCACCTCCAATTAAATTAAATGTAATATTCATTTTTTCTGCTTTTTGGTTTTCAGTATTTTCAGTATTTTCAGTATTTTCAGTATTTTCTTCTATAATGATGTTTGAATTATTCAATAAATTCATTGTTAAATTATTTTATATAAATTGTTGATATATTTTAATTTTTATGATAAAAATAAATATGATTTAAAAAATAACTATAAATACATAAAAAAATATTATATTATTTATAATATAATGTTAAAAATAAATCTTATAATAAAATTGACTTCATTTATTAAAGATATTTGTTTGTATCAAATAATAAATTATAACAACAATCAATTAATAAATGAAATTTTATTATTTAATTATGACTTAAAACCATCAGATATATTTTTTAATAAAAATATAAATATTATAAATAAAAAAACACGAGTAATTAATTTGTATGAATATGAATATAATTTTAAAATATTGTTAAATAATATTATTGAAAAAAATAATTTATATATAAATAGTGATTTTTATACATTATTTTTTGATGATTTAATATTGGAATTAAATAATGAATTTACAATAAATAATTTTGATTTAATATATTTGATGGGTCGTGAATATTTTATTGATGATAAACATCTTATTAGTGATTTATATAAAAAAAATAGTAATATATTTGTATTTAATTCAAATGTTAAATTTGACAATAAATTTAATATTATAAAAAATCAATTTATCAAAATAAAATATTTATACAATAAATCAAATAATAATTATTACTCATTGAAAAATTGTTTCAAACAATCACTATTATTCGATTTGTTTAAAAATCAATATTTGATTCCGGAATTATTATTAGATAATTCCGCAAATAATGGTTTTGCTAATTTTATAGTGAAATTAAAAAAATATGATTTAAAAATGGCATTAAACAATTTATTTAAAAAAAATTATTTGACAAATAAGTCAAATATTGAAAACAATAACAATTATCAAAATTTATTTTTACCATATAAGATAAATGAATTAACAAAAATTTTTGAACAAAATCCAATTTTCATTAATTTAATTAACAAACCTTTAGTTTCGATAATTATGACTGTGTATAATAAAGAAAAATATTTAGATTCATGTATTAAATCAATGTTGAGACAAACATATTCTAATATTGAATTAATTTTAATAGATGACTGTTCTACAGATAAATCTAAAAATATTTTAGAAAGATATAAAAATATACCTAATATTAAAATAATTTATAATAGTGAAAATAAAGGATGTTATTATTCTAGAAATATTGGAATTAAAAATTCACAAGGTGAATATATTGGTTTTCAAGATACAGATGATTATTCAATAAGTACCAGAATAGAAGAACAAATAAATTTTATGTTGTATAATGATTTATATATGTGTGGATGTAATATGATTAGATCTCATATACTAAATATTGATTACACTAATGATAATGATAATGATATTCTAAAAGCTGTTTATAGAAATAAATGTATAGAAGATGAAAATAAATGTTGTAAAGAATATTTTGGATTTCCAACATTAGTGATAAAAAAAACATTATTTGACAAATGGGGATTATATTTGGAAGAAAAAAAAGGTATGGATATGGAATATGCAGAAAGAATAATATTTAAGGAAACTAATATTATTTTTGGTATAAAAAATGAAAATAATGAAAATATGGATTCTTGGGATTTTTTTAATAATTATACATACAATGATGAAAAAATATTTAAAAATATTTATTTAAAATATGAAAAATTATTAGTAATTAGTCCAGATATGAATGAATCAAATTTAACAAATAATATAAAATCAAATGATTTTTTAATAAATAGATTATGGAGAAAAAATTATATTTAAATAATTTAAATAATTTTTAGTTCATTATACTTATTATTTTCCATAGAATTTAAATCAAAATTATTAAGATTAACCATAAATCTTAAATGGTTTCTTTCAAAATTTTTTATTGTGCTCATTTCTTCTTGATAATTTACTATTGTTGATTTTTTAACAGTATCTGCAATTACTATTTGTGGATAAAAAGCATATTTTTCTATTGATAAATTATTATTTAAATATTTTATTAATCCTGTGTCAAATGGTAATTCAAATTTATTTGTTATATCTATAATAGTATTAAACATTGATTTATCATATCCAACACAAAATGAACCATCACAACTAATTAAATTTGTTGTATATTTTTTATCAAAATTAAAATTATATAAAAATGTATTTTTATTAAATGACCAAGGACCAGATAAACCAAAAAATAAAACTTTCCATGAAAATGGAACACTTTTAATATACTCATCAAATTTGATATCAAAATTTTTATGTAGTATAATGTCATCATCACAAATTAATATTTTATTATGATTTTTATTTATTGCATCATTGAAAATATTGATCATTGATAATGAATAACCTAATACTCCGGGTGATTTTAATACAGTTTCTTTGTGTTTTTCTATATTTTTTTCACTATATCCATTTATAGCTTTAATAAATGTACATTTAATATTGTATTTATTAAATATATTTATTATTCTATCTTTTTTTGTTTTTTCTTGTTTTAAATTAATTATATATATTTCATCAAAATATGTATTGGGGTGAATTAATTTAAATTTTGTTAAATTAAATGTATTTTTATCAGTTATTATAATTTTGTTTTTCATATAATCCCAATCAATATTTACATCAAATAAACATATGTTTGTATTTTTATATATTTTTATATAATTATCTACATCTATCAAATCAGTTTCATAAATTGTTATAATATTTATATCATTACTTTGTAATTGTAAAAAATATTTGACATTATCAATTATTTTTGTTTCTTTATATAAATTATTAAATTTTAAATAATTTGAATCTTCGACAGAATTAAATATTTTTACATAAAAATTTAAATTATTATATCTTGAAAGAATATTTTTAAAAATAGACAAATAATATGAATATTTTGAAATTTTTTTTAAAGAACTTATTGAATTTGTAATATTTTTTTCTGTATATGTTCTATAATAATATAGAGGTTCGTCAATGAAAATTGGAACACAATATTCTTCTAATTTAAATAAAATATCCTGATCTTCTGAACCAAAAATTAAATCATCATCATAACCTTCAGTTAAAAAATAAAATTTACGATTAAATGTTTTTAAATGACTTGCTTTTCTTTCATTTAATAAATTTTTATTTATATTTTTTGAATAACCTTTTTTAATTATATTTAAGTTTTCATCACAATAATAAAAATTAGTATAAACAAATATATTTTCATTAATATTGTTATTATATAAATTTAATATTTTATCTATTGCTGTTGAATCTAATTTATCATCACAATCTAAAATACCCACAATTTCTTTTGTTGAATTTATAATACCTAATTTATGACATTTTATAATTCCTGACCAATTATCATTATTGATAATTTTAATTTTGTTTTTATAAATTTTTATTTGTTCTTTTGATAAAAAATCTGAATATTCAATTTTTTCATTTGAACCATCATTTATAATTATGGATTCCCAATTACTATTTGTTTGTTCTATCAATGATCCTATACTTATTTTTAAATATTGTTTATTATTTCTGACTAATGTTATAATACTTATTGAATATTTATTTTCAATTTTAGGTTTAGGGTCATACATTCCTTTTTTATGTGAATGAATTTTAATATGAGTTCTAGATATAACTTTTTTTACAATACTTAAATCAATTGGAATTCCTTTAGTTTTATATTCCATCAATATATTATATATATATATTATTAGCAATTTTTTATATTTACTAAATTTTATTATTTATATAAAAATTTAAAATTTATTTTTTATAACAAAAAATAAATATTAGCAAAATATATAAATACTATTGTAATGAGTAAATATAATAATAATGTAGAAAATGTTGATGAAACGAATTTAGATTATAAGGATAAATATATTAAATATAAAACTAAATATTTAGAACTAAAAAAAATATTAGACAATCATCATAATCAACCAAATGATATAATTCAACAAAAAGGAGGTAGTTATTTTTATGAACAAAATGATTTAATAAAGAGAATGAATGCCGTAGTAAACAAAAAGAAATATAAAAAAGATCTATATCAGTTTTCTTCAATATATTTTAAAACAAATCTTACAAATCCAAATATCATACAAAAATATGCCAAGATAAGAAAATCAATATTAAAAAATAATAATCCACCTCCATTTAATTATCATCTTACAATGTTAATTTTAGAAGTAAATTTGGATTATCCATTAATATCAAATTCAATATCATATTTTGATAATACACTTGGTAAAAAAAAAATGCGTAAAACTCTTAGTTTCTTAGATCCAGAAGAAATTAAATTAAATTTTGAAACATTGTTTAAGAATATAGTTTTAGAGTCTATTGAATATGAAATTGTTGGAAAATTAAAAAGAGTTAAATTAGAAGGAGGTAAAGAAATTAATACAGGAGTTAAGAATGAGGAACAAGATGATTGTATGAAATATCCAGGTTGGTTTTTTGTAGATAAATTTGAAGTTAATAATAAAAATTTAATAACTGCTTTTAGAACTAAGGTGTATGATAAATTAAATGAATTTATGAAATTTGAATATATGAAATTAGGAGGTAAAACAAAAGATTATGTTGGGTATAGAGTTGAAACAGAAATAGATCCAGATTATATTTTGTTGTTTTATGACAATTTTTCTAAAGATGTTCCACTTATGGCTATCAAAAAATTTTATTATGGAAAAAATACTTGGATGCCACATATAACTATATTTAATACAGATGAATTAGCATCTGACAATATGAAATTTTTAGAAAAATATATTGAGAATTTTTTTATAAACAAAGATAAATTACATTCAGACCAATTAATATTTAATGAATTAAAAAAATCTTCATTTATCAAAGAATTAATGAAAAAATCAAATAAAACAAAAATTACATTTAATGATATGGAATTTGAACTTCAAGTATAAGTCGTATATTTATATACCAAAAAATTATTTAGAATTTATAAAAATTATCTAAATATTTTTAATTTTTTCTGTGACCATCATTGTAATGAAAAAATGTGGTATAGACCTTAATAACATTAAATTAAATCCTCTTCCAAATTGTAAAATATTTGTTAAATCAAATTTGATATTATTTCCTGCCATTTTAACTGTTTTATAATAATCAAATGGTTGAATTATTGTGCTCACTGTTAAAGTTGTAAGAACAGAACTAGTTAAAATGTTATCAAATTTTGTTTTATAATAATCATATAAAGGAAATAAACAAGAATATAGTACTGCATTTTTATATATTGATGCTGAATATCCTTGATAATACAATTGGATATTTAAGCTTTTCCAATCAAAATATTTATTTCTTTGTGTGTAATTTTTACATACATCAATTGGATGAGAAAAAAAACTTCCCAATATGCCACCAACTAATCCATTAAATGAATTTGATATTAGATTATTGGATTCTGTATGTCTATATTCTTTAATTTTGTGATAAAATGTATATTTGGTAGAGGTTGAAATCAATTGAGATAAAATAGCATGTGGTGATGCTTGAATAAATCCTTTATATCCTGTGTTTGATATGATATCTTTTATTGTATATCTAATTGATTTATGTGTTTGATTATTTTGATAAACAGTTTTTATAGTACATATTGGAAGAGTTATAATTTCTGCTGTCAATGTTCCAATCAAACTTGGAACTAAATTATTTTCATTCATAACTATTTATTTTATTGTATCTCTATATATAATAAAATATTCAATATTTTACAAAAAAAATGATAAAATAAAATAATAATAGAATGTAATTAAATCAATATAATTGTAATCAATATAATTAAACTAAATGAGTAATTTTACCAATGAATTCGATGAATTAAGAAAAATTCGTCAGGCAAAATATCAAAATAAATCAAAAATTGAAAATAAACAAAAAATGGAATATAACTATGAATTGAGAAAAGATTTTATTTCAAGAATAAAAAAAATTGTCAAATCAGAAGTAGCAAAAGAACGTATGGATAAAATAGAAAAAAAAGAATATCAAACAAATATATCAAAAATATGTTTAGATGATTTGGATTATTTTACTCCTGCAGAACTTAAACCTGATTTTTTGACAGATTTATTCAAATATAATAATGATATTCAAGTTCTTGAATATGCTTATTCTAAACAATCTGCAGATTGTATTAAACCTCAATTTGTACTTATAAAAGAATATATGACAAAATCAAAAGCAGATGAAAATTTTCTAATCAAATTGATCCAAGATTATTTGTCAATAACTCATAATATGATACAAATTCTTACAACAACAAATTTATTGGATACAAAATTTGAAACGACAAAACAATATGTGTTGGAAATATTTTTTAATCCTACTAATACTCAATCAATTAGTTTTGAACAAATCAAATATATAAATTCAAAAATAGAATTAGATATAAACAAGTTTATTTTTTTGATTTCAAGATGTTCAAACAAATCAGGTTATTCAAAATGTGATAAAACCTATGTTTCAAGGTCAAATATAAATTTAATCAAAAATATGATTCATGATATGGAAACAAAATTCAAATGTAAAATTGATATTGATTTATACATGTAAATTAACATTGATTATAACATTGATTATAACATTGATTATAACATTTTTTTAATAAAAAAATTGATTTAAAAAATTAATCTTAAAATTTATTATATAATTTTTTAATGGAAACAATTAAAATCTTAGATAAAAGAATTAATCATAAAGAAATAGAACTAAAATGGCAAAATAAATGGCAAAATGAAAATACTTATAAATCTATTATTGATTCTAGACCAAAATTTTCACTAGTTATTCCGCCTCCTAATGTAACAGGTGTTTTACATATGGGCCATGCCTTAAATAATACATTTCAGGATGTAATAGCGAGAGCAAAAAGAGCTCAAGGCTTTAATGTATGTTGGGTTCCTGGAACAGATCATGCAGGAATAGCAACTCAAGTAAAAGTTCAAAAGGAATTAGAGATAAAAGGTATTAATGTAAAAGAACTTTCAAGAGAAGAATTTTTAAAATATATTTATGAATGGAAAAATACGTCCGGTTCAACAATTATAACTCAATTAAAAAAATTAGGATGTTCTTGTGATTGGTCTAGAGAGTGTTTTACAATGGATGATAAATTTAGTTCTCATGTTAAAGATATTTTTATTAAATTATATAATGATAAATTAATTTATCAATCAGAATATTTAATTAATTGGGACCCTGTATTACAAACAGCAATAGCTGATGATGAGGTAGAAACAAAACCGGTTAAATCCAAATTGTATTACATCAAATATTTAAATTCAAATATCAATTCAGAACTTAAATATGTGATTGTTGCAACTTCAAGACCTGAAACAATATTTGGTGATGTAGCTATTGGTTATAATCCTTTGGACACTAGATATAATAATAAGGGTGATGATGAATTTGTTATTCCATTAAGTTCAAGAGCTATTAAATTAATTCCAGATGATTTAGTTGATAAAGATTTTGGTTCTGGATTAGTTAAAATTACACCAGCTCACGATAAATTTGATTTTGAATTTGGATTAAAACATAATTTGCGTCCAATACAAATAATTGATAAAAATGGAAAAATTTTTAATACAAACACAAAATATGATAATATGGATATAATTGTGGCAAGAAAATTAATTGTAAAAGAATTGGAAGAATTTGGATATTTGGAAAAAGTTGTAGAATATGATTCTGTACAAAAAACTTGTTATAGGTCTGGAGCTCAAATTGAATCACAAATAACAACTCAATGGTTTGTAGATATGAAATCATTAGCTAAAATGGCTAAAGAATTAGTTGATAATGGAGAGGTTAAATTATTTCCAGAAAATAAACAAAATGTATTTAACGGATGGATTAATGATATTAAACCTTGGTGTATTTCTCGTCAATTGATATGGGGACATAAAATTCCTATATTCAATTGTGTTGGATGTTCAAAACAAATTGTTTCAAAAAATTCTCATGAAATTTGTGTTGAATGTGGATGTGAAATGAAACAAGATCCTGATGTATTAGATACTTGGTTCTCATCATGGTTATGGCCTTATGGTGTATTTGATGAATCAGAATTAAATTATTATTTTCCAACAGATATTTTAATCACTGGTTCTGATATTTTATTTTTTTGGGTAATTCGTATGATGATGGCATCTAAATATATGAAAGATATCAAACCATTTTCAAAAATATATCTTCATGGTATTGTGCGTGATGAAACAAAGAAAAAAATGTCAAAATCATTAGGTAATGTTATAAATCCACTTGATTTAATAGATAAATTTGGTTGTGATCCTGTTAGATTTAGTTTATTGATGACAACTCCATATAATTCTGATGTTCCTATAAGTGAAAAAACATTTGATATCGGGAAAACATTTTGTACTAAATTTTGGAATGTGGTTAGATTCGTCCAAACAATACTTATGGAAACAAATGAAATCTACACACTTGATAAATATGATATTATTTGTGATAAAGATAAAATGATATTAGAAAAATTTAATGAAACTAAAGAAAATATTAGCACAAGATTAGAAATATTTGAATTTAGTAAAGCATCGCAATGTCTATATTCTTGGATTTGGGATTATTTGGCGAATGATTATTTGGAATACATAAAAGATAAAAAAGAAACAAGAAAATATTTATTATTATATTTGGTTTATAATACAATAGAATTGGCTCATCCATTTATTCCACATATAACAAGTGAAATGAAAGAAACACTTGATTTGATGATAAAAAAAATTTAATTTGTATATTATTTTTTTTCTATTTCTATAACACGCAAAAAATTATCAAAATTAGCAAAATATTTTATTCTCTTAAGCTTAAAATTTGAATTTAATAATTTTAATTTAGAATCAGATAAATCACATGCTATGAGAATAATTTTTTTAAATTTAATATTGTTCAAATATTTTATAACATTTGAATTGATTTGAAACAAATTAATCAAAATTAAATCTGATTGGATAATTTTTGGATATGATGTTAATTTATTGTAATCAACCAAATAATTAGAAGACCAATGAATATTTAACATTGCATCATCTATTATTGATTTATGATTTGATATTCCAATTAATTTAATATTTTTAAATTCACACAATTTGAAAAGCCCAAGCCAATACAAATAATATTCTCCACCAATACCTAATATTGAATTAATCTCAAATTCTAATCTATTTATTTGTTTCATTCGTCTTAAAACCCAATTTCTTAATTTATTGCCTGCAATCCAATTATTTTGGTCAAAAGAGTCTATTTGTTTTATTATTTTTAATCCATTAAAATCAATTTGCATCTTATTATATGAATACCATTTGTTTAGATCATAATTGAATTGGAATATCGAATTATCTGAATATTGAATTAACAAATAACCTTTCATATTATCTTGTATTCTTTTAACCTGCTTTGGTTTTTTATCGTAATTTGTTGAAAGAAATTTAATAATATTGGAGGTTGCCAAATGATTTGGCGGACAAACTTTGGTTAACATCAAATATATATGTTTTTTATTTATTTTTTAAACAAACATTGTATTTTTCAATTTTTTATAAAAATTGATTATTTAATAAAATAAATAAATTTACAAAAATAAATCATGGAATATATTAGTTTAGGTTCAAATTGTTCTATTACATACCAGTTATCTAAATTAGGTCTTAGAAAAAGTGCATATCCATTTGATTGGACTAAAATTACCCTTAATCAATTGATTACAATATTGGAGAAAGATTTTAATGATTATTCAAAATCATTAGAATTTGTTTCAATTTCTAATATTCATTCAATTATTGAATTAGAATCTGGAATAAATGAGTTAAAATCTTTCAGTTCATTAATTTTAACAAATAAATACAAAATAAAATTTGCACACGAATTAGGAGAAAAATATCAATTGGATGAATTTAAAAATAAAATGAAAGAACGAATTAAAAGATTTAGAGATTTGAAAGATAAAGATGTATGTTTTGTTAGAATTGAATTAAATTCATTAAATCAATCTTGGTATTCAAATATAATGAAATTATATAGTCTTTTATACAAATATTCTTCTAATTTTAAACTTATTTTAATAATTTGTTCTCAATTAGAATTTGAATTTCCTTCTAATATCAAAATTTATAGATTTGAAAAATTTGATCCTGATTGGAAAATGGATATGATTGATTGGAATAAAATTTTTTAATTTAAAAATATGATAATATAAAAAAGTATAAGTAATGTTTGGTTTTGTATATGAAGATTTTGAATTAGAAAAAGATTTTATGGATTGGAGGAATATCAAGACTTATTTGGTTAGATAAATTTTATATTAAGCCAAAAATTGAAGGATTTGGTAGAGATATTGTTTATTTATAAAAAATTTTTAGTTTATAAAATTTAGTATGAATATTAAATTTTTAATAAATTATATTGAAAAAAATTGAAAAAGTTATTATATAAGTAATTAGTTATTATATAATTAGTTATCATATATAATACATATATAGAAAATATGGCAGAACAAGACAATCAAGTTAAATTGAATAAATTAATTGTAGATGAAGCTATTAATGATGATAATTCAGTTATTTCTTTGAGTAGTAAAAGAATGGAAGAATTAGAACTTTTTAAAGGTGATACAGTATTATTAAAGGGTAAAAAGAACCATTCTACTGTTTGTATTATATTACCGGATGATACAATCGATGACAATTCTATTCGTTTAAATAAGGGTGTAAGAAAAAATCTTAGAGTAAAATTAGGAGATTATATATACATATCACATTTTGATGATATCAAGCCGGCAAATAAAATTCACATTCTACCTTTGGATGATACTATAGAAGGATTAACAGGAAATCTTTTTGAAGTTTATCTCAAACCTTATTTTTTGGATGCCTACAGACCAATGACTAAAGGGGATTTATTTCTCATTCACAAAGCTATGAGAAGTGTTGAATTTAAAGTTGTAGGTATTGAACCTGATAATTATGGAATTGTAACACCTGAAACAGAAATTTTTTGTGAAGGAGAACCTGTTAAAAGAGAAGATGAAGAAAATCCAAATGATATTGGTTATGATGACATTGGAGGATGTAGAAAACAACTGGGATTAATTAGAGAAATGATTGAACTTCCTCTAAGACATCCTGAACTTTTCAAATCATTAGGTATTAAAGCTCCAAAAGGTGTTCTTATGCATGGTCCTCCTGGTGTGGGAAAAACAGCGATAGCCAGAGCAGTTGCAAATGAAACAGGTGCTTTTTTTTTGGTAATTAATGGACCTGAAATTATGTCTAAAATGGCAGGAGAATCGGAATCAAATTTAAGATCAGCATTTGAAGAAGCAGAAAAAAATGCCCCATCAATTATTTTTATTGATGAAATTGATTCTATTGCTCCTAATAGAGAAAAAACTCATGGAGAAGTTGAAAAACGTGTTGTATCACAACTTTTAACATTGATGGATGGTATGAAATCTCGTGCTAATGTGGTTGTTATTGCTGCTACTAATAGACCTAATACACTTGATCCCGCTTTAAGAAGATTTGGAAGATTTGATAGAGAGATTGATATTGGGGTTCCTGATGAAATTGGAAGAATTGAAATTTTTCGCATTCATACAAGAAAAATGAAATTAGCTGATGATGTTGACCCTGAAGAAATTGCTAAACAAACACACGGATTTGTTGGTGCTGATATTGCTTCATTATGTACTGAAGCTGTCATGCAATGTATCAGAGAAAAAATGGATATTATTGACATTGATGGGGGTAAGATTGATGCTGAAATTCTTGATGCTATGGCTGTTACACAATCACATTTTAAAATTGCTATGGGTGATGCCAATCCTGCTTCCCTAAGAGAAACACTTGTTGAAGTTCCTAATGTTAAATGGGAAGATATTGGAGGATTGGAAGATACCAAAAAAGAATTAAAAGAAATGGTACAATATCCAATTGACTATCCTGAAGAATTTGAAAGATTTGGTATGTGTCCATCAAGAGGAGTGTTGTTCTACGGTCCTCCAGGATGTGGTAAAACAAAGTTGGCCAAAGCTATTGCCAATGAATGTCAAGCAAATTTTATTTCTATTAAGGGTCCTGAATTACTTACTATGTGGGTGGGTGAATCAGAATCTAATGTACGAGATATATTTGCCAAAGCTAGAGCTGCGGCACCTTGTGTTTTATTCTTTGATGAATTAGATTCTATTGCTGTAAAACGAGGTTCTAATCCAGGAGATTCTGGTGTTGCTGATAGAGTTATTAATCAATTATTGACAGAAATGGATGGTATTGGTGTTAAGAAAAATGTATTTGTTATTGGAGCTACTAATCGCCCTGATATCCTTGATCCAGCAATTATGAGACCTGGAAGATTAGATCAATTGATGTTTGTTCCTATGCCTGATTATGAATCTAGATTATCTATTCTAAAAGCCACTTTACGCAAAACACCTATTCATTCTGATGTTGATTTGGAATTTATTGCTCTAAATACTGATAAATTTACTGGTGCTGATTTAACTGAAATTTGCAATAGAGCTATTAAATTTGCTATTTCAGAAAGAATAGATAAAAGAAAAGAAAAACAAGAAATTAAAAATAATATGAATGAGGATGAATTAAAAGAACTTGAAGAATTTGAAAAACATCAAATATTAAATGGAATAAATGATGAACCTGAATCTGTTGTTTTACCATCTCATTTTGAAATTGCTATTCGTAATGCTCGCCGTAGTGTTAATGATAAAGATTTAGATCAATATTTACAATTTGCTAACACTCTTCAACAATCTAGAGCACAATTAAATTCTGTTGGAAGCTCTTTGGGAAATTTCTCATTCCCTAAAAAAGGTAATAAATTACAAATTGCTAAAGAAATTGAAGAAGATTTATACACTTAAATAAATTTAATATCGGGATTTAATTAATTTTTGTTTAATATTTTGAGGTAAATTTGAATATCTTGCTGATGATGTATTTTCTAATTCACTTGTTTCTATATACAAAACTTCTAATCCAATAGGTAAATTTGATAATTTAGATTTTATGTATAAACCAGATAAATATAAACATATAATAGAGTCCGGAAGATAATCAAATGAATTGGATAGCCCATTATTTATATTTAGATGTAAAATTTCTAATTCTAATGGTAAGTTATTTAACTCTTGCGTAAAATTGAAAGAACAAATTGATAATACTTTTAATCCACTTGGTAAACAATCTAAATTATTATTAAATGAACTAGAATTTATATATAAATATTGTAAATTTTCAGGTAAATTATTGACAGGTTGATTAAATTTTTCAGAACAAATTGATAAAATTTTTAATCCTGAAGGTAGATTGTTTAAAGGAATATTAAAATTTATCATATATATATACAATTCTTCTAATTCATCGAGTTGTGATATAATATTGGTATTCAATATTGTAATTAATTCTTCATACAAATATATTTTTTTTATTTCACGAGGTAATTTTATAATTGCTTTTAAGGCTTCTAATTCAGGATCATATATTGGAGGTAATTCTACAATAAAATATGTTCGTGTCATTATATTACAATGTCTATCAATTGTTATATTTGATACAATCCAACTTTTCAATTTTAGTTGTTTCAGAAAATGCGAATTTATATCAGTATTAGATAATTTAATGGCATCACATAAATATTCGTTGAACAAATTTTTCATCAAATCGTGAGTTTTTGATTGTTCATTTGGTACACCTATTACCAATTCATTTAACTTATTGATTTTTTCTAATTCCCACAAGTCTTCATTATATTTGATATTGTATATACCATTTGAAAGATTATGTTGTTTTATCAATTCCAATTCATCAGGTTCATAATTTTTTTCACATGTTTCTGTTTTTTATCTAATGTTATTATTCTTCCAAAATCTTGTATTCCATCAAAATTCATTTCAACTGTTTCAAATTTAGTTAATTCTTTATTTGTTTTATTTTCATATTCCATTTTATTTATGGTTATATATAAATATTTGCTTATGTGTTTATTTTTTAAATTTTACATAAATACATAAATACATAAATATATTGGAAATATATTATTTTACATTTTTTAACATTATTTATATTTGATATGCGATTTTTATAAATATTATTGTTATAAATATTGTTGTTATAAATTATAATTATTTGACGTGTTTCATTTTTTTTGAATATGATGAATGAGCAAAAAAATAAATTTACAAAATAAAAGAATAAATTTATTGGATTATCAAATAAATTATAAAAATATAAGTATTTATATACTAATTAAATAATTCAAATTATGCATAATAAAAATAATATTTAACATATATATATATATATATATATGTCAATAAATAAAATTGAATATTTTGAATATATTGATAAAAATAATAATTTAACAGAATGTCAAAAAAAAATGTTAGTGCAATATAAAGAAAAACTTAATCAAATTTATAAAGATAGAAAATCAAACGTACAAATTAAAACATTATTATTTGAATGTTATAAAAATAATTTAATAATAAAAATAGCTCAAACAAAAATGTTATTTAATTCATTTTTTAATCACAAATTTACAAATGAATTAATTAAAAAAATAATGAAAGAAAATTTAGATGATGATAAAATAATAAAATATATATTGGATATGAAAAATAATAAAAATATTAGTTCTAAAAAAAAGTACAATATTTGTTATAGTTGGACTTATATTATTGAAAATATTGTAAGAATTTATAAAAAAAATTATAATAATACTGATTTATCTAAATTAGTTTATATGGATATTGGTTGTGGTAGTGGAAATAAAACATTAAATATGGCTAATAATTTAAAATTAGATATATCTAATGTTTATGGTGCCGATATATCTAATTGGGGTCCATATAATCAAAAAAAATACGACCATAAATTTAATTTTATAAAAATAGAAAATGACATAATAAATATAAAAGATAATAGTATTGACTTGTGTTCTTGTATTTTAATGCTTCATCATGTAAAGAATTTATCAAAAATACTTCAAGAAATAAAACGTATAATGAAACCTAATGGAATTTTAATATTAATCGAACATAATAACTTTGATGATTATGATAATTTAATACTAGATGTTTTACATATGTTATATGGATATTTATATGATAAAAATAATAGATATTTAGTAGAACCTGATTATGCTAAATATCATAATTATGTTGAATGGAATTTTTTATTGGATGAACATAATTTTTTGAATTTAGAATCAAATCCATTATTTACTGAATTATCAAACAACATACGTTATGATAATATATTTTATTCATTTTATAAAAATATTAAATAAATTTAAAATTATAAAATATGTATTTTATAATTAAACAGCATTATAAAAATACAAACAGATTACATAAAAAACTAAAAATTTATTGGATATATGTAAATATATTAAATCAAATTTTTCTCTATCATATATTTTTATTAAATTATTGTTTTCATAATTTTATATTTTTAAATGATTAAATTCTCAAAATATTTTAATAATTCATCATCATTAAAGTCTAAACCTTGTGATAAAAAATCTGTTGGATTTTTATTTTTAGGTTGTGATTTATTCATATTTTGTAAAAATAATTTATCATTATTTGATATGAAATCATTATTTTTATTTATTTCATTTAAATTTATTTTATGATGTCTTGTCAAATTTGAACAAAAATTACAATAATCATAGAATAATTTTTTTACCATATTTTTAATATACAAAGAATACACACCATAAATTTATTGGATGTAATCTCTATAAGAAATTGATTAATGATTTATATACCATTCCAATTCATCAAGTTAATAAATTGTGAAATAATTTTTGATTTAGTTGAATACAAAAATGTATATAGAATTAGATATTTTTTGAATTTATATCACTACCAAATAACTAATTGTGTATTATCATTAATTTTCTCAATTTTTTTATTAAAATTTTTATTTAATTCTAAATATTTTAATGATGATGGAAGTTTGTTGATATTGTAATTAAATGGTGTTTCTAATATTAAATTTTCAATATTGTTTGGAAGATTATTCACAATGTCATTATAATTATTATATAATTTTAAATGTGTTATTGATTTTGTTAAATTTATATTTTGATTAAAATTAACTCCCAATGTTAAATATTTTATATTTTCTGTCAATACAATACTATTTGTTTTTTTTTTCAATACAATATATTTATTGTAATCATTATTCGATAATTCTAAATATATCAAACTATTAGGTAAATTTATATTTTGATCAAAATCTGTTCCTAATACTAAATGAATTAAATTATTGGGTAATAATATTTTTTGATTAAAATTCCAACCAAATTCTAAATATTCTAAACTTTCAACCAATATAATTGGTTTATTAAATTGATTTCCAAAAACCAAATGAGTAATTTTATTTGTTAATGTTATTTGTTTATTAAAATCATTTCCAAATGTTAAATGTGTTATATCATTTGTTAATATCAAATTTTGATTAAATGAATGACCAAATGTTAAATGTGTAATTGTTTCATTTAATCTCAATTCACGATTAAATTCAAAACCAAAAATCAATTTAGAAATATTTTTTGTTATCATTAAAGGATAATTAAATTGATATCCTAAATATAAATTTTTAATATTTGGAGGTATAATTAATGGTTTATTAAATTTATTAGGAGTATAAAATGTTAAATATTCATTTTTATATATATTTTTTGTATTTATCGCTACATCATAATTTTCATAATTTGAAAATATTAATGTATCATATTTATTTATTATATTATAATAATCATCCAGTTTTTCATTGAATGATGATATAAATATTATATTGTTATTTTTAATCAAATAATTTTTTGAATTTATCATTTATAATATATTATTATTTATTTATATAATTTAGTTCAATTTTTTATATAAATATATACTATTATAATGCCTAAATTTACTTTAGATATTGATGATATAAGTGAACAAATTGATAAATTAAATTGTCAAGCTGATAATTTAGATGAGAAAATTGATACTGAAAATGAATTAACATTATTTGAAAATAAAAATAATACAATAAATAATAAATGTGAGAATTATACAAATATCATAAATGATAATGGTTCATCAGGAACAATTTATGAATATGATGGAAAATATATAAAATTTTCAAATTTACCACTTGAAGTATCTAAATTATTTAGTAAATATGATATTAAATGTAATACTCTAAAAATGAAAATCAATAAGGCAATTAATGAAAATGTTAATGCATTAAAATTTGCTGAATTAGCCAAAGTTTTCCCATTGCAAATTATGAATATATATTCATCATCAGAATGTAAAAATGATAATGGATTATTTTCTAATATTATGTTAATTGAAAAAGTTGAAGGTATCACGCTTGGAGAATTTTTAACTAAAATTAATTTAAATAATGAAAATGATTTGTATGATTTAATATCTTGTCTTTTACAATTAATTTATATTACAACATATGCAAATTTTAATGGATTCGTTCATAATGATTTAACAATAAGTAATATTATGATTTATTATTCTAATCAAAAAATTGTACTCAATAAATTAAAAATAAATAAAAATTTAATAAACATAAATTTAAATAAATCATTTAATACACCAATTGTTAAATTGATTGATTTTAGTTATAGTACCTATATTGAACCAAATAAAATTTATAATAAAATAATTTTTGGTGAAACAATACAAATTGTTAAAATTATTAGAAATAAATTAAAACTTTTACACAAACATTGTCATATTTTAGAAATAATTGATGCTTTTTTAGATAAATGTATTGAAAATACTAATTTTTATGATTTTATTGCTGAATTAGATGTTGATATTTACTCTTCAAATGGTTATAGATTGTTATCAAACAATAAAATTATTGAATTGACATTTGATCATTCAATCAAAGAATGTATATTAAATTTTTACAATGATTTATCTAAAATTTTACATGAAAAATTTAACAATTTTTTTAATATCAATATATCCAATCTTATTCATTATAATGATGAAAATGTTAATATTATAAATAAAAAACAAGAAATTAGTAATATAGATGACAAATATCATATTAAATATTTAAAATATAAAAATAAATATTTGAATTTAAAAAAAAAAATATTTACACATTAAAATAATTATTTTTTTTACAATGTGAAATACATGATAAATTATTATTTTCTATTGCTAATTTATAGTATTTTAACATTAAATCATTGTTCTTTTCAACATATTCATAATATATACCTAAATGATACATCGCATCAGAATTATTTTTTTTAATTGCCATCAAATAATATTTTTTCATTAAATTATAATTTTTTTCTATATATTGATAATAATCACCTAAATTATACATTGTTCGCACATGTTCTTTTTCAATTGCCATCAAATAATATTTTTTCATCAAATCATATTTTTTTTCTTTTCGATAATAATTACCTAAACTATTCATTGATCTTTTTTCATCTTTTTGAATACCCATTAAATAATATTTTTTCATTAAATCATTGTTTTTTTCTATTTTTTTATAATATGTAGCTAAATCAAATATTGAATCTGTATTTCCTTTTTCTATTGACATTAAATAATATTTTTTCATTAGATTATAATTTTTTTCTATTTTTTTATAATATAATCCTAAATTATACATTGAAACATCATCCCCTTTTTCTATTGCCATTAAACAATATTTTTTCATTAAATTATAATTTATTTCTTCATTCATATAATATAAACTTAATTCATACATCGCTTCAATATTACCTCTTTCTATAGCCATTAAATAATATTTTTTCATTTTTTTAAATTTTTTTTTATTTTGATAATAATGACCCAAATAAAACATTGAATTTATATGTTCATTTTCTATTCCCATTGAATAATATTTTTCCATTAAATTATAATTTTTTTCCACAAACTGATAATAATAACCCAAATAAAACATAGAATTTATATTTTCATTTTCTATTCCCATTAAATAATATTTTTTCATTAAATCATAATTTTTTTCTTCATATTGATAATAATGACCCAATCTAAACATTCCTAGTGAATTATTTTTTTCTATTGCCATTAAATAATATTTTTTCATTAAATCATAATTTTTTTCTTCATATTGATAATATATTCCTAAATTTATCATCGCTCCTATATTACCATTTTCTATTGCCATCAAATAATTTTTTATCATAAGATCATAATTCTCTTTTTTTTCATTTTTTATTCCTTCATAATAATAAAATATTTCTGGTCTAATTTTATTTTCTATTTTTTCTATATTTATTTTTATATATTATTGTTATTTATATTTATATTATAAAAATCAATTTTTAATTTAATCTTTAAATTGCATACTATTATGTTTGATATATATTTGTTATATAATTGGTTTGTGTTTATATGTAATTTATATAAATATGTATATTTTCATTGTTGTTTTTAATTTTTTAATTATATAAAAGTTGAATTTTATAATATAAATATTAAATATATATACATTCATCAATAAATGAGTGAAAAAGATCTAAAGAGATATAACAATGATAATAATAATATTATGTAAGTTAAAACAAATACTGATTTTTCAAAAATTGATATCATTAAACCTTTTTTGAAATGGGTTGGTGGTAAAACTCAAATTATTGAAAAAATATTGGGAGAATTTCCTACATCCATGGAAAATTATCAAGAAATATTTTTAGGAGGTGGGAGTATTATTATTAGGTTTATTAACTTTACAACAAGAAGGAAAAATTGAAATTAAAAAAAAATATATATGCTTATGATTTCAATAAATCTTTAATTCATCTTTATAAAAATATTCAAAAAACACCTAAAAAATTTATAAATACAATAATTAAAATAATTAATCAATATTATAGATTAAATGGTGAAGAAATAAATAGAAAACCAACTACATTAGAACAAGGACTAACATCTCAAGAATCTTATTATTATTGGATAAGAGCAAAATATAATGAAATGGATGGAGAAGAAAAATGTAGTTTATTGGGTTCTGCTTATTTTTTATTTTTAAATAAAACTTGTTTTAGAGGATTATATCGTGAAGGACCTAATGGATTTAATGTACCTTTTGGACATTATAAAAATCCAGGTATTATTGATAAAGCTCACATTAAACAAGTTAGTGCATTAATTGCTGATGTTGAATTTATCCATTTGTCATTTGATGAATCTTTGAAAAATGTAAAAAGGGGGGCATTCGCATATTTAAACCCTGTTTATATGAAATTAGACAAAAATTCATTTGTAGATTATACAGCTGATGGTTTTAATCAAGAAACTCATGATAAATTATTTAAGATGCTTCACGAATTAAAAAAACAAAATGTAAATTGGATGATGTCAAATTCATTTGCTGAATATGTCATAGAAAG
>Ga0172367_10002965_pt1 | contig 22642 bp, 33 predicted proteins | sample Lak10m_FD_114542 | JGI IMG/M metagenome (GOLD analysis project Ga0172367, IMG submission 114542) | Freshwater microbial communities from Kabuno Bay, South-Kivu, Congo - kab_022012_10m | ecosystem: Environmental > Aquatic > Freshwater > Lake | place: Democratic Republic of the Congo: South-Kivu... | reverse complement strand
TTTCTCATTCTTCGAAAAGTAGAAAAGGATTAGCAGAGAATCAGTAATCCTTTTCATAGTCCTCATAAATTGTGGTTTTCTCATTCTTCGAAAAGTAGAAAAGGATTAGCAGAGAATCAGTAAAAGTTATAATTTATTTTGATAATAATCTCGTGAAATTTGTCTCATCTCTTCTTCACATAACCTTTTTTCAGGATAATCTTTTTCATCCCACCAACAATATTGAGGATAATAATAATCACACATTATCTTAACTCCGATTAGTTTAGGATTTGTAAGACCATTTAAATAATCAACATATGCTGTATCAATAACTTTATCTAAAATACTTTGAAATATTTTTTTATCTCCTAATGTTGGCTTAAATGGCCTTGGGCATTGATTAATAAAATTTAAATTGATAAACTGAGATTCTACATGATATAACATAAAATTCTCAGCGCAAGTACACATTCCCTTAAAAATTTCTTGCCTTAATTTTTGCTTACTTTTAACCATAATCTCTTGGAATTGGAATATTATTTAAAAGTTTGGATTGCTTTCTGGTATAATAATCTTTATAAATCCAATTTAGATAAAAAAATTATGAATGAACGAAAAAAATTACATGATGAACAGCGATTACTAGAATTAAGAAATGGCGTGGAGTCGATGAAAATTAATGCTCATATGAACAAAGTTCGTTTCTTTCCTGGTTCTAAAGTAGAATATGAATCCATGGTAGGATATGAAGTTGAAATAATTGATACTGGGTTGAGGGATGCAGGAATTAGATATAAAAACCGAGACTACGGTGAAAATCTTTCTGAAGAAGTAGGTCTTACTTGTTATAGCCCCCTTCACGTTCAAAGAGAATTAATGGATAGAGGAATTGAAGCTTTAGTTAATTGCGATGAAACTAGAGCTGGGGTTTTTTCTGAATTTTTAACAATTTATGGTCTTCCAGTTGCAAGAAAGAAATAAATAAACTTGTTCTAATGCAATAATCCTTATATATTTCCCTCACCTTGGTTTATTATGGGACAATTTCTATCCTGGATTAAGTTTAATGAAAAAAATTATTATTTAACAGATAGAGAAATAAATTCTAAAAGATGGGAAGAAATTGAAAAAAATCCAACCCCTGATTTTGCACTTAGTTCTGAAGCAATAAGAAGGTATTATGATTTAGGAAGTTTTGATTTGAATTATAGAACAAATAAAGAATTTTGGAATGGAGAGATTCCAGGAGAAATAAAAGTTGATTGGAATTATGGAAATTTTGATAAAATCCTTAGTTTAATTGGAAATAAAGATATTGAAAGAATATTAAAATCTGCTCCAGAAGATTTTGCTTTTTGGATATTAAAGAACCATAATTCTTGTCTGCCTGAAAACTTAATCAAAAGCTCGTCGTGGATTTATAGACTTGCAGGATTTCTTGCACTAAAAGATTATGAAGGAATGGTTAAGGATAGAGATTCTTCTAGAATAAACTTTATAGGAGCTAATATTTTAGAAAATTCTGAATTGATTTTTAAAAGTATTGAAAGACGATTATTCCCAAATAATGAAGAAAACTATAAAGCAATTCACTTGGGAACGAGAAGGAAATATGATACAATGAAGAGAGATAAAAAATCAGCAGGCATTAGATTAATTGCGCAGAGTATAACTAAAGATTATAATACAATGTTAAATGATTATTATCCTTGGTCGAGATTTGTCGGCATAATTGGAACAATTTATGATAGAGAGGATGAATTAGAAATTGGAAGACCAATTCTTTAAGGATATTCAAAATTAAACACAAAACCAATAGATTTAAATAAGTGAGCTCACTTAATTTTTTATGACAAATATTACTCTATCTATTGAAGATGAAATTTATAACAAGATGAAATTATTCTCGGAAATTAAATGGAGTGAATTTGTAAGAAAGTGCATTCAACAAAGAATTGAGGAATTAAGTAAGTTGAAATCAAATATCTATGCTGATGAAAATCTTTTAGGAAAAAATTGGCTTAGTAAAGAGGACAATCTTACATGGAAAAATTTGTAAAAGGAGATGTTGTTGTTACCCCCTTTCCTTTTTCAGACCTGACTTCTTCCGTGAAAAGACCTGCCCTGATTGTAGCTAATTTGCAAGGAGATGATTTTATTTTATGTCAAATAACTTCAAAACAAAGAGAAGACCCCTATCAAATAAGTTTAAGTGATAAAGATTTTTCAAAAGGAAAATTGAATATTGCTTGTTTTATTAAACCTTCAATAATATTTACTATCAGAGATTCTATTATCCTATATAAATCTGGAACAATTAACAAAAAAAAGATTAAAGAAGTCGAAGATATGATTTGTAAGATTATTAAAAATAATTCTTTAAACACCGAATAAACCCCCATGAAAGATTATATAAATTAAAAATTCTAATCTAATTTATGAATAAAAAAAATTCCAGATTAATTCTTGCTTTAATTTCTCTTGCAATTTTCATTATAATATTTTTGATAATTATCCTTGGACAATTTCCCCTAGATACTTCAATTAGTAATTCTCTGGATAAAATAAATAAAGGTTTTTTCGAGGGATTTTTTTTATTTTTGGGAAATTATGGGAATTTCATTATGGTTGCCATTGCTTTTCTTTTTATTGGGATTTTTATTTCAATGAAAAAAAAGAAAAATGCTTTGATTATGATTCTCTCTCTTGGAGGAGGATATTTAGTTGAAAAAATTATCAAACTTTTATTTGAAAGGCAAAGACCTCCTTTACAAATAGTCCAAGATTTAGAAAATAGTTTTCCAAGTGGTCATGCAACCTTCTCAATAATCTTATTTTCACTTTTAGTCTATTTTTATAAAGATGAAATAAAAAACAAAACAAGTAAAATTTGGTTTATTGCAATCAATGTATTTCTAATTTTACTTATTGGATTTAGTCGATTATACGTTAATACTCATTGGTTTAGCGATATTGTTGGGGGATTTGCTCTCGGATTTTTTATTTTTAATTTAATTTTATTTATTTTTTCTAAAGAAAAAAAGATTTAACCGAAATATTTATAAAGGTCTTTTTTCAATAACTAATTATGGCAAAGCTGAAACTAACGTTTCGCTAAATCCATTTTAAATAAAGGAAAACAAAAATGGCAAAAGAAAAACCAAACATGAATGTTGTGTTCGTAGGGCACGTTGATGCTGGAAAATCAACTACTATTGGTAGATTAATGTTTGATGGTGGTGCAGTTACTGAACAGCAAATGGCTAAATTAAAAGAAGAAGCTGCTAAAAATGGTAAGGCTGGTTTTGAATTTGCTTATGTTATGGATAATATTAAAGAAGAAAGAGAAAGAGGGGTTACAATTGATTTATCTTATAAAAAATTAATGACTAACAAATATCAAATTACAATTATTGATGCTCCTGGACATAGAGATTTTGTTAAAAATATGATTACTGGTGCATCACAAGCAGATTGTGCTTTTTTGGTGATTGCTGCTCCTTCAGGAGTTCAACCTCAAACAACTGAACATTTATGGTTATTAAGAACAATGGGTGTAAAAAACTTGGCAATTGCAGTTAATAAAATGGATGCAGTTGATTATAAGGAAGATGCTTATAAAAAAGTTAAAGAAGAAGTTGGAAAATTATTAAAGGGTGTTGGGGTTGACCCGGAAAAAACTTCTTTCATTGCATGTTCTGGTTTACAAGGAGATAATGTTTTTAAGAAATCTGCTAAAATGCCTTGGTACAATGGACCAACAATTTTAGAACAAATGGATTTATTCCCTGCTCCAGAACCGCCTACAAATTTATCTATGAGAATGCCTATCCAAGATGTATATGAAATTACAGGTATTGGAACAGTTCCAGTAGGAAAGGTTGAAACTGGTATTATGAAAGTTGGTCAAAAAGTTGTAATTCTTCCAGGTAGAACAGGTAAAGGAATTAATGGTGAAATTAAAACTATTGAAGCTCACCATGAAACATTACCAGAAGCACCTGCAGGAGATAATGTTGGAGTTAACATTAGAGGAATTGGAAAGAAAGATGTTGCTAGAGGAGATGTAATCTGTGAAGCATCTAACCCAATCCCAGTTGTAGAAGAATTTATTGCTACAATTACAGTAATTAATCATCCAACTGTATTAGCTAAAGGATACACTCCAGTATTCCACGTTCATACTGCTCAAGTTCCATGTCAATTTACAGAATTAATTTCTCAAATTGATCCAAGAACAGGTCAATCAATTAAAGATAATCCTGACTTCTTAAAGAATGGAGATACAGCAAAAGTAAGAATTAGACCTCAAGGACATTTATGTTTAGAAACTCAAAAAGAAAATCCTTTCATGAGTAGATTTGCAGTAAGAGATGCTGGTGCAACAGTTGCAGCTGGTATGTGTACTGAAATTGTAAAAAGAAAGGCTTAAGTTTTCTTTAGAGATTCCAAAATAATTTTAAATAAATTCTAAAAATAAAATGAAAATTATCCATAAATATTCTTGTGGAATCGAAGAAGCATATACTAGAGTAAATAATTTTTTAGAAAAATTAACACAAGATTATTCTCACTTTATTTCTCATCCAACAAAAGAATGGGATGATAGAAAGCAAGAGATGAATTTTGAGTTTGATTTAGGAGGAATAAATATTACTGGAAATGTTGCGCTTTATAATGAGGGTCTGATTCTTCATGGAGATTTACCCTTTCCAGCAATTTTAATGAAAAGGGACATTGAAAAAATAATTCAAGGAAATATTTAAATAAATTCTACAAAAATAAAATGGCATGGCTTATACAATTAGTGAATAGTGCATGGGCTCTTCTTAAAAGTTATTTTCCTTGAATTTTCCCAAATACTTAAAAACCCTCGAGTATTTTATTTTTAATGATTACAAAGTTCATGCATAAAAAAGAGTTAGAGAATGAAATTGCAGGAAAGGGGGATTTTATTCAAATTGATTATTTAAACAGGTTTATCAAACTCATGCCTCCGACGGATATGAGAAGATTTGCCTTATTAAAACTTGCAGAAATTTATGACAGAAAAGAAATGTATAGAGATGCTGCACAAGCTTATGAAAGCATTTCCATTTTTTCTTTAACTTTTTCAGAAAAAATAAATTATTTGGTGCTTGAAGCAAAAGAACTTGCTAAGGGAGCTCATTTTGATGAAGCAGATAGAGCAATTAGAAGAGCCTTTACAGATACAAACCCTACCCAGAAAGCAAGCGTAATGGCAGAATTAAAAGTTTTCTATAAACAGCAAGGAGATTTACTTCTTAGAACAAATAAAACAAGCAAAGCTGCATTATTTTATGAAAGATTATTAAGAATGGATTTGAAATCATCTGAAAAGGAAGAGGTTAAGGCTGGATTAATTAAAATTTATGAAAAACTTGGAAAGATGAATGAAGTTAGATTATTGAAGGGTGTTTAAGATATTTCTATAGCACATATAAATTTAAATATAATTAAAAAATTCTAAAATTATGCCCAATTATGCAATTATATCCAATGTAAGTCCAGAAGATTTTAAACATTTGAAGGCCCAAGAAAGCAAGCTAATTGAAAAGTTAAAAAGTCCGGGAGTTTGGCCATGGCGTCAGATGAATTTAATTCAAGAGATAAAAACCTCTCTCAAATATAATTCTAGAAGAAAAATGGTTGGAATTTATGTTGAAGAAAATGGAAAATCTCACCTCATAGACAGAGATTCAGATTCTCCAATAGTTGGAAGTGTTGCGGAATATTATAAGGGGCTATTGGAAAAAGAATTAGCTTTTATGATTACCGAAGATAATTGGGTTGATGAAATTTTATGATTTCTCATCATATAAATTTTTATAAACAAGTTTATTCTCAGAGATTTATGAAATTATCTTTAGAAGAAAAAACTAAATTAATTATTCTAAGTGAAAGAGCTTCAGAACTTTTGGTTGAGATATTAGCTGAGGAAAATTCCCAACAGAGCATTACTACAAAAAAGGATATTGATTTTAATAATACTATGACTTCATTATATTATCATTGTCCCTTGCTTGCTAAAGCTTATGTTAGGATGTATAACTTCATTCAAGAGGCAAAATCCAAAGAAGAAGATTTAACTTATTTGAAAAAATTAAGGAAAGAGGATTTTGGAAAGATTAATGAGGGAGAAGCAGATATAATTTATTAGAATATAAATTTTTATAAACTCCCTAATTCTTGAAAAACTATGACAGGAATTGACGATTATGTTGAGCATGGTTTTCCTATTGAGTGCAGGGGAAGGGATGAAGAGGGAAATGGGGTTTTAGATAAACCCCTTAATACAAGAGTAAAAGTTTACAAAAGTCCCGGAAGTAGCCTCATTTCTACAGATGTTTCAGATTGCCCTTTTAATTATGGCCCACATGGAGAGTATTGCACTGCTTCTGGACAAGAGAAGATTTTATGCCCTTATTCTGTTGATTTACCCCTGGAGAGATAAAAACCTTTAAAAACCCAACCTTGCTTTATTAGATATTAGAGAAATACACTCAAATTATTACTCACCATCACACTCATTTTGTTAGTGTTCGACCTGTGAACTAGTTCAAGCAGTATTTTTCTAAATGAAATCCTAGATTTCAAAAAACTAAAAAGGAAAACAAAACAAAAAAATGGCAAAAGTTAGTCCAGTATCAATAAAATATATGATACATGCAAATATCACAGCAGAAGGTAGTTTAGAAAAACCTGATGTGATTGGAGCTTTATTTGGACAAACAGAAGGATTGCTAGGAGCAGACCTTGAAATGAGGGAGCTTCAGAAAGAAGGAAAGATTGGAAGAATTGAAGTAGAGATTGAAAAACAAGACAGACGAACTGTTGGAGTTATTCACATTCCTACTGCTTTAGACCAGTCTGAGACCACTTTAATAGCAGCTGCTATTGAGACTATTGAAAGAGTAGGACCTTGCGATGCTCAAATTGAGATTACAAAAATTGAAGATGTGAGAGGAAGCAAGAGAGATTATATTCTTGACAGAGCTAAAAAGCTTATGCAGGAAATTCAAGGCTCAACAGACTCAAGAGAGATTTCAAATGAAATCAAAGACTCTGCAAAGATTGCAGGAGTTAAGGAGTATGGAAATAGTAAGCTTGCATGTGGAGACATTTCTGGAGAAGAACTTATTGTAGTGGAAGGTCGTGCTGATGTTGTTAACCTGGTTAGAGCCGGTGTTAATAATGTTATTGGAATGAACGGAACAAAAATGCCAGATGAAATTAAAGAATTGAGCAAAAACAAAGTTGTTACATTATTTGTCGATGGAGATAGGGGTGGAAGATTAATTGCTCAAAATGTTTGTGAAAATGCAGACATTAATTATATTGCAATGGCACCAGATGGAAAAGAAGTTGAAGAACTCGCAAGTAAAGAGATTCTAATGAATCTTAGAAAGAGAGTTACTCCAAAAGAATTTTTCGCAAATGAAAATTTTAATGGGCAAAGAAGAAATTTTGAACAAAGAAATTATAACTCTGGTCCAAGAGATTATAGAAATAACTCTAGAGACTATAGAAATGAATCTCGAGAGGCTCCAAAACAAGCTGAGAAAACTCAGTTAGAAATTGGGGTAAGTGAAAAAGAAAAACTGAAAAGAATTTCTTCTGAACTTAGAGATTCAGATAGAGCAGTTCTTTTAAATTCCAAACTAGAAGAAATCAAAACTGTTTCTTCAAAAGCTTTAAGCAGAAGTCTTGAAAGAGCCCCAGACACAGTTGTTATTGTAATGGATGGAGCCGTAACAGGTTCTATTTTAGAAGCAGCTGAAGCAGTGGGAGTTCAAACAATTGTTGCGAACAACTTCAAGACAACTGATACAAAAATCAAATTATTAAGTTTGTAAATTAAGCCCTTTTTTAGGGCTTTTTCTTTTTTTTATATATTTCTATTAATAGATAAATTTAAATAGTTATACAAGTATGTATAACCATGCCACAAGAGATGTTAACTCGAAATATTTTACATTATCCTCAGTTAGATACAATTCTAAGAGTAGAGGATTTTATTAGAGAAAACTCTGGAGAATTTAAGAAAAAATCACTTTGGGAAAATTTGCCTAAAAAAATGATTTATCAAACTTTTTGTGTTATTTTTGATTATCTTTTGGAATCTGGAAAAATAGCATTAGACAAAGAAGGGCATGTTGCATGGATATGGAATCCAGAATTAGTAGCAAAATATTTGGCAAGACCTGATTTAAGTTGGAAAAAAGTTAAATGAAATCCGAAATAAAATTTGCTGATGAAAAAATTCAAAATAATTTTGAAGAGTTAGAAAATTCTAGAAATGAAGATAAAAATTTGTATAAATGGATTTGCAGAGCATTTGAAGATTTAGAAGAAAATGCTTTTTGTGGGATACAAATTCCTAAAAGATTAATTCCAAAAGTCTATTTAGAAAAATATAATCTGGATAACCTCTGGAAATACGATTTACCTAATGGTTGGAGATTAATTTATTCTGTTACAAACGGACAAATTCAAATTTTATCAATTATTCTTGAATGGATGAGTCATAAGGATTATGAAAAAAGATTTAAATATTGAATTTTAAAAATCTCATTTTTATAACAATAATCTTTAAATACCCATTAATTATATTTCTTCTATGAGAGAGATAGAAAGCAAAAAAGAAATGGTGCTTTATATAGAGAATTGTTTAGCAAGAGGAATGTCTATTGAAGATGTTTATCAAACTCTTCTTACACAAGGATATCTAAAATCTATGATTAATGTTGCATATGAAGAAGTGCAGAAGAAAAGGAGAGCTCAAAAAGAAGCAGAAGAGGCAAGAAGAGCAGAACAAATGAGAAATATGCAAAAATTAGAAGTTGTTTCTGAAGCTCCTAAAAAGAAATCTTTCTTTGGTGGATTGTTTGGGAAGAAATGAGAAGTTGTTTTTTTTATATAAAGTTTAGAGTTCAATATTAATTGAAAAATTCTTTTCTTATTTTTATTTTATCTTTACACACCCTCCATAAATGATTTGAAAGCGAAAGTCCAGATTTTCTTTTCCTGTCTGTAAAGTAAGCTAAAATTACATTTATTCCATCTTCAAACAAATCCTTGAGGATTGGAACGAAATCTGTATCTGAAGTTAAAACAATAACATCAGAAATTCCTTCCTTCTTTGGAATTCTTGATAAATCAATTGTTAAAAGTGTATCTACTCCTTTTTGTTGAAAAGTATTATCAATTTTTTGACATCTTCCTTCTCTAACAATAATTCCAACTTCTTTTAATTTTGCAACAAATTTATCATATTTTGCTTTTCTTTGGTTTTCTTCTTTTGTGGGAGTTGAATCTTGATAGGGGGGAGCTGTATAAAAATAAATCTTCTTACATTCTAGATTTTTAGATTTTGCAAGATTTCTTGCAAAAATTTCCATTTTATATTTTAAAGGAATCCCCTCTCCAAAGAATTTAGAAATGAAAGAAAGATAACCCGCATCAATGAAAACAATTGTAGACTTCATTTTAAAAAACATCAGGCAACCCGTAAGGATCACCTGGGTTTATGTTAAAATAGTAAGAAATAGTGATTTTATAATGTTTTCGGTAGACAGTTTATTTCTTTAAAGTAAAAATACTCCTCCTAAAAAGAAGTCTTTCTTTGGTGGATTGTTTGGGAAGAAATAAGAATTTATTTCACTTAAGATCAAAAATATCCTCTATTTCTGATTTTTGTGTTTCTAAAATATTCTTTTTTGTGGTATTCTCTTTTTCTATACAATTACAATCATGGGGGATAATATAACCTTCTTGTTCATCATAAACTTGTAATTTGCCATTATCCCAAGTTAATGGGAATAATCTACATACTGACGGAATAATTCTTCTATTACTAATTTTCCCAGATCTTACTAATTGGTAGAGAATACAACCTTTCCCTTGTTTACTATGAAAAATACAAAAACCATTTTCTCCTTTTACACTTCTTATTGAATTATTGCCTAGATATTCAGAATCTTTAGAAAATGTTTTTCTAAAACAGTCATTTATTTTCTTCCCAATAAGTTTTTCAATTATATCTTTATTCTGTATAACTAGATTAAAAGATTCTTGGTCAAAGTCTGTCCCATATTTACAACAAGCATCATCACATTTACAACCATAACAACCTTTCTCATTGAACCCTTTTTGTAAAAAACATTTTTTTGATATTTTTGATATTTTTATCTTCATAATAGTTAGAAATGAATAAAAGATTTATTAAGTTATTTATCTGTTCGATAATTTTGAATTGCACATAACATCGGGCTTAAACAACCCGAAGGGCTCGAGCGGAATGTAATGACCTCGAGTGTTTTGCAGACTAAATTAAGAATATAAGTAATCTGCAAAATATGGGAATTTTCCGAGCTGAGGAAAATTCTGTTTAAGCCCTGTTCAACGACCCGAGCCCAGCAGGGCGAGAACGCAGAGGGGCAAGCGAGATTAATTTTAGACTAATTTTAAGGGCGGGGGAAGGCAGTGCGTTTTTCACAAGTATTCATTTATCAATTTCTTTAATTTGTCAGCTTTTTCTATTAATTCCTTACTTTCTAATTTTTTGATCTCATACAAAGTTACAAATTCCTGATAAAGTTCGGGTTTCTTTAAAATTTCAGCTAACTGCTCTTTTATCCATTTATCATAAGCGATAGGATAAATTTTACTTTTTAAGAATAATGCCTGCAAAAATTCGCGTGTTGCATCATAAAGTCTTTTAAATGCTTGAAAATACAATCCCCTCTCAACATAAAGAGGTATATGGTCCAAATTATTATGCATAAATTTCTTCACTTCTTTAAATCTTTTTTTACGAAGATTTTCATCATAGTAAGGGAGATATTTTTTCTGTAATTTTTTAAAATAATCATTTCTATCAAATAAAACAATTGAATATGAAAAAATATTTCCTATAGCCAATTCGTATTCATCTGGTCCAGAAGTCCAACCCCTTTCGGTTATTTTTATTTTTCCATCGGTTACTTCTAAATCAATATGCGAATATTTTCCCACTCTTGATAATTCGATGAAAACCTTGTCAGTTTTGTAAATCTCTTTGAATTTATCTTCAATTTTTTTAATATCTGCTTTTGTTTTTACAATTATGCAAATATCTAAACAAGAATCTTTAGATGCTTTTCCTCTTGCACAAGAACAAGTAAGTAGTATACTCATTACCTTTTTATCTTTGCTAAAGATTTCAACTAATCTTTTTGCGGCGTTTTCGTGTTGAATTGTTGGATAATAGTTCATAAGTTAAATAATCTTAGGGGTTTTATAACTTTATCGTTCGCACTGCCTTCGGGTGGGGGATGGAAATAACTAAAATTAATCTCGCGCAGAGTTTTTTCCCGCAGGAAAAAATTTCGTTGAACATCTATTAAATCTACTTGAAAAGGAGAGATAATCTTGAAACTTCCAAGTTTCAACGCAAATTTAAATAACTGTTTATTCAAAAGTTCCATTATGGATTATATTCTGGATAAAGAGCAATATCTGGAAGAAGTAAGGAAAAGATGCATTTTGAAGGGGTTTTCTCCTCAAACGATTAAATCTTATACTTATAACATCGGTAAATTTTTAGAGTTTATTGAAAGAAGTGGACTTAATCTATCCCCTGAGAGTGTTAAATCCTATCTCTTAATACAAAAAGTTGGAGTTAATTCTTCAAGACTCCAATATGCTTCAATTAGTTTCTTTTTTAGAGAAATTTTAAAGCAATCTTTTTCATTTGAACAAGTTCCAATAAAGAAAAAAGAAAAACAGTTGCCTAAAGTTATTTCAAAAGAAAGAATAAAAGAGATGCTTAATCTAACTGAAAATTTAAAACATAGATTAATAATAAAATTACTTTATTCTTCTGGATTACGACTACAAGAATTAATTGATTTAAAGAGGAAAGATATTGATTTTGAGAGAGGGATAATTAATGTAAAACTTGGAAAAGGAAATAAAGATAGAATTACTCTTATTTCAGATGCTTTAAAATTAGATTTATTAAAATATTATAGTCACAACCAATTTAAAACAGAATACATTTTTGAGGGAAGGAATGGAAAATACACTAAAAAATCAGTTCAAAAAGTTTTGGATTTGGCTGGAAAGAAAATTGGAATTAAAGTCACACCACACATGTTAAGGCATTCTTTCGCAACTCATTTATTAGAGCAAGGCACAGATATTAGATATATTCAAAAATTACTTGGCCATTCAGATTTAAAAACCACAGAAATATATACTTCTGTCTCAACAAAAGATTTATCAAAAATTAAATCCCCCTTAGATAACCTATAAAATGAAAAAAGAAAACACAATCAAATTTGGACCGGCATCACTTGGATCTGTGGCTGATGCAATTTCCAATCTTGAACATTTTGCAAAGCTTGGTTTGAAAGCATGTGAAGTTTCATTCACTCATAGTGTTTACATAAAGGAACAAGATGCAAAGCTAATTGGGGAGGCGGCTAAAAGATTAGGTATTCAATTATCCATTCATGCTCCTTATTTCATTAATTTAAATTCAAACGAAAAGGCAAAGGTTGAAGCAAGCAAGCAGAGAATATTGAAATGTTTAGAAATAGGAACATACTTGGGGGCAAAGTACATTGTGATTCATTCTGGTTTTTATGGTAAAGATTCTAGAGAAAAAACTTATGAGAATATTAAAAAGGAAATGTTAGAACTTCAAAAGATTAGAAAAGAGAAAAAATATACTCCTCAACTAGCTCCAGAAACAATGGGAAAGATTAATGTTTTTGGAAGTATTGAAGAGATAGCACAGTTAGTTAGAGACACAGGGTGTTCTGCTTGTATTGATTTTGCTCACATTCTTGCTAGAAGTGGGGGTAATTATAGATTTGAAGAAACTCTGAAGCTTTTCAAGGAATTGGATGAAATGCATATTCATTTTTCAGGTATTGAATATACAGATAAGGGAGAGAGAAACCACTTAAAAACTCCCACCTCTGAATGGAAAAAGCTTATTGAAGCTCTTCCCAAGAATAAGGATATTTTTATAATAAATGAATCTCCAGAGATGATTGAAGATGCTTGTGAAGGCCTAAAGATATATGAGAAATTCTCTAAAAAATAGTCCTTTCACTTTATGTTCAGACAGGAAGTAAATGCGCTGTAACTGGATAATGACAAAGTTTATAAACGGTCATAATGATGTAATGTTACAGAAAACAATGTTTTCTGGAAATTAAATAAAACAAAACAAAAGATGAAAACTAAAAACCTATTGGTTTCTTTCTGCGCAGTATTCTTCGCGTTAGCTCTAGTTGCTACTTCAGTAAGTGCAGCTGAAATTACTAACGACTATGCTGTTACAGTAGATGGTTTAGATGCATACGGTAATTACGTAAGTGTTGTTGCTGGTGAAGATATAACTGTTAAAGTTTATTTCACTGCTAATGTAAGTGACACTGATGTAAATATTGATGCTGAACTTGAAGGTGAAAAACTTAAGACAGATGTTCAAACTGAAGTTTTCGATGTTGAAGCTGGTAAAGCCTACAGACAAGTTATGACTCTTAAAGTTCCTTTCGAACTTAAAGATCAAATTTCTGATGACTTAACTCTTAGCATTGAAATTGATGGTAAAGAACATAAAACTGTTCTTGATGATATCACATTAAGAGTTCAAAGACCTTCTTATAACGCAGTAGTTAAGTCAATCACTGTTCCAAGTTACATTGCTGCTGGTGAAACATTATCAGTAGACATTGTTCTTAAGAACATGGGTTACAATAACTTAGATGATCTCTATGTTACAGTTAAATCTACAGAATTAGGTCTTTCTCAAGGTCCAACATGGTTTGGAGACTTGGTTAAGATTGAAAACTGTACTGATGATTGTGACAAAGAAGACACAGTTGCTGGAAGACTTTACTTAAAAGTTCCTTACGAAGTTAAAGCTGGTGCTTATTCTCTTGATGTTGTAGTATACAACGATGATACTAAAACAACTCAGACTAAGCAATTTGTTGTGAAGAATGACTATGCAAGCAATGTAATTGTTACATCTGCCCAAAAAACAGTTGCTGAAGGAAAAGCTGCTGAATACAAGATTTTGCTTGTAAACCCTACAAACAATGTAAGAGTTTACACAATTCTAACAGAAGCTTCAAATGACCTTACTGTAACTGCTGACCAAACTGTTGTTGCTGTTCCTGCTGGTTCAAGCAAGGAAGTAACAATAACTGCAGAAGCAGCTAAAGAAGGAGAATACAATTTCTTAGTTAATGTACTTGCTGGTGAAAACCAAGTTAGTACAGCAAACCTTGGACTTAGTGTTGAAGGTAAAACTTGGAATGCGACTGTTGTATTGACAGTAATTCTAGCAATTATATTTTTAGTACTTTTAGTAGTACTAATTGTATTGCTTGGTAAGAAACCTCAAAAAACAGAAGACTTCGGCGAAAGTTACTATTAAGTAACCTTTTTTATTTTTTTATTTTTATTTTTTATCGCCTTGATGGGCAGGGGACCCATTTAACCCCTTTTTTATTTTATAACACAATTATTTTTATAAACCAACTTTTTGTAAACTATCCTGTATGCACAAGATATACATTAAAAAGTTCAGTTATGGCAAAACAAAAAGAGGGTATGTTGTTATTCCCGATTGTATTGCAGGGGCAGTCGTTAATGAATATGATTTGGTTGATGGAAATTATGTTCTAATGCATAGTGTAGATATTTATTCTAAGAGGAAAAAACCATTTAGAATTGAAAAAGATTTAGAAGAAGCAGAAAGACTGCTTTATGAAGATGCTAAAAATCATTTACTTCAAATAGTTGAGAAATTTTTAGAAGAAAATGCAATGAGAGTTGGAGAGATAGTTGATGAGACCCTTATTGAAGGCAAATTACCTGCTATTGAAGGAGAAAGAACATGGGAGAATTAGAGATTAGATTATATGGGGGATATGAACACTGGTCATCTAGTGGTTGTGGTGTAAATGAAAGAATTTGGACATATAGCGTTAATTATTGCGGGCCTACAATTACCAAAGAAGGGGTAAGAAATTCCTGTAATTTTTTTAGTGTGGAAGTTAGAGGGAGTGAAGATTTTTACGACATTATTAAGATGATTGATCTTAAACAGTATTACTCAAGAAACAAAAATAAAAAAGACTTGGAAAAGTTAAATAAAAAAGCATTATCTATTGCAAGAAATGTTGCTAGATTAATGAAAGAAAAATTAATTCCAGAAGAGCTTAGAGAAGAAGTGCAAATTAAAGAAAAAGTTTATGACTGGAAAAAAACTATCACAGAGATAATTAATTCACGAGATTAGTTTTCTAATCCCAAACTTACTTTTAATGCTAAGTCAACTTGGAACATTAAATGCGCGTTCAAATTTGAAATAACTTTCCTAATCCTTAATTTATCAATTGTTCGTATCTGATTGCAAAGTATTATTGAATCTTTATCTAATTTTGATTCTTTTTTTGATAAGAAAACATTTATGGGATAATTTTTTTTGAGAATATTTGAAGTTATTGAAGCCACAATTATTGTTGGGCTGTATAAATTACCTTCATTGTTTTGAATAATTAAAGCGGGTCTAATTCCCCCTTGTTCAGAACCCTTAACTGGTTCAAAGTCTACAATTATTATATCCCCTCTTTTTAGTATTCCCATCTTTCGCTTTTATCCACACCATCCATTAAAGTTCCTTCCCATTCTCTAGCAAGTCTCAAGTCTTCTTCAGCCATTTCTTTATATCCTTCAATAAGTAGTTCCTTTTGTTTTCGTTTTTGAATTTCTGCTAATCTGATTAAGTTCAGAATTACCTCTTCATAACTTTCCTTAGGAGAAGACTTATAGCTCGCCAAAGTTTCTTTTACCTTATTACTTAATTGAATTGTAGATATCATTACACTATAGATTACCTATAGTTTATAAATTTTTCTAAACCTTCAAACTTACAATCTTACTTATTCCTTCATGCATTGAGACTCCAAATAAATTAGTTGCATTTGTTATAATCTCATCATTGTGAGTTATTACTAGATATTGCCCTTTTTGCATGTATTTCTTTAGAAGACCTGCAAGACGCTCGGAATTCCTTTTATCTAAAGCCGCATCAATTTCATCTAAGATATAGAAACAATAAGGCTTTAATTCCTGAATTGCAAAAATTAAAGATAGAGCAACCATGGTTTGTTCTCCTCCTGAAAGGGATTTAACATCAAAATATTTTCCATGACCTGTTTTTACTATAATATTCACTCCTCCTTCAAAGGGATCTTTTTTATTTTCTAAATCTAGATAAACTTCTCCCTTAGTTGAAATCTGCATGAAATTTCTTGCGAATATTACATTAAGAGATTCCAGAGTTGAGAGGAAGGCTTTTCTCTTTTTGATATCAATTTCATGGACAATTTTCATAATTCCCTCCTTTTCTTTAGAGATTATTTCTACTTTTTCACTTACTCTGTCATACTCTTCTTTAACAGACTCGTAGGTTTCCAAAGCCCTCATGTTAACAGAACCCAATCGCATTAGAGAATCTTGAACCTTGTTTAATCTCTCAGTTAGGGCTTGTCTATTTGGAGTTTTTATTATTTCAGCATTAGCAAATTCTAAAATTTCGGTTTCAAAATTTTCTATTTCAGCCTTTATTTTAGCAATGTCAATCTTAAGATTATTTATACTTTGCTCAATATTGTAAACTGCATTTTTATCTCTTGAGGATTGGGCTTCAAGCTCCCTTATTTTTAATTGAAGATTATCTCTTTCAGAAATAAGAGATTTGAATCTTTCTGCAAGTTTTTCTTCATCTTTTCTCTTTTTGTCTAAAATTATTTCTTTTTGAGAGACATTTTTCTTTATAGAGATTAATTCTTCTTCAGCATCTTTTTGTTCTTGAGCTAATTGCTTAATTGAAGATTCAATTCTTTCTAACTCTCTTTGTTTAAAGGAAATTTCCGAGGTAAGATTTTCTTTACTTCTCAAAGAGATATCCTGCACTTCTATTCTTGCAGATTCATATTTTTCTTCAATATTAGAATTTTCTTCAAAACTTGATTCTAGAGAATTTCTTATCTTATCTAATTCTACTAGTTCACTTTTAGATATCTGAATTTTTTCTTGAAATATCTTTATTTGATTTTTTTTATCCTCAATTCCTGCAAGCTTTACTAAATCATATTGCCTTTTTTGAATTTCTTCTCCAGTTGATTCTATTGCTTGCTTTAAGAAACTTTTTTTAGAATAAATATCATTTAATTCCTTATCAGAGTTTTCTATTTGTAATTTTAAGTTCTGAATCTTTGGCAGAACCTCATCTTTAATATTATGAATATGGCCTTCAGTGATGTGGCTTTTGCATACAGGACAGACATCCATTTTAGAAATTTTTTCAATTAATTTATTTTGTTCTGAAATTTCAAATTCGTTTCTGTGCGTTAATTTTTCTAAATCCATTTCTCTCTTATTAATATTGTCTAAAAATTGTCTTTTCTCTGCTAGAGAATGCTTAAGCTCTTCTAATTTTTTTTCATCAGTCTTTTTATCAAATAATTCTAAACCTAAAGATTGAATCTGTTTTATTAAAAACTCAGATTCATTAACATAACTTTGCAAAATTGTTTGTTTATCACTAATCCTATCTTTAATTGTTCTTAACTCCGACTTAGTCATATAATACTTTTTTCTCTTTTCTTCTAATTTTTCTAGTTCCTGTTTTTTAGCAATTAATTGCTTTTGATTTTTTTCGATTGTGGGAGAATCTTTCTGTAATTCTTTAACTGAAAGCTCAGTATCTCTAATGGAGTTTTGCATATCCACTCTCTGTTTTTGAATTGAAGAAATCTTTCTTTCATAATTATCTTGCCTAACCTTCAATCCGGCTAAATCTGCCCTTAGATTTGCAATTTCATTGTTTAGCTTCTCTTGTTCTAATCCTGTTGATTGCTGAATGGTGGAATTTATTTGTTTAATTTTCTCTTCTAAATTTTCTATTGTAGTCTTTTGTGTAAGAATTATTTTTTGAATCTTTTCTATTTCTTTATTTCTTTTTTGAATTTGCTCTTCAATTTCTTCTTTTTCTTTTTTCTTTTTTTGTAAATCGTGATTGATTACACTTGCCTTAAGAGAGCGTAAATCTTCCTCTAATTTTTTATATTTTAGAGCTTCCTGCCTTTCTTTTTCTAAATTATTCAAATAAGCCGTTCTTTCTCTTAATATTGCCATTACTTCTTTTAATTTTTCTTCTGTTTTTTCTAATTCTTTTAGAGATTTTTCTTTTCTAACTTCATAAATAGAAATTCCTGCAACTTCTTCAATAATCTTTCTTCTATCTTCAGGTTGCATCCTAACAAAATTTTGAATCTCTCCTTGAAGGATTATATTAAATCCATTTGGGTCAATTCCTGCTTGAGCTAATAAACCTAAAATTTCTTGTCTGGTTTTAGTAATCCCATTAATTTTGTAAATGCTTTGCCCATTTTTTCTTACTATTCTTCTAATTGCTATTTCATTCGCATCTATTCCAAAAGCATTATCAGAATTATCAAAGACCATTTCAACTGAAGCTTCTTTTGAGGGAGGAATGGACTTAGAACCTAAGAAAATTAAATTACTTGCTTTTGCTGCTCGCATAGATTTAATGCTTAAACGCCCAAGAACAAAACAGAGAGCATCGGAAATATTTGATTTACCGGAACCGTTTGGACCTAAGATAACATTAATTCCTGGAGTAAAAGGAAGCTCTGTTTTTTTTGGAAAACTCTTAAAACCATGCATCACCAATCTTTTAATATAAACCATCGGAAGACACCTACGGTTTCTTAACGCTCAACTTCCCTCTTAGCGTAAAACCTCTCCTTTTAATATAAACCATATTTAATCTAAATCTTAGAGGTTTTTAAGGATTATTAGGAAAAGAATTGAAGAAGAATTTATATAGATTATAAAATTAAAGGAAATATGAAATATAATCAAGAAAAAAGAGAAATAATTTCTGAAAGAATATTGAGTGAATTAGATAAATTTGCAATAGATTTTCTTAAAATTATTAAAAAAAGTGTTGATTATGTTATAATCTCCGGATATGTTTCGATTCTTTTAGGCAGGTCACGTTCTTCAGAAGATATAGATATTTTTATTAAAAAAATTTCAAGAGAGAAATTTGAAAAGCTATATCAAGATTTGACCAAGGATAAATTTTGGTGTTTAAATTCTGGAAACGCTGATGATTTATATTCTTATTTACAAGATGGTCTAGCAATAAGATTTGCCTATAAGGGAGAGGGGATTCCAAATTTTGAAGTTAAATTCCCTAAGGATTTTATTGATGAAGAAGTATTTGAAGACTGTATAACTGTCCATATTGGAGATTTTAGCTTCTTCATTTCTTCATTAGAAAAACAGATAGCATTTAAAAAATATTACCTTGGAGATGACAAAGATTTGGAAGATGCCAGCCATATTGAAGAATTATTTAATAAAGACTTAGATAGGGATAAAATAGAAGAAACTAAAAAACTAATTGAGGGAAGAAATGGACACTAAAGAAGAATTTATGCAACCTGGAAAGAATAACAAAGAAGATCGAATGAATTTTGTTAAATTTTGGGCACGATATATTCAAACTCATTCTGATGAAGAATGGAGTAATCAACAAAATAAATTAATTAACTCTCAATTACAAATTTCAAGAGAATTACAAAAAAATAAGAAATTGTTAGAATAAGGTTTTTTGTTCTGCCTTTTTACAGGCGTTCTTATAAGTTATCCAGGTTTTTCTAAAGATACCTGCATCTGAATATTTTTCTGAGTTTTTTTCTAAGAACATACAGGTTGAAGGGTCAGAAGTATATCCCGAGCCAATTTCAGGACCATATTTTTCTCTTAATTTATCCATTTGTCTTTCCCTTTCACACTTTGCTAAAACGGAAGCGGCACTTACGGAAACATGATTTGCATCTGCCTTATGCTCGCAGGATATTTTCAGATTAGCTAAATGTTTTATTTTCATTTTAAGCGTATCTGTCCATTTCATAATACTTACTGAAGGACAGTCTACAATAACTTTTATTTTTGTTTTACCCTCATTCAATTTATTTATTATTTCAGCAGCCTTTATTGCTTCAAGTTCGTTTAGGTTTGTTCCTGATTCAAGAGCTCTATCTATTTCTTCTGGAAAAGTTATTGCTAAATGGAAAGAAATTGATTTTTCTATAATTGTTTTTTCAAATATTTCTCTTCTTTTTTGAGTTAATTGCTTTGAATCTTTTACTCCTAACTTTCTGAATTCTTCTTCAGCAGATTCATTTATCAAGACTCCAGCAAGAACCATTGGGCCAACAACTGGACCACGCGCAGCGTCGTCTATACCTAAAATTAAATTACAAAAATCTTTCTTTTTGTCTTTACTCTCTTCCAATTTCCATTATCCTCCCTTATTACTAAACCCAATTTTTCAAGTTCTCTGAGCCTCTTAAATGAAGATTTCCAGCATACTTTAAAATTCTTTGCAAAATCCGAAGTTTTTTTTGGTCTACTCAAAAATAACAAATATTCTTTTTTAATCTTTGAAATTATTATTAAATCTCCATTTTTAATCCAGTAATCAACATTTCTTACCCTAAAATTATTTATTTTGTCTTGTTTTTTTAAAATTATTAAAACATCTTGTATTCTTGCAAAAGAACGGTTAAAATAAGAGGATAAATATCTCGTTGTTTTTGGATTCTCTAATATCTCCAAAACCTCTCTAATCAAATGGTTTGTTGGATAATGTTCTTGTTTAAAGGAATTATATACTTGCCAGAATTTTCTCTTTTTATCAGGATGTAAATCAGCTAAAGTATATTTAGCAAAAATATTCCAATTCAATTTTCCAGAAATAACATAAGCCCTCTCATTTGGTCTAAAAAGATATTTAATATTTAATTCATTTAGGAGATTATCTATAAAGTCTTTCTGCCTTCCTTGGGCAATCCTCAAAACCCTAAGACTATGGCTTCCTTCTTTTATATTTCCTTCTCCTGCAAAAAATCCCCTCAGAATGTAGGGATAAACTTCTTTCTTTTGTAAGATTTTATTAACAAAATCTTTCCATTCTTTAATCATCCTTACAGATGCAAATCTAAGAATAAAAAAAGGTTTTGTTGCCCTTTTATGAACATAATATTTTACAATACAATTTTCGTAAGGAATTTTAATCTCTTCTTTATTCTTGGAATAAACATAAATCCTTGGATTATAATGATAATGAGAAAAATTTTTATTTATTACATTGTAAAATAGATTTATTAAATCCAAACAATTATTTGTGAAAGTTATTTCAGACGTAGTTTTATTATCTCCTTCCGCTAACCATAACCCGATACATTCTGCAAACAACGGGTCTAATAACTTGTCTTCCATACTAATTTAAACAATTATAAATATTTAAATCTACTTGAAAAAACAAAAATAAGGTTTTAAGGGTTTAGTAGAAAAAAAGTAAACCCCCTGAATTTATTAATTGTAATAAAAATATTGCGCCAGTCTCAACATAGAAACATAATTATCTCAAAATCACATTAATAGTTCTTAATCACTAGCTACTCAAAAAATTTAATTAATTTTCCTAACTTAAAAGAATCATAATCTTATTGAATTATCTTTCAAGTCTTTTTCGTGAACTTCAAATCTTCCATTTTGTAAACAATCAAAACAGGTAGTAACGCTACCATCAGCTTTGATTATTCTGCCATGTCCATGACATTTAGGACAAACATCTGACTTATTTGATTCTTCCATGTAAAATTATAGAAAGGGGTGTATTTAAACTTTAATGTTTTGAAGAAGATAGTTTATCGGAACCTTTAAAAGTATAATATTGATTCATTTTATATAGAGCAGGGTAGAACAGCCTGGAGTGTTCGTCGGGCCCATAACCCGAAGGTCGTGTGGTTCAAATCCCACCCCTGCTATCTACAACCTCCTGCGGGTTCTAGAAGTCCAGCAACCTAAGCTGTTCAACCTCCAGCGGGTTCTAGAAGTCCAGCAACCTAAGCTGTTCAACCTCCAGCGGGTTCTAGAAGTCCAGCAACCTAAGCTGTTCAACCTCCTGCGGGTTCTAGGAGTCCAGCAACCAATTAAATTTTTTATAAAAAATATGCAAACATTTATGCCTTTACCAAACATGAAAAACTCGTTGAAGAGTCTTGATAGCCGAAGGCTTGGAAAGCAGAGAGTTGAAGCTTATCAGATTTTGAATGTTTTATTAAATAGAACTCAGACAAAAGGGTGGAGAAATCATCCCGCAGTTAAAATGTGGGAAGGTTATGAAAATGCACTTAAACTTTATTTTAATAAAGCAGTAAAACTTTGGATTGCCAAGGGTTACAAAAACACAATGAAATTTGAGATTATTGAAGGAAAGATTATTTTACCTCCCTGGTTTGGAGATGAAAAATTTCATGCCTCACATCGAGGAAATCTTCTTAGAAAAGATTTTGATTTTTATTCTAAAAATGGATGGAAAGAAAGTCCTGATTTGGAATATTATTGGCCGCATAAGGAATTGAACAATTCCTGCCTAAATAAAAGAAAAAACGCCCCCTAGACTCAAATAAATTTGGTCCATTCTCACTTCATTACGAGCTCAAAATAATTCTTATTTTGACCA
>Ga0172367_10002964_pt1 | contig 22644 bp, 20 predicted proteins | sample Lak10m_FD_114542 | JGI IMG/M metagenome (GOLD analysis project Ga0172367, IMG submission 114542) | Freshwater microbial communities from Kabuno Bay, South-Kivu, Congo - kab_022012_10m | ecosystem: Environmental > Aquatic > Freshwater > Lake | place: Democratic Republic of the Congo: South-Kivu... | reverse complement strand
CTACCTAAAAAAAGATCTCTATAATATTTACCATTTGATCTATTACAATCATAATGTTCAAATATAGTTGCCATATTATTATAATAGAAATTATTTAAATATTAATAAAAAAAATACTATAACATAATTTTATTTATAAAACCATTATTATTACAATTAAAAACTTTATAAGAATAATAAATAAAATATTAAGTTAAATATTTATCATATTTATTATAAATATAATCATTATTTTTAATATAATATTTAGGTATTTTAAATTTTAAGTTTTCATTAATAATATTAATATTATTATCTAAAATATATTGTTTCCAATTATTTATCAAGTCATATAATTTTAAATCTTTTATATTATCAATAAGATATAATTTACTAATATTTTCAATTATTTTTTTTATAAAATTATTATTAAAAATGATTGGTTTAAATTCATTAGTCATATCAATTAATTCTTGTTCTTTACAATTATCACAATTATTACATGTAAAAAATGTACATTTTTCATTAAAATATTCTAATATATATTTTCTTCTACATGTTGTTATATCTACTAATTTATTAATTTCATTTAAATTATTTTTTTTATTATTATATAAATTCTGATTTTTTATTTCTATTAGTTTTTTTTGAGATATTATATATTGACTATAATCATAATATAATACTGTTTCACAATATTCACCATCACGTCCACCACGTCCTATTTGTTGATAATATTCTTCAATAGATGATGGACACCCGAAAATTAAAACACATTTAATAATTTTATCAATACCCATACCAAATGCGATAGTGCTAATAATAATTTTAACATTATTATTAATAAATTTATTTAAAATATCATCTCTATTATTATTAGATAATCCTGCATGATAAAATGAAGATATATTTTTTTTTGTATATTTATTAATATAAAATGAAATATCTTCAGTATCTTTTCTAGAATTAAAATAAATAATAATTTTATCATTATTATATTTATTAATATAATGCATAATAATATTATTTACAATAAATTCACTTTTTTTTATTTCTTTATTATTTTTTTTTGGTAATTTTTCAACTTTTATATATAAATTTGGTCTATCAAATGATGTATATATAATTTGTGGATTATTTAATTTTAATGTTTTTTCTATATCTTGACATATTATTTTAGTTGCGGTTGCTGTTATAGCCATTATTGGTATATCTGAGAATTTATCTCTAAAAATACTAATTTTATTATATTCTGGTCTAAAGTCATTTCCCCATGAATTTATACAATGACATTCATCTATTGCTAAAAATCCAAAATTATTATTATTTATTAATTCTTGTGCTAATTCAATTCCATTATTATATAAATACTCTGGACTCATATAAACAATTTTTATATTTCCTTTTAATATTTCTTGAACTTCACTATATTTATTCATATTATTACCATGTAATGCAGTACATTTAATTTTCTTTTTCTTTAATTTATCAATTTGATCTTCCATTAATGATATTAATGGACTTATAATAAATACTACTTTTTTAATAATTAATGGAGGTAATATATAACACATTGATTTCCCATAACCTGTAGGTAATAAACCAATAACATCATTACCTAATAACAATTCATTAATTATTTCTATTTGTTTATCTTTTAAATTATCAATATTCCAATATTTTAAAAGATATTTCCTTGCTTTATCAGTCCATAACATTTTTAATATTATAATTATTTATATAATTATAATATTATATAATTTCAATATTTTATATTATTATATAAAAAAAATTGATTTATAATTATTTTGAGTTAATACTTTATAATATATTAAACAATATTTAGAATTATGCCTAAAAAATCAGTTACTCAATCTAATGAAGAAATTCAACTAGTTGAACAACCTAAAAAACCTAGAAATAGAAAAGTTATTGATAAAGAAGTTAAAGAAATTAAAGAAATTACAGAAATTAAAGAAACAAAGAAATCAAATAAAAAAGTAAAAGAATTATCAACTGAAAGTAAAGAATTAGTTAATGATTATAAAGATTCTAAAGAATTTACTAGTTTAAAAAATGAATGGAATATTAAAAAAGAACAATTATTAAATTTAAAAGTTCAGTCTGATAATATTCAAAAGGATATGGATGTAATTATTACTAAATTATTAAATCTAGTAGAACAAGCAAAAACAAATGATAATATTACATTTGATATAGAAGCGACTATACCTGTAACAAATACTATTAAATCAGTAAATAATAAGAAAAAAGTAGTTGAAACTAAAACTACTGATACTGAATCCGGTTCTGGTACAGAATCAGAATCAAATTCAGATTTAGACACTATAGCTCAAAATAAAAAAAATGCAAATAGAAGAGGTGTAGTAAGATTGAGAGACAGTGAAGATAGTGATTAAAAATAATTAAAAAAATGATTAAAAGTGTTATTTAATTAATTATACTAATGATAACAATTAGTATAATAACTATATTAAAATGTAATAATTTTATTTATTTTAAAAATTTATATGAGAATATATTAGATCAAACATATAGTGAATATATAATAGAATGGATAATATTAGATGGTTCAAATAAATATAAATATATGAAACAAAATAAATCAAATATAAATATATTTATAAATAATTTGAATAATAATTTTGATATAAAATATATAGACTTTGAAAAAACAAATAATTATATTAAATTAAGAAATATAGGAAATAATAAAGTAAAAGGAAATTATATTATATATATGGATATTTATGAATATCATTATATTAATAGATTAGAATTAGGAATAAATAAATTAATAGATAATAATGATTATAAGATAGTAGGAAATAAAACAAATTTATTTTATAAAAATAATAAAATATATAAAATTAATAATGAATTATTATATTTAAATTCATTAATATATAAAAAAGATTTTATAAAAAATAATTATTATAATGATAATTATTATTATTTTTTAAATAATAATAATATTTTAAACTTTAATGAATTTTTAACAATAAATATTAATATTGATATTGATATTAATAATAGTGAATTAACAAATATTAATAATTTACCTGATAAATATAAATATATTAATAAAATTAATGACACTACTAATGATAATGATAATGATATTATTTATTATATTGGTAAAGGATTAAAATTTGATCCATATATATATAATGTTAATTATGAAATAGTTAAAGAATTTAAAAATTTAAAAACAAATATATCAAATCCAATAGAATTAATAATAAAATTAGCAGAATCATTAAAAAATGAAGAAATATATGAAATAGAAAATGATGTAACAGTATATGGAGAATTTAAATTAGAAATGACATATAATAATGTAAAATATAAAAATTGGTATAATTTTAAGAGTTATAATAATAAAAATACAATAATAATATGGGATATTATAGGTATATCTTCATTTATATATTATAATATTAGTTCAAATATAATTATTATTAATTTTATTACATTAAATTTTAAGTTATTAAATAATCTGAATCAATTTTTATTATTTAATTTATTTGATCAAGTTAAATATTTTATTTTTAAATGTGATAATCAATGTAATTTATTTAAATTATTTACTAATAATAAATATGAAAATGAAAAATATATTATTATTCCTAATGTATATATATTTAAAGAAGAAATAGAATTTAAACAAAAAAGTGAAATAATAAAAAATAATAATAGATATTGTTATTTAGGAAATAATATAAATGATTTATTAATATTAGATCATACATGGACTGAATTTATAAAACAAAATGAGAATAATGAATTACATATATATATAAATGATATTAATAATATTAATTTAATAAATAATAATAATATATATATACATAAAATAAATACAAAAGAAGAAATAATAGATGAAATAGTAAAATCAAAATATATATTTTTAAATATATATGATACATTAGATATATATAATCATTATATATGTACAAATTTAAAGTGTACACCAATAATATTAAAAGATAAAAAGAAAATTGATATAAATTTAATAAATTATGAAACATATAATTATAAAAATATAATATTTCCTATAATAACATTATATAATTATAATTTATTTCTTAGTTATCTTTATAAATATAAAAAAATTAATAATATTAAATGGGCATTACCAACAAATAATAAATTATCATTAGTAATTATAGAGCCGAGAAGGCATATATTATTATCAAATATATTATATAATTTTGCATATTATTATAATAATACTAATACAAGTTTATTTATATTTCATTCTGATACAAATAAAAATTATATAAATAATATTATTGATACATGGGAAAATGTACAATTAATTCCTATATGTTATTCAAATATTAATATTAATGATTATAATAATATATTAAAAAGTAGTAATTTTTGGAATAATTTTAAATCTGAATATGTTTTAATATTTCAAACTGATACAATGATATTTAAAGAAATACCAAATGAATTTTATAATTATGATTTTATAGGTCCAACAAATATTATAGGAAATGATGCTTTAGGATGTAATGGTGGGTTATCATTAAGAAAAACAGAAATAATGAGATATATATGTATAAATTATCCTAATACAAATGATGTAAATGAAGATATATATTATAATTTTTATTTAAATATAAATAAAAATAAATTTCCAACATATATAGAATCAAGTAAATTTGGAATAGAATCATTAGTAATAGATAATAATATTGATATATGTGGTATACATTGTTGTTGGCGTCATTTAAATAATAAAATATTAAATAATATATTTAAAAATAATGTTAAAATTTAATTATAAATTTTAGAAATCAAAATTTAATTATAAATTTTAGAAATCAAAATTTAATTATAAATTTTAGAAATCATTGTGAATTCTTCTCTGATTTGTATATCAGTACCATAAAGTTCATAGTTATGATTAATAAGTTTATATTCATCTTTTAAACAAAATACATTTATATTATTAAATACTTTATAAATTTCTGAATCTATTTGTTTATTTAATGGAAAAACTTTTAATAATTCTAATGCAGCTTTTTTATTTATAATATATCCATATGTTCCAAAAATATATTCTGGTTTATCAAAATATTTTAAATTTGTTTTATTTGTTGATTTATATGAATGATAACCTAAATATAATATGTCATAATTTTGTAATTCTTTTAAATATATATTTAATTTATTTAAAAAATTATCATTAAATTCAATATCATCTTCAATAATTAAATAATAATCAAAAGAATTATAATTTATAATTTTATTATAAATTAAATAATGAGATAATGCGCAACCAATACCACCTTTTGTCATAATAGAATATAAACCAGCATTTTTATTTAAAGCATCATTAATAGCATTTTGAGATATAATATTTTTTGATAAATTATTATAATTGATTTGAGAACCATCAATAGCAGGAAAACGTTCAAAATTAAATAATTTATGTTTATTTAATTCTTTAATAATATTATTATTACGTTCAGGTCTTTTATTTAAATTTATATATATTATTTTATTAAACATTTATTTAATAATAATAAGAAAATAACATTTAAAAATTTTTAAAAAAAATATAGTTAATAATAATATGAATAATAGTAATTATGAAAATAAATATTTAAAGTATAAAAATAAATATATAGAATTAAAAAAAAATGAAGAACAATTAATAAATGAAGGTGGTGGGAAGAAAGGAATAATAAAATCAGTATCTAAATTATCAAAAGATAAAATGTTAAATGTTAAAGATCAATTAAAAGAAAAGGTAAGAGATAAAGTACAAGAAAAAATACAAGAAAAAGTAATAAGTAGTGATAAATGTGATTGTTGTGATAAATGTGAGAAAAAAGGATGTATAATAAGTTAAAAATATTATAAAGATTATTTAATTAATAATAATTAATGTTAATATATTTAATAGAATATAATGATAATATAATGGGTATATATAATGATAATGAAAGTTTAAAAAATTTAATAAAAGGATTAGAACAAAATAATTTAATAGATATAAATAAAGTAAATATTTTAGAATATACAATAAATTCAATATATTGTAAAAAAAAATATAATTATTTAGATGAAAAAAAAGAAATAGAAAAAAAACCAATAATAAATAAAATATTAGATATAACAGATCCAAACGTTGTAAAAAAATTAAATGAAAAAATAGAAATACAACATAATATAAATATATTAAATATACAAAAAGAAAAAATAAAAGAATTAAAACAAATATATGAAAATGATATAAAATTATATGAGATATTTAAAAAAGAAAAGAATAATAATAATAATTTTACAATACCAGAATTATTTGAATTAAAATTTATAATATTTAATAAATTAGAAAAAGAAAATAATTTATCTTTTGATATATTTATAAATGAATATAATAAAAATAAAGATAATAAAGATATAAATTTATTTAATACAAATGAATATGAAGAAAATTTTATAAATAAAAGTGTAACAATAAATCAAGAAGAATTTGAAATAGATTCAGATGATTATTAAATAATAATAATATATTTTAATCTAAATAAATATAATTAGATTAAAATGTATCGTGAAGAAGATCTAAAAGCATTAGATAAAAATAAAGATAAATTATATGATAATATACTATCATATTATAAAACACAATATGAACCAACTATAAAAGAATCATATAATATAATAAATAATATATTAAATTTTATAAGAAAAAAACAACGTTTAATATATGGTGGTTATGGATTAAATTTAATATTAATAAATAAAAATCCAGAAGATTATATATATAGAAAAATACAAAATGTATATTTTAATTATCCTGATATAGCAGACATGGAATTTTATTCACCTGATCCTATTAAAGATATAATAGAACTAGCAAATGAATTATTTAAATTACAATTTAAAAATGTAGAAGTAAAAGAAGGTGTACATTCTGAAACATTTAAAATATATGTTAATTTTGTGGCTTATTGTGATATAACATATTTACCAAATAATATATTTTACAATATAAATTATATAAAAATAAAAGGATTAAAATGTGTACATCCACAATTTATATTATTAGATATGTATAAAATATTAACTGATCCATACACATCATATTGGCGGTTGGATAAAACATTAAATAGAGTAAATAAGTTAATAAAACATTATCCTTTTAAAAATATAAAACTAAATATAGACGATATTTTAAATAAAGATAATAATAATATAATAGAATTTATAAAATTAAATATAGTAAAAAATTCAAATTATATAGTAATAGGATTTTATGCATATAATTATTATATAAAAAAATTAACAAAAAAATATATAATAAAAAATATACCCTATATAGAGTTAATAAGTTCAAATTTAAAAGATGATGGAATAAAAATTTATAATATTTTAAAATTAAAATATAAATATATAACAATAAAACAATATAATAAATTTTCAGGATATATAGATAATAAAATAGAATATTATTATAATAATAATTTAATATTAGTATTATATGGAAATTATAATAGATGTATATTATATAAATATTCAAAAAAAGAAAATATATATTATGTAACATTCACAATAATAGTAATGTATTTATTATATTTTTATTATTATAATTTTATAAATAAAAATAAAAAATATAGTAAATTATATAAATATCTATTAGGTAAAATTGTTTTAGTTAGAAATAAATATTTATTAAAAAAAAATATAAATGTATTAGATCCTTCACCATTTCAAGAATTTACATTTAAATGTTTAGGTATACATTTAGATACAAAAAGAAATTATTTAATTCAAAATTTAATTAAATATAAACAAAAAAAACAAGTATTATTTAAATATGTCCCAGATATTAAAACTATTAAAAAACCAATACCAATTATTAATTTTAATAATACATCCGGTAATATAATAATTAATACAAATAAATTAATAATTAAAGTTTAATATTCATTAGTATCAGATTCATAATCTATTTTTTTTTTATTATTTTTTTTAGGTTTAGATAAAAATAATATTTTATTTTTAATAATAAAGTCATTTTTAATAGTATAATTAGTATTAATTTTTATATATTTACTTCTTTTATCAATAATTTTAATAATATCATTAATTTCATCAATATGAGTTCTATAATATAAAACTTGATCCCATGTATTTTTTAAAATAGGTAAAATAGAATTAAAAAAGTCATTATCTTTTAATATACTAACATTATGTGATTCTTTTAATTTCCAATATATAATTTTATTAAAATAGTAATCATTATAAATATCAGGATATAATATATTACAATTATTTAAAGTATCAAAAATCCATATATTATAATCTTCATTAGTCATATCTAATTTAGGAGGATAAATATATTTACTTTTCCATTCAATTAAATCATTTTCATCATCAGGAGTAAATATTTTTGGATAATATTGTATAATAATACCTTTTTTTATTTTATCATTTATTGTAATTTTTTTTAATTTTAAACATTTTGTAAAATTTTCATTTGGTTTCTCTATATCTTCATTAATTGTATGAATTGTATCATTACATTTATCATTTAAATATTCTTCACGATTTTTATATTCTATTATTTTACATTGCCAAAAATCACAAATATCTAATTCACAACAAATTAATTGTTGTTGAACTTGACAAAAATAATAATATGGACATATATCACCCACTATTTTACCTTCTTTTGTTATTTCTCTTGTTATAGGACACTTTATTTCAACCATAGTTCCATATTTTTCTGAAAAATTATTATCTAATGTATAATTTGAACAAATACCATCAGGTGATGCACCTAAAAAATTATATTTTTCTGATGGTAAAGCTCCAAATAAATGAACTTTAACATTATATATATGTTGATATATTAAATTTGCAATATCTTCATATTTTTTTCCATGTGCAACAGCAGTATTATCTTTAAAAGGATAATTAGGATCACATTTTTTTTGAATAAATTTTTCATAAGGTTCATAAGGGTTTTCATCAATAGCAGTAGCAGTATCTGAAGCAGTGATTCTATTATATCTATAATCATACCATTCTTTAGTTCTTTGTTCAGGTTGTGGTAAGTTTTTTAATTTATTAAAAATAATATGAATATTTTTAAATTTATCTGGTATATTAGACATTTTTAATATTATAATAAGAAATACTATTTAAATAATAATTTATTCAATATTTTGTTGATAATAAAATTTACCATCTATATATTTTAAATCAGTTATTGATATAATTTTACCATTTATTTCATCATATAATACTTTTTTTTTTTTTGTTAATTCTTTTTTTTTTATTAAATTAACTAATTGATCTATTAAATTATTTTTTTCAATTGAATCATTAATATTTAAATTATTTATATATTCTTTTATTTTTAAAATTTTATGAATTATATTTAATTTATTCCATGGTTTTTTATATAAATTAATATCATATTCTACTATTTCATTTTGAACTTCTGAATCTTTATTAGTTAATGTATCACTATTTTCTATATTATCTATATTATTTCTTGTTTGATTTATACTTATATCTATCCATTTATTATTATCATATAAATTATTTTTTATTATATAATTTTTTAAATTAGTATAATAAATTAAATCAAATTTTTTTACTATATTTTCCATTATATATATATTTATTAATTAGTCTTTAATTAAAAAAATTTCTTTATATACATTTAATATTTAGTCTTTAATTAAAATAAAAAAAATATATATATATATAATATTATGGATAATAATATAGAAGAAAATAATTTTAATACTGAATTATATATAGAATTATATGCCGATTTATTTGCCTATCGTTTTTATTTATTAGATATATATGAAAATAATGAAACAGAAATAATAAAAAAAATAAAAATGAAAGTTTTTAATTTAGGTTATAATATAAATAATATAAATTTAATAGTATATAATTTTTATCGTCATTATAATATTGATATTTCTTTAGAAAGTATTGAAAATGTTGTTATATTAGTTTTATTACCAGTATTAGCTAATTTAAATAATAATAATGAAGAAATTAATAATAATAATGAAGAAATAAATAATAATAATGAAGAATCAAATAATATAAATATAAATAATATAAATAATATAAATGAATTATTATTAAATATATTTAGTAATCCAGAATTAGAAAGTAATCCGATAGTAAATTTATTATCAGTATTTAGAAATAGATATAATAATATGGAGGATGTGAAAGTAACATTAGATGAAACAGAAATAGAGAAATTAACATCATATACATTAACAAAAACATTAGAAGAAAAATGTACAATATGTATAAGTGAATTAGAAGAAGGAAATAAAGTAATAGAATTACCATGTAAACATATATATCATTGTGATTGTATAAAACCATTATTATTAAATTATGATTATAAATGTCCAGTATGTCGTCATGATATAGGTAAACATAAAATAAATATTTAAAAATAATTAAAAATAATTAATACAAGTCCAATAAAAATAATTAAAATACAAAAAGCAAATTCCCTATCCGGATTAGAATAAATATATATTAATGGATTTTCTAATTTAAAAATATATTTAAATATAACAATTATAAGTTCTCTAATAGTAATTAAAATATATTCAATTGGTTTTTTATGTGGTAAATCATAATAAATAATCTCATTATCATTAATATCATAATTATAATTTTTATTATTACTACTTTTTTTATCATTTTCATATGTTACTTTTTCTTGATCGGGTTTTTTATTAACTTCTTTAAATACTAACTCAACATAACTCTTATTCATAATAAAATATAATAGAATAAAAAAAATTGAATTAAAAATATTTTTTTATATAATATAAATATTATATAAAAATGTTATATCTATCATGTCCCACATGTGGTTATTTTTTAGGTTTAAAAACTCAAGCCTATGAAGATAAAAAAGCAGCAATATGTTCAAATTTATCATTATCAAAAGAAGAAAAAGAAAATGAATTAAGTAAATTATTATTAAGTTTAAATTTAAAACGTTATTGTTGTAAAATGCGTGTAATGTCATATAAAAATATAGTAGAAGATATATTTATACCACCAACAGCAAATAATGATTAAAAAAAATTGAATAAATAATATTTATAGATTAATTTTCATTTATTTATAAATGACAAATTACATAAATGAAGGATTTATAATAAAAAATCATGATGGAATGGATGAAGTTGTACAAATACCATATAATTTAAATAATATATTAATAACAGAATTAGATATAATAAATATATTAAATAAATTTAATGTAAATATAAATAAAATTAATAATATATCATATTTTATAAAAGCTTTTACACATAAATCATATTATAAAAAAGATATTTATCCACAAAATATATTAGATGCAGCAAAACAAGAATTAGGAAATCCACCAGAATTATTAGAATTACAAAGTGATAGTTATGAAAGATTAGAGTTTTTAGGTGATAGGGTATTAAAATTAATAGTGAGTTTTTATTTATTTAATAGATATCCAACAAAAAGTGAAGGATTTATGACAAGATTACAAACAAAAATAGAAGATAAAAAAAATTTAGCATTAATGTCAAAAGAAATAGGATTAAATAAATATTTTATAATTTCAAAACAAATAGAATTAATGAGTGGTAGAAATTTAGATAAAATACATGAAGATATTTTTGAATCTTTTTTAGGTGCATTATTTTTATCTAATGGTTTTGAACCATGTATGTATTTAATTACAAATCTATTAGAAACATTAATAGATTATTCTGAAAAATTATATTGTGATAATAATTATAAAGATCAATTATTAAGAGTTCATCACCAAAATAAATGGAAATTTCCACAATATATTGAAATATATCATGAAGGCCTGCCTCATAAAAGAAAATATATAATGGGTGTTGAAAAACCTGATATTACAGATAATGAATTAGATAAACAAAAACGTTGTATGGCATATGGAATAGGAACATCAAAAAAAGATGGTGAACAAAATGCCGCAAAAATGGCATTAATATTATATGGAATATTAAAAGAAGATCAATATAGTCATAATGATATATATTATCCACCATGGGATACAATAAATAATAATACAGATAATAATACAAGTAATATATTAAATTTAATTGATAGTGAAACTTCGGAAATTTATGAAAATAATATTGAATAATATATATTGCGTATAATATATAAAAAAAAATCTTAATTTATCAATAATGAATAATAATAATATTCAAAATATATTTTTTTCTAAAGATAATATATCTAATATTAATAAAATTGTTATAGAAGAAACAAAATTATTAAATGCTTCTCGTGAAACTAAACAAGAAATAGTAAATATATTAATAAAAAATATGAAACAAATATACAAATCAATTGATTTAACAAAAATAAATCATTCTAATATGGATTCAATATTACAACAATTTAAAAAACATTCTATTATTGAATGTATTAATGATTTAAATAAATCTAAGATTATATCTACTAATCAATCACAAGCATCAAATGTAAAATTTCAAAGAGATTTTAATTCATTACCTAATACAGGTAATAAATTAATGGATAGACCCGAATTTACTAAAAATAATATTACTAGTATGAATAATGATACCGGGCAATTAATAAATAATATGAATAACTCCAATTTTAATAATGTTTTTAAACCTATTATTAATGATTTATCTGATGCTGAAATATTTAATAATTATGATAATGGTAGATCTAAAGATATTAATCTTAAAATGGATCAAATCCAACAATCAAGGCAGACTGAAGCAAATATGAAAAATAATAGACCGCCAACACCAGATTTTATAAAGTCTAGAAATACTAATTCAAATAAAATAGATACAAATTTAACTAATAATATTAATAATAATAATAATATAACTAATAATATGAATAATAATAATAATGTATTAAATGGATTAGTATATGATATGGGTGATAATTTATTTAGTTTAGAAAATATAGATAAACCTTTAATTAATACACAAATTGAAGAAGATAATTCTACTTTTGAAGAAAGACTAAAAAAATTACAAAATATAAGAAATAATATAACAATACCACAAAGTCAAGGAAATATAGATTTTACTAGTGATAAATTTGAAAATACTGATAGTAATATTATTAATTTTAATAATGAACAACAAAAACAACCTGAACTATATAATCAACAAGAATTATATGAACAACAAAAACAACAAGAATTATATGAACAACAAAAACAACAAGAATTATATAAACAACAAAAACAACAAGAATTATATAAACAACAAAAACAACAAGAATTATATGAACAACAAAAACAACAAGAATTATATGAACAACAAAAACAACAAGAATTATATGAACAACAAAAATTAATAATAGAACATAAAAAAAGACAGGAACAACAAAAATTATATGAACAAAAACAATTATATGAACAATATAAACAACAAGAATTATTAGAAAACAATCAATTAAGAGTGCGTGATGATAGAAATATAATGAGTATAAATCCAACAAGAAATATAAATAATACATCAAATATAATAAAATTAGAAAATGAAAATAAAATGTTAAAAGAAATGATAGAAGAATATAAATTAAAAGAATCCAAAATATTAGAATTAAAAAATGATTTATCAAGAGAATTTAATAGTTTAAAAGAACAAAATGAAGAATATACAATAAGATATAATAATTTAATAACAAAAGAGAAAAAATTAATAATAAGAGAACAAGAATTAAGACAATTAATAAATAATAATAATTTATTAAAACAAGAATATTATCAATTAGAAATAACAAATAATGATAATGAAGGGAAATATATATATAATTTAAATGAATCAATAAATAATATATCAAGTATAAAACTATTATCATATTCAATACCAAAATTAAAATATAATATAGAAGAAAATTTAAATAATAAATTAATAATATTAATAGAAAATGAAGAAAATATAATAAAAATAGAAACTGGAAAATATGAAATAGAAGAATTAATACAAGAGTTAAATAATAAATTAAATATAAAAAATATAAAGATATCAATAAATAATCAACAAAAAATAATAATAGAAAGTGAAATAGAACAATTATTAGAATTAAAAGAAACACAATTATCAAAAATAAATTTAGGATATTTAGATTATAATAAAAAAGAAAATAAATTAATAGCAGATAATATATGGGATTTAAGAATAGAAGAAAATATATATTTATATTTAGAAAATTTATCAGATGAAATACCATTTGGAATATTATATCCAAATGGTAAACAAATAATATCACAATTTAAGTTTGGAGAGTTATATAATATAGATAAATTAGAAATACATTTTAAAAATATATATGGGAAGACATATAATTTTTATAATTTATCACATAAATTATATTTTTTATTAGAATAAAATTCTCAAATAAAATAATATGGATGAAAATTATTATAAATTAAAATATATAAAATATAAAAATAAATATTTAAATTTACAAAATGAAATAAAAAAACATTTAGTAATATTAGAAGGTGGAAATGATGGGGATATATATAAAAAACTACCAATAGATAAATTTATTATAGAAATACATAAAAAAATAGATATAAATAATAAATATTTATTAAAAAAAATAAATGAAAAATTTTATATAAATATAATAAAATTATGTACAAGATATAGAATAATAGGACCTTTATATTTTAATAAAAAATTAAATTATAAAAAACCAATATATTTAAATAGTGAAATCTATAATACAATAGATAAATTATATAATCAATTATTAAATAAAAAAGAAGAAAATATAAAAGTAACACATGAAGATAAAACTAATATATTAGGACTATTAAAACAAGTAGAAAAAAATGAGAAAAAATAAATATAAAGTTTTTTTTATATAATAAATTAAATAATATTAAATTATTATATAAAAATTATGTATAAATTAACATATAATGAATATTATGGTATAGAATCATTAGAAAAAGAATATAAAGAATTTACTTTTAATTGTGCCGGATTATGTATAGATAATAAAATGGCTGAAAAGTTATGTAAATCAAATATATTTAATTTTAATAATGATGTAATAAAAAATTTAAAAAAATATATTGATATCTATTTACCTAAATATACATGTTGTTTTTTTAATACAAAACTAACTAATGCTTCATTTACTATAGGTATTAATGATTATGGAATTATAAAAGGAATACCATATAAAGGATATTTTCCAGTAAAATTTTTAAAAAAATATATTTTTTATACAATTTATAATAAAATAAAAATAGAAACACATGAAAATATAAATTTAAAAAAATTTATAAAAATAAAAATAAATAAAATAAATTTACCAAATAGACCATTAAATAATAATAATAAAAAATTTATAAAATATTTACATGAAAAAGAAAAATATATAAAATTATTAAATGAATATATTAAAAAAAAAAATACTTGGCGTAATAAATTAGCATCAATAAGTCGGAAAAAATTAGTAGATTTAGTAAATAATTTTGAAACAAGAATATTATTATTAAATTATATAAAATTAAAAGACCCAGAAAATATTATAATAGATTTATTAGAATCAGATTATAAATTAGATTGTAGAGATCATGAAGAAATATTAATATTAAAAAATGATAAAAATAATATATATTATTGGTTAACACAATGGAAAGATGAAATAATAAGTAAAATACAATCAGAAAAACCAATATTTATATCATCATTTAATCAACATTATGTACCATTAAATTTAATAATAAGTTGTAATGAAATGATACCATATTGGATACATAATAATGAAAATATGAAATTATATATAATTCAAGTAAAGTTTAAATTACTAAATTTAAATTTAAATTTAAAATATTTAAATGAAAAAAATAAATGGATTAGTTATAAAAGAATTTTATTAAATGGTTATCCATCATCATGTATCACAATATAAAAAAATCTAGTAATATTATTTTAAAAATTTAATAAATTGTAATTATAATATAATGGTAATAGTATCATCTGGTGCAATAAGCTTATATGATATACAAACTGAATTTGGTGGTTTTGAACCTATTTCACTATCAGAATATTATAATAATGGCACTTATGTTAAGAATGTAACAGGTATACCATCATCAGGTGTTATTAGTATGTCTAATTTTTATGGTAAAGAACATGACCCATTAGCAAGTATTGTTGAAATTTATGAAAATGGTGCACGTGTTAAACCAACTCGTATTGGTACGACTAATGATTGGTACTATACTTTTACAGTAACATTTTCATCATCACCTATTAATACTATAAAATTTTTAAAAAAAAATGTAAATTGTACTATATTAGTTGTAGGTAGTGGATTTTTTAGTACTAAAACAACAGCAGGTGAGGATAGGATTCTAATTGGTGGTGGTGGGGCGGGTGGATGGATTGAATATTATACTAATTATACAATAACACAAAATACAATTTATTATTTTTTTGTAGCACCTGGTGGTTGGTGGAGTGGTGGTTATAGATCTTCTTTTTCTTCAGCAAATAGTAATACATATCCTAATATAAACTATGATCAGTCCGCAGATTGGGACGGTGGATGGAGTAAAAGGTCTACTATTTGTAATGTTAAAACATATAATAATACAACACAAACATCAACAATCAATTATGAAAGTTTTTATTATTCAAGTGAGCATACTTTACAGGAAATAGGAGGGTCTGGTGGTGGTGGTAGTTCAACAAATGGTGCTGGTGGTAGTGGATATATGTGTAATATTACAGGTGTTAATTTAGAATATTCACGTGGAGGTAATAGTAGTCAATCTAATTATCCAGTTCCACCTTATAATGATTATGCTAGTTATTTTTTCCAACCTTATTGGAACACCACAGCATCAACAAGTACAAGTGGTTATGGTACTGGTGGATCTGTTTTAAGATATTTACAGTCTGTAGGACAGTGTCAGGGTTGTATAATAGTTAGATTTACATTATAATTAAGTAGTAGTTTATATAATCAATATTATGTATCATTAAATTTAATAATAAGTTATAATGAAATGAAATTATATATAATTTAAGTTTAAATTACTAAATTTAAATTTAAAATATTTAAATAAAAAATAAATAAATTAGTTATAAAAGAATTTTATTAAATGGTTATCCATCATCATGTATCACAATATAAAAAAATCTAGTATATATATATGATAATTATAATAATTATAATAATTATATTAATAGTATTAATTGTTATTGGTGTTATATTTTTACAATCTAATGAAAAAAAAGATTGTCAAGTTTCTGAGTGGTCTTTATGTAATAAAAATCTTGGAATGAAATTTAGAAATATTATTATACCACCTAATAATAATGGCTTAGCATGTCCAATATTAGAAACTGAATGCCCTGTAAATTGTGAATTTTCTGAATGGTCTGAATGTAATAAACAAACGGGTAAACAAATAAGAACAATAATATTAGAACCAAAAAATAATGGTTTTGAATGTCCAATATTAGAAACAGAATGCCCTGTTAATTGTGAAGTTTCAGATTGGGAAGAATGTAATAAACAAAATGGTAATAAAATAAGAAATATAATAGTTAATACAAAAAATAATGGCACACCATGTCCTATTTTAGTTACATCATGTCCTATAAACTGTGAGATATCAAATTGGTCAGCTTGTGACAAACAATCAGGAAAACAAACGAGAAGTATATTTATAAGTCCTATAAATAATGGTTCACCATGTCCTATATTAGAAACTTTATGTCCTGTAAATTGTGAAGTTTCTGATTGGTCTAACTGTAATTTAGATACTGGAAAAAGAACAAGAACAATAATAGTAAATCCTAAAAATATTAATTTAACATGTCCACCATTAGAAACTTTATGTCCTGTTGATTGTAGTGTATCAACTTGGACACCCTGTACAAATATAGGTTTTGACGGTACAGCATTAAGAAATATTATAATAAATACAAAAAATAATGGTTTAACATGTCCACCCTTAAGAATGGAATGTTCAATTAATAATAATTCATTAGTTACAACAATTAATAAAAATATATTAACTTTAGTAAATGATTTTTTTAATATAAATATTGATAATATTAAAGAATTAATATTATGTAGTCTAATAATATATACACAACATAATAATAAATTTTGGATTGGTTTCGTTGGTATAAGTGGTATAACTAGTGTATCATCATTTATAAAAATTACATCAAATTCAATTGAATTAGTAAAAGATGGAAATAACTTAACAATAAATAATGTTACAACATCTGATGGTGTAGTAAATTATAATTTAATATCATTACTTCAAAAAACAGATTTTAATAATTCATTTAATTTTATAAATAAACCTGGAACAGGCGGATATCCATTATATTCAATAAATTTAAATAATCGTGGTGGGACTTCCTTTTTTGGACGTGATTATATTGATAATGGTGATTTATGTATTTTTAATTTAATATTATGGACACAAAATAATAATAAATGGTGGATTGGAATTGTATGTATTTATCATAGTCCATATCCTGGTCATGCAATAATGTATCCTTTAGGAAATAATATAATAACTGTATCAAATTGGTGGGGTGGTGGTGGAGATAATAATTTAACTGTAAATAATTGTGTAGCAGCAGATGGTGCAATATATTTTAGAGTAAATTCATTATTACAAAAAAATAGTTTTGGAGGAAGTAATAAATATAATACACCTGATACAATAATAATTACAAAAAGTAATAAAATATCATTTCAAAATTTAAATAAATATTTATATTATGTAATAAACTTAATAATATGGACATCAACAGGTAAAACATGGGTTGGGTTTTTTACAAATAAAATGGTAAATGGTATATCTAATATATATGTTTTAGGTAGTAATAATAATATGGTACCAAATAATATAAATAATATAAATTATATAGAATTAAATAATATATTAACAGATGAAACTATTTATTATAAATATAGTTTAATAAATTATTATAATTCAAATAAATATCAACATTTTAATAATATTTATATTTCTAATGCAAATGAATATACATTAAAAGAAAGTTTAAGTAAAACAACAACAACATTAAATGATATATTACAAAAATTAGAAAGTACAGGTACATATATATCAGTATATATATATGATGGAAGTGAAGTAGAAAAACCAAATACATGGGAAGTAATGTATATAGATACAACAAAAAAAGGAACTATAACAAAAATATATGAAAGATATAATGCAATACAAAATTATAATACATATATATATAACCATATAGCAAGATGTAAACTATCAGGAGTTTATGTTTCACAACCATATGAAAATATAGTATAATAAAATATAAAAATTGAAATTTTATAAATATAAAATATAAATATTATAATAATATAAAATGGAATTAATAAAAAAAGAAGTAAATTTATTAATTAATAATATAGAAATAGATATTAAAAAAATACCAAAAGAAATAAATAATATAAAAATAAAAGGTTTTTATATATTTATATTTACATTAAAAAAATCAATGGAAAACTTACAATTACCTGAATTAAGTACAGGATTAAATACACGTAATACAATAATATTAACAATAAATGAATTAATAGAATTAACAAATGATATAGATTATATATTAAGTGAAATACAATTAAATAATTATACATTAACTATAAAAACAATAAATGAAATTTATAAATTACGTTTTGAATATAATAAACTAAATATAGAATTATTAAATGCATTAGAAGCAATTAATAATTTTAATTGTGAAGTATTAATAAATCATATAGAACAATCAAAAAGTATTATATCTAATATTTTTAAATATATTAATGATAATAATATAAATGTTATATTATTTATTAGTAATAAAATAATAAAAATATTAAATATAATAAATATTACAGATCTTAAAAAATATTTAATATTAGAATCATATAAAAAAATAGAAATACAAGACAAATATATTAATAAAGAATTAGTAAATAATGAAGTATTATTAAAATTATTAAATCAAGTAATGAATATAAGTATAAATGGAGAATTAATAAAAATATTGGCCTATTTTAAATTATTTATAAGTTTAATATTAATAGAAGAAGATAATAGTAATATGAAAAATTTATATATAAATACATTATTATATATAAGTAATTTTAGTAATAATATAAATATAAATATAATTTATATTATAAATGAAATAATAGGTGAAATATTATTAGAATTAAATGATATTTTAAATGATTCTTAAATCGTGTAAAAATAGAAAATTTTTATATATAATATTATATATAAAATGGATAAAATATTAATAAATATAGATTCTAGACAAAGAGATTATACCATGTATCCTGATTCTTGTTATTTTAAATTAGGAACAGATTATAATTCAAAATATCAAAATTATTTAAATTTTAAAAATATAGATTATATAAAATTATCTTCTATTGAAATACCTAATAGTTTTTATGTTTTTACTGAAAAAAGACATAATATTTTTTTCTCAATTAATGCAATTCATTTAGGAACTAATAATGATGTTTTACCATCTAATCCATTATATCAATATCCAGCTGATCAAGGTATCTATGAAGGTGAAGATATTGTATTTATAGTTGAAGGAAATTATGATTTAGATGTCCTAGCAAATCATTTAAATCAAGTATTAAATTTAAAATATTTTAATGTAGGTTATTATTTAATTAATAATCCCATTTTTTTTGTATTATATGGATTAAATGTACGTATTGATAGAATAACTAATAGAATAATAATAGAAAATAAATCACAAGATTATAAATTTAATATAAATTTTAATAACAATAATGTTGATTATAATAGTTTAGGTTATGTTTTAGGATTTAGGAAACAAACATATGAATTAAATGAAGCAATTGAATATTATTATCCAAATATAGTAGCAGAATGTGCCGCAGATGTAGGTGGTGAGAAATATATATTTTTACGTTTAAATGATTATGGAAATATTTATATAAATCATAAGTATCCATTAAAAGTTTTCGCTAAAATTATTTTAAATTATGATAAAGATAGTTATATATTTAATAATAATTCTGATAATATAAATCGTGAAAATAAATTTAAATTACCTGTAAATATTAATAAATTTGAAATAGAATTATTAGATGCATATAATCATAGATTAAATAATAATGGTATAGATTTTTCTTTTACACTCGAATTAGGCCAAATTAATGATAGTAAAATATATAATAACCAAATTAATTATATGAAATTAAATGAATTAACATTTAAAGATAATACAAATATAGATCCACAAACCACTTCCGAAAATCATTATTTAATAGATAATAAAACAGATATAAAATCTAATGAATTTATTAATAAATTATTTTTAAATTATAATAAACCAGCTATTAATATAACTAATGATATTAAAAATTTAGAAGAAAGAAGAAAGAAAATAAAAGTAAAAAAAAATAAAAAAATAATAGATTTTAAATATTAATAAAAATATTAATATAAAATATATATTAATATTATATATTATGAGTCGTAACTTAGACATTAAAGGAGATGCACTTATTAGAGGTAATTTTATAGTTGGATCTGCTTTAATTAATTATTTAAAAGTAGATAAATTCACAGGTGATGTGACAATAAGAAAAAATGTAGATATATATGAAGATTTAAATGTAACAGAGAATTTAACTGTATCAGGAACAACAAAATTTATAGGTGATATAAGTTTAAATAATATTGATATGCAAAATGCATTTATTAATAAATCATTTAGTGTAACAGGGAAGACTTTATTATATGGATTAACTACTATATTAAATTCATTAAATGTTAGTGGTTATACTCAAATAGAAAACGATATAACTGGATTAAGTTCATTAAATATTAGTGGTTATACATCATTAATCGGAAATGTTAGTATTGGTGAACAATATAATTATAATGATTTTATGTTATATGTTTCTGGAAATACTAGATTAAATGGTGATTTAATTATTAATGGTACTACTACAATAATTGATACTAATATTAATAATTCTGAACAATTAGTTGTTGTTAATGATGGTTTTGATACTGCATTAATAATAAATCAATTAGGTAATAATAATGTTGTTGAATTACAAAAATCTAGTAATCCTGTATTTGTTATTAATGCTGAGTCTAAAACACAAATTTATAATGATGTAACTTTATTAAATAAATTAAATATAAGTGGTTATTCTCAATTTGATAATTATGTAACAATTTTAAGTAACTTAAATATAAGTGGTTATTCTCAATTTGATAATTATGTAACAATTTTAAGTAACTTAAATATAAGTGGTAAATCTCAATTTGATAATTATGTAACAATTTTAAGTAACTTAAATATAAGTGGTTATTCTCAATTTGATAATTATGTAACAATATTAAGTAACTTTAATGTAAGTGGTAAATCTCAATTTGATAATTATGTTACAATATTAAGTAACTTTAATATAAGTGGAAAATCTCAATTTGATAATTATGTTACAATATTAAGTAATTTAAATATAAGTGGTAAATCTCAATTTGATAATTATGTTACAATATTAAGTAATTTAAATATAAGTGGTAAATCTCAATTTGAT
>Ga0172367_10002963_pt1 | contig 22644 bp, 36 predicted proteins | sample Lak10m_FD_114542 | JGI IMG/M metagenome (GOLD analysis project Ga0172367, IMG submission 114542) | Freshwater microbial communities from Kabuno Bay, South-Kivu, Congo - kab_022012_10m | ecosystem: Environmental > Aquatic > Freshwater > Lake | place: Democratic Republic of the Congo: South-Kivu... | reverse complement strand
TACGACGCAATTCTTGAATTCTAATTACTTTATTTTTTATTTTGTCAAGCATTTTTATTCCCAACAATTTGAGCAAGTAATTATATCTTGCTCATCAAATAATTCACTAGAAATTTTTTCATCGCATAGACGACAATTAAGAGTTATCATTTATTTACCAACCTTCCATGAAGACCAATAAGACATTAAGTCATTGTCCTCAATATAGTGAGAATAAATATTCTGCTCACAATTTTCGCAGAAAGTAAACTTCTCATCATTAACGATAGAGATAGCATTTTTATTTGGTGTATGCAACCAATTTCCGTATGAACACAGTGTAGTCATTTTAAGACCTACCTTTCTTTATTTATATGAACCTAGAGCGATTAGTTCGTCTAGTTTTAGACTTAATTCATCTTGAATTTCATCAGACAAATAGTTTTCTAATTCTATTTTTTTAACAAAATCTTTCATTTTGTCCTTTCTAAGTTTGAGAACCTTTCTCAACTTTCTTTATACTAGAAGTATAACAGCCACCACTGACATTTACTGATCAGTAACCATGACAAAACGGACATCGTGTCGTGTGATGTAGGTCATGTGGATAACTTGAGCGTATCTTAACTGTGTGATTTATATCATGTGGATGACACGCCGTCTGCGCCGACCCAGATGTCCGATTTGCACCAATTGTCTGTGTGACTAACACCATATGCGACACGCCGTGTCTGCTCTTGACTTTTAGGATTATCTTTGATAAACTTGCGGTATAAATTAAATATAGAAAGATTAGTGCGTGAGCCTAGCAAATAAGTGTGATACAAATCACAATAAGCCTAGCAAATAAAGCACTCAAATTGTCAGACCCCCCTGCTAGAATTGCAGGTATAAAGAAAGTTATCTAAGAAAGGATAAACTAAAATGTTCAACAATAACCCTAGAAATACAATTATTGAGGATATCAAAAGATATCAGCAAGAACAATACAAGCGTGAGGATTTACCTCTGCTAGAAGCATTAGGATTGGCTAACGCTTTTCTTTCTGCTCAATACAATGTAGAGGAGAATAACTAAATGAATCAAGACGTTATCATGTTTCTGGCGTTTCTAAGTGGTATAGGTTTTATTACTCTAGGAATAGCAGCACAGTCACAAGGGTGGTTTGAGTAAATGAAAATTACTTATTCAATTTGGCAAGGTAGCCTAATGAAAGGCACACTAACCGCTGATAGCATGAAAGACATCGTCAAAGTTATTGACGACCTAAACTCTGCAAGCCCTAAACTAAAGTTTGAATACTTAGTGCATAAGATTGAGCAGGTAGCATAGTGGAATTTCTAGTAGACTTGCAATACATTTCTCTATACATAGACAACATCTATCCAAATGGTTTGGCAATAGATATCCCTACATGGTTATTCGTTGGTGTAGTTGGTTTGGTTTGGTCAGTGAGACAATGGAGAAAGTAAGTTATTCTGCTGAACAATTAAGACGCAAAGCCCACCTAGAAAATGGTGGGACACTTGCTAACTATGATAGGTCACATTACATTAACACATAGAGGGCTTCCCCCCTTTATGTGCTCACTATATTTTTATTATTTTTTTTTAAAATCATGCATCATACATCTGAGAAAAATATTCAGATTTTTGCAAAAGTGGTTTGAAAAAAATTTTTCAGATTTTTACCAGATGACTTCTGATTCTTGATCATAATCTTCTGGCCAAGTGCCAGCATCTTCAAGAACAAATCCTTCTTCTCTATCAAAAAGTTGATAATCTATATTTACAATTTCAAAGGTTTCTCCAAGTGCCAGCAGCACTGACGGTAGATTTAATTTTCCGCAGGTATACAAATCAAACTGTAATAATGACGGATCCATCTCATCCCATATATGAAATGCTATATGGCTAGTCTCAATCATAACGATTGCGGTAAGTCCACGATTTCCTGGTTTGTCAACATAAGACGCAAAAGGTCCTTTAATAATTTTCATATCAATACGATCAACTAATCGGGTAAGAAAATCAACACCTTGTTCTTCAGTATTAATCGGATTCTTTACTTTAGCATTAATAAGTAAATGTTTGTGTAATATCATAATGCTCCTTCATATGCTTGGTTTAAAAATGAATCATTCCAAAATGCAGACAAAGACTCATTTCCAAGATCGTCAAAATAATAACGATTTTTTGCAAGACTGTAGGTCCAACCCTTCCAAAGGTTTGACTCTTCTTCAGCCCAAGTTAAGTTGTTATCAATAATCATTTAATCAGTATACACTATTGGTGTATACTTTGTCTATGTCCTTTTTAGAAAACCTTGAAGAATCTATGTTCCCAGAAGAGGCGGGTAACGGAGAATTAATCCAACTAGCACTTCCTCTGGAGCCAATAATAACTAAAGAACAACTAGAATCCTATAAAGAACGACTAAAATACATGGAGGACTATGGAATCTAGATATCCTGAACCTTGGTCAAGACAAACCCCTAAAGGCTATGAAACAGATATCAGCATAGCGAGATTACAAGATGGCGAGCCTGCCATAAATGATGGTTTGGCATTAAAAATGTTCCAAACCTTCTGTTGCGAAAGTTGTTCTTGTAAAACAGAATCTGATCATAAAAAATAAATCACCATTTGCCTAACGGACAATTGGCATTTACTAAACGAGTTTTTAATTTCATAAAGCATCCACATTTTTTACATTGCGCTGTGCTATGTCTAAACCAATTACATGATTTGCAGATTTCGAGGCGGGAATTAATAAGTTCATTAGAACTTTTCGGCTGATTAGGATTTATCAAATCCCAAGGCCTAACATCATCACTCATCTAAACTCAATCTCCTGATTATACGTAACGCTAAACTCACCTGAATATACTTCGGCATAAGATATTATATCGTCCATATACCGTAATAGGGTGTTTAAGCCTACTTTGTCAGCCACATACTTAATACCCCTGGTTATTGGCAGATAATTCGCTCCCTCGCCTTCTAGGGCATTATTTAGGGTATCTAGATATCTATTTCTGCCAAACTTTTTCGACACAAAAGATTGGTTTGGATATTTTGTCTTAATGTCTGAGATATCTAAGGTTTGTTCAATAATTGGTTTGACATCTACTTCTCTGAGCCTACTTGACCATTTACGCATGTTAATGCTGTAATTGTTCATATTCAATAGTGTTGAGTCAGCATGAGCCATGCGTTTGAGGTCATATAGATCAAGATCAATCTCTATTGCCGACGAAATTAAAAAACACGTTGCGAATGGAAACTTTGAGGTATATGTTTTTGTTTGCCAATGTATATTTGGATTGAACGACGAATCAGCCATATTGTCATTTTGAATTCTCATATGATTTCCGACCGAAACTAACTCTTTCGTATTCATATCGCAATCGACGAAAAGACATTCTTCAGGCTTAATATCGTCAGCAAGACATAATATGTTTTTATCATATGTACCCACAATTTGCGAACCATATTTTCGATTTAATAACTCTGCCGACATAAAACCATCGACATCTGGAGAGATTATAATTTTTTGCGACTTACTTAATGTTTCTAATATAGCGCTTTGCATTTTTATAAACTCCTAATAAAATAATGTTATAATTTGCCTATCATGATTTTTTCTCAAGGTAATGCCTTAATAATTGAAATCCTAATAGGTGTAGCAACAATTGTATCATTTGGCGCTTTAAGTATCAAGTGGTTGACAAAACATTACTTTGAAGAAATTAAAGCAGAATTTAAACCCAATGGAGGCTCAAGCCTTTGTGATAAGGTCGATCGATTAGAGATCAATCATGTTAGACTAGAAAAAAAGATAGATCATGTTACAGATATACTGATCTCACATATTGAGAAAACATCAAATAAATAATATTTTTTCCCTATATATAATATACTAATATATAAAAGATATATATTATATTCTTTATATTATATATACTTATATATAAATTGTACCATTAAGAGTTTTATTCTTCGGCCTATATCTTAAATACTGAGACCCATTTATTATTCTTAATCAAATTGTTACAAACCTTTATACTAAATATACTATTTGTCCGATTATATATAATATCCAGGTATGTAAATATTAAAGTTTACTGCCTGGGTATTTTTCTTTTATTATGATATAATTCCAATATGGCCAGTTGTGAACCCGAAATTTTTGGTGCTGATCCTGCCTCAATTCGTTGGCAGATTGTACGTGGAGATACCTCTACGATTAAGGTTGAATTCCTAGAGAATGACGAAGCCACATATTATGATATTGATAATTGGGAGTTTCTTGCTAGCGCCTATGATCGAAAGACTGATATTGTAGATGAACTAGAGGTAGAGGCTTTTGATGGATATGTGGTAATTACGGCTCCCGCCGAAATCACAGAATTATGGGGAACTACTTATGGTGGAACCGTTGCGGAATTACAGTTTGATTTAGAGGTAACTATTGATGATGAGATTTGGACTCCAGTAATTGGCAATATAACTGTAATTGGCGATGTGACTGGTGGATTGTAATGGCGATTATAAAAATATCTACATTAAGAGAAAATCTTCCTAGCGTAATTAGAATTACAGCATCTGGAAAAATTAAAACTATAAAAATTAAAAAATAGGAGGATGGTGTGGTAGTTAGTAAAAACATTAATCTTCCTAATAAGGCAAAAGATAAATATATAGAGCAAGTTCTTCAACAACAAGAACAACAAAAGCAATTAGAGACTACTATAATTCATCAGGTACAACAAGGTCCTGTTGGTCCTACTGGTCCTAGGGGAGAAAAGGGCGATATAGGCGATATAGGGCCACAAGGAGAAAAAGGTGATAGTGGACCAAGGGGGGAGCCAGGAAAAGACGGTAAAAACGGAATAGATGGCATCTCACTATCTGGACAGATACCAGGATGGGCTATGTATAAAAATAGTAAATCAGATTTAACGACATTGGGAATCACAGAAGGCGATAATGGTTGGGTTAGTTTATATTTAATATCAGATAAATCTAGTAGTGTTAATCAATTTTTACCTAAAGATAATAAAATAGATCTTTGGTCTGATTCTTCTAGAAGTTTAAATCTACTACCAGTAAAACTTGGGGCAAAGGTAGAAACAATATACGAAATAGAACTTACTACCTATGCAAATAATACAGATGTTTGGCTAAGGACATATTTCCCTAACACAAACGACTCTCATCAAATATTTGTTGGCTGTTTTAAGTATCAAGGTACTTATAATATATCTATCCCCCAAACAATTTATATATCAAATCAAAAATATAAAGTAATGGCAAAGCCTCAAATGAGAACTGACATGACTGCAGAGGTTATATTAAAATCTCTCACAATTTCAGTTTCATAATGGTATAATAAAAGCATGGCATTTCCAGCAACCTACAATTTTAACTACTATCGTGGCGATAGATACGAGTTTGTTTTAAGTCCTAAAAATGCTAATGGAACAGCCTTTGATTTATCAAATTATGGATCGGTTGGCTCATTTACAATTGCTGAAAAAAGAGGTCCAGATAGAACTTTTGTAAAAAATGCTCAAGCAGTAATTGACAATGAAGATGATATTATTACTTGTACAATTATTCCTTCTCTAGGTAGAGATCTTGAACCAGAAACATATGTTTATGATATAGAGATTACAAAAACTGGAGATGCAGAAACAAAATTTACATTGTTGACTGGAACAATAACAGTAACGGATGACATTACTGGAGCAGTATAATGGTAGATGTTTTATTTGAAAACGATGAAGTTGCAGCATGGGGTCCATCAGGAACTTTAGACATACAGTTGGACATCGGACCAACAGGAACCAGAGGCAGTAAAATTTTTATTGGTCCTGGAGATCCTAATTCCAAACCATTAAGTTTTTTTTCTAATGATTTAAAAATAAACGATATATATATAAACAATGCAATTGGTAGTGAATTTTCTTATATGTATCAATATATTAATAAACTTGGTGGCTCTGAATGGGTAGAAGTTTTAAAAATAAACCCAGCAATTTATTCTTTAATAGAAACTGTAGATTTTACATCTGGCGTTGGTAGTATAGAAATTGATATTGCTAATATTGTACAAAATAGTGGATCTCCATTAACTGCCGATAGTTTTTCAGTACAATTTTCTGTGGGTAATGATGAAATAGTTAGCGCTGTTATAACTCAAATTGCAATTACTGGTGTAACTAATGATAAATTAACTATAACCTTTAAAGGAATAAAGTATGATGGTTCTTCATGGGTCAATTTAAATTCAGAAAGCGTAACAATCCATGCGATTATAACTGCAGTGGCTGTGATATAATGACAGGGGTGATATAAAATGGCTTCAGAACAAATAGGTAACCTATATCCAACTCAGATACCTGGCTACGATGATTCTGCTGATATTCAGGCAGCACTTAGAATGTATCATTATGGTTCTGATTCTTATGATATTAATAATACTTCTTCAGACCCCGTAGATCTTCCTGCAGCATCTGTTGCGGGTAACTTTGCTGCACTAGATGATAGAATAACAACATTAGAAGATACAAATAACTCTGGAATTGTTTCAAACACTGAACCAGTAGCAAACCTTAAAGATGGATTTATTTGGTTAGATGCAGATGCAGCAAATGCAGGCGCAGGGCCATATTCTGCAACATCTATATATCAAGTAACAGCACCAACAACAAATTTAGTTAATGGTTTAATTTGGATTAAGAAGGGTGCTTCTCCAATTGAAATGTATGTGTATAATAATGATATATCAGATTGGGATCAGGTGATCTAATGACAACTATTAATTCTACAGGCAGACCAGCATATTTATATGATGAGGCAAGCAATACTTGGTATCAAATTTCTGGAAAAGCAGATACAACATCTGCTTATATTTGGAATAACACTCATAATTTTCAATCAGTAGTTACATTTGACGAAGCATTAAATGCAAAAGGTGGAGTAAATAATTTTTTAAATCCAACAGCAAGGTCTGCTGCTATAGCATCTCCAACAGTTGGTTTAATATCTTTTATTCGATATGATTCTTCTGGCAATGAAGTAAAAGATTTACAATATTACACAGGAGGCAAATGGACATCTGTAATAGATCCAGTATATGAATTTAATCAACAGTCATCCTCTTATACATTAACATTATTGGATTCATTTAAAATGATAGAAATGTCAAATGGTGGTAATTTAACAGTACCAGCAAACTCATCAGTTGCATTTGAAATTGGAACGGCAATAGATGTCTTACAGACTGGGGCTTCTCAAGTAACAATAGTTGCAGATACTGGAGTTACAGTTAATTCAACCCCTGGGTTAAAACTACGAACTCAGTGGTCTAGCGCTACATTAGTTAAGCGTAATACAAATACTTGGGTAGTGCTTGGAGATCTTAGTGCATAATGGCAAAAAATCCCGCCCGTGGCCACAATATAATTGCAAAAAATGTTATACCAAATTTAATTGGTATGACAAGAACTACGGCTCAATCTCTTTTATCTAGTTTAGGTTTTACTTATACAGAAACATCTTCTTCAACATCAAACCCAGCAGAAGATAATTTAATTACGGCTCAAAATGTAACTGCAGGAAATACAGAATTATTAGGAACAAATGTTCCATATACCTATAAAACATTTAGTTTTTCTCCATTTGGATTTACCCCATTTGGAGCGTTTAGTTTTGTTCCAGTATTTGGATTTACTCCAGTTTCATTTAGTTTTTTTGCTTTTTCATTTACTCCATTTGGAGCATTTGGATTTTTAAATTTTGGATTTAGTCCATCTCAATGCTTGCACGAAGATACTTTGGTTAAAACCCCAAATGGAGATATTCAGGTAAAATTTTTAAATATAGGAGATTCTGTTTATAGTATTGATGCAAATGAACTTAACACAAATAATTCTATTACTCTTAGTTCAACCACGCTAGAAAGTAAAGGTCTTTCAGTTTCAGAGATTGATAATATTGTTGTTTCAGAAAAAGATACTGTTATTTCTTTTAATAATGATGATAATAAATTTTCTCAAGAGCAGCCAATTTTTATTAAAAGAGATAGAATATATTCTGTAATTCCAGCGGGACTTGTAGATAATGGAGATCATCTTCTTAAAATAAATAATAACGGAGACATAGAAGAAATTGTGGTAGAGTCAATAGAAAGTCATAGCGGAGAGTTTAAAGTATATTCTTTGTCTCTAAGTTCAAACTTATGGTATATTGCAGGAGAATGCTTAGTTCATACTAAGTAAAATATGTCAAACATTGGATGCGTATATGAACAATCAAATATATTTTTTAAAGATAATAAAATCCTTAGCGAAAAGTCAGCAAAACATTTTTTAGTAGACGATACGGTTTATTCTCCAACATTCAAGGAGTTTTTAATAACAGATAATATCTATAATTGGTCTTCAAATAAAATGTCTAATTTGTCTATATCAGAATCAAGAATATCTTCTGTTTTTGAATATAAACATCCAAAACTAATATGGTTTAATGATGAAGAATGGGCAAAATTTTCTCTTGAACAGCCAATACTTGTAAAAAGAAATCAAACTTTTAGATTTTTAACAACAGCAATGATTGAAGTTGGAGATTTACTAACAAGATATGTAAAAGAAACTGGAAAGTATACTGAACACAGAGTAGAATCAATTAATACGAAAGATGGAGACTTTACTACATATAACTTTTATGTAGATCCGTATAAACTTTTTTTAGTTAATGGCTTAATTGTTGCAAGCAAATAACTAAAATTTATTATCGTATTCTTCTAAAAACTGTAAAGTTCTCGTACTATTTATTTTCCAAGAAGACCAGTCTTTACCTTCTTTAGTCATAAAGAATGCAATTTGAGCATTTTCTACTGGATTAAATAATTCTGCATTTGAATTTAATTCAAACTTTTCTCTTCTATCATTCCCTAACTCATTAATCATATTTATTTGAAATATTCCATAAGAAGAGTCTCCAGTTTCTTTATTGCCATTAAATGCAAAAGGTCTTCCATTAGATTCGGCTTTAGCAGTTGCCCAAGCCATTTTTAGTGCTTTCCCCTCAAAACCAACGGCCTTTAAAAGTTCCCTTAGTTCCTTGTCGGTCAAACTATGTGAGTTCGCATATTTTTGTAGAATTTCTTTGTTGGATAGTGGCTTATATTCTTTTTCCACAACTATCTCTGTTACGGCGTTAAAGTTATCTGCATTAGCCTTATTAGCAATAATTGCTGATAAAGCCAAAACAAAAGAACAAATACCCGCTACTATTTTTTGCTGGTCCATAAATGTACCTCCTGTTAAGCAAAAAACACCTTGTGGGTGTCTAGGATTAATTATACCTAAGTTAAGGTGTTAAAGTCAAGTCAATACATTTTTAATGGTATAATGTAAAACATGTCAGCATCTACTACAAATCAAAATATTCCATATCCATTAGCGAATGATCCAGTAAACATTCATATAGATATGAAGGCTATGGCTGATGAAATTGATTTAAAGATTACTGAGTTACAAATTCCACATTTACCATTAAATGTTAAAAATAATACTGCTAATACAATCGTTAAGGGTACTCCAGTATATATTAATGGTTTTGACGTTTACCCAACAATAGCAAAATCAAATTCAAATGATATTGATACATTTCCAGTAATAGGATTAGTTCATGAAGATATTCCAAATGGATCTTCAGGAGAAGTCATTATTGTAGGGCTAATAGATGCTGCAAATACAGTTTCATACTCTAGTGCAGATTTATTGTATGTGGCAGAATCAGGCGGATTAACAAATACTCAACCAGCAAATGGATCTGGAGTTGTAGCAATTGTAGGAAAATCTCATGCAACACAGGGAACTATTGTTGTTGGACCAATTAAAGGAGGAAATGCCACTTGGGGTGCTGTTAAAAACGGTATCTAAGTGTTATAATTAAACTATGGCTATTTCTAGAGGATCATCAAAACAGTATAACGTTGGAGAAAAACCACCAACCGTTCTTTGGACATTTGTAAAGGGAGATACTTCTGCTTTTAAAGTCTATGTCACAGATGACGCAAAACAACCACTTAATATCCCAGACTGGACAATTTTAATGAAAATTAAAAGACCAAATGACCCAGATGATGCTGGTGTTATAACAGATAGTGCAACAACAGTTATGCTATTAACCCCCGCACCAGATGCAGATGATGCTGATGGAGAATTTACTGTATCTTTAAGTGCTGCAGAATCCGCTTCTTTACAAACAGGCGATATTTTTGATATTCAACTATCATCTGCAGGTGATGCACAGGTTTGGACAGTCGCTCAAGGAAGTATTGTTGTTCTTGAGGATGTTACAGACTAATGGCAAAAGCGGTAGTATTAGATAAACCAATTGCCATTACAAAAAAAATACAACAAGAAGATTATGCAAGAATTGTAAGAATAAACGAAATACTACCATTTAGAGTTAGATTTACAAGCATAGGAGTTGAGGCATATGGACCAAACAACCCTCCTCCAATTCCATTACAAATTATTGGTTATAGCAACTATATTTTATAGAAAGGCAAATCATGGCTAAAGTTTTTATAGCAACACCAATGTACGGTGGTTTATGTCATGGTGTTTTTATGAAAGGCATGATTGAATTAACAAGAAGATTACAAGATAGAAAACATCAAGTATTTTTTTCTGATTTATATAATGAATCGTTAATAACTAGAGCAAGAAACACTTTAACAGAAATGTTTTTAAGAACAGACTACGATTATTTATTGTTTATTGATGCAGATCAAGGATTTAGCCCAGAGGGTGTTGTAAAGATGATAGAAGAAGGGGTAGATCTAGTTGGGGCAGCAGTTCCAATGAAAGGAATTAATTGGGAAAGAGTTAAAAAAGCAGCACAAGAAGGAAGAGATAATTTAGAAAATCATACCGCTATTTATAATGTAAATATGAATCAAGAACAAAAAAATAAATTAAGAGAAAATCCAAATATATTGACAGAAGTAGATTATATGGGTACTGGATTAATGCTTGCAAGTAGAAAAGTATTTGAAACAATTAAAAAAGATGTTCGTCAATATAGATCTGATCAACCATTTATAGGTGGAATTTATGCTGGAGAGCCAATTTATGATTTTTGGCAAACTGTTGTAAATCCAGATAGTGATAGATTGCTTTCTGAAGATTATCAATTTTGTCAACTATGGAAAAATGCTGGGGGCAAAATTTATCTTGCTCCGTATGTAAAGGTGGTGCATGTTGGAACATACTGGTTTAAATAAATTAGAGGGCTTTGCTCCTGTTTATGTTATTAATTTAGAATCTAGAAAAGATAGACTAGAGTATATTAAAAATGAGTTAGAAAAAAATAATATTAAAGAGTATGAAATTTTTAAAGCAATTGATGGATCTAATTTTAATTTTGATGAAGTGTTATTTGAAAAAGATAAATTAAAGTTATCAAACAATGAATTAGGCGCAACACTATCTCACCTAAAAGCAATAGATCATTGGTATAAAACCTCAGAATCAGAATATGCAATTATTATAGAAGACGATTTAAGTTTTGAAACTGTTTCTAAATGGGGGTTTACATTTAATGAATTTTTAAAATCTATTAATAAGCCATATGACATGCTACAACTATGCATAATTCATAACTATACAATTAATACTAATCTGCATATGAGAGAAATGAGAGATTGGTCTGCTGCTTGTTATTTAATAAAAAGAAATAGAGCAAAAGAACTTATTGAAAAACATTTTATTGATGGAAAATATGTTTTGCCACAAACTAGATTTGCTGTAGCAGACTCTCTTATTTACTATAGGTCTAGAGTTTTGTCAGTTCCACTATTAACATATACTCTAGATTTAGATTCATCAATTGATATTGAAGGTAATCAAAATGTTAAAGACGACATAAAGCCAGTTATGCATTTATCTTCTAAACAACAAACATTGGCCTATTGGGAGAAAAATGAATTACCCAAACTGGTTCTCTAATAATATCCCATTTTTTACAAAATTCTTAAGCCCATTTTTTAATAAATCAAATTTAAAATTTTTGCAAATAGGTGCATATACGGGAGATGCCTCTAAGTGGTTGCTAGAAAATATATTGACTGATCAAACCTCTATTTTAGTAGATGTAGATACTTGGCTTGGATCAGAAGAAAGAATTCATAAAAAATTTGACTGGAATGATGTAGAAGAGATATATGATAAAAAAATGTTTAACTTTAAAAATATAGTTAAACAAAAGGGTAATAGTGAGTCATATCTTACCTCATCTACTGAAATGTTTGACTTTATATACATAGATGGAGACCATACCAGTTCTGGAGTTTATAAAGATGCGACTCTTTCTTTCCCGCTTTTAAAGGTTAGTGGCATAATGGCTTTTGACGATTATCTATGGCATCATGATAGCAATAATCCAGAGTTAGAGCCAAAACTTGGAATTGATAAATTTTTAAAAGAGCATAAAGATCAGTTGGAAATACTATTTACAGGATATCAGGTTTGGATTAAAAAAGTTTAAAAAATAATGTTATAATTTAGCCATGGCAATCGTATCCTTATCCACAGTAAAGACTCTGTTTCAAACTGGTGATCGTCCTACACAGGAAGATTACGAGAAATTAATTGATACCACAGCATCTCAAGCAACAAACTTAGGTTCTGCTGGAAATAATGACAATACTATCAGCGGTATTGAAAATGCTACTGTGATTGATAGTTTTGATGCAACTACATGGAGAATGGTTCAATACCTTATCTCTATATCTAAGACTTCTAGTGGTGATAATAAATTTTATGCCACTCAGATGACTATTCTTGTTGATGGAACAAATGTATCTGTTAGCGAGTATGGAACAATTGACAATGATGGGAATATTGGCACCATTAGCGTCTCCAGGGCTGGAAATACAGTATCCTTAACGGTTACTCCAGATCCTGTAATTAAGCCAGTCACTGTTCGTTATGCACGAATTGGACTTAAGGCGTAAAACAAGGAGATAAAAAATGGCAACAGTCGCAAAAGACTTTAAAATAAAAAATGGTCTGATTGTTGAAGGTTCAACAGGTACCATCAACAATTTTGACATTTTAACAAAATCATCAGCAGATCAAAATTACATTACATCATTAGTTGGAGGAAGTTCAACTCCAGACGCTACAGCAAATACAATTGTTAAGCGTAATGCAAATGCAAGTTTTTCTGCTAATGTTATTACTGCAGATCTTGTCGGTGACGTAAGCGGAGATGTAACTGGTACAGTATCAGACATTTCTAATCATGACACAGGCGATCTTACAGAAGGAATAAACTTATACTTTACAAATGCTCGTGCAGAGGCAGCAGTAGGAAATCTTAATACTGATGATCTTTCAGAGGGCGCTACAAATCTATACTTTACAAATGCTCGTGCTCAAGCAGCAGTAGCAGGAGATATTACTTCTGCAATTAATGCTTTGGATACAGACGATATTGAAGAGGGAGCAAGCAACTTATACTACACCGATACTCGTGTTCGTGGTGCCATTTCTGCTGGAACTGGTATTTCATATGCATCAGGAAATGGTGTTGTTTCTGTAGATACAACAACAATTGCTTCTCAGAGTTACGTAAATAATGCAATTTCAGCATTAGTTGATGGCGCACCAGGACTTTTAGATACATTAAATGAATTGGCAGCAGCAATTGATGATGATGCATCATTCGCTACAACAATTACAACTTCTATTGGAGAAAAGGTATCTAAGTCTGGCGACACCATGACTGGAAATCTTAACTTTGGAGATACTTACAAAGTAACTAATCTTGCAGCACCAACTGTTTCAGATGATGCAGCAACAAAACAATATGCAGATGATGTTTATTCAAACGCAACATCATATGCTGATGGACTTGCAGGAAATTATGATCCAGCAGGTTCTGCAGCAAGCGCTCAATCAGCAGCACAAACATATGCTGACAATGCAATTGCTGCCTTAGATACAGACGATATTGAAGAAGGCGCAAGCAATCTTTATCATACTGATCAACGCTCAGTTGATGCAGTAGCAACTGCTATTAGTGGTGGAACACAGACAAATATTACAGTTTCTTATAATGGTGGAACTGGAAAGTTTGACTTTGTTGCAGAAAACGGTGTAGCAGATTCAGATACAGATGATTTGGCTGAGGGTACTTCAAACCTATACTTCACCAATGCTCGTGCAATTGCTGCCCTTGAAGCAGTAACTCCAGATTTTCCATCTGTAGAAATTGCTAACGTAGCAAAACAGGTTGCAGCAGAGGCTTCTGTTCCAACTGCAAGCACAAACACAGCAGTGTCATGGGCTAAGGCTTCATATCGCTCTGCTGAATTCTTGGTTAAGATTGCTAATGGATCTCACACAGAGGTTTCAAAGGTTATCTTGACACTTGACACATCAGACAATGTTGCTATTACAGAATACGCATTGGTTGGAACAAATGGTTCTCTTGGATCAGTTTCGGCAGATGTTTCTGGAAACGATGTTCGTCTTCGTGTCACCACCGCTAACAACAACTCAACAGTTGCTGCTATCGGAACACTTTTGAAGTAAAAATAAAATAAAAGAGGGAGTGGTAAATGGCTACAGTAAACAAAGACTTTAAAGTCAAGCATGGCTTAGTAGTAACTAATGGCGGTATCTTTGGGGGTGCCGTTGAAGTAGGTGCTCCTAATGCAAGCAATCATGCTACTACTAAGTCTTACGTAGATTCCTTAATTGGTGGAATGCCAGTTGGTGGTACCGCTCCCTCTACACCTTCAAATGGACAATTATGGTTTGATACATTAACTTCAAGAGTTAACGTATACTACGATAGTACCTGGATCACAATTGCAACAATTGATGATACTCAGGTTTTACCAGATCATATTCACGATACATCAATCGATGGAAATGGTTTGATAGTAAGTCAATTCGTATCAAGTGGATTTTATAATGCTCCACAGGGTACACCTGTAAATGGTGGACTACCAAATACAGTGAGTTTTGCAGCAACATACGACGGTGGAGTTGCAACAGATAATTTTAATTAAAACATCTGTTATAATTACACTATAAAATTTATTTTCTTGGAGGAAATATAAATGGCAACTAGAATGCAACAACGTAGAGGAACAGCAGCACAATGGACGTCTGCAAATCCAATTTTAGCAGCGGGAGAAATGGGTTTTGAAACCGATACCAATAAGTTTAAAATCGGTGATGGTACTAACAACTGGGCAAGCCTAGCGTATTTCGTTGATGCCTCTATTGTATTCGATTCCTCCGAAGTAAACGCTCTTGTAACAAATGCTGTTAACGCAGTAATTGACGGAGCACCTGCAACACTTAATACACTTAATGAAATCGCAGCAGCATTAAATGATGATGAAAATCTTTACACAACTGTAACAGGCTTAATTACAACTGCAAGTAATGATACACTTGCAAACCTTGCAGCACACTATGGCAGTGGAACAAACGTACATGGCATTGCAGATACTTCAGCGCTTGCAACAACTGCTTTTGCTACAAATGAAATTCAAGCACACGCAAACGTAACAACTAATATTCATGGCATTGCAGATGTTTCTCTTCTTGCAACACAAACATATGCAGATACTGCAGCATCAAATGCCGTAACTCAACATCTTGCAGTAACAACAAACGTACATGGCATTGCAGATACTTCAGCGCTTGCAACTCAATCATATGCGGATTCTGCAGTATCAACACATAATTCAGAAACTACAAGCGTACATGGAATTGCCAATACAGCAGCATTGGCTACAAAAAGTTATGCTGACGCAGCAGTTGCAGCATTGACAAAGTCTTCAATTGGACTTTCAAATGTAGACAATACTTCTGATGCTAGCAAGCCAATCTCAACTGCTACACAAACAGCACTTGACCTTAAGGCACCTATTGCTTCACCAACCTTTACTGGTACCGTATCTGGTATTACAAAGAGCATGGTTGATCTTGGCAATGTAGACAATACCTCAGACGCTAACAAGCCAGTCTCAACTGCTACACAGACAGCGTTGGACCTAAAGGCAGACCTTGCTTCACCAACATTTACTGGTACACCAGCAGCGCCTACAGCAACCGCAGGCACTAATACAACCCAAGTTGCTACAACTGCATTCGTTAAAACTGCAGTAGATAATGTTATTGCTGGCGCTCCAGGAGCACTAGATACTCTTAATGAGTTGTCTGCAGCACTTGGAAACGATGCAAACTATGCATCAACTATAACAAGCGCACTTGCACTTAAAGCACCACTTGCCTCACCAACGTTTACTGGTACCGTATCTGGTATCACCGCAACAATGGTTGGCCTAGGAAACGTAGACAATACATCGGATGCTAACAAACCAGTGTCAACAGCAACACAAACTGCTCTTGACCTTAAGGCACCTATTGCTTCCCCAACATTTACTGGTACAGTAACAGTTGCAGCATCTGGAGTGGCATTTACAGACGGTACACAAACAAAAGAAGGTGTTCCATCTCGTACAACAATTATCTCAAAATCAACATCTTATACACTATCTGATCTTGCTGAAAGAGATGATTTAATTGAAGTAAATAGCGCTTACGGCTGCACAATTACAATTCCAACCAATTCTTCAGTAGCCTATCCAGTAGGAACATCAATTGATGTGCTACAGACTGGCGCTGGACAAGTAACAATTGCTGGAGATTCAGGAGTAACTGTAAACGGTACACCAGGTCTAAAATTACGTACTCAGTGGTCATCCGCAACGCTATTCAAGCGTGCAACAGATAGTTGGGTAGTTCTTGGAGATCTAACTGCTTAATAAAAGTAACACAAGGAGACAATAGTGGCAACAGTAAGAAAGGGTACAAAGTCTTCCGCACAGGATAACTTTATTGGACCAAATAATGTAACTGGAGTAACATCTACCAACGTAGGTTCTGGTCGTGCATTCAATGACGGAAGAATTGATGTGTCTTGGACAAATCCAAGCGCTGGAAATACACCAACAGGATACAAAATTTACTGCGATGTGTATGGTACTCCCACACTAAAGGCCACTATTGCTCATCCAACAAACACTGCACAACTTACTGGTCTTTCAAGCAATACATCTTATACAGTTACAGTAAAGGCGTATGATTCATATGCTGAGGCATCAGGTGCCAGTGCATCCGCTGTTACTGTTACAACAGTTCCAGCAACACCAGGTGCACCTTCAGTAAGTGCCGCTGGGGGGTCTGCAACCGATAACGTATCTTGGTCTGCCCCTGCAGATGGTGGTTCAGCGATTACTAGTTATGATTGGCAATCAAATGATGGAAAATCTGGCAATACAGGATCAACATCAGTCTCTGTAGGACAAGAAGCAGGAAGTCAACAGGCTTACAGAGTTAGAGCAAATAATGCTAACGGAAATTCAAATTATTCTTCTTACTCTAACACTATTACATCGTTTTCATTTGCCCCATTCGGATTTACGCCGTTTGGTGCTTTTGGATTTACGCCGTTTGGTGCTTTTGGATTTACGCCGTTTGGTGCTTTTGGATTTACGCCGTTTGGTGCTTTTGGATTCTTAAACTTTGGATTTAGTCCTTCACAATGTGTTCATGAAGATACATTAATTAAGACTCCTAATGGTTTAGTAGCAGCAAAAGATATTAAAATTGGTGACAGCATATATACACTTGATTTAAATGAAATGAATTCAGAAGATCCGCTATCCTTAAATTCAGCATCATTAACTTCAACTGGATTAATTCAATCAGAAGTTCAAAATATTGAAGCATCACAAAAAGATGCATTAGTTTGGTTTAATGGTGATGAATCTGCTAAGTTCTCACAAGAACAACCAATGTTTGTTAAAAGAGATGGACAATATGGAATTCTGTCTTCAGGATTAATAGATGTTAATGATATTTTAATTAAGGTATCAGAATCTGGAGAAATATCAGAAACTGCTGTAACAGAAGTTAATACACAAGAAGGTTCATTTAATGTGTACTCTTTTGCTACAGGTCCAAAGTCTTGGTATATTGCTGGAGACTATTTAGTTCACATAAAATAACATTTTCTTTGTGGTATACTGATTATAGAAAGGATACCAATGGAACATTTATTACCTAAAAATAGCACCAGCGTTTCAAAAATTCAACATAAATTTTTTGATAGAAATCTTAATAATAATTTAGATGACCTTGCTCACTTCTTACATACACAATATGATCGTATTGAGCGTGGAGAAATTTTAAAAAATGATAAGCAAGAAAAAACTCTTTGGGATTCTTCTGGTAGTATAACAACACAAAAATGGAATAAGTATAATGTTTTTCAATTTTATCATCCAGCAATTCATAATTTATTTAAAGCAGTTAGATCTATGACAGTAGAGGCTTGCGAATATTATAATGTTGATTTTAATAAAGAACAGTTTTGGGTACAGGGATGGTTTAATATAAACTATAACCATATTGGTAAACTTGATTGGCATGAACATGGAGGAGCAGGAGCGCCATGGTTTCATGGATATTATGCAGTTAAAGCAGAGCCATCAATAACTCATTATAAGGTTTTTGATAAAGAAATTGAAAACCATAATACAAATAATCGTGCTATTTTATCAGAAACTGGTCATCCACATGCAATGGGCGACTGGGATTGGGAAGGGCCAAGAATTACTATTGCATATGATGTGATTCCTTTTAGAGGAGTAATGCATAATTGGGAGCAGCATTGGATTCCGTTAGCATGAAAAAACCTCATAAATTTTTTGACAGACATTTAGATAATGATTTAGATGATTTGTATAATTATTTAACTTTAATACATAAAGATATTTTATATAAAAATATATTTAATGTTCCAGAAAATATTATTAGTAAATTTAATGAAGAAAATGGAGCACCTACTCAATTAGGAGACTATTATAATATTTTTGATTTAAATCATTCAGGAATTAAATCATTAAAAAATGCTTTACATGAAATGGCAATCGAGGCTTGTGAATATTATGGATATAACTTTGAAGAACAAAAATATTTAATTCATGGATGGTTTAATTTAGATTATAGAAGTGTAATAAATATGGTTTCTCCAATTAAAAAATCAGAACACTTTCATGATCATTCAGGAGGACATGGAATGCCATTCTTACATGGATATTATTGTGTAAATGCAGAGCCATCGTCTACGTTTTACCAAATAGATAAAGATAATAATAAGATATTTGAAAATGTAAATAAAAATAATAGAGCCATAGTTTCAGAAACAGGACATCCACATGGCAGAGATGATTGGTTTGAAGATAAACCGAGAATCACCATTGCCTATGACATTACTCCAATAAAAAATCTAGGAAAAAATGGCGGGGGAGTTTTATGGATGACTCTTTAAAAAAAGAGCATAAATTTTTTGAGGTCATAATTCCAAATAATTTAAATAACTTAAAACAATATATAGAAAACAAATATGCAATAATGAAGCAGGAAAACTGGATAAATAAAGATATTCCTTACGATCCAGGTAATCACTGGCTAACTTTTAATATATTTAATTTTTATAATAAAGAAATATATAATATTAAAAAAGCAGTTAGCAATATGACAAAAGACGCTTGTAAATACTATGGTATTGATTTTGACAATAAACAATACTATATTCACGGATGGTTTAATTATTATGGAGAGCCAAGATATATTGGAATAGATCCAGATAACTTAAATTATCACGATCATGGAAATAGCGAATATTCTTTTCATGGCTACTACTGTTTAAATGCAGAGCCATCTACAACACACTATAAAATTAATAATAAAAGATTTGACAATATAAATAAAAATAATAGGGCTATTTTATCAAAAAATGGATATCCACACGCAATTGGGGCTTGGGAAGGTAATTCTAATAGAATTACTATTGCTTACAATGTTGTTCCAATTGATGAGTTAAATGATGATGTAAAAACACATGGACAATTTATTCCATTACTATAAAAAAATAATTTGTTTATTTTTTGGACATAAAAATCAAGAAGTTTATTGTCCTTATACAAAACGGGTGTATAATAGTTGTATTAGATGTATAAAAAAACATAGTACAGTTTTAAGATTTCAATAACTCTCTACTTGAACTTGATAGAGAGTTTTACTTTTTTGAAAACTCTGCTATAATTAATCCATCAAATAATAGGAGATTACACACATGTCAGACTTTTTTTCTTTTAAATTATCCTCCGATTTTGTAGACAGTTATAAAAAAACAGAACCTCCTTTTGGTTTTAAAGATGCTGCTACTAACTCTTTAGGAGAGGTCACCTTTATCCGCACTTATTCAAGAATGAAAGATAATGGAACTAAAGAAAGATGGTATGAGGTTTGCAAGCGGGTAATCGAAGGAATGTATTCCGTGCAAAAAAATCATGCTAAAGAAAATCGTTTGCCTTGGAATGATTATAAAGCACAAAAATCTGCACAAGAAGCCTATGACCGTTTATTTAATTTAAAGTGGACTCCCCCAGGGCGTGGATTGTGGGCTTTTGGAACACCAATGACAATGGAAAAACGTAACTCTGCAGCATTACAAAACTGTGCAATGGTATCTACTCGTGACATTGATAGAAACGATCCAGGCGCTTTGTTTGCTTGGGTTATGGATGCATTAATGCTTGGTATTGGAGTAGGGTTTGATACTTTGGGGCAAGAAAAAGATATGTTAATTTATTCTCCAACTGAGCCACCAACTGTATACGATATTCCAGATACCCGTGAAGGTTGGGTTGAGTCTGTTAGAATATTAATTAATTCATTTCTTAGATCAAATCAGCCTATACAAGAGTTCAATTATAGCCTTATAAGGCCTTTAGGAGCGCCTATTAAAGGGTTTGGAGGGGTTGCTAGTGGACCAGCACCATTAATTGATTTACATGCCCGTATACGGAATGTAATTGGCTCTAGGGTAGGAGAAAAATTAGATAGTCGTGCCATTGTGGATATTATTAATCTTATTGGCACATGTGTGGTTTCTGGAAATGTTCGTCGTTCGGCTACCCTTGCTTTAGGAACACCAGAAGATGAAATATTTAGTAACTTAAAAAATCCAGAAATTTTTCCAGAAAGAAATTCATACGATCCAGAAAAACCAGGTTGGGCATGGATGTCTAATAATTCTATTGCTGCAGAGGTTGGAACAAAATATGAAGATTATGTAGATTTAATTGCAAATAATGGAGAGCCAGGATTTATTTGGCTAGACGTTGCAAGAAATTATGGTCGACTTGCAGATCCAGCAGACGGAAAAGATTATCGTGTTATGGGATTTAATCCTTGTGCAGAACAGCCATTGGAATCTTACGAGTTATGCACTCTTGTTGAAGTTCATTTAAATAGGCATGAAGATAAGGAAGATTTTTTAAGAACATTAAAGTTTGCTTATTTATATGGAAAAGCAGTAACATTAGTTCCTACACATTGGCAACAAACAAATGGAATTATGCAACGTAATAGACGAATTGGAACATCTTTAACTGGAATTGCTTCTTTTGCTGATTCAAAAGGTATGCCAACATTACGTGAATGGATGGGTGAAGGGTATAATAAAATTCGTCAATATGATCATTCATATTCAGAATGGTTATGTGTACGTGAATCAATTCGTGTGACCACCGTCAAGCCTTCTGGCTCTGTATCATTGCTTTCTGGCGCTACCCCTGGAGTTCACTGGGGGCCTGGAGGCGCATATTACATGAGAGCAATTAGATTTGGAAATACAGATCCAATGCTTCATTTGTTTAAAGCAGCAGGGTATAAAGTTGAGGCAGACCTTGTATCAGCAAATACTTCAGTAGTATATTTTCCAATTGCATCTGGACATACAAGGTCTGAAAAAGATGTAAGTCTTTTTGAAAAAATTGGTTTGGCAGCAACTGCTCAAAAATATTGGTCTGATAATGGCGTTTCTGTAACTCTATCTTTTAACAAGGAAATGGAAACAAAGTTTGTTGCTCCAGCATTACAAATGTATGAGGGTCAGTTAAAAGCAGTTTCTTTCTTGCCTATGGGGAATGAAGTTTATCCACAGCAGCCATATAACGAAATTACTAAAGAAGAGTATGAATCCTACATTGGTAAAATTGCAAAGATTGATTGGTCTGCAATTTACGATGGGGTGGATAATTTAGAGGCACAAGGTGAAATGTATTGCACTACTGATTATTGTGAAATAAAAACTAACTAAGGAGAATAATGATTAAAAGAATATGGATATCTATAGCAATTTTTATACTTGCTTTTATTGGACTACAGGGCATAAATAAATCAGATGACAGTTGCATTAATCTATATGTTGATTACGGTCAATTAGATAATGGCACAAAACTAACAAAGTGTATAAACGCATCTACAAAGACAATTGCTTTAGATGTTTTAAAAGGGGCTAATCTTGAAATAGAAGGAACCAAAAAATATGGACTAGGTGTTGTCTGCAGGATCAATAATTTGCCAGATGCAAAAACCGAATCTTGTGAAATTATGCCACCAGCCGAAGCGTACTGGGCAATTATTATTAAAGAAAAACAAGTTATACCATTTCCAAGAAAAGAATGGGGTTGGGGACAACT
>Ga0172367_10002962_pt1 | contig 22645 bp, 24 predicted proteins | sample Lak10m_FD_114542 | JGI IMG/M metagenome (GOLD analysis project Ga0172367, IMG submission 114542) | Freshwater microbial communities from Kabuno Bay, South-Kivu, Congo - kab_022012_10m | ecosystem: Environmental > Aquatic > Freshwater > Lake | place: Democratic Republic of the Congo: South-Kivu... | reverse complement strand
GTAATCGCGGAAAAACTCCATCACCGCGTGAAACTCGAGGGTGATCAATGGCATCAACTCCATAGCCAATCCAAGCTTCCCCCCCTTGAGATCCCGATCCAACGTGGTCAACAGCAGAAGCATCCGTTCCGCCCCCAGATTCGCCGCGCTCCCCTTCAGCGCATGCGCGTGCACATGCATGGCTTCCACGTCCCGCGCTCTCCATCCCGCCACCAAATTTGAAAACCGAGGGGGTGAATCAATCAAAAACAGCGAAAGCACATCCCCAAAAGCGTCCGGGTTCGCAGCACTCGCAAGCTGCTTTAACTCCTCCAAAAACGCCGGGTCCACAACTCGGGCGTTCGAAAGCGCCAACCGCAACCGATCCATCTCGGTGCGCGCCCGCTCGTCCGTAGTCCCTGGGTCTTGCATGGTTCCAATTACGTCATGCCCACAGTCAATCTCTCGCACGTTCATCCCGGGACACGCGTGCAAGACTAAACGAGTCTCGTCACTCATGCCAGAAGAACGTTGCCAGCTTCATCTCCACAATTATCCTCTCCAGAACATGCCGGACCCGATCATCTCCCTAGGTCTCATCGCCGGAAGCCGCTCCCTCCCCTTCATGGTCGCTCAGGGCGCCCGCCGCGCCGGCATCCAAAACCTCGTCGCCGTCGCCTTCGAAAACGAAACCGACCCCGCCCTCGCCCAAGAGGTCAACCACATCACCTGGCTCAAGGTCGGCCAACTCAGCGCCCTCATCGACACCTTCCAAAAGCACGGCGTCAAGCACTGCATCATGGCAGGGCAGATCGCACCCAAAAATCTATGGGACCTGCGTCCAGATCTGCGCGCCCTAAAAATCCTCATGCGCATCAAAGAGCGCAACGCCCACAGCCTTTTTGGGGCCATCGCCGACGAACTCCAGAACTCCGGTATCGAACTCGTTCCCGCCATTCCCTGGCTCAAGCCGCACATGCCATCGAAAGGGTTCACCCTCGGTCCCCCGCTGGATGCCGACACCCTGGACGATGCCCGATTCGGTCTCCGCATCGCACGCGAAGTGTCCCGTCTCGAAATTGGTCAAACTGTCGTCGTGAAAAACGGCTCCGTGCTGGCAGTCGAGGCTTTCGAAGGAACCGACCCCTGCCTGGAACGTGGAGGGAAACTCGCCGGCAAAAACGGGGGCGCCGTCGCGATCAAGCTCGCAAAGCCCAACCACGACATGCGCTTCGATATCCCATGCGTCGGCCCCACCACCATCGAAACCTGCGCCAAGCACGGAATCAAAACTCTCATCCTGGAGCCCGATCGTTGCGTGCTCCTCGACGAGGCTAAAGTCCGAATTCTGGCCAAAGAACATCGGCTGAGCATCGCCTGCTTGGAGTCTGGGGACGGCGTGTAGGAGGGGTCACCCCCCCCCACGCCCCCCCGGCCTCAAGCCACAGGCCAATCGGTTCTACAGCGGCTCTTGCCGAGATTCAAAATCCTGCTTTAATGGAATCCCATGACCCCCAGGTGCTCAACGCTACCCAATCATGTCTGAGGACGCTCAACCCGCACACCACGATGAAGACTCCTCGCGTGGCGAGCGAAGGCGCAAACGCAAGAAGCGCAGCCTCACCACTCGGATGATCAACGAAGGCACCGCACGAAAAAAAGACCTCATCCTCAGCCTGATCATCGTCGTCGTGCTCGTCATCCTCGCTGCCACCGGAGTCTCCGATCGATTGTGGGAACGTATCATGGGCTTCTTCGAAGGCAGCCCACCCTCCCAATAGCCCTGCCAAACACATCGGCACCGCGTGAAGTACTTGGTCGGGTCATCCTCCGACCCTGAACCGTCTTCCGCGCCCCCTGTAGGCCGTGTGCCCCCACACGGAGTCGCCCCCATCGCCCGATGTTGTAGGCCGTGTGCCCTCACACGGCGTTGCCCCTCCCTCCTGTTCATGGCCCCACTGCGCCAGGTTTCAGCTTCGAAGCAATCTCCTGCCCCCCCACCGCAACGCCGCTCCATCCCTCTCACCGATCTCGGTCCAACAAATAGTGCGCAATCGACTCCAAGGCGACCGCTCGCCCTTTAAATTGCGATATCGCTTCGTAGGCTCGCTCCGTCAACTGCCTCGCAATCTGCTTCGATTTCTCCAACCCAACAATCGAAGGGTATGTGGCCTTCTGCGCCTCCACATCCTTGCCCGCCGTTTTCCCCAACTGTTCGCTGGTCTGGGTCACGTCCAGAATGTCGTCAATGACCTGAAACGCCAACCCAACGTTGTAACCAAAGACCGTCAACGCCTCCAGTTGGGCCGCGTTGCAGTTCGCGCTCATCGCGCCTAATCGCACCGAGCAGCAGAGCAAAGCCGACGTCTTGCGCTCGTGAATGTATCGAAGCTCACGTGTCGACAGTTTTTGCCCCTCGCCTTCAAGATCTGCTACTTGGCCCGCAATCAATTGCAACGAACCGCTGGCCTGCGCCAATTCCAGAACGATCTCCCGATGACCATGTCGCTTCCAACCCTTGCAGTTCGCCGCAATCTCAAAGGCCTGCGTTAGCAACGCATCCCCAGCCAACACCGCGATCCCCTCCCCAAAGACCTTGTGGTTCGTAGGCTTCCCACGCCTGAAATCATCGTTGTCCATCGCCGGTAGATCATCGTGGATCAAACTGTACGTATGGATGCACTCCACCGCACAGGCCAACGGAAGCGCGTCCTCAATCGTCCCCCCACACGCCTCCGCCGCCGCAATGCACACGGCGGGTCGCATGCGCTTGCCCCCGGCAAAAAGCGAGTAACGCATCGCCTTATGAATCGTCGAGGGCTTCCGACTCACCGGCGGTAGAAACCGATCCAACGCCTCATTCACCCGCTGCGTTCGGCCCTCAAGGTAGGCCTTAAGGTCAAAACCTAAATCGCTCGTCCGTAATTTCGTGCGTCGTGCCATGCTCAAATTCAAAACCAACTCGCTCGCCTCGGCACGCAAAAAATCAAAACCCTCACCACGCTCGAAGCGATAATTCGTTGGCCCGCACCCAGCCGAAGGTTCACTACGGGCTGCAAGCACGATTCAAGGGCGAGTGCCCCTCGCGGCCTCAATCCGCCAACAGCGCATCCCAACGATACGACATGATCCACTCTGCCAGGAACTGCCGCTCCTCGGCAGGCACGACTGCCGCCAATGCCGGCATCGGTACCGTCCCCCACTTTCCACTGCCGCCTTTCTCCATCTGCGAGATCAGCTTCACGACCGCATCCGAGTCTTGCCGATAGCGCGCCGCCACGTCACGGTAGGCTGGGCCGATAAGCTTGGTGTCCGGGTTGTGGCATGTGAAACACGTGCGCTTCGTCGCAATGTTCTGTGCATCGCGTGCTCGGACCAATAGGAACCGCGCAGCAGCCAAACGCCACTCATCCCCGACCCTCACCAGGATTCCAAAAGCGTTCACCTTCTCCCCTGGGCTCGCATGCCCGTTCACACCCTTCCCCACCACCAATGTCACCTCACGGCCATCCGAACACTTCGCCTTCGCGAGCCCTCCAACACCAAATTTTTCCGATACCACCGTCACGTTTGTGAGCTGGACGTAGCGCGCCGCAAGGGCCGAACCATCCTTGAACATCTCACCTCCCACAGGCTGCGACAGGCCAAAGGGTCTATTGGTCGCAACCACCGACACCGTGCCCGGTTTCAGCACAAGCGCAGCGCCAAACGGCCCCTCGCCCAGGTTGCCGCGCAACGTGACCTCGTTTCGGGGCGCAAGCAACGCGGCTCCCTTCACATCCGTGATCACAGGTAACGCAGGCTCATTGGGGTTGAGCACGAACGCCACAACTCGATCTTCTCCCAGCGTTACTCTCGCCGCCACAACCCCCGTCACGTTCCATTCCTTACTCGTATCCTTAGCCTTCTGTGTGACCGGATCAACCTGCGCCAGAACTTCCTTGATGGGAACCTGAGCGTGAATCACCGAGAACGTAAAGAGGATGTAGCCTGCTATAATCTGTGTCCATTTCATCACCGAGTTCTAACCGAGCCACCTCCTTCCCCACCATGTGACACGTTGCCGCAGCCCATCGACCCCACCTCTCATCAAAAGCGATATTCCGCACTCAATCTCAGGTTTCGCCCAGGCTGGTTGAACCCGCTCCCATGAATCCGATAATCCTCATTCAACACGTTCTCCATGGACGCGGTGCAACGCACGCGATTCCACCCATAGCCCGCCACAGAAATCTCCTAACCTACCGGGGGGTTCTTAGCCGTAACTATGCGGTAGGAATTCAACGCGGAGACGGAGAGGAGCAAAGACGCAAGGCGGGGCAAGGGAATCTCCAACCGCTGTAGGATGGCTCCCCACCCCAACTAGTGAGACGTACACTTCATGGAAATAGAATCAATTCCTCTGCGCCTCTGGCCCTTTGCGCCTTCGCGTTAAAATTCTTCTGAATTGTTACGGCTTAGAGCCTTTCGGCAACGGTCAGAACGCCGTTAGACCTTAAATAAATAAGGCCATGCCATTGACCAAACAGCAAGTTTCTGCTTTCATCAGCCTGCTACAAATGGCTCTAAGCTTCCAAATCGTCCTGAAGCGAGCAACCAGCATGGTCTTCGTGTTTTGGTTTCTCTGCACCGGACTCGGTCTGCCAAGCGGAATTCGGCTCTGCTATGCCCAACTCAGTGCCCCGCAGCTTAGTTTCATCATCACACCCGCCGACCCGACTTACTCGCAGAGCTCGAGAGCCAGCCAAACTCCCACGGCCGAGTTTCAAACGACCACACGTCCGTCACACACGTCTTCCACCTCAACTCACCTCGCCCCGGAATCCTCCCACGAACTCCAGACCTGGGCCGTTCAGCGTGAGTTCAAAATGCCCCGTCACGGGCGCGGGATCTCACGGGCTAAGCAGTTGATCGGAGATAGCCCCGCGTCGTGCCCAAACCTCGATCTCACAGCGTGCATCGACCCATCGCGCCCCACCCTTCAGACCTCGCACGAGGCCCGCACCCGCCGCATCAGCGTCCCTCCGACCCTACCCCCTCATCCTACCCTCGGAACCATCCTCGTGGTCTGAGAGCCCCTGCCCCCGCCACCCCTGCACTCCACGACCCGAAGAGTGCCCCTCCGTCCGTCCTGATCCTATGCCATGTTTGTTATCAGCCCATGAATCTACGACCTAAAGCCCGAAGCGCGACGCTTCAGCACCACCCGCAGTGTGACGTTCCAACCTCCCGTCAAAGGGGTGGGCAGCGTGGTCTCTGCCTCAGTGGGTTTACGGTCATCGAGGTCCTCGTCTCCAGCATGCTGCTCATGATCCTCATCGTGGCCGCCCTCAACTCCTTGAGTATCCTCGATCGCAATAGTCGCCGACTTTCCGAATACAGCACCGCCATGAGCATCGCTGAAGGCCAGGTCGAGTGGCTTCGCACAATCAAGTACGCCCCGCCCGTCAGCCCATTCACCGCCTCAACCGTAATGATGACAAATACCATCACGATGGCTCTCAACCAGGCCGGCACATGGGTCATCACGGGGCTCATGTGGACCCGCATCGAACCGGTCGCAAATGGTCACCTCGCCACCGTCGTCGCTCGTTTTACCAATTCCCTCACCGGCTCCTACAACGTCACGCTCCAAACCGTCATCAATCAGTTTGCGGCAGGCCAACCATGAAGCTCCTCAACAACACCGCCGTTGCACGACGTCGAGCTAACCCGCAGTCCACCACGCCGTGCTCCGGGTTCTCCTTGTCGGAGTTCACCGTAGCGGTCGGAATTATGATGATGGTGGGTGCCGCAAGCGTCGCCTTCGTTGGCTTCGTCAACAGTGGTCTGTCCAACGTCGCCACCCAAAACCAGGTCAATCAGAAAGCTAATTTCGTCAGCGGCGCGATCATGAATCGGGTACGGGATGCGATCTACATGACCAACGATTCCACCGGCAACAAACTCGTTCTGGCTTTCGACGACAATCCAAACACCGATTCCAATAACGATGGGAATAAGTATAACGACCGCGATCACTACGAGTCGTATACCTTCGACACAGGCGATGGCCTAGAGGATACCACCTCCGATAACCGCCTCTACTACAAAACGAATATCAACACCACTAGCTCGATGGCTCTGATCGAGCGCGGGCTTCGAAAACTGCCCTCGGTCAAGGTCTTCGATACCACCAACTCCGTAGGAAGCATCACCAATGGGGGCAACGCCGTTCGCATCAGCTTCGGTATCCTGGACGGCTGGGACGGCAAACGGACCCAAACCATCGAGATCAAAAACATGGTGGTGCGCAGAAACTAAACTCTTACAGCCCTTCACAACCTTCTTTAACTCCTCACAAACCGCATAAACATGATCCTATTACCTAGAAACAACAAACGCGAGGGCGGGTCGATTCTCGCCTATTTCATCGTGGCCGTCGCATTGCTGCTCACCATCGCAAGCGTCGGAGCCTACGTCTCTCAAACCAGCAAAATGTCCCGCCGTAAACAGGACATGGTGAATGCACTCCAATACGCCGAGTCCGGGGCCGCACTCGCGTGCAGCCAGATCAGCGACGCGTTCAACAGCGTGAGCGTGAACAGCAACTTCCTGGTGCGACTCGAATCCGGAGCCGCGCCCTACACCAAAAACACGGGCCTCAGCACGTCCACCAACCTCGTCTACGAACGAAGTCTCACCTCTCCGTTCACCAACCAAACCGTGCTCGTGAAGGTGAAACTGACCAACTCCACGGCTCCAGAGAGCGTCACCATCACCGCCTCAGCCACCGTCGGAGCCGTCACGCAGACTGCCGTTTCCCAGGTCGATATGTCCTTCGGCTGGGCGGCCGCCATCATTTCCGATGCCCCAGGCTCCACCGCCACCAAAGCCGACAAGAAAGCCGGACAAGCCGGCAATGTGAGCCTCACCCAACCTGCCACGTCAGGACTGATCTCCGTCTATGGAGGGGTACTGGCCAACGGACGCGTGAACACCGGTACCGTGGGCAGCGGGAATGGCAAGGTGAACATCGATAGTTCAACCATCTCCATGACGAACTACGGCAAGGCAACCCAAGTCCCCGACTACACCCTGGAAGGCTCAGCAGATCAACTTTTCGACTTCAACCGCTTCATCGCCTGTGCTAAGGCCAGCGGTAATTACTACTCGAATTTGAGCTCGTTTATCACCGCTGCGAAGACCAATGTGCTCGAAGGAGTAGTCTGCGTCACCGTGTCCAAAACAGAATGCGGCGGAATGAAGTTGACCACTGCAAATTTACCGAATGGCATCCGAATCCGAGGCTGTCTCGTCGTCAACTTCTCCACCGCTTCGGGCGTCTGCTCCACCGACAAACTGGTGAACGAAACCAAGATGGAAATCAACGCCATCAGCGCGTCAGATTTCGCTGCTCTCAGCGGCACCTCCCCCGCAACCTTCAAAACGGGTTACCCTCCCACCTACACCAACCCCGCTAAGAACCCGGTCAACGTCAATATGGCCCCTTACGGATTCGCCAACTTCAAAGCCGAGGACGATCTCCCCGCGATCATGTATAATATCGGCATCTTTGACATCCACGGTCCCGCGAATGTTTGCGGCGTCGTCTATAGCCCCAGCTTCATGGAGATCGAAAACAAACAGACAAATCAAAAGCAGTACTTCAACGGCTGCCTCATCGGGGGTGGCGGGATCATGGTTGAAAACTCTAAGACGGGATCTCAATCCATCGTGGTCTACGATCAAAACGCCCTGAACCGACTCGTAACCTCGGGCAACAAGGGCAAGATGGCGAAGGTCGTGCGCCGACTCTGAGTCTTCCTCGCACCGTTTATGCGCAACACCATCGTGATCGTTGGGTTCGTCCTGGCTATGCTCGCCGCCGCTTGGCACGGAGCCACCAAGGAAGACTCCACGGCACCTCAGGCGATCCAGGATCAGACCTCCCCCTCCTATTCCACGGCCGCACCCAGTGCCGAGCCCGACTCTCCGGATCGCTCCCTACATCACGCAGCTGCCACCGCACGAATCGAGCAACTCAAAAAACAGGAGCTAGAGCTCGAAAAACTCGCCGAAATCCAAGAGCAATCTCATCTCTCCAGGGATCTGCTCAGACAGGCACACCAATACCAGTGGACCGCCATCCTGCGAACGAACCAAACCGCTTTCTACGCCCTGCTCAAGCAGGCCGCCAAAGCTCCGGGTGGTGTCGTTCCTTGCACAATCTGCGACGGCAAGAGCTACATGGCTTTCTGTGCCATATGCAACCGGGTCGATGGCAAATGTCCCACCTGCGGCGGTAGTGGCCAAGCCAGCACGGGCAAACTCTGCCCTCCCTGCGGCGGAACCGGAAAATGCTTCTTATGCTCAGGCTCGGGTAAGATGCTGTGCGCGTTTTGTGACGACGGCATGATCGACGTCAAACATCCCCTACCACCCCGCGATATCCCCTAAACCGCCGTGGCTACGAAGTGGCTCCTTTCCTCGATTGGGCTCGTCCTTTCGGTGCTCTCAGCCGCCGCCCAGTCCCAACGGCCTCAACTCTCCAACCCATCGCTGCAACCCGTCTTGGCGCATTACGCCGCGACGACCGAACGGATCGCCGTCGATTGCGTTTCTACGGCTCGCACGCTGCAACAAGCGATCCTTCTCCTGATTCAAGAGCCCTCCGCAAATCGTCTCGATGAAGCTCGAACCGCCTGGAGGGCCGCGCGAATCCCCTACTGCCAACTCGAGGCAACCCGGTTCTACGAGGGCCCCATCGATCGCTTCGAGTCCTTCATCAATGCCTGGCCAGTCGATGAACGTTACATCGATGCCGTCGAGGGGGAACCGAACGTCGGCCTCATCCATCGAACCACCGATTACCCCATCCTCACCAAGGACGTGCTCGTCGGGTTAAACGAACATGAGGGGAAACGCAACATAAGCACCGGTTTCCATGCCATCGAGTTCCTACTCTGGGGACAGGACACACGCAAGGACGGCCCGGGGCAACGCCCATACACCGACTTCCTACCCCCAAGCCCTCACCATGATCGCCGAGCCACCTACCTCCGGATCATCGCAGCCCTGCTGATCGAACATCTCGAATGGATCCACTCAGAATGGGCTCCCGACAAGCCCGGAAACTATCGCTCCCTATTTCTATCAATGGAACCTTCCCAGGCACTCGCCAAGGTGCTGAAAGGGCTTGGCACGCTAACCGGTCCAGAACTCGCCGGTGAACGGCTTGGCGTTGCTTACGAAACCCGCGAACAGGAGGACGAACATTCCTGTTTCAGCGATAATACCCAGGCCGATCTCGTCCAAAATGTCGTCGGCCTTTCCACTCTCTACTTTGGTAAATATCCGCCAACAGATGGCACCACATCCGATACGCCCTCGATTCACTCGGTCTTCAAGGCCTACCACGCCGATTCTGCCAACCGCCTCAACACCGCCTGGTCTCAAGCCCTCGAGGCGGTCAAGCAGATCCCTCACCCTTTCGACCAAGCCGTTCTCGGACCAAACGACGGGCCAAGTCGGCGCGCTGTGAAACAAGCAATCCGGTCGCTGTGGAGCGTGTCCGATCAACTGGCCAAGTCGGCAGCTGAGTTGGGTCTCAAACTGAAACTGTGAATAGCCCCAAAAAGGACGTCGGCACCCCGCGCTGCCCATCCAAACGGCGGTCGGCCGGATCGGCTCTCTTGATGAGCCTGTGTTGCTTCGTCGCACCAAACCATCCCGCGTCTCTACTCGGTGAAGACCCCGGTTCGGTTCCCTTGCGCTCCGCCAAAACGGGAACCGTGGTCGACGACACGGTCAATGCCTTCGGCTTCGCGGTTGAAACCTTGCCGTCCGAGGACAGACCCGCCTTTTTTGTCGGTAAATCGTTCTTCAACGAAAACTGGATCATCGCCCCCGGTTCCCCTGCAGCAAGGGACGGTCTCGGACCACTGTTCAACGCCCGCTCGTGCTCCGGTTGCCACCTCCACGACGGACGATCCGCACCCCCGTCACAAGGCGCCGTTCTCACCACTCTCCTGCTCCGCCTCAGCATTCCAAACCCCCGTTCCAACCAGGCCATCATCCCAGAGCCTAACTACGGTGGGCAACTCCAGACCTTCGCCATCCCGGGCATCCGCCCCGAAGCAACGGCCCTTGTGTCCTACCACGAAGTTCCAGGATCCTACGCCGATGGTGACACGTTCACCCTCAGACATCCGACCTATCGAGTCACCGAGCTAGGTTACGGTCCGTTAGCACCCGAGACACAACTCTCACCCCGTGTTGCGCCTATTATGGCAGGCGTCGGATTGTTAGAAGCCGTTTCCGAGGCCGACATCCTCTCTCGGGTTGACGCCAACGATCGCGACAGAGATGGCATTCGCGGCCGAGCCAACTGGGTGTGGGACATACGAACCAAAACCAATAGACTCGGCCGCCTGGGATGGAAGGCGGAACAACCCGATGTTTACCAACAAACCGCCACCGCCTTCCTTGAGGATATCGGCATCACGTCCTCCCTCCACCCGCGTGAGTCCTGGTCGGCCAAGCAATCCAAAGACCAGCCCCTGCCCGCCGGACTCGATGGCCGACCGGAGATCAGCGACAAGATCCTGTCGGATGTGGTTTTCTACGCTCGCCACCTGGCCGTACCAGCGCAGCGTGACGTCGATCATCCCAGTGTCCAGCGGGGTCAACGGCTTTTTACCGACCTAGGCTGCGCCAAATGTCACACACCCACGCTCAACACCTCCCCTTCCGCCTCTTCACCGGCTCTTCGAGCCCTCGTCATCCAGCCTTACACCGATCTGCTCCTGCACGATATGGGGGAGGGCTTGTCGGACCATCGTCCCAGTTTTCACGCAAACGGCGCAGATTGGCGCACCCCTCCACTCTGGGGTCTCGGGTTGATCCAAAAAATCAACGGTCACTCCACGCTCCTGCACGATGGACGAGCGCGCAGCGTTGAGGAGGCCATCCTCTGGCACGGCGGCGAAGGGGAATCCGCTCGTGAAAAATTTCGCACCCTCCCGCGTTCGAGTCGACACGACTTGGTCGCATTTCTAAAGTCATTATGAATCCAAGCCCTGCCTCCTGGCCCATGCAACGGGGTTGCCGATGCGTAAGGCGATGGGTGTTCCAGTTGCTGACCGCCGCGTTCGTTGCTCAGTGCGTTTTACTCGCCGCCGCCGAGGCACCAAGTCGCAAGGAAGTGGTGACCGAAATCGCCACCCATGTGATCCGGCCCGGCTACACCGCTCTCCGGGATCGGAGTCGTGCCCTCTCCCTCGCTCTCAAGCAGCTCGGCGAGGACCCGAATACCTCGACCTTGAACCGGGCTAAAGAGGCTTGGGTAGCGACGGAACTGAGCTGGAAGGCCATCTCCGTCATCACCTGCGGCCCCATCCGAGATCTCGAACTCGAGGCTCGATTCGCGTTCCGCCCCGCCCGCCCTGCCAATCTCGAGAACCTACTCGCGCGAACCACCGAGCTGTCCGAGGCCACACTCCGCGAAGAAGGTGTCCTGATCGTTAGTCTGTCCGCCCTCGAGTATCTCTTGTTCAACTCAAATCACATCGATCCTGCGAAGCGCAACTCAGCAACATCTCTCGATCACTTCACAGGCCCGGCATCCAGTCGACGCCGCACCCTTGTGGTGCTCGTCTCCCAGATGCTCGAAGGGTACGCAAACCAACTGCTCACGGCCTGGACCTCAGCAACTCCCTCAACTCCTGAGCTCCCAGCTCCAGGTCAAGAGGGGATCAATCTGCTCGTCAACGACCTCGTCGCCGCCGTGGAGCACATGATCACCAAACGCCTCTCGTCAGTGCTCGAGCTCGACCCAACCGACGTCCGTGACAAGGTCTGGTTCGAAGGACAACCTTCGGGTTCCTCACTCGAATCGTTGCGGGCCACGATCCGGGGAATCAAAACACTCTACGAAGGGGGAACGGGAAAGGGTATCGATGATCTCATCCAATCCCTGAACCCCGCCCTTCACCAACGCATCCGAACCCAATTCGAAAAGATCGAAACCACGATCGGTTCGCTCGGCGGAAATCTGGATCAGATCCTCCCGAAATCCCGCGACCGCGTTACCAGCTTGATCGAGCAGCTCCGCAGCCTGGAACTAATGCTGAAAACCGACGCCGTCAGCACTCTGGGTGTTACTCTGACGTTCATTTCAGGTGATGGTGATTGAGGTGTCATCCCACCCGACACGAGTCGCCTCCTGAGCATTGTGGAACTCGTCCGTCTTTCATCCCCCATGCGCGATCGAAGGACCTCCTACGGCTCGCGCTCAAAGTCTTGGGAGACCACCCCGAACGGTCTCGGTGCCCCAGGTCTTAACCGAGAAACGAGGATGATAGCTCAGCACGAGTCGTCGCGCGGTTCCATCGACCGCTCTAGGCTTAAAAGCCTCTTCGCAGAGTTTGCCGCAAAACTCGAAGCGGAATGCTCCCCATACTCGATCGCTGTGTTCCGAATCGGATTCGGCCTCCTCATGGCCTTCGCCATCCTGCGGTTGTTCCTCAAGGGTTGGGTGCACGAGTTCTATACCCTTCCTGCCTACCATTTCACCTATCCAGGCTTCGAATGGGTTCGTCCACTCCCCTCTCCCTGGACGGAATGCGCCATCGCCGCCACAGGCTTGGCCGCGGTCGGGGTCGCCTTGGGTTGGTTCTATCGCCTCAGCAGCCTGGCTCTGTTCGTCGGCCTGGTTTATATCGAGCTTTTGGACCAAACCTGCTACCTGAATCATTACTATCTCATCAGCCTTATAGCCGCTTGGTTGTGCGTCGCCCCCGCCCAGTGCGTGTGGTCTTGCGACGCCCTCAAGCACCCGCACCCGGCCCCCTTCGCAGCCTGCGGCTGGTTCCTCCGCCTGCTCCGGTTCCAGATATCCGTGGTTTACCTCTTCGCGGGAATCGCGAAACTCAATCTCGACTGGCTCGGAGCGGGCGTGCCGCTTCGGTTCTGGCTTGCGGCCCGCTCCGATCTGCCCGGGTTAGGTCCCTGGCTCACCTCGCCCGAAGTCGCGATCACCGCAAGTTGGTTGGGTGCCCTATTCGATCTATCCGTTCCGTTTTTTCTCGCTCACTCACGAGCTCGCCCGATGGCACTTTGCGCCGTGGTCGTCTTCCACGGAGCGACCGGAGTGCTGTTCCCAATCGGGGTCTTCCCATGGATCATGATCCTCTGCTCCACGGTGTTCCTCGACCCAAGATGGCCACTCCAAGTAATCCACCGGATGCGCGGGCCCCGCTCGCTCCAGGAACTCTCCACTTCCTCATCCCGTGTCTCTCCCAACCCATCTTCACAGAGCCAGCCGAACCGACCTCCTGCCCCATCCACAAATACGCTCTGGACTCAAAGCCGCCCGGTCGTCGTTATGCTCTACGCTCTCGCTCAGGTAACCCTCCCCCTACGCCCATATCTCGATGTTTCACCGCCGGGCTGGAGCATGGATGGTTTCAACCTAGCGTGGCAGGTCATGGTGATGGATAAGGCCGGATCCGTACGCTTTTTTGTCCACAACAAAGGTCCGCATGGCATCACTCGCCACGAACTCAACCCTCATGAGGATTTGACGCCCAGACAGATTATTTACATGGCTCAAGATCCATATCTGATCCGGGACTATGCTCGCTTCCGTGCTTCCAAGATTCCTCATCGACCTCAAGAACAGATCGCCATCACCGTGGAGTCGTTCGCAAGTTACAACGGACGCCCCTCCCAGCGTATGATTGATCCTTCGGTCGCCCTTAACCTGCCCACCCAAGGAGCTTGGATCGTGCCGTTGACGGGCCGATGACGCGCCCGTCCCCACAACAGGATCGCCATAGCTCTGGCTCATGCTCAAACCCATACCCGAATGGGAAGCCTTCCGCATCATAACCCAAACCCACTCTCCACCCACCCTCAACACCGCTCATCAAAAGCGATATTCCGCACTCAGTCTCAGGTTGCGCCCAGGCTGGTTGAACCCGCTCCCATGAATCCGATAATCCTCATTCAACACGTTCTCAACGGACGCCGTCAGAAACGCACGGCGGTTCCACTGATAGCCCGTGCGCATGTTTAATGTCGCCCACCCCGGCGTGCCGCCCGGCGGAATACGCTGCGTGTCTCGCTCGTCGTCCGGCGAAAGATGATCCTGCTGCGCCGCCGCCTGCCCCCAAATCTCAGCAAAGAATCCCTCCCCGCTCGCTGACCAACGCAGGCCCATCAATCCCAAAACCGGATGGAGCCGGCTCAACGGGGCCCGAGCGCTCGCAGCCGTCGAGGTCGGAAAGTAATCCGCTTCCCCCTCCTGCCAACTCGCCTGGCCAAAGAGCCGAAAGCCCTCGCCCAATCCAACCCCGCCCGAAATCTCAACCCCTTGAACCCATCCCTCGCTCCCATTGCGCTTCGTCACCTCGCGCGCCCCTCCAATCACCGCTCCAGTCGGGGTCCTCACAATCAAATCCTCAATGAACGTGTAGTAATACGACACCCCGGCATCCCACGTTTTCGCCTCCGTCCTGGCGCCCAATTCCAACGACACAAAACGCTCGGGTTTCAAATCCAGGGCTGCGGTTTCCAGTTCGCCCCCGCGGGCGATGTCAAAACGGGTCAGATCACTCAGGTTCGGCGTTCGAAAACCTTGAGATGCTCCGCTGAACAAACTCCATCGCTTCAACTCATCCGGATGCCAGACCACTCTTCCGCTCCCCACCACGCTCCACCAATCCGCCCCAACACCGATCGGGTTGCCGCTCAAAGGATCCCTCACTCGCCCCGCTTCCGCCCGAGCCCAATCAAATCGCCCCCCTAAGGTCACGCTCACCTGTTCGCCGAGCGGGATCTCGTCCTGAGCATAAACCCCAAGCAAGTCATAAGCCGCATCGTCCGCAACCGGGCCTTGAACCCCGATGGAGGTCAGCACCCCCGCCGCATCGTAGTTGCGCTGTTCCGACCCCACCCAATCACGGTAGTGCTCCACACCGTAAGTCCATCGTCCTACCTTCGTCGGACTCACCCCGCCCAGCGAAATCCCTAGCGTATCGACATCGACGCGGCTTGCCTGCCGGGTTCCATTCGCGCGTTCCACAAACTGCGCCTCATCCTGCACATGCCACGAGACCGTAGCCAACCACTCATCCCCGCGCTCCGTGTCATGCCTCAGACGCGCATAGGTGAGTTGTCGAGTCTGATCAAACCGATGCTGCCGATCCGTCCCCGCTGCCAAACCCTCCCACGCGACCGCGTAAACCATACGATGCGTCCGCTCGACATCATCCTGCTCCGTTCTCTGAAAGGCCAAGGTGAGTTTGGTCCGCTCCGATAAGTCATACTCCAACTTCGCATCGCCGTCCCACTGGTCATAACCCGTGTGGGGTTGGCGTCCCACCCGATCACCGCCCTCCAAATCCCCAAATTGCTTCGCCGTAAACCCCGCTGTCACCCCCCATCGCTCCGCCTGCGTGACCCCTACCTCGCCCCGCCCCAGATGCGCTCGATCCGCCGAACCAAACCGATAGTAGGTCGCCCCACTCCACAAATCCCCGCTCCCCGAGCCATAACGGGGTCCTCGCACGATGGCGTTCACCACACCGCCGATCGCATCGCTGCCATACATCACCGCACCAGGGCCCTTCACCACCTCGATCCGCTCCACCGCCAAGACATCAATCGTGCTCGCATATTGGTTCGGTCCATCACGGAAGGTGGAGTTGTTAAGGCGAATGCCATCCACCAATGTCACCGTCCGAAACCCGGTAAACCCACGAATATAAGGAGAGCCTTACCCATGCGCGGTCTGCTGAATCATCACACCCGGCACCTCACGCAACGCCTCCGGCACACTGGCCGCCATCCGCTCCCTCCTCAACGCCTCCCCGTCGAGGCTCACCACCGAGTAAGGCAGATCCCGTGTCGACGCCTCGCTCCGAGTCGCCGTCACCACAATCGTGTCCAGCAGTGAAACCCCATTCGTCTCCGAAGCCCTCAATCCTTCCGCAGCCTCCGAACCCATCACCCCAACAGCGAATGCCAGACACGATACTCCGAGCCTCACAAGAAATGTGTTTTGCATAAGCAACGAATTCGGAAGCTGTAAACCTTCAATCCCGATAGGCGTTGTGGCAGCGCGTGCAAGACCGGCCAATCGCATCGAAACTCAAATCCAGATGCCGACGGATCGGCTCGTCCTCAGCACGCGCCAGTTCTCGAAGCCATTGCTCGGCCCGCCCCGCTTCCTCCTCGCCGTCCCGCAGCCAACCCAGAAACTCAGTGCCCTTGCGCTCGGACTCATCCAGCCGCCGCGTCTCGCGCAGGGCCTCCACAAGCATGAGCGCCTCATGCGCAAGCGACGTTTCCCCAGGTTTTGCCCGCTCTCGATACCCCGTCGCACGCGCCGCCTTCAGTCGATCCCAATGCATATCGATCCTCACCATCCACTCCACCATCCCAGAGACACGGTTCACCTCCGAAAAGGTGGAGGACGCGGCTCCGAGCTCACTCGGCGTCGGCCGACGAAACTCTCGCACCGATCGATACAGCCCCACGTAGTTCGTCCCCGTGCCCGCCGTGCGCAGCCAGTCGTTCGCTTGCTCCGGTGTCCACGCCCCGCTCGCGAGTGAAAGAATCGCCGCTGCTGCCGGGCCGCGGTGTTTTCCATGGTGACAATGAATGTAGACCGGCCCGGTGACCGTCGATCGAATCTTGGCCAACAAGACTTGGTTCGAAGCGGAGATGCCATCGTAGCCCATCGGCAGGTGGATATACCGCAGCCCGTGCTGCCGTGCCAAATCCACCGCTGGCTTCGCTCCATCCACGGAGATCACGGTCTTAACACCAAGTCGTGCCAAAGAAGCGAAACCCTCGTTGCCCTCCGGTGAACTTCCCGAAATCAGGTTCGTCCCAAGCGCAAACGCGTTGTGAACGCCAAGGGCCTGCACCCGTCGAATCCCAGAAGGCAACGTTACCAAAGGGTCCTCCGACGACGACGCCAACCCCAACTCCAGTGCCAGGAGCACATTTCCGAGGATCCAAAGAATCGGCAACAAAGGTCGGCGCATCGGATTCCTACGCTAGAGTCACCCCGAACATTTTGAAAGGCTCATTTCGTCGGCGGATACTTAGCGAGCTTGCGTTGCAACGACCGCCGATCAATGCCCAAGAGTCGGGCCGTTTTAGAAATATTCCCCTCGCACTCTGCCAACACACGCTGGATATGCTCCCACTCCACGCGTCCGAGCGAAGGCACTTCCGAAACAGGGTGTTCCACCGCTCGCCCCGACTGAGGCTCACCCCGAAGTGCCGCTAGGATCTGATCCGGATCCGCCGGTTTCGTGAGGTAATCACGGGCTCCTCGCCGAACCGCTTCCAACGCATTCGCAATGCTCCCAAACCCAGTGAGCAGAACGATGGGCAGGTCCCGCTGTCGATCGAGCAAATGCGTCACCAGGTCGAGACCATCCGTGTCCGGTAAACGCAGATCCACCACCGCTCCCCCCAACCCGCCTTGCGCGGTGCGGTCCAATGCTTGCACACCGTCCGAACACGAGACCACCACAACGCCCCGCACACTCAACGCCTTCACGAGGCGCTCGCGAAAAACGGCATCGTCCTCAACAATCAAGATCGGTGATTTCATACGGCAGCCGGAAGTTCTAATACCGCTCGTGTCCCCTGGGGGGCGTTATCCTCAAGCCGAAGCGTCCCCCCAACCCGCTCCGCCACCAGCCTCACCAAGAACAGCCCAAGCCCCATCCCCGCTCCTGGCCGTTTGGTCGTAAAAAAGGGTTCACCCGCGTGGGCCCTGACCCGTTCACTCAACCCCTCCCCCCAATCGGTCACGGTCACCACCACGCGATCCGCCTTCCCCAAGGCCTGCACCACCACCGGCTGCCCTCCGACCGCAGCATCCATCGCGTTCCGGATTAACGAAAGCGAGGCCTGAACGAGCGCCTCGTTGGGCGACAAAACCGCCAATCGATGGGGCACCGGCTCGAATCGCACACGACCAATCTGTCCGCCCAATCGCGCGCGAAGCCGATCGAATAACAACTCCACCAGCATCGGCTTCGGCGGATCTCCCGCCGATTGATGCAATCGATCGAGTATCCCTCGACACCGTGAAGCCTCCTCGCGAATCAGTTCAGCATCCTCCACCACCTCCGAGGGAAGCGTCGTCTCGCGGGAAACCCGCACGATCTCCCCAGCCGCAACCGATATGGTTCCAATCGGAGTTCCCAGCTCATGCGCCGCTCCTGCCGCCAGCGTGGCCAATGCGGCAAACTGCTCCTGCCGCAACGCCTGCTCCCTCGCCTTGGCAAGTTCCAGCTCGCGAGCGCGCAAGACATTCTGCAAACGCGTGGCAAACACCGCGATGCATCCCGCCGTCAGCACAAAACTCACGAGCATGCCCCGTAAATGGAGTTGAAGCGGCATCTCAGGTCCAACCCCACAAAGCACGTCTAAGGCCTTCGGCATCTCGCCTCGCGCCATAAATAGTGTCGCGACCCCCATCGCACTCAGTAGCGCGATCAACCCGGTCTGAACCGGCCGAAGTGCCACCGCAGCCAAAGCCACCTGGACCAGATAAAAGGAGCTGAACGGGTTGTGCGATCCGCCCGTCAAATAAAGCAGGCCCGTCAACACCAACACATCCAACGCCAACACTCCCGTCAAAATCCAGGATGCCCTACCCACCTCAGCACGCACAAAGTAGAGCGCTGCGTTCGTCACCGCCGTAAACAGGATCAGCCCAAATACAGGCACCAATGGCAACCGAAGGTGCAAACCAAAATGCACCCAACAGACCGCCGCAGTTTGCCCCACCACAGCCGTCCACCGCAGCCATCGAAGCCACGGAAGCGTGAACACCCCGGGAGGTTCTCCCAACGTATGCGCCCCTCGAGTCGTCATATCACCGCGACATCTCTCGCGCTGTGTATCCAGCTTCTTCAATCGCCTTCACCAAAGCGCTGGACTCCACGCGCTTCAGATCACACACCACAACCGCCTTCCCGCTCCGATGGTCCACCTTCGCCGAATACACCCCCGGCACACGCAACAGCTCAGACCGCAACCCGCCCGAACATCCCGCACAATGCATGCCCGAAACCTCAAACCGCACCGTGTCCCGGGACCGCCCGGGCACTACCGACGCCGAGCCTGGAGCAGGCCCACGACGACAGCCCAAAGCCATGAGCACCAAAACCATGAGGACAGGAAAAAGACGAAATAACATGAGTTTCATAAAGGAGTGATCACCCCAAAGCACAATCGGGTCGCCACAGAGCAAATCGCAGGGCAGATAACCGGACTTGGGATGTCTTGAGGTGATAATCACCTCGAATGGAATCGGAACGGATAGGAAGAATCACCGACCTAAAGTCGCGTGTTCAAGGTTGTGTCAATCAGGTCCACGCCCGCACAAAATGCGGACACACCAGTAGAACCAACTAAACCCACCTTGGAGGGGGAACCGGGGGGGGAGAATTCGGAAAAGAAAGCACCGATCGCTCGCGGACAGGAAGGATCGGACTCTTAGAAAAGAAAACCTTCATGGGCTCAAACCCAACACACGGATCCAACTTCTTCATCGAGGGTGCACCAGGGGTTTCAGATTGGGCTTTCTTCCCCTTCTCCACCACTTTGCAAATCTTACACGGATGATTGCCGTCGAAGGTCCGTTCGACCGCTTCAACAAACCCAGCGCCGCTCGAATAGGTCAGAACCATCCCGACCCATGCTGCGGTCTGCACGACACCCCAATGCAAGCCCACTGAAAAACAGAGGGCCACAACTAGGGCCATTTGGGGAAACTTTCGCAAACGTCCCTGGTCCATACGCGGAACCTTCGATTCCGTCAAAGCCAAAGAAGTGAACGCCACGAAAATGTATCACCCCTCCACACCCAGGAACACACAGCAACCCAGATGCTCAACGACTCGAATCCTGGATCCCGTCCCAAGAGGCCTAATGCACAGAAACTTCAGGGCGTCACGGCTCGGTAAAAACGGTGACCACCACCGACGGGAATGGCGTTAGTGAGTGTAACGCTGGTCCCCGAACTCACGAAGTTGGTGGTGACGGTCCATTGGGTGAGGTTCTCCGACGTTTCCACTCGGTAGGTCCGCCCCGCCTCGACGGTCAGAGTATAAGAAAACACTTTGTTGCTGGCCATGGCGTTCGTGAAACGCGGCGCGGCGGGCGCGGTGGATACGGCGTCGGACAGAGCAACGACACCTCGAATGCCCGTGCCGGGGGGTGCATTGAAAATCTCAACCTGGTTGGAGCCATCGAGCTTGGTGCGGCGAATCCCACCGCCGCTGAAGACATTATACTCCGACCAGTAGATCGCATCCCCAACCACACAAATGCCACTGATGAGGTAGACACCGCCGAAGGGAGCTGTGACAAGTTTGACGACACCCGTGCCGTCCAAGTTGGCGCGTTTGAGTGCGCCGCCGGGGAATTTGACGTCCGCGAAGTAGATATAGTTCGAAGTGACTTGGATGTCGCGAATGTCAACATTCGAAACGAGAGTGACCGCGTTGGAGCCATCAAGGTTCGAACGGCGAAGGCTGCCCGAGTTTCCCAATTCAGCCCAGTAAATATGCGACGTCGTGACCTCGATCGCGATGGGTCTATCCACGACCGGCGCCGCGAATATCCGTGTATAGCCGGTACCGTTGGTGAGTTGGGCATCAATGTAATTCGCGGTTTGAGAATTCCAGTAGATCTTCTCCCCGATGCCGAAGACGTCGTACGGATTGTTCGCGGACGCGAAACGGGTCACACCAGAGCCGTCGAGGTTCGCCTGCTGAATGGAGCCCAGTTGCTGGTCTGGCCAATACAGAAGCCCATTCGCGGTTTCGAGGCCATTAGGTCCCAAGATTTTCTCGGCTCCAGAGACGATAGGGGTTGGGTTTGATCCATCCGCATCCGATCGGACGATGTAAGCGCCTGTAGCATCGCTAGAGGTCCAGTAGAGTTTGATCTGCGCCGAGGCACTCGCGGCGCTAAGAACCAGAGCGGGAACGACAAATAAGATGGAACGTTGGATGAGATTGAACATAGTTACGTCGCGCATCCGTGTGATGCACGACGATTTTCTATGAGCAATTTCCACCACGCGCAACGGTATTTTTGACCCTCAACGATCCCTCATCCTCAGGTCCCGCAGGATGCCGCGCTCGATCGAGAGCTGGCTGATGCGATTCGTCTCCGGAGCCCGCATCGCATGGAAACGCACGCTAACGGCAACAGTATGTTGTCGATCGTGCGAAATCAGAGAACCGCGAAACCAAAGCACAACGACCTCATGGACTCGCATACTGCGTCCCATCTCGTGCCGCATACCGCACAATGACGCCCCCGCCCCCCACTCGCCGGTACCAAGTCGGGGAAGACAACGGCGCACGACTGCTCATCGACAGGTCGCTCATCGGCTTAGGTCCCAAACTCCACACGGCCCATCGCACAGGCGCGTCGTTGGTCGAAATGGAGTAAGCTCCGGTCAGGCTCTCATTCCGAGGAAAATCCTCAGGGATCCACATCCGATGGCTCGTCCCTCCAGACCCGTTCAAAAGCGCAGGCCCGGGAGCCGCATACTTGTAGCTGTGTCCGGGGTTGAATTTGTCGACGAGGTTCGCAGCGAGCCCTCCGTTCGTTCCTTTCGCTAGATAGCCGCTCTCAGCCAACTCCACCGGCAGCTGGCACCAGTGGTCCGCAAGGTCCACGTTGCAGTTCTCCCGAGTGGGCGGAACCCGGTTGTCATGATCGGTCGCGTACATCTCCAATCCCAACCCCAGCTGGGCGAGCTCCATCCGCACCACCGAGGCCCGAGCCTTCTCCGCCGCGCGCGCCAACGCCGTCATACCCAAACTGGCGAGCACCCCGACCACCCCGCACACCACCAAAAGCTCAAGCAACGTAAACGCACCGCGAGATCGATGTCGCGGGATTGATGGACAAACGAGTTGCAGTTCCTCCGCAGCTCTTGGATTCGTGGCTCTCATGAATCGACCGGGGTGCAACATACTCCTTAGGATCATCGTCGCAGTTGGAAGAATCGTGCCTGGCCATCGCGAGGGATGGTCACGGTCGATTGCTGATCCCGGGTCTCAACCACAGCCGAAGCAAGAGTCCACGGCCCCGCAACCGTGGCCGCCTCATAGAGCTGGAACCCCGCAGCCGAGCCCACCCAACTCACAACTATCCCGCTAGGAACATTTCTCACAGACAGTCGTGGGCCCGTCTCTCGCACAATCTCCTGCACGAACAGCTCGTAGCCGAACGTGCCATCTAAACCCGATGCACTGTCCTGGTCTAAGATCCCAATGGCGTCGAAAATGCCCGATGGGGCGCTCCCGAGATGGAGGGCTGGCGACGGTGTGCGCACTCGAAAAAACCTGCCCGCGCCATCCGTAACAACGGAAATACGCTCGAAATAGGGCACCTTCCCCCAGCCCGCACCGTCCACAAGCTTGAGATTGTTGATCCGAATCCTTCGGGATTGCCATCGCTCCCCACCACGGGCACGCGATAGATCGAAAATGTCCTCATGTGTCGAAGGCTTGCCGTCGTCGACATTCACCAAGTCCGCAAGCGTCACCGTTTCGGGCTCCGGTAACCCATACCCCGGCGTGACGAGCTCGACGGAGAAGTCCGCCTCGGTAGCCAGCTCGTGCGCTTC